>Ga0209254_10006927_pt1 | contig 10458 bp, 6 predicted proteins | sample FrelakmetDIP11DI_FD_187148 | JGI IMG/M metagenome (GOLD analysis project Ga0209254, IMG submission 187148) | Freshwater lake sediment microbial communities from the University of Notre Dame, USA, for methane emissions studies - DIP11 DI (SPAdes)... | ecosystem: Environmental > Aquatic >... | reverse complement strand
GCCTTGGCGACGCTGTCCACCGCCCGGTTCATGGCCCAGTTGTTGTGCCCGGTGGCGACGATCAGGTTGGCGCGGGTGAGCAGCCCGTCGGCATCGACGCTGTAGTCGTGGATCAGGGTGCCCCGCGGCGCCTCGATCACGCCGACCCCATGCTCGCGCAGCCCGGCCGGGCCATAGGCGCGGATGTCGGTGGAAAGAATGTCGGGCTCCGCGAGCAGCTGCTCGATGCGCTCCAGGGCATACACGAGCTCGATCAGCCGCGCGTAATGATAGAAAAGCGAGCCTTCCACCGGGCGGCCGTCCGCGAGCTGCCGGAAGCGCTTGAACTCCTCGTGGGCGAGCGACGTCCCGATGCGGTCGATGACGTTCAGCCTTCCCAGCGGGCCCACCCGGTAGGCCCCCTGCGGCCATCCCTGCTTGCGGTAGTAGGGGAACTTCAAAAACGACCAGGGTTCCACGTGTTCGGCCATGTGGAGCAGGTAGTCCTCGGGCTTGAACTGATCGATGCGGCTGCCGTCCGGGCCGCAGACCCGGATCTGACCGCCGTAAAGCGACAGGCCGCCTTTGGCATCGACCAGCCCCATGTAGCTGGAGGGGAACGCGGCGAAGCTCTGCGCCAGATCACGGTTCTGTTCCAACCAGTTCGCCAGCAGGCTCATCCCCTCCATGGCCACGCCGAGCTGGGTTTCGATCTCCGCGGCGATGACGTCGCGGTCCTTGGCGCCCAGAGGGGTGTTGACGCCGCCCGGTACGGCGAAATTGGGGTGCACGCGCTTGCCGCCGAGCCGCTCGATGATCTGCTGGCCGAAGCGCCTGAGACCGACCGCCTTGAGCGCCAGCGCCGGGTTGGCGTCGATGATGCCGAACACGTTGCGGATGGAGGGATCGGCGTCGAACCCCAGCACGAGGTCCGGGCCGGCCAGGTAGAAGAAATGCATGCCGTGGGACTGGACGAACTGCCCCATGTGCATGAGCTCGCGCAGCAGGACCGCCGGGCGGGGCGGAACGGCGCCCCAGATGACATCGCAGGTCTTGGCCGAAGCCAGGTGATGGCTGACCGGGCAGATCCCGCAGATGCGCTGGGTGATCTGGGGCATCTCGAAATAGGGCCGGCCTTCGCTGAACTTCTCCAGGCCGCGGAATTCGTCCACGTGCAGATAGGAGCGCTCGACCTCGCCCTGTTCGTTGAGATGCAGGGTGATGCGGGCATGCCCCTCGATGCGGGTGACGGGTTCGATGGTGATTTTTTGGGCGGTCATATCGAGCCTCCACGGCAGGTTAGGTGAGCAACCATTTTGGGCATTCATTCCTCAAAAAGGGTTCAAGGGGTCGAGGGGTCAAGGGGTCGAGTGAAGGGCTTAAGGCGTTAATGCCGTCATATTTTCCTTTTGCAGTTCACTTGAACCCTTGAATCCTCGCACCCTTATTCTCAATCGTATCGAAAATGCTGCGACGGCAGCACCACCGGAATCCTTCCGGCCAGGACTTCCGAGAACACATAGAGGAAGTCATCCGGGCGGGGCGGACAGCCGGGCAGAAAAATATCCACCTTCACGACCTCGCCGATGCCGGTGACGGCCGGCAGCGGCCGGCCGAGCTCCGGCGAATCCGGAATCAGGCCGTCCACCGTGCTTTCGGTCTCCAGGTAGGCGCGTTTGAGAGCGGCCTCGGTGCCGACCAGGTTGCGGGCGGCGACGATCCCGCCGAAGGTGGCGCAGTCGCCCACGGCCACCAGATAGGTGCAGCGCGCGCGCATGCGGTGGGCCACCTCGACGTTGTGGGTGTTGCTGATGGCCCCGGTGAGCACCCCGACCGTCACCCCGCTCTCGGGAGGGTGCTTCAGGTCGGTCACCGGGCTCGAGGTGAAGGTCACGTGGTTCAGCAGCTCCACGATGCGTTCGTCCATGTCCAGCAGGGACATGTGACAGCCGGCGCAGGCGGCCAGCCAGTCGGTTGCGATCAATACCTTCGACATGGTTCGTTCTCCTTTCAGGCGCCGCACCGGGGCAGGTCGGCTTTGGCGGCCCCGGCATCCAGCCCCAGCCTTTCGGCCAAGCGCCCCAGGATGTCCCAATCCGAGCGCGACTGGCCCGAAGCCGGCAAGGCCGCATGGGCGCGCAGCGGGGTCCCATCCGTGTTGGTGAAGCCTCCGGAACGTTCCAGCCACGTGGCCATCGGCAGCACCAAATCGGCGCGCTCCGTTAGGGGGGAGGCGTAGCAGGCCATCACGATGACAAACGCCGAGCGGCCGATTTGGGCGGCGACCTGATCCAGGGCGCCGTTTTCATCGGCCGCGGCGATGAACAGGGTGCTGCAGGCGGTCGGGTTGATGTGATTGATCAGCCCCAATGCCGCCGCCGTGACGGTGTTGACCCCGGGCACCAGCGGGATGAACCGGGCCCTGGGCTCTACCTTGCGCAGCAGATCGGCCTCGCTTTTCTGCAGCCCGGCGCCGTAGAGGATCACCGGCTTGGCGGCGGCTTGAATCAAATCCACGGCGATGGCCATGTCCCGGGGCAGGAAGGACGCCTCGGCGAAGGGAGTCAAATCCGTTGATCGGCTTTCAACCGTCACCAGGCGCGTTCCCTGGTCCACGGCGCGTTTGATGAAAAACGAGGCTACCGGCTGGTCCCGAACCGGGTCGGCCTCCACCAGGAGGATGAGATCGCTGCCGGCGATGTCCGCCAGCTTCCCGCAGAGGGTGAACGGCAGCTCCGGGGCCGCAGTGGCAATTGCTCCACGGTGAGCCGCCCGCAGCTGCCTGACAAAAATGGCGCGCAGGAGTGCCAAGGCATCGTTCGTCAGCCGGGTGCTGGTTAGCAGCCCCAAGTGCTGCGAAGATTCTTGGTCCAAGTGCCGGGCCGCCTCGGCCAGGGCGTAGTTCCAGCTGGCCGGTGCGCTGCGGCCGTTTTCCCGCAGGAGCGGCTCCAGGAGGCGCGGCCGCTGGTCCTGCAGGGCTTCGAAGCGTCCCCGCCGGCACAGCAGGCCGCCGCTGACCGGGGCGTCCCAGCGGCTTTCCAGGCGCAGCACCTGGCCGCGGTGCATCACCACGTTCAGCCCGCACCCGATGCTGCACTGGGTGCAGATGGTGGCCACCCGGGCGACGTCTTCCGGCCGGGCCATGAAGGCGCTGCGCTTGTCCACCAGCGCCCCGGTCGGGCAGACGTTGACGCAGGTGCCGCAGCCGACGCAGCTGGACTCTCCCAGCGGCACGTCCATGTCGGCGCATATCATGCTGTGCGCACCGCGCTGGCGCAAATCCAGGGCGTGGTTGCCCACCAGCTCCGCGCAGGCGCGTACGCAGCGGCGGCAGAGCACGCAGCGGTTGTGGTCCATCAGGTGATGGGGCGGGGAGGCGTCCACCGCGAAGCGCTGCGTATAGGTCGGGTAGACCCAGTGGTCCAGGCCGTAGCGGTACCCCAGCGCCTGAAGCTCGCAGGCGCCGCTCATCTGGCACGCCATGCAGAAATGGTTGCGCTCCGAAAACAGCAGTTCAAGCACGAACCTGCGGGCACGCACCACTTTCGGGGACTCGGTCTGGATCTCCATGCGGTCGGCGACCGGAAAGGTGCAGGACGGCTGCAGGGCGCGCTGGCCGGTGACTTCCACCAGGCACACCCGGCAGCCGCCGCTCGGCGTGAGCGCCGGATGGTGGCAGAGGGTCGGGATGTCGATTCCGGCCGCCCTGGCCGCCTGGAGCACCGTCTGGCCGGGTTGGGCGGAAACCTGTTGTCCGTTGATCGTCAGCGTGATCGAGCTCATATCTCGGCCTCCGGATAGGTGGGCATAGGGCATAGCGCATGGAGCATAGGGTAGAAAATTCCTTTTATTGGCCCCATGCCCTTGGCCCTATGCTCTTGGCCATTGCTCATGGCGTTGCTCCATTTATGCCGTCCGCGCCCGCGTCTCCGTCTCGCGCTCGCGCTGCTGCAGCTGTCCCCATTCGAGGTCGCAGCGCAGGCAGCGCCGGCATTCGTTGCGGATCTCGTCCTCCCGGGCCGGCAATTCCACCTCCGCGAAGCTGCCCGTGCGCGCGGCCACGGGGGCGAGCGCCATGTGCAGGCGCGGGGTGTCGGCATGGGCTTCCATGTTCCAGGTGAGCGGCGTGAGCCGGGTTTCCAGCGGAATATCCACCTTGGCGCGGGTGCCGGTGGTGAGATAGAGGTCCACCTCTTTGGCCACCCGGTTGCCCTGGGCCACGGCTTCGATGACCGAGGCCGGCCCGCTCACGGCATCCCCGGCGGCGAAGACCGCCGGCCGCGTCGTCGCCAGGGAAGGGCCCACCTTCAAAGTCGAGTTGCGGTTGGTTTCGAGGCCGGCCTCCAGCACGCACATCTTGTCCGGTTCCTGTCCGATGGCCGGTATGACGACATCAACCAGCAGGGTTCGCAAAGCCTCTTTCACCGGGATCGGGCGCCGCCGGCCGCTGGCATCGAATTCCGAAAGCTTCTGCTGTTGAATCTCGAGCCCCGTGACGCGGTCGCCGCCGAGCACGCGCACCGGAGCGGTCAGGAAGTGGAACGTGATGCCCTCCTCGTGGGCGGCTTCGATCTCCTCGGGATAGGCCGGCATGTCCAGGCGCGTGCGCCGGTAGACGATGTGCACTTCGGCCGCTCCCAGGCGCCAGGCCGTGCGCGCGGCGTCCACGGCGACGTTGCCGCCGCCGATGACCGCCACGCGCCGGCCCTTGACCGCCGGGGCGCGGCCGAGGGCCACCTCCCGCAGGAAGTCCGTGCCGTTGACGACCCCGGCCGCTTCCTCGCCCGGGATTCCCAGGCGCAGGCTGCGATGGGCCCCGATGGCCATGATCACGGCCTTGAAGCCTTCGCGGTCGAATAGGTCGTCCATCCGGAAGTCCCGGCCGAAGGCCCGGTTGCAGAGGATCTGCACGCCCGCCTGGCGGATGTGGTCGATTTCGCGGTTGAGCGCCTCGCGCGGCAGCCGGTATTCGGGGATTCCGACCGCCATCATCCCTCCCGGCACGGGCAGGGCCTCGAAGACGGTTACCGGGTACCCGGCCTGGGCCAGGCGCAGGGCGGCCGTGAGGCCCGCCGGGCCCGACCCGATCACGGCCACCTTTTCGCTGCGGGCCATTCGCGGCTTGGCGGGGAACCACGGGACGGCCGCTTCGTGATCGGCCATGAAGCGCTTGATCGCACGGATGCCGACCGGCGCGTCGATGTCCCCGCGACGGCAACGCTGCTCGCAGAAAGCCGGGCACACCCGGCCACAGATCATGGCGAAGGGGTTGCGCTCGCGGTGGACCGCGAGCGCTTCGGCGAAGCGCCCCTCGGCGGCAAGGCTCACGTAGGTCGGGACATCCACGCCGGCCGGGCAGGCGTTCAGGCAGCGCGCCGGCACCAGTTCCTTGCAGGCGCCGGCCGGGCAGCGCCGGTCATCGATGTGGGCGATGAACTCGTCCTCGAAGTAGCGCAGGGCCGCCATGACCGGGCCCGGGGTGAGCTGCCCCAGGGCGCAGAGCGCGGCGCTTTCCATGCCTTCGGCGATGGTGCGGATGGCGGCGAGGTCTTCGCGGCGGCCGTGGCCGGCGCAGATGCGGCTCAGGATCTCCAGCATGCGCTTGCCCCCGGCGCGGCAGGGCACGCACTTGCCGCAGCTTTCGGCCGTGGCGAAGGTCAGGAAGAACTTGGCGAATTCCACCATGCAGGTGTCCTCGTCCACCACGATCATGCCGCCCGAGCCCATGACCGCGCCCACCTCCCGCAGCGAGTCGAAGTCGACCTTGACGTTCAGGAACTGCGGGGGGATGCAGCCGCCGAGGGGGCCGCCGGTCTGAACGGCCTTGAACTGCCGGTCGCCGATGATGCCGCCGCCGATGTCGTAGATGATCTCGCCGAGGGTGATCCCCATGGGCACTTCCACCAGGCCGGTGTTGCGGACCTTGCCGGTCAGCGCGAAAATGGCCGTGCCCGGGCTCTGCGGCGAGCCGATGCCGGCGAACCACTCGGCCCCGTTCAAGATGATCTGGGGCGTCATGGCATAGCTCTTCACGTTGTTGAGGTTGGTGGGCTTGCCCCAGAGGCCCGCGACGGCCGGGAACGGCGGGCGCGGGCGCGGCTCGCCGCGGCGTCCCTCGATGGAGGCCAGCAGGGCGGTTTCCTCCCCGCAGACGAAGGCGCCGGCCCCCTCCTTGACGGCCAGGTCGAAGCTGAAGTCCGTCCCCAGGATGTTATCGCCGAGCAGGCCGTATTCGCGGGCCTGGCCGATGGCGACGTGCAGGCGCTTGACGGCCAGGGGGTATTCCGCCCGGCAGTAGACGTAGCCCTGGCGGGCGCCGATGGCGTACGCGGCGATGGTCATGCCTTCCAGCAGGCTGTGGGGGTCGCCTTCGATGATGCTGCGGTCCATGAACGCGCCGGGGTCGCCCTCGTCGGCGTTGCAGACCACGTACTTGGGCTGGACCGGCGACCGACTCGTGAACTCCCACTTGAGGCCGGTGGGAAAGCCGGCTCCGCCGCGGCCGCGCAGACCCGAGGCCTTGACCTCGGCCAGGACCTGCTGCGGGGCCAGCTCGCCCAGGACCTTGGTCAGGGCCGCATAGCCGTCACGGGCGATGTATTCGCGGATGTCCTCCGGGTCGATCATGCCGCAGTTGCGCAGTGCGATGCGCTTCTGTTTGGTGTAGAAGGGGATCTCGCTGTAGTGGGGGATGGCCCGGTGACCGAGCGGCTCCTTGTACGCCAGCCGCTCGACGATGCGGCCTTTGAGCAGGGTTTCCTCCACCAGGTGCGCCACGTCCTCGGGCTTGATCTGACAGTAGAAGATGCCGTCCGGATAGATCATCACGATGGGGCCCATGGCGCAGAACCCGCGGCAGCCGGTCTGGACAATCCGGATTTCACCGTCCAGGCCGTGGCGGTGGATCTCGCGCTTCAGGGCCTCCAGGATGTCCCGGGCCTGAGAGGCCGCGCAGCCCGTACCTTCACAGATCATCACGTTGGATCGCAACAGGGCTTCAGCCATACGAAAGCCTCCTTTGCAAAACGGCGTCTCAGGCCTTGATCCTTCGTTGCACGGCTTTTGGAAATGCTCACAACCCATCGGGGTTGCTCCGCTTTCCAAAACGCGGTGCGCCTCGGCTGACGGCCTGATAGTTGTTTTTTGAACACGGGGCTAATCCTTTGCCAGACGGCCCACCACCCACTCGGACACCACCCGGCCGTTGATCAGGTGCTCTTCGATCAACCTCGGGATCATGTCCGGCTTCACGGGGCCGTACGTGATCCGGTCGCCCTCGGCCTGCTCGATGTCGACCAGCGGCTCGGAGGCGCACATGCCGATGCAGCCGACCGTGGTGACGTGGGCGTCGATCTCGCGCCGCTGGAGCTCGGTCACGATGGCCTGCAGGGTCTGCCGGGCGCCCGCGGCGATGCCGCAGGTGCCCATGCCGACGATGATCCGCGTGCCGGTCTTGGTGCGCATGCGGATGCTGCGCCGGGAATCCTCCTGCAGCTTCCTGAAATCGTCGATGCTCATGAGCTTGGACATTGGCTCGCTCCTCTCGTTTCAGGCGGCAGGGTTCGGGGTTCAGGGTTCAGGAAAAAAAGTGTTGGCGCGTGCCTTGGGTTTCCTGAACCCTGACCCCCGAACCCTGAACCCTTCATTGCTTATTCCAACCCCCTGAGAATGGCGGACATCTTCTCCGGCGCCAGCTTGCCGATGGTCTGCTCGTCCACCACGGCTACCGGCGCCAGGCCGCAGGACCCCAGGCAGTAGACCACCTCGCAGGTGACGCGGTAGTCGGGCGTGGTCCCGCCGGCCGCGACGCCGAGGTCCTGTTCCATGCGCTCGACGATTTTCCCCGCCCCGCGCACATGGCAGGCCGTGCCGTCGCACTGGCGGACGATGTGGCGCCCGCGGCGGCTCAGGTAAAACTGGGAATAGAAGGTCGCCACGCCGTAAATCCTGCTCAGGGGCACGCGCAAACCCGCGCTGAGCCGCCGCAGCACCTCCGGCGGGAGGTAGCCGTAAAGTTTCTGGGCCTTTTGCAGCGCCGGGATCAAGGCGCCTTTCTGCCCCCGGTATTCGTTCAGGATGGGTTCCAGCTGGGTGAGATCCGCGGTTGCATCCGCGGGGGTCCCGGTCTCGGTCATGATGTCGTCTCCTTACGCTGTCGTCGCCGCTGCAATCGGCAGGTGCACCACGAAGATCGTGCCGGCGCCTTCTTCGCTTTCCACGAAGATACGGCCGCCGAGCTGATCGGCGATTTCCTTCACGATGGCGAGGCCGAGACCCGTGCCGACATCCTCCATGGCCTTGGCGTTCTCGGCCCGGAAAAATTCGGTGAAGAGCTTGGAGCGGTCCGCCGCGGGGATGCCGATGCCGGTGTCGCTCACCTCGATGCGGACGGTTCCGTTGGCCCGGCTGAAGCGGACCTCCACCGACCCCTCGGCGGGCGTATACTTGATGGCGTTGGACACCAGGTTCTCGACCATCTGTTCCACGGTCTCCAGCCGTCCGCGGACGTCCGGAAGCTCCTCCGGCAGGCTCACCTGGAAGCCGATGCGCTTTTCGGCGGCCTTGTCCTGGAACGTCCGCCGCACCCGCCGCGCCAATGCCTCCAGCTCGGTGACCCCGGATTCGGCGTCGCGGCGCTGGCGGTTGCGGGACAGCGTCATCAGCTCGTTGATCAGCGCCAGCATCGTGCGCGCCCGGCGGTCGAGCCGCCGCAGGTACTCGCCCTGGCGGTCGTTGATCGGGCCGAGGTAGCCGTCGCGCACGACCTCGAGGATGCTCAGCATGCCCGCCAGCGGCGCCCGCAGGTTGTGGGCGACCTTCATCATGAACCAGGTGCGCTCATGGCTCATGGAGGTGACGGCCTCATAGGCCCGGGCGTTCTCCACGGCCACGGCCACCAGGCGCGCGGCCAGGCGGAAGAAGCTGGCCTCCTCCGCGGCGAAGCGGTCCGCTTTCTCGCAATAGGCCCCCAGGATGCCGATCACGCGTCCCTCCAGGGTCAGGGGGACGAAGAGCACGGACCTGAAGTGCGCCTCCGAGAGCGTCTCGCCGAACTGGAACATCTCGGTGGCGGTGACCTGGCCGGTGACGAAGGGCTCGCCCTGGATGACGCGCCGGTTGAGCGGGCTGCGCTCGACCTCCACGACCTTTTCCTGGAGCATGCGCTCCGGCAGCCCGAAGGCGGCCGCATACCGCAGGAACTTGCCGTCGTCGCTGAGCAGCTTGACCGAGACGCCCTTCACCTGCATCACCAGCGCGACCTCCGAGACCGCCGTCTCCAGCAGCCGGTTCAGGTCGCGCACCGACCCGATGGTCTCGAGGATGGAAAAGACCCCCTGCAGCCGCCGGGTGAAGACCTCCTCCGACTGCCGGAGGTGTTCCTGGTCCTGGACCTGCCGCCGCAGGCCGCCGAGGGCGGACCCGGCGAGGAGCACGCTCAGGAGCGCCACGGCGCCGATCGTTCCGAGGGACCCCAGCGTCTGCAGCGGGTGCAGGGGCGGAACGAGGTCGGCGCCATGGAAGGAAACGGACTGATGCGGCAGCCAGCCGGAGAACTCGCCCAGCGCCATGAAAGACAGGGCGGCCAGGACGGCGGCGCAAAACGCGAAGGCCGCCCGCGCGGGCAGCAGCATTGCGACGAAGAAGATCGGCAGCAGAAGGCCGAGCGCCAGCGGGCTGGTCGCGCCGCCGCTGAAATAGGTGACGACCCAGAGGGCGGCGCCGTCGATGGCCGCCTGCCAGGTCACCAGGCGCTGGCGTTTACGGTCGGAGCGGGACTGCATGCCTCCCGGCCGTGAGAGGCGCCGGTAGATCAGGATGTTGCCGGTGAGAAGGATGAGGGCGGCCAGAACAAACCCCCCAACCGCCAGGACGACCCCGGCGGCCCGCGCCGCGGCGACGGCGGCCAGCAGGCCGAATGCCGCCCCCCAGCGGATGCGGACCGGCCAACAGGAGAGTCTGAAGATCTCCTCCCAGTCGGCGCCGAAGTCCGCGTTATGCGCCACCGCATCCATCACCGGCCCTCCTCCTGCGTGGAGTCGGTTGGGGTGACCATCCGCTCAGAATCGCCCCCGGCGGCGGTCAGCCGCTGGGTACGATTTTTCTGGCCTTGAAGATCGCCTCGATCTTGGCCAGCAGTTTTTTCGTATCCAGCGGCTTTTCGAACAGCCATTCCACCGGCCATTGCTCGCCCAGGATGAATTCGAAGGGGCCGGGCCCCTCGGTGCGCACCTTTTCGAGGAAGGCCGTCAGCATGATGATGGGAAGGTTCTTGAATTCCGGGTCTTCCTTCAACTTGAAGGCCAGGTCGAATCCCTCGGTGTCGGATGCCATCATCACGTCCAGCAGCATGAGGTCCGGCTTGCAGCGCGCGAGCAGATCCATGGCCTCCCTGCCGCTGGAAGCCGTCTGCACCTCATACCCGTTGCTTTCCAAGATGATCCGCGACGTCGCCACAATGTCCGGATCGTCGTCGACCAC
>Ga0209254_10006926_pt1 | contig 10459 bp, 11 predicted proteins | sample FrelakmetDIP11DI_FD_187148 | JGI IMG/M metagenome (GOLD analysis project Ga0209254, IMG submission 187148) | Freshwater lake sediment microbial communities from the University of Notre Dame, USA, for methane emissions studies - DIP11 DI (SPAdes)... | ecosystem: Environmental > Aquatic >... | reverse complement strand
CGCCATGCTTTGTCGCCGTGCTCGCCTGGTTCCCAACCAGGCTCCGCGCGGCTTCGCGCCTGACACGCCCCTCGCCGTTTTCGCGCGCTAAGCGCCTCGACTGTCCCATGATTGTTCGACGAACCTCTGACTCGGGACACTAGGCGAGCCGCGGCAGCGTGAAGGTCGGCTCGACGCGGCCGACCATGGTGCCGCGATAGTTGCGGATGACGTGCTGGTCCATCGGCGCCAGCGGCGTGCCGGCCGGCTTGTCGATCAGGCCGAGCTGCTGCAGCACCGACAGCGTGGCCACGTGCAGCGCGCGACGGTTGCCGTCGGCGACGCGGATCGCAACGCCGATGCCGCGTGAACGGACGCCGATCGCCTGCACGCCGTCGGCGCCGACCTTGCTGACCCAGTCGCCGCCGCCCGCCCGCATCAGCATCAGGTCGCCGCGGGCGGTGCCGGAGACGAGGTCCGGGTGGCGCGTCATCGCGTAAGCGAGTGCGGCCAGTTCCGGCGTCTCGCCGAGGGCGAGCCGGCAGAACGTGTGCGCGAGGCTGGACAGCGGCATCGCGAAGTTCGGCGCGCTGCAGCCGTCGATGCCCATCGGCAGGTCCCGTTCGCCGGCGAAGCGCTCGACGTTGGCGCGCACCCGCTGCTGCAGCGGCGAATCGGGATCGAGATAGCCGGCGAACGGCTGCCCGTGCAGCCGGCAGAAGGCAAGGAAGCCGGCGTGCTTGCCCGAGCAGTTGTGGTGCAGCTGCGAGAAGCGCGCGCCGGGCGGCGGTGACGTCGAGGTGTGCGTGTAGTAGCTCGGCGGATGGCAGCCGCAGCGCAGGTCGGACTCCTTCGCGCCGATGCGTTCGAGCATCCGCTGCACGACGGCGACATGCATCGCCTCGCCGCCGTGGCTGGCGCACATCAGCGCCAGCATCTGCGAATCGAAGCCGAAGCGGTCCATGCCGCCGTCCTGCACGAAGCCGAGCGCCTGCAGTGGCTTCAGCGCCGAGCGGGTGAAGTTCAGGCCGTGCGCGTCGCCGACGCCGGCGATCAGCGCGCCCTGCGCGTCGACCACGGCGACCGAGCCGATGTGCACGCACTCGGGAAAGCCGCCGCGCGTGGTGCGGATCAGCGGGACGTGCTCGGGCGCTTCACGCATGAGGAGGATGCCGCCTGCGGCGGCGGTGACGGGGGCTTCGCCGGCGGTGCAGGCTGGGCGGGAGTTCGCGGGAAATCATAGCCCGCGCGAGCGGGCGTCACCGGCGGCGTCGGCCGCCGTCACCCATCACGCTGCGGCCGGCGCGCCGGCCGCGGCCAGCCGCGCCGTCACTTCCTTGCGGTAGCGGTTCAGCTCCTGCACCGAGCCGAAGGTGCGCTCGAACAGCAGGCCCATGTTGTGCAGGATGCGCTCGACGACCTTGCCTTCCCAGGCGTCGTCGAACCTGATCTGCGCGTCGAGCCAGCGCTCCAGCCAGGCCGGGTCGGGCAGGCGCGACTGCACGGTGTCATTGGGGAACAGCGCCTTGTTGACGTGCAGGTTGGTCGGGTGCAGCGCCTGCGCGGTGCGCCGCGCCGAGGCCATCAGCACACCGACCTTGGCGAAGGCGGCGCGCGCGGCATCGCCGACCTCGGCCAGGTACTTCTTCATGTAGCGCAGGTAGGCGCCGCCGTGGCGCGCCTCGTCCTGCGACAGCAGCTTGTAGATGTGCCTGATCACCGGCTCGGTGTGCCACTCGGCGGCGCGCCGGTACCAGTGGTTCAGGCGGATCTCGCCGCAGAAGTGCAGCGTCAGCGTCTCCAGCGCCGGCGCCGGGTCGAACTCGAAGCGCACCGCGTGCAGTTCCTCCGGTGTCGGCGCGAGGTCCGGGCGGAACCGCTTCAGGTACTCCATGAGCACCAGCGCGTGCTTCTGCTCCTCGTAGAACCAGACGCTCATGAAGGCCGAGAAATCCGAGTCGTGCCGGTTGTCGCGCAGGAACATCTCGGTGGCCGGCAGCGCCGACCACTCGGTGATCGCGTTCATCTTGACCGTCTGCGCCTGCTCGTCGGACAGCAGCGCGGCGTCGAACTCGCCCCACGGCACGTCGCGGTCCATGTTCCAGCGCACGGATTCGAGAGATTTGAAGAGTTCCGGATAGAGCATGTTCATGGGCGCCTCCACCGTCAGGCTGCGGCGCGCCGCTTCAGCCACCGCATCAGTCCGCCGAGGAGTGGAAGTTTCTCATACAGTTCCTCGGCGGCGTCCCAGTAATCGCGGTGGTAGCTGACTCGACCGTCGGAGCCGAACTTCAGGTGGCTGGCGCCGTGGATCACCTGCTCGCCGTCGCCGGTGCGCCGCAGGCGGAACAGGAAGTCCCAGGTCAGGAAGGCGTCGTCGCCCTGCGCCACCACCTCGCGCACGACGAAACGCGGCGCCTGCAGCTGCTCGAACATGTGGGCGAAGATGCGGCCAATCGCCTCGACGCCGCGGACCTCGTTGAACGGGTCCTTGAAGAAGGCATCGGCGGTGTAGATCTCGCCGACGCGCCCGACCGAATCGGGCGAGATCGACTCGAAGAACGCGCGCACGCGTTCGACGGGAGCGGTGGTCACGCGCCGGTCGCCCTGCGCAGCGCGGCGAACTGCAGCCGGTACGGCAGCAGGCGCAACAGCTTCAGCCAGCGCGTGAAGCGCTTCGGATAGTGGATTTCGAAGGCTCCGGCGGCGATCCCGTCGAGCGTCACCCGCGCCGCGTCCTCGGCCTTCATCAGCGCCGGCATGGTGAACCGGTTCTTCTGCGTCAGCGGGGTGTCGACGAAGCCCGGGTTGATCAGGTACACGCCGATGCCCTGCGGCCGCAGGTCGCCGTACAGCGACTCGGTGAAGTTGATCAGCGCCGCCTTGCTCGCGCCGTAGACGAGCGCCCTGGGCAGCCCGACGTAGCCGGCCACCGAGGACACGATGCCGATGCCGCCGCTGGTCTGGCGCGCCAGCACCGGCAGGATCGCGTCGACGCAGTTGAGCGCGCCGAGCAGGTTGACCTCCAGCAACTGCCGGGCCCTGGCGAGGTTCCAGTGCGGCGCGTCCGCTTCCGCGTCGCCGCCGCCCGCCGCGCGGCCCAGGTGCGCGCGCATCTCGACGTGCGTGCCGGCGACGACCAGCGCGAGGTCGAAGCCGCCCCACGCCCGCTCGATCGCCTGGGCGGCCGCATGCACGCTCGCCACGTCGGTGACGTCGAGCGGGGCGATCAGCGCCTCGCCGTGCCCGCCGGCAACGGCCTGCAGCAGATCGCGCTTGCGTGCCGAAAGCGCCACGCGCGCCCCTCGCGCGAGCAGGTCGCGCGCGATCGCCGCGCCGATGCCGTAGGAGGCGCCGATCACCCACACGCGCCTGCCGCGGTAGTCGGCGAACGGCGGGTTCAGCGGACCAAACAGCCCGGGCAGCGGCGCCCTCGCGGGACCCACCGGGGGGATGCCCTCGCGATGCACCGCCGCGCTCATGTCTTGCTGAACGAGATCAGCACTTCGCCGACCTTCAGTCCCCAGAAGGTCATCACCGCCCGGTTGAGCATCACCGTCTCGTCGATCAGGTACATCCAGTCGTCGAATTCGATCTCATAGCTCTTGCCTTCCTTGGTCTTCAGCAGGAAGGTGTAGGACCAGTTCAGTGCGTTGCCGGCGACCACGCCCTGCGCCTCGCCGATGACGCCGGCGGCGGTGCCGGTCCAGCGGCCGGGCTGGCCCGGCGCCGGGCGCAGCGTCCAGATGCGCTTTTCCTTCTCGCCGTCCGACCAGACGAAGTCCTCGTCGAGCGTGCCGACCCCGTCCTCCCACGTCGCCTTGATGCTGACGACGAAGCGGCGCTGCACCTGGCCGGAGCGGTCCATGAACATCCCGTGGCCGACGACGGGACCGTCGAAGTACCGCTTGAGGTCGAGCTGCGGCTTCTCGGCCTTGTAGACCTGCGGGTCGACCGAGCTGCAGCTGGCGGCAAGCGCCACCGCGCCGGCGGCGGCGACAAGCCGCGTCATCATGCGTTCGAGCATCGTTGCTTCCTCAGAATCGTTTGCCGCGCCAGGCGGCCAGCAGCCAGCCGGCAGCGACGAGCTTCAGCGCGCACGGCATCACGGCGTACGTGAAGGCCAGCGCGCCGAGCGCCGCGTCATCCTCCTGTGCGCCACGGCGGTAGCCGAGCGCCTCGAGGATCGCCAGCGCCAGCGCGCCGGCCACCGCCAGCACCAGCTTGTTGGCGAAGTTCCACAGCCCGAAGTACGCGCCTTCGCGCTGGCCGTTGTGGCCGTTGGCCTCGATCACCCGCGCCAGCAGGGCCGGCGGCAGGGCGAGATCGGCACCGAAGGCCAGCCCCGACAGCGCGCAGATCGCGGCGAATCCGCCGATGGCACCTGCCGGCAACCAGTAGGCCCAGACGAAAGCGGCTACCGCCGCCACCATGCCGGCCAGCCACAGGGCGTGCAGGCGGTAGTGGCGCGCCAGCCGCGCCCACAGGGGCATGCTGGCCGCGCCGGCGAGGAAGTACACCGCCAGGAAGACGGGCGCGTAGGGCGCGAGGGCGAGTCGGTCGGCGACGAAGAACAGGAAGACGGTGGCGGTGATCGACGGCGCCAGCGCGTTGAGCGCGAACACGCCGAGCAGCCAGCGCGTGTTGCGGCTCGCCAGCGGCACGACGAAGGCCAGGTACGGGTTGCCCGGCGGCAGGGTCCGCGCCTGTGGCGGCCGCGGCGCGCGCCAGGCGAGCAGCGCGAGCCCGGCCACCAGCAGCGCGACCAGCGTGGCCGTGGTCACGCCGTGACCGGCCAGTTGCGGCAGGCTGCCACCGATCAGCACGCCGATCAGTCCGGCGCCTTCGCGCGCGCCGGTGATGCGCGTGCGGCCGGCGTCGTCGTGCGCGAGTTCCGCGCCCCAGGCCTGGTAGGCGACGGTGGCCAGCGAATAGCCCAGGTAAGCCGCGGCCAGCGTGAAGAAGAGCCATGTCGCCTGCCCGCCAGGGTCGAGCGACTGCAGTGGGCGGAACACGAGGAAGAACGCAACCGCGAGCACCGGCCCGCCGAGCAGGATCGGCCGCAGGTACGAGCCGCGTGACTTCTGCGCATCGACCCAGCTGCCGAGCAGCGGGTCGGCCACCGCGTCGACCAGTCGCGTGGCGAGCAGAACGAGCCCGATCGCCTGCAGCGACAGCGCGGTGTTCGCGGCGTAGAAGTCGGGCAGGAGGATGGCGAGCGGCAGCGCCGTCATCATCAGCGGCAAGGCCAGCGCGCTGTAGGCGCCGAGCGCCGCGCTCGACGGTCTGCCCATGTGCGTAGGCGCGGGCGCCTCGCCGACGGCGAGGGCAGGCGGCACGGACGCGTGCGGTGTCGACATCAACGAGCGGGACGCGCGGCTCAGAGGCCCGCCGTGCGCAGTGCCGGCGCGCCCTTGAGCAGGCTCTCGCGCAGCTGCGGCGCGCGCGTTCGCTCGTCCAGCCAGATGGAGAAGAAGGCGCGGGCGAAGGCCGGATCCTCGATGCTGCCCAGCAACTGGCCGTCGAAATAGAAGCGCGCGCCGGTTCCGGGCAGGTTGACGCCGGCGAGCTTGCGGCCCTTCTCCACGTTCGGGAACAGCCTGAGCATCTGCTCGTGCCAGCGCGTGCGCTGCGCCTCGGTGCCGAAGCCGAGGCGCCCGATTTCGTCCCGGCTGGCCTCGGCGATGCCCTTGCCGTCGAGCCGGCGCGCGTAGGTCAGTTCGAGCACGAACGGCTGTCCGAAGGCCTCGGCCAGCGCGAAGCCCGGCGATACGAACAGCGCGGCGTCGTACACGTGGAAGCCGTACCAGGTCAGTCGGCCGGTGCCCGCGAGCCGCACGTCGGCGACGTACTTGCGAACGTGGGCGGGCGTCTGCGCATCGATGCCCTGCGGGGAGGCCGTGGCCGCGCTCGCAACCGTCGAGGCGGCAGCGACGAGGGCCGCAGCGGCAAACTGGGTCGGCGACATGGCGTCGGTGTCCTTTCCTGCGCGGTCGCGCGCCTCAGGCCTTTTCGAGGGTGTATTGCGTGACATCGGTGTTCTCCTCGGCGAAAGCCGCCTCGCAGTAGGCGAGGTAGAAGTGCCAGATCCGGATGAAGCGCTCGTCGAAACCCTGCGCACGCACCGCGTCGAGCTGCGCCAGGAAGCGCGCGCGCCAGGTGGCGAGCGTCTTCGCATAGTGGGTGCCGAAAGAGCGTGCGTTGACGACGCGCAGTCCGGCGCGCGCGGCGTGACGGCGGAACACCGACGGGCAGGGCAACATGCCGCCAGGGAAGATGTACTGCTGGATGAAGTCGCTGCTGCGCCGGTAGCGATCGAACAGCCGGTCGGCGATCTCGATGGTCTGGATGCAGGCGCGGCCGCCGGGCTTCAGGCAGCGCGCCAGCGTGTCGAAGTAGGCCGGCCAGTAGACCTCGCCGACGGCCTCGAACATCTCTATCGAGGCGATCCCGTCGTAGGGCGCGCGCTCGTCACGATAGTCCTGCAGCGCCAGGTCGGCCGACAGGCCCTGCCGTGCCAGCCGCGCCTGCGCGTACCCGAGTTGCGCGGCCGACAGCGTCAGGCCCTTGACCGCGTGACCGGCCTGCGCCGCCGTCTCGGCGAAGCCGCCCCAGCCGCAACCGATCTCCAGCACGCGGCTGCCGGGCGGCAGCGCGAGTTCGTCGAGCACGCGACGATACTTCGCCTGCTGCGCCGCGACCATCTCCTCGGTCCCGGCCGGCGCGTGCGGATCCGGTTGCGCCTGCGGGAAGAGGGCGCTCGAGTAGGACATCGTCGGGTCGAGCCACAGCGCGTAGAAGGCGTTGCCGATGTCGTAGTGGGCGTGGATGTTCTTCTTTGCCTGCTCCCTCGTGTTGCGGTGCAGCCAGTGCTTCAGGCGGTACGCCAGCCCGCCCCAGAAGGAGCCGTAGATCATCGACTCGGCGGCGCCGCGGTTGCGGATGAAGTACTTCAGCACGCGGACCGGATCGTCGGTCGACCAGTGGCCATCGATGTAGGCCTCGGCGAAGCCGATGTCGCCGCTCCTGAGCGCCGCCTGCACCGGCGTCCAGTCGTTCAGCCGGATCTGCGCGTGCGGACTGCCGGTGCCGTAGCGCGCATGCTGCCCCTGCGGCAAGGTCAGCTCCAGGGTGCCGTCGGAGAAACGCTCGAGCAGCCGCAACGCCCAGCGCGCCGACGAGGGCAATGTCGAGGCATCCAGCGTGCCGTGCCGGGCGCCGGGTGAGGTCAGGGCAAGTTCGTTGTTCATCGGGTGACGTCGAGTGCGGGCGGTTCGGGTCGGGATAAGAACGGCACGCGCTTGCGCCACAGCTTCAACGCCTGCCAGTGGATGCGGGCGATCACGCCGAGCGTGAACGCCGGGTAGGCGAACCGCGTGCGCAGCAGTTCACCTTCGGTCAGCGGCGCGAGGTGGCCTTCGATCGATGTCTGCAGCAACGGGCCGTCTGCGCCGTCGTAGTCGATGCGGCCGATGAAACGGTCGCCATCGGCGCGCCGCGCGAGCATGAAGCGGAAGCGGTAGCGGCCCTCGACCTTGCAGAACGGCGATACGTGGAAGACCTTGCGCGCGCTCAGCTCCTCGCCCCAGGCCAGTGGCCGGCCGTCGTCGTGCGCGAGCAGGTAGCAGTGGCGCTCGCCGAACGTGTTGTTGACCTCGCAGACGACGGCGCGCAGCGCGCCGTCGCGGCGATGGCAGAACCAGAAGCTGACCGGATTGAAGACGTAGCCGAACACGCGCGGAAGCGTGTGCAGCCAAACCTCGCCGTCGGCGTCGCCGATGCCTCCATGTCGCAGCAGCGCGTCGACCCAGGCGAGCGGATCGCCGCCCTCGCCGTGGTCGGCGTCGTGGAACGACAGCCAGCCGAAACGGTTGCGCGGCAGGCGGCGGAACGGCCATTGCCCGGTCGCCAGGGTGCGCAGCGGCAGGCGCAGGAAGAAGCTGCGGTACGCGAACGCGTGCCTCGCCGGTCGCAGCCGTACGTGGCGGACGTGACCGAGGCCGATGCTGGCGACCGAGCGGGAGGGCATGCGTTTCGACGACATGGGAAACGTTAACGGAACACTATTCTATCGATTGAACTGACTGGTTCAAAGAGATACTGATTAGTATAAGCGCTGCTTGCCATCCCGCAAACAGGCGGTTCGCGCAATCTTCTGCCGCCGCATTCGCCGACAGGAAAGGGCGCCGATACCTCTTTGCGACGAGGCGGATCACAGATTAGACTACTCGGTAACATTGGGGACGGACCGGATGATGCAGCGCTTGTCGTTGAAGGAGCAGCAGCAGCGCCTGCGCGAAGACGTAATCCTGCAGGCCGTCAACTCGCTGCTGGCCGAGAAGGGCTACGACCTGATGACGGTCGACGAGGTCGCGGCCATGGTCGGCATCGCCAAGGCCTCGCTGTACAAGCACTTCGAGTCGAAGGAGCGCCTGGCGGCTGCGGCAATGGTGCGACTGCTCGATCGCACGCTGGAGATCGTCGAAGCACAGCCGGCTTCCGCTGCGCCTCTGGAGAAGCTGCAGTCGGTCGTGCGCTGGGCAGTGCGCGAGCACCTGCGCGGCCAGATGCCCGCGCTGCCGTCCACCCGGTCGGCGTTGCGCGAGGCGCTGGTCGCGCACAAGCCCTATGTCGAGCGCCTGGTGCGCGTGACCGAGCGCCTGGGCGGCTGGATCGAGGCGGCGCAGCAGACGGGCGCGATCAACCCGCGGCTGCCGGGCGAGGTCGTCCTGTACACGGTGTTCGCGCGCGCGTGCGACCCGGTATCCGACTTCCTGAAGCTCTCCGGCGCCTACAGCGACGACGAGACCGTCGACCTGATCGTCGAAACCTGCTTCTCCGGGCTCGCGACGCGACCGTCCTGAGCCCTGCATCGGCGTGGCGGCGGGCTATGCGGCCAGCCGCTGCCGGCGACGCGCCAGTTCGGCTAGCGCCGCGGCCACCTTCAGGCCGGACTTCAGGCCGTCCTCGTGGAAGCCGTAGCCGGTCCATGCCCCCGCCAGCCACACCCGGCGCCGCCCCTGCACGTCGGCCAGCCGACCCTGTGCCGCGATCATTCGCGAGTCGAAGATCGGATGCGCGTAGTCGAACTCGGCGATCACCTTGTCACGCGCCGGCTCGACGAAAGGATTCAGGCTGACGAACACCGGCGAGCGGAAGGGCAGCGGCTGCAGCCGGTTCAGCAGGTAGGTGACCGAGACGTTGGGCTCGGCGCCGCCGTCGCTCAGGTAGTTCCACGACGACCAGACCGTGCGCAGGCGCGGCATCAGGCGAGTGTCCGTGTGCAGCACGGCTCGATTGGGCTGGTAGCGCGCGTCCGCAAGCAGCAGGCGTTCCGCGACATCGGCATCGGCCAGCAACCTGGCCGACTGGTCGCTGTGGCAGGCCAGCACGACGTGATCGAAGGCCTCGACCCCGCGCGCGGTGCGCACGCTGACCTTGCCAGCTGCGTCGTTGCGCGCGACCTGCAGCACCGGCGTGCCGAGGCGCAGGTCGGCGAGCCGCGCGGCGATCTTCTGCACGTACTGTCTTGCGCCGCCGGCGACCGTGAACCACTGCGGCCGGCGGCTGACCTGCAACAGGCCGTGGTTGTCGCAGAAGCGCACGAAGGTCGCCAGCGGATAGGCCAGCATCGTGCTCATCGGGCAGGACCAGATCGCCGCCGCCATCGGCAGCAGGTACCAGCGGCGGAAGTTTTCTCCGTAGCGGTGCCGGTCGAGGAACTCGCCGAGCGTGAGGTCGGCGTCGTCGTCTCTGCCCTGCGCGATACGCGATGCCTGGCGGTTGAAGCGCAGGATGTCGGCCAGCATGGCGAGGAAACGCGGCGAGGCCAGGTTGCGCCGCTGCGCGAACACGCTGGCGAGATCGGTGCCCGCCCACTCGAGCCGACGACCGCCTCCACCCGCGGGCACGCTGACGGCGAACGACATGTCGCTCTTGGCCGTGGGAACCCCCAGCTCGGCGAACAGCCTGATCAGGTTCGGATAGGTCCGCTCGTTGTAGACGAGGAACCCGGTGTCGACCGGGAATTCCGTTCCGTCGAGCGCGATGTCGACGGTGTTGGTGTGACCGCCCAGCCGCGGCGCGGCCTCGAACAGGGTGACCTGCACGCCATGCTGCCTTTCGGCGAGCAGCGCGTGCGCGCAGCCGAGACCGGCGATGCCACTGCCGACGATGGCAACCTTCATGTGCAGACCTCGCTCGCGCGCGCGGCGCGTGGTGATGCGTCGCCGGCCGCGGAATCAGGGCCGCTTGCCGGTCGGGTTGGGGGGAAATTCGTTGCGCTGCGCGCCGCGCACCGGCCGAGCGACCGTAATGGGGAGCGTTCTGGCGGCGCGGCCAGCCGGTCGCACGCTTGTCGAACTCGACTACGCCTGGCGAATGGTTGTGATGAGGTGAGTTCTGGCGCCGCCGCAGTCGCTGCGCGCCCGCTGCGCCGCCGAGATGCTTCTAACGAGCGGCGCGCTTGTCGAACTCGACC
>Ga0209254_10006925_pt1 | contig 10459 bp, 8 predicted proteins | sample FrelakmetDIP11DI_FD_187148 | JGI IMG/M metagenome (GOLD analysis project Ga0209254, IMG submission 187148) | Freshwater lake sediment microbial communities from the University of Notre Dame, USA, for methane emissions studies - DIP11 DI (SPAdes)... | ecosystem: Environmental > Aquatic >... | reverse complement strand
CTTCGACCGCGACCCCAATCCGATCTTCATCATCACCCCCCACACCTACCGCATCCTCGACACCAATCAGACCGCGCAAGCCACCTACGGATACAAACATTCCGAGCTGCTGGACCGCTCGTTTCTGGTGCTGGGCGAGGAAAACGACGAGGAGGTCCGACGCGGTCTTCAAAACCTGTCCAAGAACCAGTCGGTCCTGTTCTCGAAGAAGCGCCACCACAAGAAAGACGGCACTCCCTTTTACACCAACGTCAACGTGAGCCGCGCCGAGTACGGCGGACGCGATGTGCTCATCGCCACGACCACCGACATCACGGAAACCATCCAGAAGGAGGCCCAGCTGATCCAGGCCGGCAAAATGACCACCCTGGGGACCATGGCGGCCGGCATGGCGCACGAAATCAACCAACCCCTGAACGTCATCCAGCTGTCGGTGGAATATCTTCTGAAAATGCTCAACCGCGGCCAGAGCATCGAGCCGGAAGAAATCCGGAACGTGGCCGGCGACATCCTGAACAGCGTCGAGCGCGCGACGTCGGTGATCACGCACGTCCGGGATTTTTCCCGCCAGGCGGAGTTCACCCGCAGCCGGATCAACCTGAACGATCCCATCCGCGACGTGTTCAAGATTCTGGGCCATCAGTTGAAGGCCCACCAGATCGAGATCCAGCTACACCTCGCCCCGGACTTGCCGCCGATATTGGCCGACCACAACCGGCTGGAGCAGGTCTTCGTGAACCTGGTCAGCAACGCCATCGACGCCATCGACGAAAAGAGCGAAGGCCGCGACGGGAGCGCCGACGGCGACCGGCGGATCGTCATCCGTTCCTTCCAAAAGGAGGACCGTGTCGTCGCCGAGGTGACCGATACCGGTGTGGGCATGGCGGAGGAGGTCCAGAGCAAGCTGTTCGAGCCGTTTTTCACCACCAAGAAAGTCGGCAAGGGGACCGGGCTGGGGACGAGTATCAGCTACGGCATCGTCCGGGGCTACGACGGCACCATCGATATCCAGAGCCAGCCGGGCCGCGGCGCCACTTTCCGGCTGACCTTCCCGCAGGCGCGCTGAACCGGTGGAAGCCCCATGACGAGCATCCTGGTCATCGACGACGAGCCCGATCTCCTGAGGGTGCTGGCGCGAACCCTAAAGACCGACGGCCACGAGGTGGCCACCGAGCTCAACGGACCGGACGGCCTGCTCGCGTTTGAATCACATCGCCCCGCAATCGTCATCACCGACATCAAGATGCCGGGCATGAGCGGCATCGACGTGCTCCGGCGCATCAAGGAGCGGGCGCCGGACGCCGAGGTGATCATCATCACCGGCCACGGGGACATGGACACGGCCGTCGAGGCGTTGCATTTCGGGGCATCCGACTTCGTCACGAAGCCCTTCCGGAGCGAGACGCTGGCCATTGCCATCCGGCGCGCGGAGGAAAAGATCGACATCAAGCGGCGCCTCCGGGAATACACCCTCGACCTGGAAGGCAAGGTCGCGGCGGCGACGGCGGAGCTGCGCCGACGCTCCAATTTTCTGAGCAACCTGATCCGCAGCTCCAACGACGGGATCGTGGCCACGGACGAGAACCTGACGGTCGTGATCTTCAACCCCGAGGCCGAACGCATTCTCGGGTACCGTCAGGAGGACGTCGTCCAGCGCCGCCGTCTTTCCGAGCTGCTGCCCCCTGAGATGGTTGAATTCTTCCACACGGCCATGCAGGATGCCTGCACCGGCCGGGAATGCCCTTGGACGGAGACGATCATCACCTCGCTGGGCGGCGACCGGATCCCCGTGCGGCTTTCCGGCAGCATTCTCGTGGAGAAGGATCGCAAGAGCGGCACCGTCGTCTTCTTCCAGGACCTGCGCCAGATCCGCCGGCTGCAGCGGGAGCTGGTCCACTCGGAACGCCTGGCGGCCGTCGGCCAGACGGTCGCCGGCCTGGCCCATGGGATCAAGAACATCCTGCACGGCCTCAAGGGGGGCAGCTACCTGGTCGACGTCGGCATCGCCAAGAAAGACGACCAGCGGCTGCGCAAGGGCTGGGAGATGATCAAGCGCGCCATCGAGCGGACCTCCAACCTGGTGATGGATCTGCTCTCCTATTCCAAAGAGCGCGAGCCCCAGTACGAGCAGTGCGCGCCCAACGAGGTCGCCGGAGAGGTCTGCGACCTGATGAGGGAACGGGCGCAGCAGGGCGGAATCGATCTCCGACGCGAGTTCGATCCGGCGATCGGCCGGGTCGTCATGGACCCGCAGACGATCCACACCACGCTGCTCAACCTCGTCTCCAACGCGGTGGACGCATGCCTCTTTGACGATGGCCCGCCCAAGCCGTATCGCGTCGTCGTCAGGACGGCCTGCGAGCCGGACCGCATCATCCGGTTTGAAGTCATCGACAACGGCGCCGGCATGTCCGACGAGGTCCAAGCCAGGCTCTTCGCCTCGTTTTTCAGCACCAAGGGCCAGGGGGGCACTGGCCTGGGGCTGCTGGTGACCCGCAAGCTGGTCCAGGAACACAGCGGCACCATCGCAGTGCAATCCGCCCTCGGTGAAGGCACAACGGTCGTCATGCGGCTGCCCTACCGGGAGGACGTAACGCCGCGGGGCGGGAACGGCCCTGCCCAAATCTCGGAATCAGACCGCTCTTGAAGGAGGTTGGACCATGGGGAAAAAGATCCTGGTTGTGGATGACGATGCCGACGTCCGGCTGTTCAACACGACGGTCGTCGAGGAAAGCGGCCATACGCCGATCGAGGCCGCCAACGGCGAGGAGGCGCTGCACCTGATTCAAGCCGAGGCGCCGGACCTGGTGCTTCTGGACGTGCTCATGCCCCGGCAGAGCGGCATCCGGCTCTATCGCCGGCTGAAGACCGAGCCGGCGCTGAAGCACATCCGCGTGCTGGTGCTCTCCGGCATCAATAAAAAGTCCTTCCTGAAATCCCAGCAGGCCCTGGCGGAATTCGGCGGAGGCGATGTACCGGAGCCGGAGTTTTACCTTGAAAAACCGGTGGAGGCCGATCTGCTGGCGGCAACCATCAAAAAAGCCATCGGCTGAAAGCTGCTTCGGAGCGCGGCCTTCACGCCGACAGGGAACCGACTATGATCAAGAAGATTCTGTTTGTCACCAAATTCGAAGAACTGGGCTTCGACGCCATCAAATCCCTGCTCAGCCTGCGGGAGTCCGGACTGGAGCACATCGTCTTCATGTATGTCATCGAGCGCGAGAAAGTCGCCATGCGTCGCGGGGTGGGCTATCAAAAGGATGAGGCGGTCCGCCTGAAGGAAGCGGCGAACATCCGGTTCATCGACTGGGCGGAACGGCTCTTCGAGCTGGGCATGGAAGTCGGCGTCTACATCCAGGTCGGCAGCATGGCCGCCGAAGTGGCCAAAGCGGCCGGCAAGGAAGCGGCCGATCTGGTGGTCATCGGCCGCTCCGGAAAAAGCTCGCTGGAGCAGTTTTACTCGGGGTCCACGGTCACCGAGCTCATTCGCCGGCTCTCGGTCCCCACGCTGGTCTACAAGCCGGTCCCCGAAAACCCCTTCGCCTTCGGCAAGCCGTTTCAGCGCCCGCTCCTGGCCACGGACTGGTCCGTTGCGAGCCGCAAAGCCGTCGACTACCTCGTGAGCATGAAGCTACTCATCGAGGAGGTCCGGGTGGTCCACGTCGTCGATGAGGACGCCATCGAGGGCTCGTCGGTCATGGGCGCTCAGAAAGCGCGCAAGGACGCCAAGGCGAAGCTGGAGGAGATCTGCGGCCGGCTCGAAGCGGCCGGAATCGTCGCGCGCTCCCACGTATACGTGGGCGCTCCGGCCGAGGGCGTCGAAAAAGCGGCGCGCGAATGCCAGGCCACCATGGTGGCGCTGGGCTCCTCCTCCAAGAACCGGTGGATCGAGCGCTGGATCGGCAGCGTGCCGAAGGAGATCGCCGAGAATTCGGCCTACCCCACGCTGCTCATCCCTCCCGATCGCGAATGACGGGTGCCCGGCGCCAGGAAGGAGCCCGCCTCGTTTTCGGCATGCCGGCGAACGCCGGCATCCAGCTCCCGCCGGATTCCGGGTCAAGTCCGGCCCGACGAGCGCATTTTCATCAACACCTGACACGAGGGAGAGTGGGCATGCACATCATCGTCGATCTCACCCAGGATTTAATCCGCTTCAAGTCCATGCATTCGCGGCCGGACGAAATCCGGAACTGCATGACGTTCATGGAAACGTATCTCGCCCGGCACGGCGTCGGCTATCGCCGCATCGAGCAGAACGGCATCCCGACCCTGCTGGTGCTGCGGCCGGACGGTTATGTGCCGGTGCTGCTCATGTCCCATATCGATGTCGTCGATGCGCCGGACGAGCTGTTCGAGCCGCGCATCGCGGACGGCAGGCTCTTCGGCCGCGGCAGCATCGACGACAAATACGCGGCCGCGTTGTCGCTGACGCTCGCCGTCGATCTGATGCGCAAGCTGACCATCCGCGGCAGAACCCAGTTCGACCTGCCCTGCGGCCTGCTGATCTCCGGCGACGAGGAGGTCGGCGGCCACGACGGCGCTAAGGCCGCGCTCGCCCAGCTCAAGACCGATTTCGCCATCGCGCTGGACGGCGGCCACCTGCGCAAGGTCGTGGTCAAGGAAAAGGGCATCCTGCGCCTGAAGCTCATCGGCCGCGGCAGGACCGCCCACGGCGCGCGGCCCTGGCTGGGGGAGAACGCCATCGAGAACCTGATCGCCGACTTTTTCCGGATCAAGCGCCACTTCGAGCTGACCGCCCCGGACCACTGGCACCGCACCCTCAACTTCAGCCGCATCCAGGCCGGCAAGGCCGCCAACCAGGTGCCCGACTACGCCGAGGCGCTCTTCGACATCCGCTTCACCGAAAACGACGACATGGAGGCCGTGGTCAATGCCATCCGGGCCGAGATCACGGGCGAGGTCGTGGTCGTGGAGCGCGAGCCCCTGTTCCAGGGCGGCGGCAGCCCCTACCTCGACCGCCTGCTCGCCGTCGCCGGCAGCCCCGAGCTGGGCGCCGAGCACGGGGCGAGCGATGCGCGCTTCCTCTCCGCGTTCGGCATTCCCGGCATCGTCTGGGGACCTGACGGCGACAACAGCGCCCACGCGCTCGATGAGCACGTCAACATCGACAGCCTGCTGGCGCTGCACAAGATCCTGGACGAGTTCCTGACCGGTTTGCTTTGACAATCCGGCCTGCCTCAAGTAATTTAGACCCGCTTCGGCTTCTGGTTTGCTTATGTGGGAGTGGCTCCCGGCCGTCGCAGACGAGACTGCTATGGCGGAGTCGGATCGAGCCACGATGCTCTTCCCCGGAAGATGATCGCGGCAGGATGCCGCTCCCACGCGGAACAGCGAGAGCTTCCTTGCAGGCAGGCTATGGCGAGCAGCGCTATCCTCAAGCTGCGACGAAATCCCCCTTCTCCCCCTTTGCCAAAGGGGGTGGGGGAGATTTTTAAACCGGCTTCCTTGCAAGCTATGCCGTTCGAGGCATTGAACCCCTGCCCCACCCAAACCCCAACCCAAAAGGAGGACCCATGCTGAAAAAGGTTCTGTTGGTTGTGACGGTCGTTGCGTTTACGTGCGTCGGCGCGGCCCTGGCGGCCCCCAAACCGGGGGGCACGCTGATTTTCGGCCGCGGCGGGGACAGCGTCGGCCTGGACCCGGCCTACGAGACCGACGGCAACTCGTTCATGATCTGCGACAACGTCCTGGAGGCCCTGGTCGAATACAAGGACGAATCCACCGAGCTCGAGCCGGGTCTGGCCGAATCCTGGACGATCTCAGACGACGGCAAGACCTATACCTTCAAGCTGCGCAAGGGCGTCAAGTTCCACGACGGCACCCCCTTCGACGCCGACGCGGTGGTCTTCTCCCTGGGCCGCCAGATGAAGGAGCGCAAGCTCAAGTTCTTCGGCAAGGGCTGGGAGATCCCGCCCGCGGAACGTCCGGCCGAGTATTGGCTGCAGATGGAGATGGACAAGACGGTCGATTCGATCGAAGCCACGGACGAGCACACCGTCGTGTTCAAGCTGAATCGGGTGGAGGCACCCTTCCTGACCAACCTGGGAATGGATTTCGCCGACATCATCAGCCCCACGGCCTTCATGAAGAACCCCAAGGAATTCGTGCGCAATCCCGTGGGCACCGGCCCCTTCAAGTTCGTGAAATGGGTGAAGGACGACCAGATCATCCTGGAAAAGTTCAAAGACTACTGGAACAAAAAGGGCGGACCCTACCTGGATAAGGTGGTATTCCGCGCCATTCCCGAAAACTCGGTGCGCTTCCTGGAGCTCAAGACCGGCAACGTCCACATCTGCCAGTTCCCCAACCCGGCCGACATCGCGCTCGCCAAGAACGATCCCAAGATGAAACTGGTGAGCCAGCCGGGGATGAACATCGGCTACCTCGGCTTCAACCACACCAAGGAGCCCTGGAAGAGCAACGTCAAGCTGCGCATGGCCGTGGCCACGGCGATCAACCGCAAGGCCATCGTGGACAACATCTACCAAGGGCAGGGCCAGCTCGCCCGGAACAACATCCCGCCGTTCATGCTCGGCTTCAACGAAGCCGTGCCGATGATCGATTACAGCGTGGACAAGGCCAAGGCCCTGCTGGCCGAGGCCGGCTTCCCGGAAGGCAAGGGACTGGACGAGATCACCCTGTGGTCCATGCCGGTCGCCCGCCCCTACAACCCGGAAGGGCTCAAGCTCGGGGTGGCCATGGTGGCGGACCTGTCCAAGATCGGAATCCGCGCCCGGGTGGTCAGCTACGAGTGGGGGACTTACCTGAAGCGCCAGCGCGAGCAGCCGCCCGACATGGATCTCTTCCAGCTCGGCTGGACCGGCGACAACGGCGACACCGACAACTTCCTGGCGGTGCTCTTCGACGGCATGGCCGACCCGACGATCCGCACGCAGTGGCACAATCAGGCCTACCACGACCTGATGCTGCAGGGCAAACAGACGACGGACCCGGCCAAGCGCGCCGAGACCTACAAGAAGGCCAACATGCTCCTCTACGAGCAGATGCCGGTGATTCCGATCGCCCACAGCACCCAGACCTGGCCGCTGCTGAAGAAAGTGCAGGATTTCAAACTGCACCCGACGGCCTCCATCCGCATGAAGAACGTGTGGATAGAAAAGTAAACGAAAGGGGTCAAGGGGCCGAGGGGTCAAGGGTTCGAGTGAAAGGCACCATTTCACTTCCCCTTGAACCCTCGAACCCTTGAACCCTTGAACCCTTTCCCTTTTATGGCCCCCTACATCCTCCGCCGCGTCCTGATCCTCTTCCCGACCCTCCTGGGGGTTTCGGTCATCATTTTCTTCATGCTGCACATCACCCCCGGCGACCCGGCCGAGCTGCTCCTGGGGGAGCGCGCCTCGCAGCACGCCCTGGAGGCCATGCGCGAGCACCTGGGGCTGAACAAGCCGCTGTACGTCCAGTACGGCATGTTCCTCAAGCGCCTGGCGACGTTCGACCTGGGCGAAACCATCTGGACCCGCCAGTCGGTTTGGATCGAGATCAAGCAGCGCTTCCCCGCCACCATGGAGCTTTCGGTCGCAGCGCTCTTCATCAGCTGCACCCTCGGCATGATCTTCGGCATCATCTCCGCCACCAAACAGTATTCGATCTTCGACTACCTGAGCATGCTCGGCGCCCTGGCCGGCGTGAGCATGCCGATCTTCTGGCTCGGCCTGGTGTTCATGCTGATCTTTTCCGTCAACCTCGGATGGCTGCCCATTTCCGGCCGCCTGAGCGTGGGGGTGGACCTCGAGGTCATCACCAATTTCTACATCCTGGACGCCCTCTTGACGCAGAACTGGGAGGCGTTCAGGGACGCCCTCTGGCATCTGATCATGCCGGCCTTCACGCTATCCACCATTCCGACCGCCATCGTGGCGCGCATGACGCGCTCCTCGATGCTGGAGGTGCTGCGTCAGGACTACATCAAAACCGCCAAGGCCAAGGGCCTGTCGCAGTTCAAGGTGATCTTCAAGCATGCGCTGCGCAACGCCCTGATCCCGGTGGTCACCACGATCGGCCTGCAGTTCGGCGTGCTGCTGGGCGGGGCCATCCTGACCGAGACCATCTTCGCCTGGCCGGGGGTGGGCAAGTGGATGTACGACGCCGTGATGCAGCGCGACTACATGGTGATCCAGAACGGCACCCTCTTCATCGCCGGGCTGTTCGTGGTCATCAATCTCGGCGTGGATGTATTGTATGCGGTGATCAATCCGAGGATTAGCGTCAAATGAAAAGACCGTTTGAGGTTTAAAGTTTAACGTTTAAAGAAAAACAATAATGTTTTAGATCAATATTTTAAACCTTAAACCTTAAACCTTAAACTTTAAACTTCGGCTGAAAGACCGAACAAATTCGATCGAAACCCGAAGAGTATAAGGCCTAACAGTCGATATGACTTCGAGACATCCCGAAGACCGCCACCCGATGCTCGACCAGCTCGCGCAGCTGTGGCGCAACAAGACCGCCGTGGCGGGGCTGTTCATCATCACGGCCTTCGTGCTCTGCGGGATCTTCGCCCCCTTCCTCAGCCCGCATGACCCGATCGAGATCGCCCTCTACGACCAGCTCAAGCCGCCGGCCTGGGACGACGAAGGCTCGACCAAGAACCTGCTCGGCACCGACGACCTCGGCCGCGACATCCTCTCGCGCATCGTCTACGGCGCGCGCGTCTCGCTCCTGGTGGCGGTGGTGAGCGTGGGCCTGGCCTTCTGCTGCGGGACGCTCATCGGCAGCGTCTCCGGCTTCTACAAGGGCCGGCTCGACAACATCGTCATGCGCGGGATCGACATCATCCTGTCCTTTCCCTACATCCTGCTCGCCATCGTGGTGGTGGCCTACCTCGGACCGAGCCTGCAGAACGCCATGCTGGCCATCGCCATCACCTACGTGCCGCGCTTCGCGCGCATCGTGCGCGCCAGCGTGCTCGAGGAAAGCGAGAAAGACTACGTCATGGCGGCGCGCGCCATCGGCGCCCGCAACCTGCGCATCATCTTCCTCACCATCCTGCCGAACTGCCTCGGCCCGCTGATCGTGCAGACCACGCTCAGCTTCGCCTCGGCCATCCTGGACGCCGCGGCGCTGAGCTTTCTCGGACTGGGCGCCCAGCCCCCCACGCCCGAATGGGGCGCGGACATCGCCCGCAGCCGGGCGCTGATCCTGCGCGCCTCCTGGGTCATGACGTTTCCGGGGCTGGCCATCCTCGGCGCCGTCCTGGGGTTCAACCTGCTGGGCGACGGGCTGCGGGACGCGCTCGACCCGCGGCTGAGGGACTGAGGCCATGGCCGACCCGCTCCTCGACATCCGCAACCTGCGGACCTATTTCTCGGTGCGCGGCCACACCGCCAAGGCGGTCGACGACGTGAGCCTTTCCATTCAGCCCGGCCAGACCCTCGGCCTGGTGGGGGAGTCCGGCTGCGGCAAGAGCGTCACGGCCCACTCCGTGATGCGCCTGATCCCCACCCCGCCGGGCCGGATCGCCGGCGGCGAGATCCGGTTCGAGGGCCGGGACCTGGCCAAGGCCTCCGAGGCCCAGATGCGCCGCATCCGGGGCAACCGCATCTCGATGATCTTCCAGGAGCCCATGACCTCGCTCAACCCGACCTATCCGGTGGGCGACCAGGTCGGCGAAGTCCTGCGCCTGCACGAAAAGCTGTCACGCCGGGAGGCGCGCGCGCGCTCGGTGGCGATGTTCCGGCTGGTGGGGATCCCGGCCCCCGAGAAGCGCATCGACGACTACCCCCACCAGATGAGCGGCGGCATGCGCCAGCGCGTGATGATCGCCATGGCGCTCGCCTGCAGCCCGCAGCTGATGATCGCCGACGAGCCCACCACGGCGCTCGACGTCACCATCCAGGCCCAGATCCTGGACCTCATGAACAAGCTCAAGTCCGAGACCGGCGCGGCGATCCTCTTCATCACTCACGACCTGGGGGTCATTGCGGAAATGTCCCAGCACGTCGCCGTCATGTACGCCGGCCGCATGATGGAGTACGCCGATGCCAAGACGCTCTTCCGGGACCCCCTAAACCCCTATACGGTCGGGCTGCTGGGATCGATCCCAGTGCTGGGGCGGGAGAACACGGGCGGGCGGCTGAAGACCATCCCGGGCGTGGTGCCATCGCTCCTGCGCCTGCCCGAGGGCTGCCTCTTCAGCGACCGCTGCCCGGATGCGTTCGACGACTGTAGCCGGGTGGCGCCCGAAATGGTGCCGGTGGGCGACAATCACCTGGTGAGGTGCCTGAAGTATAAATGAGTAAGTATTTATTATTATTCTTTTTGTTGGAGCGGCTTTCCGGCCGTAATTCCATATCCCCATTTCATTTGTTTCCCCCTTTGAAAACTTATCGTGTCCCACATTTTTTTGCTGGACACTGGGGGATGGAGGTGATAGATGTGCCCCATGCAAGTTGGGGGGCACCGGTTCAGCGAAGCGGTT
>Ga0209254_10006924_pt1 | contig 10459 bp, 7 predicted proteins | sample FrelakmetDIP11DI_FD_187148 | JGI IMG/M metagenome (GOLD analysis project Ga0209254, IMG submission 187148) | Freshwater lake sediment microbial communities from the University of Notre Dame, USA, for methane emissions studies - DIP11 DI (SPAdes)... | ecosystem: Environmental > Aquatic >... | reverse complement strand
ATGGAACTGGAACTGATCGAACCGGAGCTATGGCTGCGGCGGCACCCGCCCGCGGCCATCGCCTTCGCTGACGCGATCGCGGCGCGACTCGATGCCGGCAGGGGCTACGGGAATCAGGGGAATCAGGACACCCAGGATCTGCGCCCAGGAACAGCGTCGTAGCCTGGGTGTCCGAATCCCCTGCTTCCGAATCCCCTCCTCTGCGCGATCCGGCGCTACTTCGCCGCCGGCGTGCTGGCGGCGATGCCGACGGCCGCGGTCAGCGTGGCCTGGATCTGGTCGCCCAACGCGATCAGCTTGTACTGCTCCGGATCCTCGACTACCAGGTCTACGGTCAGTTCAGGCCCCTTGAGCGTGACGGTCCGCGTGGCCGGGTCGAGCGCGATCACGTCGCCGATGGTCGTCACCTGGGCAGCAACCAATCCAGCCGGCGCCCCACCCTGAGGCGCCCGCGCGCCACCGCCTGCCTCCGTGCGGACGACCGGCCGGCCGCCGCCCTTGATCAGTTCGAGCTCCAACTGCTCGATGACCTGCATCTGCACCTTGTCGCCGACCTTCAGCTGGTCGAAATTCCTGAGCTCCGGGCCGGCGGTCAACTCGACCACATTGCCCTCGGGCCCCTTGAGCGTCACGCCGCGGGTGGCCGCGTCGAGCGCCGTGATGTCGGCGGTGATCTCGACCGACTTGGTCGCGGTGACCTTGCCGGGCGCGCGCGTGACATCGGACGTGGTGGTCTGCGCCATCGACGCGGTCGTCATTGCCGCACCCAACAGCACCAGGGAAATCGAACGAATGAAGCGCATGGAACCTCCAGTTGATTGAATACCACGATCAGGGCCGCAGGACGCAAAAGGCCGTCCACCGGTCCGGGAACCCTCGTGCGCCATTCTACGGAGCTGGTCACCACGGCGTCCGCCCGAAGCGACCTGCCTCTTGGGGCAGACGCGCGCAGGGCTGTTGGTAGTCCGGCATCCGGTGGTGCGGTACTTCGGGCGCGCCGCATCCAGCAACGCCAGCCCCCTGCGGGCCTTGCGCGGCGCCTTCAGCGGTCGGCGCCAACGCGCAGTTGATCAATCCGCAGTTCGTCGCGGTGCTGACTGCGCTGTTCGCCGACGGCTTCGAATCGCCATGACCGCGTCGCCCGGTCGCCGCATCGCTACGGCATGTCGATGATCACCTTGCCGCGCGCGCGCCCGCTTTCCAGGTATGCGATCGCGGCCGGCACTTCCGCCAGGGGGTAGTGCCGGTCGATGACCGGCGCGACCTTGCCGGACTGCATCAGCTCGCCGAGGAGCGTGAGGTCCGCCGGATTCGAGTCGGCCATGAAGAAGCGGAAGTCCTGGCTCACGAAGGGCGACAGCAGCTTGGCCTTGATCGGGCTGATCATGGCACCGAGCCATGCGCCTTCGTTGGGTCCGCCGATGATGACGAAGATGCCATCGGGCTTGAGGATGTCGGTGTAGTCCGACAGTGGGCGATTGCCGACGTTGTCGAGGACCAGGTCGTAGACCTTCCCGTCCTGGGCGAAATCCTCCCGCGTGTAGTCGACGACATGGTCCGCGCCGAGGGACTTGACCATATCCACGTTGCGCGTGCTGCACACGCCGGTCACTTCCGCGCCCAGCGCCTTGGCGATCTGCACGGCGAAGGTGCCCACGCCGCCCGATGCGCCGTTGATCAGGACCTTCTGCCCCGGCTGCAGCCGTCCCTGGTCGCGCAGCGCCTGCAGCGCGGTGATTGCCGCGATCGGCGCGGACGCCGCCTGCTCGAAGCTCACGTTGGCCGGCTTGAGCACCAGCGACTGGTCCTCGGGCACGCGCACGTACTCGGCAAAGGCGCCGAACTTGCTGCCGAACACCGCGTCGCCGGGCTTGAAGCGCGTGACGCGGCTGCCGACCGACTCCACGATGCCGGCGAAGTCGACGCCCAGGCGCGGACTCGACGGCGCGCCGAAACCCGAGCTCATGCGCATGATGTAGGGCTTGCCGCGCATGTAGTGCCAATCCAGCGGATTGAGCGCTGCCGCGTGCACCTTGACCAGGACCTCGTTGTCCGCCGGCGCGGGCTTCTCGATCTCCTCGAGCTTGAGCAGCTCCGGTCCGCCATAGCAGCGATGGACGATCGCCTTCATCCGCGGCGCATCGGCGGCGAGCGTGGGCGCCGGGATGCAGGCCGACTCGTGGCTCAGCACGTAGGCCAGCACGCCCACCGCAACAGCCAGGAGCAACGCGATGCTGGCCAGGATCTTTCTGCGTCGCGTCATGGTCGCAATCCCGTATCGGCAGGTTGGCAGTCCGGTTCAGCCTGGCATTGGCTGCAACGACCGCGGTGGCCAAGACTACCGCGAGACCGCGCCGGTCCGGCGATCCGCTGCGACGGGCGGCGCCCCGGCGGGATCGACGCCCGCCAGCGGCCGATGGACGCCGGCGCGGACCCGGGCCATCTGGCCGCGAAACCACCGATGATCCAGACTGGCGCCTTTGCGGCCGCCTGCCGCCCGACCGACGAGCACGCTCATGGCCGACACCCGCAATCCGACCGCTGTCGCCGCCAAAGGGGTCCAGGGCACGGACGGCCGCGCGCGCGGCGGGACCCGCATCCTCGCCGGCTTGCTCGCGCTGGTCGCGACCACGCCGGCACTGGCCGGCAGGATCGAGCGCGTCGATCCCGAGAGTTGGTGGGTGGGCATGCGCTCGGATGCGCTGCAGCTGATGGTGCATGGCGCGGACATCGCCGGCAGCGAGCCGCGCCTGGCGCACCCGGGCGTGCGCATCGACCGGGTCACCCGGGTCGCCAGTCGCAATTATCTCTTCGTCGACCTCGAGATCGACGCCGCCGCAGCGCCGGGCGAGCTCGAAATCCGCTTCGAGCGCACCGGCGAAGTCGAGACGATCCGCTATCCGCTGCGCCAGCGCGCACCCGCTTCGGCCGCGCGACGCGGATTCGGCCCACGGGACGCCATCCTCAACCTGATGCCCGACCGCTACGCCGATGGCGACCCGGCCAACGACACGCTGCCGGGCTACACCGATCGCGCCGATCGCGCCGCGCCCAGCGGACGCCATGGCGGGGATCTCCAGGGCGTGGCGGAGAATCTCGATTACATCGCCGGCATGGGCTACACCATGGTGTGGCCGACGCCGCTGATGGAAAACAACCAGCCGGACGGGTCCTACCACGGCTATGCCGTGACCGACCTGTACCGGGTGGATCCGCGCTTCGGCAGCAACGACGACTATCGCCGCTTCGTGGCCACCGCGCGCGGCAAGGGCGTGGGCGTGATCCAGGACATCGTGCCCAACCACATCGGCTCGGCGCATCCGTGGATGCAGGACCTGCCGACGCCGGACTGGATCAACAACCGCGGGGTGTTCCAGCCCACGCGCCACGCACGCAATTCACTCAGCGACCCCTACGCCGCCGCCGTCGACCGCGAGGACTTCACCCGGGGCTGGTTCGTGGCCACCATGCCCGACCTCAACCAGCGCCAGCCGCTGCTGGCCACCTACCTGATGCAGAACGCGATCTGGTGGATCGAGTTCGCCGACCTCGCCGGCTACCGCGTCGACACAGTGGGTTACTCCGACACCGCGTTCATGGCGCGCTGGACCGAGCACATCCTCGCCGAGTATCCGCACTTCAGCATCGTCGGCGAGGAGTGGAGTCTCAACCCGCTGGTGGTGTCGCGCTGGCAGCTCGATCGCTCGAGCTGGATGGGATCCGGCCGCGGCATGCCCAACATGATGGACTTCCCGCTCGCCGAGGGGCTGCGCCGCGCGCTGGTGGCCAGGGAGGCCGGCGACGGCGGCCTGATGGACCTCTATTCGCTCCTGGTCAACGACACGCTCTATCCCGATCCGTCGAAGCTGGTCCTGTTCGAGGGCAACCACGACATGCCGCGGATCTACAGCGTGCTGGGCGAGGACCTCGGCCTGTGGCGGATGGCGATGGTGTACCTCGCCACCGCGCCGCGCATCCCGCAGTTCTACTACGGGACCGAGTTGCTGATGACCAGTCCGACCCACCGCGACGACGCGGCCGCCCGCCGCGATTTCCCCGGCGGCTGGCGCGGCGACGCAACCAGCGCCTTCGATGGCCGCGGCCTCGACGCGCGCCAGCGCGAGGCGCAGGACTTCCTGCGCAAGCTGCTCAACTGGCGCAAGCACGCGACCGCGGTACACCGCGGCCGCATGCTCCACTACGCGCCGGACGCCGGCGTGTACGTGTACTTCCGCCATGACGAAGGCCAGCGCTTCATGGTCGTGCTCAACAAGAACGCCGCGGAGACCGCGCTGGACCTCACGCGATATGCCGAAGGACTGGACGGGGCGACCGTGGCGAGGGACGTGCTCGGCGGCGAGCAGCGGCGCCTCGGCGACGCGCTGGCGCTGCCGCCGCGTTCGGCGCTGATCCTCGCGCTGGAGTAATCGCGCGGCTCTGGCGGCGTGCGACGTGGCCAGGCGGCCTTGTCCAGCCGCGACCCGGGCTTCGCTCCCGCACCGCTCAGTCCGGCGAACCGTGCACCTGCTTGCCGTCCGCGAAGGCATGGCGCACGGAGGTCGCCCGCACCGCATCGGCATCGGCACCGTCGAGGTCGCGGTCGAGCACGATGAGGTCCGCCTGCTTGCCCTCGACCAGCGAACCGGTCTCGCCATCGATGGCCAGCATGCGCGCGGCATCGATCGTGTACGCGCGCAGCATCACGTCCAGCGCCACGGACTGCAGCGGCGCCAGCGGCGGCTTTTCCGGTTGCTCCGGGTCGCGCCTGTCCATGGCCACGGCGATGGCCTCCAGCGGCGCCGGGCTGCTCACGTTCCAGTCGCTGCCGCCGACCAGCGTGGCGCCGTTGCCGAGCAGCGAGCGGGCCGGATACATCATCGCGCTGCGCATCGGGCCAATGAAGGGCTGCACCGCATCGGTGGCGTAGTTGTCGGGCTGCGCCCACAGCAACTGGAAGCTTGCATACACGTCCAACTCGGCGAAGCGCGGCCAGTCGGCGGGATCGACGAGTTGCAGGTGGCCGATGCTGAACTTCGCCCGCGACTGCTCGCCGAGGGCGCGACGCGCCTGCGCGAAAGCGTCCAGGCTCACGCGCACCGCGCGATCGCCGATGGCGTGGGCGTGCAGGTTGAAGCCGCGCCGGTCGAGTTCGGTCGCCAGGCGGCCGAAGGCGTCCGGGTCCACGTACAGGTTGCCGGTGTCGCTGCGTCCCTGGCCATCGACGGGGATGTAGGGTTCGAGCAGCGCCGCGCTCTGGGTCGGGAACTCCATTACCCCATCGACGAAGACCTTGACCGTGTTCACGCGCAGGTTCGGCAGGCCGGCGTAGCGCGTGCGCTGGTCCTCGAGCTTGGGCAGCGAGTCGACCTTGCCATCCGCCTCGGCCTCGAGGGCCGTGGTCACGTCCAGGCTCAGCTCGCCGCCGCGGGCAAGGCTTGCGAGCACTTCGAGTTCCGCTTCCGCCACGGAGGCGTCCATCACGCTGGTCAGGCCGGTGGCGTGCAGCATCGGCAGCGCGCGGCGCAGCGCGGCGACCTTGGCCTCGAAGGTGTCGACGGGGACAGCGGCGTCGGTGAGGCGCTGCGCGCCGTCGATGAGGTGGCCGGTGGGATCGCCGCTGGCGTCGCGCACGATGCGGCCGTCGGCAACGTCCGGCGTCGCGCGCGTGATCCCCGCGGCCGCCAGGGCGCGGCTGTTGAGCCAGCTCGAGTGGCCGTCGGTGGCCTTGAGCAGGACTGGACGCGCGGCCTCGATCGCGTCGAGGTCCTGGCGGCCGGCCTTGAATCCGGCGGGATTGAGGTCGCCGACCAGCAGCCAGTCGAGTCCCGTGCGTGGGTCGCGGGTCGGCTGGCAGGCGGCGAGCAGCGCGGCGAGGTCGGCGACCTTGAGTTCCCGGTCCCCGGCGCTGCAGTCGTCGAGCTGCGCCGAGCTGGTGACCGGATGCATGTGCGTGTCGATGAAGCCCGGCAGGACCGTGGCCCCGCCAGCATCGATCACCCGCGTGGCGGCGCCGACCAGGGCGCGGACCCGCGCGTCGTCGCCGACCCGCGCGATCCGGCCGGCCCGGATCGCCACGGCCTGCGCCGTGGGCTGGCGGTCGGACATGGTCTGCACGCGGGCGTTGACGATCACGAGGTCGGCTGGCGCTTCGCGGCCAGTGCAGGCGGCAAGCCCAAGGACGACCAGGATCACCCGCACCATGGAACCGTTCATGCTTGCCCTGCCCCCGCGGATTGGCGTCGTCCCGATCGATGCCGCGCAGTTTGCGCCACGCCGGTCCGGCAGGCGAGTCCTGCCTGATCCACGCCGGGCGACTTGCCGTAAGCTGCGGGCGCAGCGGCAGCCTGGACCCCGGGGAGTGCGGAACGACAGTGCCCGACCAAGCGACCCCGAAAGCACGAACCGGCACCGATATCCGGGGCGACGAGGCGGCATTCCGCGCCTCGCGCATGGCCACGCAGGCGCAGATCAACGTCACCACGTACCCGCAGTCGGCAGCGCTCATCATGCTGTTTTCGTGGTGGGACTGGTTCGTGGACCCGGCCAACTGGAAGACCGCGCTGGCGATCCGCAGCATCGGAGCCCTGGTGGTGATTGCGACCGGCCTGGTCCAGCACTTTTCCCGGCGCATCGACTGGGCGACGGCGATCGCCGGCGTGCGCTATACCGCCGGCGTGCTGGCCGTGGCCGGCGCGCTCGCGGTGCTCGACCAGGGCTACGTGGTCGGCGTCGCCGGACTGATCGTCGTGATGCTCTCGGGTCCCTACATCGCGCTCGACCGGCGCGACCTGCTGCTGCTCAACATCCTGCCCGTCCTCTTCATCGGCGCGGTGATGGCCGCGGCCGGGCTCGACCGCTTCGCCGTCATCAACGCCTGGGTCTTCATCTCGCTCGCGATCGCGGTGAGCCTGCTGCTGGCCCGGGTCTTCGAGGCCGCCAACCGGCGCGCCTTCGCGCTGGAGCAGCAGTTGACCCGCGAAGCGCGCACCGACGCCCTCACCGGCCTGCTCAACCGGCGCGCGCTCGAGGAAATCGGCGCGCTGGAGATCAGGCGCAGCGAGCGCTCCGGCGCGCCGCTGACGGCGATCCTGTGCGACGTCGACCACTTCAAGGCGATCAACGACCGCCACGGGCACGCCGCCGGCGACCGCGTGATCCGCGCGATCGGCGCACGACTGCGCGCCGAGCTGCGCGAAACCGACGCCTTCGGCCGCTGGGGTGGCGAGGAGTTCATTGCCATCCTGCCCGGAACCGACATCGCACAGGCGCAGCTTCTCGCCGAACGCATGCGCGCGGCGATCGAGTCCGGCCCGGCAGCGGATCGTGCGGAGCTGCGCGTGAGCGTGAGCCTGGGCATTGCCGGGCGCCCCGCGGGTGGCACATGGGACACCTTGGTCAAGGCCGCCGACGAGGCCCTTTACCGCGCGAAGGCACTGGGCCGCAACTGCGTCGCGCTGGCTACCGGCGCAAACACCGTATCGTCCTCCCGCCCATGAAGACCCGATCGCATCTCGGCGCAACCGTCGTGCGCGGACGGCGAGATCCCCGACCTGGGGAGCACGCCCGCGCTCGGGGCGCGGGCGTGTCCGGTTAGCGGCGATCCGGCCTGCGGGCTTCGATCAGCCCTCGTCCTCGTCGCAATCTTCGTCGTCGTCGTCGTCGTGGCGATCGCTGTCGCCGCAGTCGTCGTCGTCACCGCGCGCGATCGTGATCTCGATCGTGCGGTCGTTGGCGCTGGTCGGATGCTGGATATTGACCCACGCGCGGCGCTTGTTCCTCGGGTCGAAATAGAGCCCGGTGAACTCGGAGCCCGGCGTGCCGTTGCTGGCCCAGCGCGCGAGGCCTTCGCCGGCGTCGGCAAGATCGCCGTCGTCGTTGAAGTCCGCCGCGAACCAGATATCGTTGTCGACGCCGCCACCGCGATCCTCGATGATGTAGATGTAGCCCTCGTGGTCGATCGCGAGGTTGTCCGGGCTCGCCAGCGCGGGACCCACGGCCAGGCCGGTGGCGAGGTCGATGGTGTTGCGATCGGCGAACACGGCGATCTTGCGCTCACGCAGGTTGAGGACGTAGGTCTCGTTGGTCGTGGTGGTGGCCATGAACAGCAGCTCCCGTCCGCGGATCCGCTTGATCAGCAGGTCCTCGGGGCGCTGGTAGTCCGTGCCCTTGAAGTTCGCCAGATTGGTCGTGTTGCGCGCGTCCACCGAGGTCACGCCGTTCGAATCGGTGATCGTCACCGCGCCAGGCAGTCCGGCGCCATTGGCGTCGGTGAAGGGCACCCAGGCATAGGAACCCGTGGCGTTGGGCGTGTTGCCATCGCCGACCCGCAACACGAAAGTCTGGCCGGCGGCGAAGTAGTCGGCAGTGCCATTCTTGACCTTCGACATGCGCGCGGCGCTGACGTACTTGTAGACGTTGCCACCGTTGAGCTCGTCGATGAAGTACATGTTGCCGGCATCGTCGAACTGGATGCCCTCGTGCGAGGTGCGCGGAATCACGTTCTGGTGCACGAAGTCGGCGCCGTCGTTGCTGTCCAGCGACAGCGGCCCGACGATGCCAGGCGCCGACAGCGGATTCCTCAGCTCGAACAGGCGACCGTAGGGATAGGTGGCGTTGGCGGGAGCGGTCTGCCAGCTTTCCTCGGCCGTGATGTAGGTACCCCAGGGCGTCCAGTAAGACGCGTCGAAGGCCACGGCGTCACCGAAGGCCAGGCTGTACCAGACCGTCTCGGTCTGCCCGGTACGCAGGTCGTGGCGCTGCACGCCGGATTGTCCGGTCTCGAACACGGTGAAGAGGTAACGACCCTTGTCCCGCCCGGTCTCGTTGACCGTGTTCATGTCCCAGTTGCCGGAGTTCGGCACGCCGTCCGCCAACTGCGTGTTGCGGTCGGCAATCGAGCGCTGCAGGAAGGCCGGATTGCCCAGCGTGATCGGCGTGGCCTCATCGGCGGTTGGGCCGGCCGAGGCGGCCAGTGGCGTGAAGTCCGAGAACTCGATGCCATCCGCGATCGCGGTCGCGCTGGCAACGAACATGGCGCACGAAAGGGCGAGTCGCGTGCAATTGAATGTGTGTCGCATGGTGCGTGGTCCTTGCGGTGGGTGGTGAGTGGGTAATGCGCGGCCCCGCTTCGCCGGCCGGTACAGACCTGCGACGCCGTCCCCTGACGACCGTTGGTCCGGTACGCAACTACGCACCGGGCCGCCCTCTTGTACGGGCCGCCGGTTACATGCCGACGCCATGCGGATGACGGTTCTGCCGCGCGGCAACCATCGGCCCGCGCACGCCGCGAGTGTCGCTATGATCGGCAGGTCAACCAACCCGGGAAACCGCCATGCTCAAGCGCCGCCAATGGCTCCAGGGACTCATGGTCCTCGCCGCCCTGCCCTCGCTGGGGCGTGCGGAAGCGCTGGTCGCCAAGGCAAGCAAGCCGCTGCGGATCCTGTTCCTGGGCGGCACCGGCTTCCTCGGACCACAGCAGGTCGAATACGCGCTGGCGCGTGGCCACCGCGTCACCCTGTTCAATCGCGGCAAGAACGCGCCGGGACTCTACGGCGACCGGGTCGAGGTACTGCTGGGCGATCGCGATGGCAAGGTCGGGGCCGGGCTATCGGCATTGCAGGGCAGGCGTCGCTGGGACGTCGTGATCGACAACTCGGGCTACATCCCGCGCCATGTGCGCGACTCGGTCGAGCTGCTGGGGGATCGCGTCGGCCGCTACCTGTTCGTGTCCACCGTGGCCGTGTACGAGCGCTCCGCCGGCGCGGTGTTCGACGAGTCCTCGAAGCTGCGCCCGGCACCCGTGCCCGAGACGGAAATCGTCACCGACGAGACCTACGGACCCTTGAAGGCCGAGTGCGACCGCATCGTGCAGGCAACCCTTGGCCCGCGGGCCACCATCGTGCGCCCGACCTACATCTTCGGGCCGGGCGACGATACCGATCGCTTCACCTACTGGCTTGATCGCGTAGCGCGCGGCGGCGAGGTGCTGGTGCCGCCGGACCCGCAGGTCGAACTGCAATGGGTCGACGTGCGCGACCTGTGTCCGTGGATCGTCGACCTCACCGAGCGCGACCAGGCCGGCATCTTCAACGCCGCCGGACCCGCGAAGCCCGTGACCTGGGGCTTGGTCCTGCGCCAACTCACGCAGCTCTCGCCGCGGCCCGTGCGCTTCACGCCGGCGACTGCGGAGGTATTGCTGGAGACCGGGATCAGCCTGCCGCTGGTGCGGGTGTCGAACCTCAGGGGCGGCGGCTCGGTGCATTTCGCCAGCAGCGCGGCGCAGGCGGCGGGACTGGAATACCGACCGCTCGCGGAGACGGCCGCCGCAACGCTGGCCTGGTGGCGCGCGCAGCCGGCCGAGCGGCGCGCGCAGGCCGAGGGCTGGCCGACCGCCGCGCAGGAAGCGCAAGCGCTGCGGCTGTTGCAGCGGCAACCCGCCTGATAAGCGGTCGCACACCTT
>Ga0209254_10006923_pt1 | contig 10459 bp, 9 predicted proteins | sample FrelakmetDIP11DI_FD_187148 | JGI IMG/M metagenome (GOLD analysis project Ga0209254, IMG submission 187148) | Freshwater lake sediment microbial communities from the University of Notre Dame, USA, for methane emissions studies - DIP11 DI (SPAdes)... | ecosystem: Environmental > Aquatic >... | reverse complement strand
GGCGGCGGTCTCCCCACTCCCGGCAGTAGGCGATGACGGCCTCGATGCCCTCGCAGCGCCGCCAGTTCGGCTCTACGGGCAGGCCGAGGTCGCGCATCCGCTCCATGGCGGCCGAGTGGCCGCCGCGCTCGTCGTTCGCAGCCACGATCTGGTACGCGAACGCGGACAGCCCGCGCCTGGCCACGGCCGCTGGATCGAGGCTTCGCATCGTGCCCGCCGCGGCATTGCGCGGATTGGCGAAGGCCGGCTCCTCCGCGTCCTCCCGCTCCTGGTTCACGCGCGCGAAGGCCGCGCGCGGCAGGTACACTTCGCCCCGGACCTCGAGGCGGCCCGGCACGTCCCGCGCGAGGCGCAGCGGGATGGCCCTGATCGTCCGTACGTTGCCGGTGACGTCCTCTCCCCGCACTCCATCGCCCCGCGTCACGCCGCGGGCGAGTACGCCGTCCTCATAGGTGAGTGCGATGCTGAGGCCGTCGATCTTGAGCTCGGCGACGTAGGCCACCTCGGGCGGCGCGGCCCCGGCTGCGCCCAGGACGCGGATCACGCGATCGTGGAAGGCCCGGAGTTCGTCGTCCGAGTAGGCGTTGTCGAGGCTGAGCATGGGGACCAGGTGCTCGACGGTCGCAAAGCCTTCAGCGGGGCGCCCTCCCACGCGCCGGGTCGGAGAATCGGCGCTGACCAGCTCCGGATGGCGCGCCTCGAGCTCGCGCAGGCGTGCCATCAGCGCGTCGAACTCGGCGTCGGTGACGCTCGGGGCCGCGAGCACGTAGTATTGGTGCTCGTGTTCCCGGATGAGGTCGCGAAGCTTCGCGATGCGTTCGGCGTCGGTCATGGCCATCCCCGGAGCGGGCGCTTCGACCCGCGCGGCGGGCACGCGGCCGGCTGTCCGGCCGCCCGGCGGGATCAGCGGTCGCGCATCAGGACGTAGTCGGGGAGCGCCGCCAGGGCGTCCCGCTCTTCCGACGGCGGAAACACCTGGAGGTGGACTTTCGCCTCGGCGGCGAGCTGGACCGCCCGGCTGTAGGCGTAGTCGATGGTGCGATGCTTCGTCAGCAGGGCGCTGATCTCTTCCCATCGCTCCGGGGTCAGGGAGCGCGTCTGCACGACGTCGGCGATGAGCGTGCGGACCGACGGATCGGCGCGGTTCATCAAGGCAATCACGGGCAATGTAATCTTGCCTTCGCGCAGGTCGCTCGCCACGGGCTTCCCGAGCGACTGGACCGTGCCGGTGAGATCGAGCAGGTCGTCGACCAGCTGGAACGCGATTCCGAGCTTGAACCCGTACTCCCCGAGCGCGTCGACCTCGGCCGCGGGCCTGCCAGCGAGCATGGCCCCGATGCGGGCGCAGCCGCTGAACAGGTAGGCCGTCTTCCGCCGGATGATCTCGAAGTGCTCGTCCTCGGTGACGTCCGGATCTCCGTTCTTCGTGAGCTGGTAGAGCTCGCCCTCGATCATGCGCAGCGTGACGTCGCACAGGAGCCGGATGATCTCCAGTTCGTCGTGCGTCAGGGCGAGGGCCATCGACTTGATGTAGAGGTAGTCGCCGAGCAGGACCGTGATGTCGTTGCCCCACTGCGAGTGCACGGCCAGCCGTCCCCGCCTCAGTTCCGCATCGTCGATGATGTCGTCATGGACCAGAGTGGCCGTGTGGATGAACTCGACCACGGCTGCGTACAGCACGGCGCGGTCGCCCGTGTAGCGGCAGAGCCTGGCGGCCATCAGCAGGACCGCCGGCCGGATCCGCTTGCCGCCGCTCGACTGAATGTACTTGCCGATTCTCGGGATCAGCTCGACTTTCGACTGGACGTGGCGGACAAACTCCGCATCGACCCTGGCTAGGTCGTCACGGATGGGTTCGAAAATCTCCGAGAGGGTGGGCGACGTGTTTTCCACAGCAGCAGCACGCAATGAGCCATCAGACCACATTCACATACGGGTGTCAACGCGCCAAACTGCGTGCTGACAAGGGGTTCGGCGCGATCCAGCGCGTCAGGGGTTGAACAGCTTCCGATAGTTGGACGCGGTGGCCGCGGCCAGCGTTTCCGGCGCCACGACGTGCACCCGGGCCAGGGCTGCGACGATCTCCACGACCTCGCACGGCTCGTTTCTCCGGCCCCGATGCGGGACAGGCGCCAGGTACGGGGCATCGGTCTCGACCAGCAGGCGGTCGAGCGGCACGATGGCCGCCGCGCCGCGCACCGACTCCGCCTTGGGGAAGGTGACAATCCCGGAGAACGAGAGATAGAAGCCGATTTCGAGCGCCCGCCTCGCCAGGCGTTCATCGCCGGAGAAGCAGTGAAAGACGCCGCGCGCCGCGCCTCTCCCCACCCGCGTCAGCACGTCAATGGTGTCGTCGTCGGCTTCGCGCGTGTGAATGACCAGCGGCAGGCGATGGTCGCAGGCCAGCCGGACCTGCGCGGCGAACACGGCGCGCTGCACGTCAGCCGGCGCGAAGTCATAGTGATAGTCGAGGCCCACTTCGCCGATCGCTCTTACGAGCGGCTCGTCCCGAATTCGGGCGTACGCCAGTTCCGCGGCGGCGGCGGGCCGCTCCTCGAACGGCGCGGCGCGATGCGGGTGCACGCCCGCCGTCGTGCGGATGCCATCCCAGAGCGCGAGCACCCGGCCGGCACGGGCACACTCCTCGGGGTCGGAGGCGTCCACGATGCACAGGATAGCGTCGAGCGGGACCGCGCGGGCGCGCTGGACGACGGCCTCGATGTCGGCGCTGAACGCCTCGTCGGCGAGATGGGCGTGCGAGTCGACCATGGGTAACGGCGGCTTCGAAGCCGCGCCTACTTGATTCGCGCGCCGAGCGGCGGTTCCTTGTCGAAGCTCACGACGATGGGAAGGCCGCCGGGAGCGCTCGCGGCGAGAATCATGCCGTTCGATTCCACGCCCATCACCGTAGCGGGCTTCAGATTCGCGACCATTCCGATGAGGCGACCCACGAGCGCCTCCGGCTCGTAGGCTTCCGCGATGCCGGCCACCAGCGTGCGGCGCTCCGTTCCGAGGTCCACGTCGAGTTTCAGCAGCTTGCGCGATTTCGGGACGCGTTCGGCGGCCACCACGCGCGCGACGCGGAGATCGAGTTTCTGAAAGTCCTCGATGCCGACACGCTCGGGTTCAGGGGCCGGCAACGTCTCGGGCGGGCCGGCAGGAGACTGGGCCGCGCCCGGCGTGCCGGCGGTCGGGTTGTCGTCAGCGCTCATGACTGGTGTGCTCCCGTTGGGATTCGAGGTAAGCGTGGGTGGCCGCCGCGTGCACTTCCCGAACGGAGACTTTCCGCTCGGCCGCCCGCGCGGCGCAGTCTTCGTACTCCGGAGCGGCGTTCACCACCTCCGTACCGCGCCGCGCCAGCTTCACGCGGACCGCGCCGAATCGCGTCGACACGGTGGTCCATTCCCGCGACAGGCACTCGCGATCGGACTCGTGGTAGCGGACGCCGATCGTCGTGCTCTCGCGAAACAGCAGGTCGAGCATGCGGTCCCGCAGGCCCACCGGGGCCAGGACGGTCACGAGCGTGCCCGGTCTGTTCTTCTTCATCTGGACCGGCGAGAGGTAGGCGTCGAGGGCGCCGGCCGCCTGCAGGCGCTCGATCAGGTTCCCGTAGAACTGCGGATTCATGTCGTCGATGTTGCACTCGAGGACGAGCACGCGGCCGTGGTCGGCCGTCGCGGTCGTTTCGCCGAGTACGGCACGCAGCACGTTCGGCTGCCCGGGCACCTGGCGCTGGCCGGCGCCGTAGCCCGTTCGCCTGATGGTCATCGCCGGCATCGGCCCGAACGAGGTGGCATGCCCCGTCACGAGCAGGGCCCCGGTCGGCGTCAGCAACTCGCCCTGAACGCCGTTCGAGTAGGCCGGCGCGCCTTCGAGCAGCCGGATCGTCGCGGGCGCCGGAACCGGCAGCTGGCCGTGGGCGGTCGCCACCGTGCCGCTGCCCGTGTTGAGGGGCGAGGCCGCGACACGATCGACGCCGAGCGCGTCGATGGCCCACACCGAGCCGACGATGTCGACGATGGAATCAAGCGCGCCAACCTCATGGAAGTGCACCCGTTCGATCGGAACCTGGTGAATCTCGGCCTCGACCCGGCCCAGGCGCTCGAACAGGAGGCTGGCGCGGCTCGCGACCCGCTCCGGCAGGCCGGCATTCGCGATCATCTCCAGAATCTCGTGCAGGCCGCGGTGCCGGGCATGCCCGCCGGCGTCGTGCGGGATCTCCTTCAGGTCGAACTGGATCGCGCCGATCCCCGAACGGGACACTCTCTCGGCCGTCAGCTCGCAGCCGGCGGGCAGAAGCGCCGCCAGAGCGGCGCGAAGGCCGTCGAGCGGGACGCCGAGATCGATCAGCGCGCCCAGCACCATGTCGCCCGATGCACCCGAGAAGCAGTCGAGATAGAGGATCTTCTCCATAACTCCCTGTCATCCTAGACGGCCGACCTCTCGCAGGCTGAGGTACCGCGTGGAGGTCAGTATGACGTGGTCGAGCACCTCGATGCCCATCAGCTCCCCTGCCGCCACGAGCCGCCGCGTGAGCGACACGTCGTCGGCGCTCGGCGTGGGATCGCCCGACGGATGATTATGGAACAAGACGATGCCGGCTGCACGCGCGGAGGAGGCCTCGCGGAACACCTCCCGGGGATGGACCACGCTCCGGTCGAGCGTACCGACGGTCAGCACGGATGTCCGGATGAGCCGGTGCTTCGTGTCGAGCAGCACGATGCCGAACTGCTCGACCGGGCGGGCGCCGAATTCCGGCAGCAGGTACATGGCGACTTCGCCCGGCGTCAGGAGCTGCGGGCGGTCGGCGGGCTGCCTCAACAAGGTGCGACGGCCCAGCTCGACTGCGGCGAGCACTTGCGCCGCCCTGGCGGCCCCGACGCCGGGAATGCGGCGCATCTCGTCGCCGGTGCACGAGGGAAGCCCGTGGAGCCCTCCCGCGCGCTGGATCACCACGTTGGCGAGCGCCAGCGCGCCGGCTCGCCGCGTGCCCGATCCGAGCACGAGCGCGAGCAGTTCGTTGTCGCCCAGCGCGGCGGCCCCGAGCCGGTCGAGTTTCTCCCGGGGCCGGTCCCGGGCTGCTGGCTGCGTCACACGCGGGACTCCAGTGCCGGCAGCATCTCGGCGGCCTTGCCGCGGAGCACGAGCCCGGCGTTCGGCGTCAGCGGCGTGTCGTCGACGTTGACTTCAACGACCAGCGCCCCTGCCCGTCCGGCGATGAGCGGGAGGCCTGCTGCAGGGTACACGAGCGCCGACGTGCCGACAGCGAGAAAGACCTCGCAACTCCCGGCCGCCCTTACGGCGGCGTCCATCAGGTTCTCGTCGAGGGCTTCGCCGAACCATACGACGTCCGGGCGCAGACGTGCCCCGCACGGGCAGGCCGGCAGGGGCTGGTCGTCGTCTCCTCCGGCGGCGCCTGGGTCATCGCGGCTCTGGTCCGCCATGAAGCCGCACCCGCGGGCGCAGCGCGCCCGCCAGATGTTGCCGTGCAGTTCAATCACGCCGGTGCTGCCCGCGCGGTGATGAAGGCCGTCCACGTTCTGCGTGATCAGCATGAATCCTGGCAGGCGTGATTGCAGGCGCGCCAGGGCGAGGTGCCCGGGATTGGGCCGGGCCCGGGCGATGAGGCTCCGCCGCCATCGGTACCACTCCCAGACCAGGCCCGGGTCACGCGCGAAGGCCTCGGGCGTTGCCAGGTCGGCGGCGCTGTAGCTGCGCCACAGCCCCTCGTGTCCCCTGAACGTCGGCACGCCGCTCTCGGCGGAGATGCCGGCGCCGGTCATCGCGGCCACGGCGCGGGCCGATCGGAGACGTTCAGCGAGCTGGTCGAGCGCGCGAGTGTCGATCACCATGACCTCCTGAGCCGGACGCAGGCGGCGCGCCGCACGTCATGCGCCCTGCAAGAAACGCGCTCGATATGGCGGCACGACGCGCTCATCGTGAGCGGGGCGCCGTCGCGAGGCATGTCGGGCGTTTCAGCCCCGCCGGCTCGCCGATTCCGGGGGTGGTGCGAATCGAGACCGCCTGCGGGAACGGCCGGACCGCCGGAAGGGACGTTTCGTGTTCTGCACTCCCGGGCGATCGAGCAGTACGCAAAAAGTGCAGTACGGCCCGTCAGAACAGGAGTGGCCCCATGATCGACACGACGATGACGATCAGGACGAAGGAAACGACGTCGAGCGCCACGCCGTGCTTCATCATGGCGCTGATCGGAACGTGACCGGAGCTGTAGGCGATGGCATTGGGAGGCGTAGAGATGGGAAGCATGAAGCCAACGCTCGCGCCGAGCGTCGCGCCGAGCGCAGGCTCGAGGGCGCGCACCCCGGCCGCCTCGCAGACGGCAATGGCGACCGGCACGACCATGCTGGCAGACGCGGTATTCGAGGTCATTTCCGAGAGCACGATCGCGAAGCCCGTGAACAGCGCCGTGAATGCCAGGGGCGAGTGCGACGGCATCCAGGTCGCCACGGACCTGCCCATCGCCTCGGCCAGTCCGGTCGAGAACGCGAGCGATCCCATCGTGAGGCCCCCGCCGAAGAGCAGGACCGTTCCCCAATCGATCCGCACCGCTTCGGCCCATGACATCGTGAACCGGCGCTGCCGCCAGTCCACCGGCAGGACGAACAGGAGAATCGCTCCCGTCAGGGCCGCCGCCGCCTCAGGCATCGACGCCTGGTAGGTGCGGGCGAACCACGATTCTCGCTGGCCAACCAGAGCCAGCAGGCCCGGCAAGGTCCACAGCAGTACGGTCGTGAAGAACGCGGCCATGACGTTACGCTCGCCGCGGGACATGGGACCAAGCTGCGAGAGCTCACGCCGCACAAGCTTCGCTGTTGCGTCGGGCAGCCTGAGGCCTCGGGCCCCGACCAGCCAGAAGCCGATCGCGAGCACGGCATACAGGCCGATGGCCAGCGGCAGGCCCAGGGCCATCCACCGGAAAAAGGAGATCTGGACGCCCAGCAGTTCCCGCACCATCCCGATGCCGATGAGGTTGGGCGGCGTCCCAATCGGCGTGGCCATTCCGCCGAGCGACGCCCCGAAGGCCGTAATGAGCATCATCGTCGTCGCGAAACGCCGGAACTGGGGGGCCTGCCCCATCCCCTGCCTCGAGAGGTGCGTCACGATGGACATGCCGATCGGAAACATCATCGCGGCTGTCGCGGTGTTGCTGATCCACATCGAGATGACCACCGAGATTGCGCCGAACGTCACGAGGAGGCGTGCGGCGCTGCGGCCAATCAGTCGCGACGACAGCGCCGTGTAGGCGATGCGTCGGTCCAGGCCGTGCACGTACATGGACTCGGCGAGGATGAAGCTCCCGATGAACAGGAAGATGATGGGGTCGGCAAACGAGGAGAGGGCCTTCGGGGCCGAAGCGACCTGCAGCAGAATGGCGAGCAGCGGCCCAACCAGCGCCGTGACGGCGAGCGGAATGCCCTCGGTGATCCACAACACGACAACGAGGACGATGATGGCCGCCAGACGGTGCGCCTGCGGCGTGAGCGATGCCATCGGAAGGGCGAGGACGATGAGGAACAGGAGCGGCGCCACGAGCAGGCCGACGGTCTTCCGGCGCAGGTTGAACTGCTGCTCGGCCGGCGAGTAGGCCTCGACCGCGTCAACCGCCTCCTGGCGGTTGCGGATCACCGGATCCATCTGCCCTCCCACACCACCTCGGCCCAACCCGTAAGGTGGAGGCCGTCTTCACGCCACTCCACGCGTTGCGTCCCCCCGGGGGACGCGACGGTCAGGTCCCGGGATGCGCCGCCGTAGGTCATGGCCGCCACCGCCGCGGCGCAGGCGCCCGTGCCGGACGCGAGCGTCGGGCCCACGCCCCGCTCCCAGATCAGGATGCGCACGCTGTCGGCGCGCTCGACGCACGCGAACTCGACGTTGGTGCCTTCGGGGAAGGAGGGGTGATGCTCGAGCGCCGCTCCGAGACGCCGATAGCGCTCGTCGTCGAGCGAGGTCTCGAGCACCACGCACTGCGGGTTCCCCACCCGGAGCACGACGGCCTCGACGCCTGTGCCACCGACGTCAAGCGTGGCCAGCCTGACGTCGGCCGGATGGCCCATCGCCGTCCGGCACACGACGCGGGGCGGCTCCGACGACAGCACCTCGACCCGCTTGTCGCCGGCATCGGTGGTGATGACCATCGACGCGGGCACCGGCCGCCCGTCCTGAACGCAGGCCCGGCAGCGCACGGCCGCCAGGCCGCGCACGCCGTTGCCCGACACCTCGGAGCAGCTCCCATCCGCGTTGTAGAGCCGCATGATCGCGCCGGCGCCGGCAGGCCGGAAGAGGATCAAGCCGTCGGCGCCGACCCCCGTGTGGCGCTCGCACAGCTCCCGCGCCAATGCAGGTCCGTCCACCCGTCCGAGGTCGTCGGTCGCGAGGTAGAGGAAGTCGTTGCCGTAGGCGTGGGCTTTCAGCAAGTCGATTGGCACGGTGTCACCAGCCCCCGGAGGCGCTACTTCCGGCAGAACGCCAGCAAATGCCAGCCGAACCGCCGCACAAGAGGCCTCGGGATGGCGTTGAAGGTTCCGACGAAAAGTCGGTTGTAAACGGCGCCTTTCCACCCGCCGTGCAGGCGGGATGTGACGGGGAAGCGCTCGTAGACGATACGGGCGCTCGAGAAGCCGCCCAGGAGGGCCCGGAACTCGCCAGGGCTGTACTTCCTGATGACGGGCGCATCCTGGTGCTCGAGGCCGACCTTCATCACGCGCGACAGGGCGTTCAGCCAGGAGATGCGGTTGTAGACCTGGAAGAACGCCGTGCCGCCGGGCGCGAGCACCCGCCGGCATTCCTCGACCAGGGCGCGGTCGCCGGCTGTGTACTGCACGACGCCGTGGGCGTAAACCATGTCGAAGGTGCCGTCAGGGAACGGCAGCCGCTCACCGTCGCCGACCGACAGCGACGCGGCCAGCGACTGGTGGCGCAGGTTCTCCCTGGCGAGTGCGATGGCCGAGTCGGCGAGGTCGATGCCGAAACCGGACGCGCCTCCTCTGACAAACCGCACGAGATCGACGCCGGTCCCGCACCCGACATCGAGCACCCGGCGCCCGGCGTAGCCGTCAAAATCGACGAGGTCCAGGAGGTGATGCAACTTGTCGAAATGATACTCGTCCAGATCCGCGAAGAACCCGGGCGAGCCCGGTGGATGCGACGAGATCTCCAGGTCGTGGATGCGATGGTTCCAGTACGCCCGCACTTTGGCGGTCGTTGTCGTCGCGCCCCTGTCAGGCATGGCCGCTTACTATAGAATACTCAGGCCCTTCCGGCAACGCGCGGGCGGGTACGGCCACATCATGAACCGCAACGTCTCCAGCCTCGTCTCCCGGCGTTTCGACGTGCTCGTCATCGGCGGCGGCATCCACGGCCTCGCCGTGGCGTACGACGCCGCGCAGCGCGGCTACGCCACGGCGCTGGTCGAGCGTGCCGACTTCGGCAGCGGCAGTTCCTTCAACCACGCGAAGACCGTGCACGGCGGCCTGCGCTCCCTGCAGAGCGGCGACCTGCTGAAAGCGCGGTTCTCGATCGGCGAGCGGCGGGCGATCGCCCGGATCGCGCCCCCGCTGGTCACGCCGCTGGCCTTCATGATGGGGACGACGCGGAAGCTCACCCGATCGACCTGGGCGATGCGGGCCGGGTTCCTGCTGGACGCGGCGATCGGATTCGATCGCAACGCAGGCGTCGCTCCACACCTGCGCCTTCCCGCCGGCCGCGTCCTGGGGCGCGCGGCCTACGAGGCCGCCTTCGGCCGCAACGCCCGCACCGGCATCACCGGCGCCGCGCAGTGGTCCGACTACCACATGGCGGAGTCGGACCGCCTGACGCTGGCCTTCGCCCAGGCCGCGGCCGCACACGGCGCGGTACTGGCCAATTACGTGGAGGCCACCGAGGCGCTGGTGCGCGACGGCCGCCTGACCGGGCTGCGTGCCGTCGACCGCGTGTCGGGGGCCACGCTGGACGTGGAGGCGCGCGTCACGGTGAACGCCGCCGGCGCGGGTTGCCGGCCGTGGATGGAGCGGTTCGGCGCGCGGCCACCGTTCCCGCTGCTCAAGGCGATGAATCTCGTGACGAGCCGCCCCGCTGGGCCCGTGGCCCTGGGCGCGCCGACCTCGGGCGGCCGGCTCCTGCTGCTCATGCCGTGGCGCGGGCGCCTGCTGGTCGGGACGTCGCACTCGGACCAGCCTGCCGATCCCGCCGACACGCAAGTACGCCGCGAGGAGCTTCGGGATTTCGTCGACGAGGTCAACTCGGCCTTTCCTGCCCTCGCGCTGTCGGAGCGCGACGTCACGCTGGTCCACCGGGGCGTCGTTCCCGCCGTGCGCGACCGGCGCGGCGTACTCGGGTTGATGGGCCACCACCGCATGCACGACCACGCCAGCGACGGCATCGCCGGCGCGATTTCGGTGGCGGGCGTCAAATACACCACCGCGCGGGGCGTGGCCCGGCA
>Ga0209254_10006921_pt1 | contig 10464 bp, 10 predicted proteins | sample FrelakmetDIP11DI_FD_187148 | JGI IMG/M metagenome (GOLD analysis project Ga0209254, IMG submission 187148) | Freshwater lake sediment microbial communities from the University of Notre Dame, USA, for methane emissions studies - DIP11 DI (SPAdes)... | ecosystem: Environmental > Aquatic >... | reverse complement strand
CCCAGCTGACCGCAGCCCCTTGACAACCGGGGCTCGGGAACTCATATTCAACTTGACGGTTGAACTAACTGGTTAGTTAGAAGCCGGAATGACATCGACACGGGACCCTGAACGCCGCGCCCGCATCCTTGACGCCGCCTCGGCCGTCTTCGCGGAGCGGGGCTTCGAGGGCGCCCGGGTGGACGACATCGCGGCCCGCGCCGGGGTCAACAAGGCGATGCTCTACTACCACGTCGGCGACAAGACCGCGCTCTACAGTGCCGTGCTGCTGCGCAACTTCGGGCGCGTGCGGGTGGCGCTCGACGAGGCCCTGGCCTCCGGGGGGACCGCCCGCCAGCGGCTCGAGGCGGTCATCACCGCGGTGACCAGGATGGTGCAGCGCCACCCCGACCACCCGCGGATGATGCTGCGCGAGATCGCCTCCGGCGCGGCGAGCCTCGAGCCGGAGGTCCTGGCGGCGATGCTCGAGGTGGTCGGTGTGGTCCGTGCGCTGATCGCCGAGGGCACGGCGGCCGGCGAGTTCCGCGCCATCGACCCGGTGCTCACCCACCTGACACTGGTCGGCGCGGTGGTGTTCTTGAACGCGAGCGCGCTGATTCGCGATCGGGCGGCTGCCCTCGGTCCCCCCTTCAGCCTGCCCGAGCCGACCACCGACATCGCCCGCTTCATCAACCTGATGCTGCTCGACGGCCTCGCCGCCAACCGTCAGTCCGGAGGATCGTGATGCGACCGCTCTGCCTGCCCGCCACCGCTGCCCTTTCCGTGACCCTCGCCCTCGCCGCCTGCGGCGGCAACGACCGGAACGGCCGGATCCACGCCTCCGGCCATATCGAGGCGACCGAGGTCCGGCTGGCGGCCAAGGCCGGCGGCCGCCTCGTCGAGGCGCCGTTTCAGGAGGGCGACGCCGTCCGCGCGGGCGAGGTCGTCGCCCGCTTCGAGACAGTCGACCTCTCGCACCAGCTCGAGGCGGCGCGCGCCGAGGTCGACGGGGCGGATGCACGGCTGCGACTCCTGCTCGCCGGCACGCGCAGCGAGGACCTGCGGCGCGCCGACGACCAGCTCGGACAGGCGCAGTCCGAGCTCGATGCCGCCCGCCGGGACGTCGCGCGGCTGGAGGGCCTCGCCGACCGCGGCACCGCCACCGAGAAGGCCCGCGACGACGCGCGCACGCGGCGCGACGTCGCGGAACGTGGGGTCGCGGCAGCGCGCGCCGAGCTCGACAAGCTGATCGCCGGACCGCGCCGGCAGGAGATCGAGGCCGCGCGCGCGCAGCACGCGGCCGCCGCAGCGCGGGTCAACGCGATCGAGCAGCAGCTCACCGACACCACGGTCATCGCGCCCCGGGACGGCGTGGTCACCGAGCGGGCGGCGGAGCCGGGCGAGGTGCTGGCGCCGGGCGCGACTCTCTCGGTCCTGACCGACGTCGGGCGGCCCTGGCTCAACGTCTGGATCGACGAGCCGAGCCTGGCCAGCGTTCACCTCGGGGACACGGCCGAGGTCCGGGTCGACGGCAGCGACCGCTCATTCGAGGGAACCGTGTCGTTCATCTCGCCGGTCGCCGAGTTCACGCCCAAGAACGTGCAGACCCCTGAGGAGCGGGCCAAGCTCGTGTTCCGGGTCAAGCTCGCCCTCGACAACCCGGACGGCGTGTTCAAGCCCGGAATGCCCGCCGACGCCTACTTCGGCGGCGCGCCGACGGAGGGCAACCGGTGACCGATGGGCCAATTCTCGAGGCGCGCGAACTCGTCGTGCGCTACCGCGACGTCGAGGCGGTGCGCGGCATCTCGCTCGCGGTCCACCGGGGCGAGGTGGTCGGACTGATCGGGCCGGACGGCGCCGGCAAGACCTCGACCCTGCGCGTGCTGGGCGGCCTCCTGCGGGCCACCAGCGGTCACGCCGAGGCTCTGGGCGTCGACTGCTGGCTCGCCCGGCGCGCCCTGCATCGCCGGCTCGGCTACCTCGCCCAGCGCTTCGCGCTCTACGGCGACCTCACGGTCGACGAGAACGTCCAGTTCTTCGCCCTGATGTACGGCGTACGCTCGTGGCGGTCGCGCCGCGACGAGCTGCTCGAGCTGGTCGGCCTCGCCCGCTTCCGGCAGCGGGTGGCTGACCAGCTGTCGGGCGGGATGCGGCAGAAGTTGGCGCTCGCCTGCACCCTCATCCACTCGCCGGAGGTGCTGCTGCTCGACGAGCCCACCACCGGGGTCGACCCGGTGACCCGACGCGAGCTCTGGCGGCTGCTCGCCGACCTGGTCGCCGACGGCCTCACCCTGGTCGTCGCGACGCCCTACCTCGACGAGGCCGAGCGCTGCACGCGCGTGCTGCTCATGCACGAGGGCCGCGTGCTCGTCGACGGCCGGCCCGCGGCGATCCGCGAGCTGCTGCCGGGTGCGGTCGTCGAGGTCACGACCGCCGACCGGGCCGCGGCGACCGCCGCCCTCGAGGCCAGCCGCGAGGTGGTCGACGTGACCGTGTTCGGCGCCAGCCTGCACGCCCGCGTCGAGGGCGCCGGTGATCCCGAGGCGGCAGTGCGCGCGGCCCTCGCCGCGAGGGGAATCCACGACGCGATGCTGCGGATCATCCGGCCCGGCCTCGAGGACGCGTTCCTTTTCCTCACCCGCGCGGATCCGACGCAGCCCTCACAGGAGGCACCATGACGTACACATCTCTCGCGGTGAGGTGGGGACTCTCCGTCGCCCTGTCGGTGATCGCAGCGACCGCCGCGGCCGCTGGCGAGCTGCAGATCGACGCCGACGCGGCGGTCGAGATGGCGCTGGCGGCGTCACAGCGGGTGGTCGCGGCCGATGCCAGGATCGGCGCCGCGCAGTTCACAGTCGACGCCGCCGATGCCGCGCGGCTGCCGGTCGTCGGCACCTCGGCCGGCGTGTCACAGCGCAGCGCGGTGCCGGAGTTCGCCGCCCCCACCGGTGGGCCCGGGACCGAGCCGGTCGTGATCTTTCCCAACATCGAGACAACCTACGCCGCCACCATCGGCGTGAGGCAGCCGCTGTATGCCGGAGGCGGGATCCAGGCGGGCCGAGACGCGGCTCGCCACGGCCTCGCCGCCGCCGACAGCGGCCAGGACCTGACGCTGCTCGACCTCCGGTACGAGGCCCGCGTCAGCTACTGGGGGTCCGTCGCCGCCGATGCTGCGCTCGGGGCCGCGCAGGCCCAGGAACTTCGAGCGCTCCGCCTGCTCGAGGACGCCCGCGCCCTGCGCCGAGCTGGGATGGCCGTTGACGCCGACGTCCTGGGCGCCGAGGCACGCGCCGCGTCGGCGCAGCTCGACGTCGTGCGCACGGCGACCGAGCGCTCGACTCGTCTCGCCGACCTGCGGTCGCTGCTCGGTGTCGCCAGCGACATCAACCTCGACCTGGCGGACCGGGGCACCCGCGAGCTGCCGCCCATGCCGGCTCCCCTCGACGAGCTGTTGGCGGCGGCATCGGACAGCCGCCCCGAGCTGGCGATCGTCGACGCCCGCATCGCCGAGGCGCTCGCCACCGAGCGCTCCGTCAACGCTGCCAGGAAGCCTGCCGTCGGGCTGGCCGCGCAGTGGGACATGGCGCGGCCGAACGTCCGCTACCTGCCGCTTGAGGACGCCTGGAACGACAGCTGGAGTGTCGGCCTGCTCGCGAGCTGGACGGTGTTCGACGGCGAGCGTGCTCTCTCCGCTGCCGCCGCCGTTCGCGCCGAGGCGCAGGCCATGGCCGCCGACCGCGACGAGCTGGCGCGTCGGGTCCGCCTGCAGGTCGAGACGGCCCGCCTCTCACTCGAGGCGGCCCTCGAGGCGGTGGAGTCGGCAGACGCTGCGCGCAAGGCGGCGGCGGCTCGCGAGGAGGCCTCGCGGGAGCGATACGCCGCCGGCCTCGCGCCGATCGTCGAGATGTTGGACGCACAGGCGGAGCTCGCCGACGCCGAGGTGGCGCAGATCACCGTCCGCGCCGCGGCGTGGATCGCGACCGCCGAGCTGGAACGGGCGATCGGCCGATGAGCGCGACCGCCCCGGCCGCGGCCGCCGCCCCCACGGTGGTCTCCGCGCGGGCATTGACCCGCAGCTTCGGCGACTTCATCGCCGTCGATCGGGTGTCCTTCGAGGTCGCCCGCGGCGAGGTCTTCGGCTTCCTCGGCTCCAACGGCGCGGGCAAGACGACCACCATCCGGATCCTGTGCGGCCTGCTCGCGCCGACCTCGGGGAGCGCATCGGTGGCCGGCTACGATGTCGCCACCGAGGCCGCTCACATCAAGACCCGCATCGGATACATGTCGCAGCGCTTCTCGCTTTACTCAGACCTCACTGTGGACGAGAACCTGCGCTTCTGGGCCGGCGCCTACCGCCTGTGGGGCCGCGTGCTCGAAGGCCGGCTGCGCTGGGCCAGGGAGGTGGCCGAGCTCGAGCGCCGCCGCCGCACCCTGGTGCGCGAGCTGCCCGGCGGCTACCGCCAGCGCCTCGCCCTGGCCTGCTGCCTTCTCCACCAGCCGCCGGTGGTGTTCCTCGACGAGCCCACCGGCGGCGTCGACCCCGAGGCGCGGCGGCGCTTCTGGGACCTCATCGACGAGCTCTCGGCCGAGGGCACGACGGTGTTCGTCACCACCCACTCGATGGACGAGGCCGAGCGATGCCACCGCGTCGCCCTGATGCACGCCGGCCGGCTGCTCGCCCTCGATACCCCGAGGGGGCTCAAGGCCGACTTCGCGGCCGGTACCGTGCTCGAGGTCGGCTGCGCGCTCGCGGCGCGCGCCCTCCCCCGGCTCGAGGAGCTGCCCGGCGTGGTCAACGCCGCCTTGTTCGGCGACCGGCTGCACGCAGTGGTCGACGACCCGGCGCGCGGGCGCGCCATCGCAGCTGCGCTCGATGAGGCCGGCTTCGCGCCGGTGACGGTGACGCCGATCGCGCCGTCGCTCGAGGACGTGTTCATCCGGGCGATCCACGCGGCCAGTCGGGAAGGTGCGACGTGATCCGCCGCATGCTCGCGGTCGCGGCCAAGGAGCTCCTCCAGCTGAGGCGCGACCGACGGACCATGCTCGCGCTGCTCGCCATGCCGGTCGTGCTGCTGCTGATCTACGGCTTCGCTTTGAGCTTCGACGTGCGGGACATCCGACTCGCCGTGGTCGACCAGTCGCGGACCCGCGCCTCGCGGGAGGTCATCGAGGCCTTCCTCACGAGCGGCTACTTCGTGCGGGTCGCGGACCTCGACGAGCCGAGGCCACTGAACGAGATGTTCGATCGAGGGATAGCGCAGGCCGCGCTGGTCATCCCGGCGAGCTTCGGCGCTGACGTTGCGGGCCGACGGCCGACGGCGCTTCAGTTCGTGCTCGACGGCTCGGACTCGCAGACCGCCAACACGGTCCTCGGCTACGCCCGGCAGATCGTCAACGCCACCGGGGCCGGGCTGTTCGCGGTCGAGCTGCGGCCGCCGGTGGTGGCACGGCCGCTGGTCTGGTACAACCCGGACCTCGACTCGTCGCTGTTCCTGGTCCCCGGGCTCGTCGCCTTCATCCTGATGGTGTCCTCGGTGATCGCCACCGCGCTCGCGGTGGTGCGCGAGAAGGAGCGCGGCACCATGGAGTCGCTGCGGGCGACGCCACTGGTCGCGCTCGAGCTCCTGGTCGGCAAGACCCTGCCCTACCTGCTCGTGGCCTCGGTGGCCGCGGCCGGCTCGCTGACCCTGGCCTGGGGACTGTTCGACGTTCCGATCCGGGGTTCGATCGTCTGGCTCGCGCTGATCACCGTCCTCTTCCTCGCCGGTGGCCTGGGTTGGGGCATGTTCCTGTCCTCGCTCGCCGACACCCAGCAGGTGGCCTTCCAGCTCGGGCTGCTGTCCTCGATGCTGCCGACGCTGCTGCTGTCCGGCTTCATTTTTCCGATCTCGTCGATGCCGCGGGCGCTGCAGCTCATCTCGCACATCGTGCCGGCCCGCTACTTCATCTCGGCGCTGCGCGAGATCGTGCTCAAGGGGGTCGGTCCGGAGGTCTGGTGGAACGACGCCCTCGCGCTGGTCGCCTTCGGCGCCGTGGTGCTGGTGCTGGCCACGGTGCGAACCGTGCGGAGCCTGTAGCATGCGCACGCTCCTCAACATCCTGGTCAAGGAGCTGCTCCAGCTCCGGCGCGATCCCAGGATCCTGCCGATCCTCTTCGTCGCGCCGGTGGTCCAGCTGACGATCCTCGGCTATGCCGCCACCACCGACCTGCGCCGCGTCGAGCTCGCGGTGTGCGACCTCGACCGCACCAGCGTCAGCCGCGATCTCGTGCGTCGCTTCACCGACTCCTCCTACTTCCGCCTGGTGGCGAGCCTCGACGACCAGCGCGACATCGACCACTGGCTCGACAGCGGCCGCGCCCGCATCGCCCTCACCATCCCCGGAGGGTTCTCGGCCGACCGCGCGGCGGGCGCGAGCGCCGAGGTCCAGCTGGTGGCCGACGGCTCGGACGCAATGACCGGCACCCTCGGCCTGAGCTATGCCTACGGCGTGATCCAGCAGGTAGCGGAGACCGAAGGCCTGCGGCTGCCCGTCGAGCTGCGGCCCAAGGTGCTGTACAACCCCGACTTGATCAGCCGGAACTTCATGGTCCCCGGCGTGCTCGCCATGATCCTCATGATCATGACCATGATGCTGTCGTCGATGGCGCTGGTGCGAGAGACCGAGCTCGGCACCATGGAGCAGCTGCTGGTGACCCCGCTCAGCCCGGGCGCGATCATCCTCGGCAAGCTGGTGCCGTACGCCATGGTCGGCACCGTCGAGATCCTGACCGCGTTGCCGGTGGTGCTGTTCTGGTTCGAGGTGCCCCTGCGCGGATCGCTGGTCGTGCTGGCCCTGCTCACCGCACCCTTCATGCTGTGCACGCTCGGCCTCGGGCTGTTGGTCTCGACCCTGTCCCAGACCCAGCAGCAGGCGATGATGATCTCGACATTCGTCTTCATGCTGCCGCAGATCTACCTTTCCGGCTTCGTGTTCCCGATCCAGAACATGCCGAAGGCGTTCCAGGTCGTCACCTATGCCGTGCCGCTGCGCTACTACGTCCAGGTGCTGCGCGGGGTGTTCCTGAAGGGCGTCGGCCTCGAGGTGCTGTGGCCGCAGGGCCTCGCCATGCTCGGCCTCGGCGTCGCCATCCTGACGCTCGCCCGGATTCGCTTCCGCCGCCGGCTTGGCTGATGATCTCCTCCGAGGATTGTCGGCAATGACAATCCTCCTGAGCAATCGGCGAAGTCGATTGCTACCAGTAGTCGGTCGTGATCGTCACCGGCCCGTGGACCTTGGCACAGCACGCCAGCCGCTCGTTGGAGGCTGCGTGCAACGTCCGCAGCAGCCGGCTTTCCTCGGCGGCCGGCGGCGTCAGGTTGGTCGCACCCGCGAGCACCCTGACCCGGCAGAAACCGCACACCACGACGCCGTCGCACGACTGGCCGAGCGGCAGGCTCGCCTGGTGCACGGCGTCGACCAGGCTGGTGTCGTGCACGACCACAGCCTCGCGGCCGGACGGCTCGCAGCGCACGGTCGTGGTCGCGACCCTGGGCTCATCCCAGTCCATCGCGTGCCCGCGGGCGACGCTCGCCGCCCCAGGTGGCCGGGTCCCTCACCCGCTCCCCCATCCCCCATCCCCCATCACCTATCACTTATCACCTATCACCAATCACAGCAGCTTCCGCACCGCCGCCGCCCGCTCGAGCTGCTCCCGGAAGTCGGGGTGCGCGATGTCGATCAGCTGCCGGGCGCGCTCGCGCAGGCTCCTGCCGTGGAGGTTGGCGATGCCGTGCTCGGTGACCACGTAGTGGACGTCGGCGCGAGTGGTGACCACGCCGGAACCCGGCAGCAGCGTGTCGGCGATCCGCGACACCGTCCCGTCCTTCGCGGTCGACGGCAGCGCGATGATCGGGAGCCCTCCCTTGGAGCGCGCCGCCCCGCGAATGAAGTCGAGCTGGCCGCCGAAGCCCGAGTACATCGAGGTGCCGATCGAGTCGGCGCACACCTGCCCGGTCAGGTCGACCGCCAGCGCCGAGTTGATGGCGACCATGTTGTCGTTCTGGGCCACGATGAACGGGTCGTTGACGTACTCGTTGGGGTGGAACTCCATGAACGGGTTGTTGTCCACGAACGAGAACGCCCGGCGGGTCCCGAGCACGAACGAGGTCACGATCTTGCCCCGGTGCAAGGTCTTGCGCTCGTTGGTCACGACGCCGGCCTCGAACAGCCCGACCAGGCCGTCCGAGAACATCTCGGTGTGGACCCCGAGGTGCTTCTTGTCCTTCAGGTAGATCAGCACCGCGTCCGGGATCTCGCCGATGCCCATCTGGAGCGTCGCCCCGTCCGGGATCAGCGACGCCACGTTGCGGCCGATCCGGCGCGCGACTTCGGAGATCTCCGGGGCCATGGCCAGCTCGAGCACCGGCTCGTCCACCTCGACCACGTGGCTCAGCTTGGAGACGTGCACGAACGAGTCGCCGAGCGTCCTCGGCATCTGCTGGTTGACGAGGGCGATGGTCGTGCGGGCGCTCTCCACCGCCGCCTTGGTGGCGTCGACGCCGACGCCGAACGAGCAGAAGCCGTGCTCGTCCGGCGGCGAGATGTGAATCAGCGCCACGTCGATCGGCATGAAGCCGCTGGAGATCAGGTTCGGGATCTGGTGGAGGTGGATCGGCACGAAATCGGCCCGGCCGGCGTTGACAGCCTCGCGGACGTTGGCACCCATGAACAGCGCGCGGTGCCGGAAGTGGCCTTCCATGCCGGGCGCCACGTAGGGTGCCGGGGCCACGGTCAGGATGTGCGCCACCTCCACGTTCTGGAGCTCCGGCGCGCGCGCCACCATCGCCTCGATGAGCCGCACCGGGGTGTTGCAGCCGGGGTGGACCCACACCCGGTCGCCGGACCGAATGTCGGTGACCGCACGATCGGCGGTGGTCACCCGCCGGCGATAGATGTCGACCCAGTTCACGGCGTCCCCCCACTCGGATCGCGGTACGGCACTCCCAGCTGCTCGGCCAGCCCCTTGCGCACGCAGGCCCCATCGTAGGTGTAGGTGCCGCGGCACAACGAGCGGTTATCCGCGATCGCCCGATCGAAGCCGTGGTCCGCGATCTCCTCCACGAACGGCAGGATGGCGTCGGTGAGCGCGCGGGTCGACGCCCGGGACGCAGTGGACGGCAGGTTGGGCACGCAGAAGTGGATGATGCCATCGACCTCGTAGGTCGGATTCGAGAAGTCGGTCGGCCGCGAGGTTTCGCAGCAGCCGCCCTGGTCGATCGACAGGTCCATGATGACCGAGCGCGGCTTCATCAGGCCGAGCATGCTGCGGGTCACCAGGATCGGCGTCCGCTCGCCGTGGACGGCGACCGCGCACAGGATGATGTCCGCGAAGCCGAGCGCCTTCTCGAGGTTGCTGCGCGTCGCGATCATCGTCGGCACGTCGAAGCCGACCCGATCCTGCACCCGCCGCAGCGCGTCGACGCTGCGGTCGAGCACCACCACGTGGGCGCCGATCCCTCGCGCGGTCTCGGCGGCGGCGCGGCCGAGCGTGCCGGCGCCGAGGATCACCAGTGACGCGGGCGGGATCCCGGGCGAGCCGCTCATCAGCAGGCCCTTGCCACCGAAGTCGTTAAGCAGCAGGCCCGAGCCGACGGTCACCGCGAGCCGACCGGCGATCTCGGACATCGCCTGCAGCACCGGCGCGCGGCCGTCTTCGTCCTCGATGATCTCGTAGCCGACGGTGGCGATCTTGCGGTCGAGCAGGGTCGCGAAGCGGTCGGCCGGCGCCAGCGCCAGGTGCCAGGAGGACAGCACGACCTGGCCGGGCTGGAAGCGGTCGTAGTCCGAGGGCGGCGGCGGCGAGATCCGCAGCACGAGCTGCGAGCGGAGCAGGGTCTCCTCCTCCGAGAACACGATGGTCGCGCCGGCCTGACGGTAGTTCTCGTCGGTGAACCCGGCCCCAAGGCCGGCGTTGCTCTCCACGTACACCCGGTGGCCGCGATCGGTCAGTGCCTTGACGCCGCCCGGCGTGAGGCCGATGCGATGCTCGAACGGCCGGCGATCCCTGAGCAGCCCGACGTCCATGAGGCGCCCCCTTCCCTCCGGACTCGGCCGGGAGGTCACCGCATTGCACCACAGCCGCCGCGCCGCGGCAAGAAGCGGGAAGCCCGCCCCACCACCCCCGGATCCCGGGTCGGCGGCCTCCCTCCAGCCGTATCGAACCGCGGAGGCCGCGGGGGTCGCAGAGACCATCGCTCAGAAGGCCATCTGCCCGTGCCCCGCGTTCTCTGCGCCCTCCGCGGTTCAGATGATGCAGAGCCGACTCGGTGAGCATGTCAGGTCGCGGGTCGGGTGGTCAGACCTTCACTCCGTTAGGGTGAACGCTGCCATCGAGCGGGCGAAGACGGGCATCCGGCTTCCGGCTTCGCTCGCAGCTTCCGGCTTCACCTTCGGTTACGCCGTGACAAGTCGCCGTGACAGGTCGCTTTCAGCTCCGCCGTGACA
>Ga0209254_10006920_pt1 | contig 10465 bp, 8 predicted proteins | sample FrelakmetDIP11DI_FD_187148 | JGI IMG/M metagenome (GOLD analysis project Ga0209254, IMG submission 187148) | Freshwater lake sediment microbial communities from the University of Notre Dame, USA, for methane emissions studies - DIP11 DI (SPAdes)... | ecosystem: Environmental > Aquatic >... | reverse complement strand
CACGCCCGCGGGGCGCGCTCTCCTCGTACTCGCCTCGCCTCCCGGGTGCGGAAAGGGAAGCGGAAGCAGGGGTTGTCACGTTGTATCCGGTGGTAAACGCCGCTGTTCGATCCGTTGACAGCCTGCTTCCATCCGGATATCCTGTTGTTCTGGTGCGTTCTATCCCAGTGGCCCCGGAGGCGCGTATCGCGCCAACCATCTGCGGAGCCCACGACCGGCGGTGTCCGAATGGAAGCAGTTGACGCGTTCGAGATCACACGCGGGCCGATCGGTGTGGCGAAACTGACCACTTGCGCCGAGCGGGAGATGTTCACATGGTGACACTTGCGATCGAAGGCAACGGCGGATCGGAGCTGACCTATCAGCTCGTCAAGCAGGTGATCTCGGTCGGCGCCTCCAGTCAGAACGACGTCGTGCTCAGGTCGCCTGGAGTGGCGCCGCGTCACCTGGTGATCCAGCGCAACGACAAGGTCTTCACCTTCTTGGCGCAGCCGCGGCAGGTCGTGGTGCTCAACGGTGAGCGCCGCTCGCGTGGCGTGCTCCGGGTCGGTGACCGGATCAGGATCGGGACCGCGACCCTGATCTTCAAGGGGTTCGGCGAAGAGGAGCAGGAGATCGAGCTGGTCAGCGACGAGCTCCGGGAGGAGGCTGTCGCCGCGGCCGGGGCCAGGCCAGCGGAACCCGCCCGGGCGCCCCGCGCCCGATCCGAGGTCGTGCTCTACTCCGAGCCGAACCGGCTGGCCGAAGCTCGCCAGCACATGGTCGAGATCTTCCGGGCCGGTGTGCGCTCGGACCTGGTGCCCTCGCTACGGACCTTCCTCGGCAACTTCTTCAACGACCGCCAGGCCATGCTCGCGTGGCTCGACGAGAACGGCCGGTTCCAGCCGATCGTGTCGCAGTGGACCGGCGAGGTGCCGCGGCTGCCGGCGCGCACCTTCGACGAGCTCGGGACGAGCGGCCGCTACGCGGTGCTGAGGATGGCCAGCCGCCAGGCTGCTCTGATCTACCCGGTGTCCCGCGGCGCCCTCGACTCGCAGGCCTATCTGATCGTGGAGTCGCTGGACGAGGACATCGAGAACGACCAGGTGCTGCTCGCCGAGCTGGCCCGGATGCTGGCCGTTCACTGGGAGCGGGTGGAGAACTCGAGCTCGCTCTACGGGGCGTGGGAGGACGCCACCCGGAAGACGGTCGAGGACCACCTCCCCGGGACCTCGCCCGCGGTGCGGGTCCTGCGCGAGTCGGTCATCCAGGCGGCGCGCTCCACGTTCCCGGTGCTGCTGTGCGGCCGCCCCGGATCGGGACGGACCGCGGTGGCGACGCTCATCGCCTCGATCCATCCCACGGGCGAGCTGCCGGTGCAGGCGATCCAGGTCAAGGAGGGTGAGGACGACGCCTTCCGGCTCGACCTGTTCGGGCCGCCCTCCGAGCACGGCGCCAGGGCCAGTCTGGCCGAGCGTGCCAAGGGCTCGCTGATCGTGATCCGGGACATCCATCTGCTGGCCCCCGGCACGCAGCGGGAGCTGGCGGCGTCGATGTCACACGACGTCGAGTCCGGCTACGGGCCAGCCGTGCGATGGGTCGCGACCACGGAGCCCGACTGCATGGCGCTCGTCAACGACGGCGTCCTCGACTCGACGCTCTACAACCTCTTCCAGCGGCACATCATGCGCATCCCGGCCCTCAACCAGCGCCGTGAGGACCTGCCGCTGCTGGTGGTGCGGCTGCTCGACGCGGTCGGGGCCGAGCAGGACAAGGAGATTCGAGGGATCGAGCTGGAGACGCTCACCTCGCTGCTCAACCACCCCTTCGAGGGCGAGATGTCGGAGCTGCTCGGCGAGCTGCGGCGCCTGGTGTCGGCCACCCCCGAGGGCGAGATGGTGCGCGGGACCGTGCCGGCGGCCTTTGCGGCCCGCCTGGAGCCCGGCGCACTGGTGCCGGACGAGCCGAGCATCGCGGCGCTCGTGCTCCAGGACGACCTCAAGGTGGTCGTGCCCGAGGTCGAGCGGATGATCATCGATCGCGTGCTGCGGCGGACGCTCGGCAATCAGAGCAAGGCGGCGCGGATGCTCAACCTGTCGCGGGGCGCGCTGATCGCCAAGATCAAGGACTATGGCCTCGCGGACTACCGCCACCTGCGCCGCAGCCGTTAGGAGCGTGTTGGCATAGGCCCCTCGGCGCACGCGGGTCGTAGGCCTCGGGGTGTGCGTGAGGCGTCGCGGTCGCTGACTGGCCTACGCCCCACGCGCGCCGAGAAGGATGCGCTGTGCGCATCTGGAGAACGGCAAAGCAGCCTCTAATGATTGCTGCCCTATCATCAGATTCCATGAGCAGCTCGCGCTGCAGTCGCCTCTCCGGCGGTCGCGGCGTACCGAAAGCGAGTCGGACGGTCGCTGCCGCCAGACCCCGAGGCCGGGTCAGGGGCGCGCCGGCGGGTCCTCGACCGACACGCTCGCGCCGCGGGGAGGGCCGGCCGGCGATTCGGCGCCGCCGGCCAGTGGTCGGTCTCCCGTCCGGTGCCGCCGACGTCGCGGGGCCGGTCAGCTATTTCGTGCGTCCCCGGCCGGGCTTCCCGCTGCGGCCGACGCCGGCCTTCGGCGACGATGACAGCCCGACGATCGGCATCACCTGATCCCAGCTGAAGCCTAGCCAGATCGCGAACGGGAACGCGAACCGGCCCGGCAGGTCGGTCGCGTACTGCAGGAAGCCGAAGACGTTGCGCGCCACCGCCGAGTAGGTCTGCAGGCTCCACGCGCCGAACGCCGAGGCGTAGAGAAACTTGACGTGGAAGAGTAGGTTGAGGGACTGGGTGAGGTAGAGCACCGACCAGCCCATCACCAACCGCTCGAGCTGCTTCCTCGACCACGGCCGCGGCAGCGCGAGGCAGAGGGCGAGAAACACGATGGTGTTGAAGTGGATCTCGGTCAGGGCGACAGTGGGCACGACGGAGTCGGTGCGCATGTCGGCTCGCCGGACCTCGGCGCGGTGGTCGACCACGACGAGCCGGGTCACCTTCGGGTACTCGTAGGCGCGGATCAGCAGTTGCGTGAAGCCGGACACCGCGCCGTCGAGCGTCGACCGCAGCAGGATCCACACCACCAGCGCCACGATCGCCGCGACCGGCAGCCGGCGGACGAAGCGCCGGTTGTCGGCAGGGTCGGGGCGTGCCGTCACCGGGCGGCCCCCTGCGCAGCCGCGGCCGCTCGCGCCCAGACGATCCACAGGCCGACGCCGGCGAGGATGACCAGCGACTGCCAGATCAGGATGTGGGACTCGTCGAAGTAGTCGGGCAGGAAGACGCCGATGTAGAACAGGGAGACGATCCGCACCAGGTTGATCGCCTGGATCGCGAGCAGGCCGCCGACGATGCCGATCCCCTTGGCCCGCCACGACGCCGGGAAGGCGAGGACCCCGGAGATGAAGATCAGGCTGGTGATCAGCCCGTTGCAGCCGTTGTAGATGGTGACCGCAAACCTGGGCGACCGCAGCTCGCAGCCGGCCACCGTGATCTCCTCGCCGAGCACGCCGAGCACGACGCCGGACATCCGCGCGACGAACGCCGTGTAGGGGATCACGACCGCGTCGTTCACGGTCTGGAACGCGATCGTCGTGAACGCCGCCAGGAGGATGGCGAGGAACAGCACCAGGAACCGGATGTCGGGTCGCTGCCAGAGGCCTCGCAGGGTGGGTGGCACGGGGTATGGCTCCGGGGTGGTCAGCGCTGGCCGATGCTGACGAGTGCCTCGCGCAGCTCGTCAGCCGAGGCGAAGCGACGCGTTGGGTCCTTCTCGAGGCAGCGCAGGATGATCGGGCCGAGGCCCGCCGGCAGATCGCGCGCGAGGGTGGCGGGGTCGGGTGGCTGCTTGGTGAGCTGGGCCTCGATGACGTTGCCCTCGTGGAACGGTGGCCGGCCGGTCGCGAGCTGGAACAAGGTCGCGCCGAGGGCGTAGATGTCGGTCGCCGGCGTCGTGTCCTGGCCGCGGATCTGCTCCGGCGCCATGTAGTACGGGGTGCCGCAAATGGCCGGGCCCGCCGAGGCGCCGGTGTCGAGCCGGGCGGCGATCCCGAAGTCGAGGATCTTCACCTCCTGGGTCGGAGTGAGCAGGATGTTGCCGGGCTTGAGGTCGCGGTGGACGACGTGGTGTCGGTGAGCGTAGGCGACGGCGTCGGCCAGCCGGACCAGGATCGGGATCAGGTTGCCGCGGACACGCTCGGGCTGGGTCCGCGCCACCGTGTCGAGCGGCTCGCCGGGCACGTACTCCATGGTGATGAAGTAGCCGTCGAAGCCGGCCTCGAAGTCGTAGATGGTGACGATGCCGGGGTGATTGAGCGTCGCCGCAGCCTTGGCCTCCTGCTCGAGCCGCGCCGCCTCCTCCGGCGAGGTGGTGCGCAGCACCTTGATGGCGACGTCGCGTTCGAGGCGGGTGTCGCGAGCCCGGTAGACCACACCCATGCCGCCGCGCCCGAGCTCGGTCAAGATCTCGTAGCGCTGCTGCGCCGGGCTGGGGCGTTCCGCCTCGTACTCCACATCGTCCCGCGCCGGCCGTGTGCTGGAGAGCTCGGCACTGGCCATGGCGGCCTCGATGACGGCGCGGAGCTGGCGCGCCGGTTGGTGGGAGTAGTCGTAGCCGAGCACCCGCTCGAGCTGCTCCAGCGCCGCCTCGTGCTCGCCGGCCTCGTGCAGCCGCCGGGCGAGCGCAACTGCCGGCGCGAGCCGACCGGGCTGGAGGGCGACGCCGATCACGGCCCGCTGCAGACAGGCGATGGCCTGCGCGAGCGAGCCCCGGCTGGCCGCCCAGTTCGCCATGTCGATGATGATCTCGGGGATGTCGGGCACCGGCCCCGGGTAGCTGCGCAGCAGCGCGCAGGCCTCGTCAAGCCGGTCCTCGCCGTGGAGCTCGCGCAGTGCGTCCTGGAGGCTGCCCAGCCGCGCCAGGCAGTGCGCGGCGCGGTCAGGTCGGTCAATCCTGCGGTAGAGCTGGAGCGCCCGGGCGTCCTCGCCGGCGCGCTCGGCGCACTCGGCGGCCCGCTCGATGGCACCCGCAAGCTCGTGCATGTCGCTCGCCTCGCCCCAGCGGGAGAGTCGTTCGAGCATGCGGGCCGCGAGATCCCAGCGATCGGACTCGCGCGCCAGCTCCGCGGCCGCCGCCACTTGGCCGTCCGCGGCCAGCCGCTCGACGGCCTCCTCGATGCGCCCGGCGGAGCGCAGCACCTCGATCATCTCCCCCTCCATGCCGAGATCCCCGAGGTGCGTGATCAGGTTCTCCGTCTCCTGGCGGATCTGGCGTCGGAGCCGTTCGCTCTCCGGAGTCTGAGCGTCGCCCCGGACGCGGGTCAGGCTCAGCCGGTCCTGCAGCTCCCGCAGCTGGCGCATCCGCAGCTGGGCCGCCTCCCGCGGCCGGCCGGCGGCGCCCTCCGCGTCGGCGGCCTCGTCGAGCCGGCCGGCGCGACGGAAGTTGGCGGCGGCGCGCGCGTTGTCGCCGGCCTCGCGCCAGGCCAGCGCCGCTCGCCGCCACGCGCCCTCGGCCTCGAACAGCCGCGCCAGGGTCTGGTGGTCGTGGGTGTCCTGGGCCGCCCGCCTGGCCGCCGCAAAGGCCGAGTCGTTGGGGCGCAGGCGTCCCTCGTCCAGCGCGAGCCGGGCCGTGCGCAGGGCGCGCTGCGACTCGCCGGCGCGCAGCCACGCCTCGATCGCCTCGGCGACATGCTCGTGGCGCGCCAGCCACTCCGCGAAATCCCCGTCGCAGCGGATCGCCGACTCGCGATCACCGAGCGCACGGTAGCGGCGGGCGGCCTCGGCAAGGTCGCGGCCGCCGGACCGCCGCATCAGAGCGGCTGCCTCGGCCTCGAGCCCGAGCTCGCCGGCGAGGTCGGCAGCGCGGCGCCAGGCACGGGCCTTCTGGAAGAGCTCGAGCGCGCGCCGGCGGTTGCCGTCCTCCAGGTGGAGCTCGGCCGCGCCCAGGAAGTCGCGCCGGCGCTCCGCGGCGCGTGCCATGTGCTGGCGGCGGCTCGCGGAGCCGAGCAGCCCGACCAAGCCCCAGATCGCGAGCGCGGCGGCCAGGCCGTTGCCCGCGTAGCGGACCACCGGGTGGCCGACGGTGCGCGTCAGGACGCCGTGGCCCCAGCCCTCGGCGCCGGGAACGACCGCCCACATGTTGACCAGGGCCGCTACGGCCAGGGCGAGGACGATCCTGACCGCAGCGCTGCGCGGCGTCACCAGGGCAATCACCATGGCGGTCGGTGCGGCGAAGTCGACATTCCGGGCCACCCTGCCATTGTAGCGGCGGCGGCGTGCAGCTTCGACTGTTGTTGAAATTTTACAAAGGTTCGCTCATATTCTCATTTGTGGGCGCGGCAGCGAGCGGCCCGCTGTTCCGTGGCCCTGGAGGACGAGGGTGGCTGGAGACTACTACGAGACGCTCGGGGTGTCTCGCACCGCCGAGGCGGCCGAGATCAAGAAGGCCTACCGCCGGCTTGCCCGCCGCTACCACCCGGACGTCAACCCGGACAGCCCGGAGGCGGAGGCGAAGTTCAAGGAGATCCAGGAGGCGTACGCCGTGCTGTCGGACGACGACAAGCGCCGGCAGTACGACACCTACGGCACTGTCGACAGCATCCCCGACGCCGGTTTCGACCCGTTCCGCCGCAGCCGTGGCAGGACCGAGTGGCAGGACCTCGGCGGCTACCGCATCGACCTCGGTGATCTCGGCGGCATGGGCGACCTCGGCGACCTGTTCGGGGAGTTTTTCGGCGGCGGTACCCGGCGCGGCCGCCAAGCCCGCAAGGGCCGCGACTACGAGGCTGTGGTCGAGGTCGACTTCGCTGACGCGGTACGCGGCTCCACGGTGGCACTCCCGGTCCAGCGCCAACTCCAGTGCGCCGACTGCGACGGCACCGGTAGCGCGAAGGGCGGCTCCTGCCCCACCTGCCGCGGCTCGGGCATGGTGGTCTCCACTGAGCGCCTGCGGGTCAAGATCCCGGAGGGCATCGCCGACGGCAACCGGGTGCGGGTGCCCGGCAAGGGCTCTGACGGCACGGGTGGGGGAACTGCCGGTGACCTCTTCGTTCGCGTCAGCGTCCGGCCGCATCCCTACTTCAAGCGGGATGGTGACAACATCCTGACCACGGTGCCGATCACCTTCCCGGAGGCCTACCGCGGCGCGGAGATCGAGGTCGGGACCATCCACGGCCCGGTGCGGGCCAAGGTGCCGCCGGGGACCGACTCCGGCCGCGTCTTCCGGCTGCGGGGCAAGGGCGTGCGCAACAAGAGGACTCGCGCCTACGGCGACCACCTGTACACGGTCGAGATCGTGGTGCCGAAAGTTGTCTCCCCGGGCGGCGAGGAGGCGGCGCGCCGGGTCGGCGAACTCTACCAGGGCAACCCGCGCGAGCGCGTGCCCAAGACGCTCTGAGTCGATCCGCCGCTTCATCGTTCCCGTCCCCGTTCCCGTACCCGTTCCCGACACGGCGCTGAACTGAACTGGGCTTTGCCCTCTGGGCTCTGCCGTCGCAGGTCGCCGTGACGTGAGCGGCGAGCTGCGGGATTCTCAGGTGGACGCCGGTTCGGATGATTGTCCGGGAACGGGAACGGGCACGGGAACGGGTACGGGGGAGAAACTGATTCCTCCCCCCGGCTACGCCTGCTCTGGCCAGACGCCGAGCCTGCGCGCCTTGGCGACGCGGCGCAGGAAGAGCTGCTTCTTCACGCCCCGCAGGTGGTTGACGAGGAGCACGCCGTCGAGGTGGTCGACCTCGTGGCAGACGGCCTGGGCGAGCAGCCCGTCGGCGACGATCGTGCGCCACTGGCCGGCCTCGTCCTGGGCGCGGACCCGCAGCCGGTGCGGCCGCGGGATCGTTGTGAACAGCCCGGGGAACGACAGACACCCCTCCTCGAGGTTCTCGCTGCCCTCGGTCGACACGATCTCGGGGTTGGCGAGGACGATCCGGGTGGCCTCATCCTTGCCGACCGACAGGTCGATGGTGGCGAGCCGGAGGTTGACGCCGATCTGCGGCGCGGCGACGCCAAGTCCCGGCGCCCGCCAGCCGGTTTCGAACAGGTCCTGGATGGTTTCGGCCAGCTCCGGTCCGAAGTCGGTGACCGGCAGATTGGCCGCCTGAAGCCGGGGATCGCCGTAGACCAGGATCGGACGCACCGCCATGGTCAGCCTCCCTGCGGGCCTCGGGGGCCTCGGTCGGGGGTGGTCACCGCGCCTGCCCCATGCGCGCCGAGGTCGCCTCCCAGGCGTGCCGGATCCGCTGCCGCAGCTCTGTCGAATCGGCGGTTTCCAGCTGGCGGTCGACGACCACCGGCCGGCCGCCAACGACCACGTGGCGCACGTCACCGGCGGTCGCGCCGTGGACGATTCGGGCAGCCGGGTGGCCGTCCGGCTGCAGCGACCAGCCGCGCAGGTCGACCACGGTCACATCGGCCGCCTTGCCCGGCTCCAGGGTGCCGATCTCGTGGTCGAGGTGGAGGGCGGCGGCGCCGTCGCGGGTGGCCATCGCGAGCACGCGGGTGGCCGGCATCGCCGAGGCGCCGTGGCGCAGCGAGTGCAGGGTCGCTGCCAGGCTCATCTCGTGGAAGATCGACAGGCGGTTGTTGCAGGGCGCACCGTCCGCTCCCAGCACCACCGGGACGCCGGCCTGCTTCAGCCCGGGCACGTCCGCGATCCCCGATCCGAGCTTGAGGTTGGTGCCAGGGCAGTGGCAGATCGTGGTCCGGCTCGCGGACAGCAGCGCAACCTCCTGCGGCTCGAGGTGGACGCCGTGGGCGAGGACTACATCCGGGCCGGTGAGGCCCACGGTGTGGAAGTACTCGATGTTGCTCGCGCCGATCACCGCCCGGATCGCGGCCACCTCGGTGGCGTTCTCGTTGGCGTGCGACTGAAGGAGCCAGCCGCGCGAACGGGCGAGCTCGGCGCACTCCTCGAGCAGCCGGCGTGAGCAGGACAGTGCGAAGCGCGGCGCCACCGCGTAGCGGAGCCGGCCTCCTGCCGCGCCGTGCCAGCGCTCGCCGAGCGCCGCGGCGTCCGCGAGCGAGCGGTCGGTGTCCTCGAGGAGTCCAGCCGGCACACCGTCGCCCGTGTCCATGTGGGTCTTGCCGGACACCAGCCGGATGCCGAGGCGCTCGGCGGCCTCGAACACCCGGCCGTGGTGGCGGCAGGTGCCGAAGTCGAGGGCGGTCGTGGTGCCGCCGCACAGCAGCTCGGCGATGCCGAGCTCGGCCGCCGCCTCGACGCCGTCGGCGTCGAGAGCCGCCTCGTAAGGCCACATCGCGGTGCGCAGCCAGGGCAGCAGCTCGAGGCCGTCCGCCTGGTGGCGGAGCAGGGACTGCACGACGTGGACGTGGCCCTGGACGAAGCCGGGCAGGACCGCAGCCTCGCTCGCGTCGAGCGTGCGGCGCGCCGTGATCCCTGGAGGCGACCCGCCGCGCGCCACCTCGACGATGCGGCCGCCGTCGACCAGCAGGTCGCCGCGGAACCACTCATCGTCGTCGACCATGGGCAGAACGATCCCGCCGCTGATTCGGAGTTCGATCTCGCGTGCCACCTTTTCAAGCCTCACATTCATGACCGAGAGTGTCAACCCGCACGATCGCTTCGCACTTCAGCTAGAGCAGCAACAGACTCGGGCATCCGACCCACATCGTTGTGGCGCCGGCATCTTGCCGGCATCGTTCCCTGTCCCGTTGCCGCTCGCCTCCCCGTTCCCGAAACTGCGTCCATGCTCGGCGAGCTCGTCTCGGAGAATCAGACCCGGCTTCGCCGTCGGCTCCGCCGTGACAAGCGGAGACGGAGTCGGGATCGGGCGCGGATCCGGCTTCCGGCTTCGTGCTTCGCACTTCGCCGTGACAGGTCGCTTTCAGCTTGCGGCTTCGCCCAGGGGCTACGCCGTCACGAGCCGCCGTGACACGAGCGGGCGCGGGCAACGGACTGCCGAGCGGTCAGCTGGGCTCGAGCGGCTTAACGTGGAGCTCGAGGCGATGGCCGCAGGCCTCGAGCCAGCCGCGCATGAGGTCGACGGTGGGGTTCGATCCCCAGCGCTCGGCCTGCGACACGGCCTGCTGGGTGATTCCGAGACGTTTAGCGAGCATCGCCTGACTCAAACCTGAAGCACTCCGCGCCTCGCGGAGCAGGTACCCGGGAACGTCAACCTCCCACGGCGGCAGCTTGTCCCAGCGTTTGAGGGCGCTCCATTCGATGAACGACCTGGGTCGGCGACGGATCAGCCGGGGCGGCCTCTCCGACCGGTTGTCGCTTCGGTTCACGGACCCGCGTTCGCCCATCTCTCGACCTCCTCCGCTGGTGGCTCATCGTTCTCCCACCGGGCTGAGAACCGAACCAGCGATGCCGTTCGAAACCGGCTGCCATGAGGGCGCGCGCTACGCGAGGGGTCACCGTACCGACCAGATCGACATCGCCGGTTGTGTACGCCCCGAGAGTGTAGAGCTCGACCGCCGCACCGCCGACCA
>Ga0209254_10006919_pt1 | contig 10466 bp, 10 predicted proteins | sample FrelakmetDIP11DI_FD_187148 | JGI IMG/M metagenome (GOLD analysis project Ga0209254, IMG submission 187148) | Freshwater lake sediment microbial communities from the University of Notre Dame, USA, for methane emissions studies - DIP11 DI (SPAdes)... | ecosystem: Environmental > Aquatic >... | reverse complement strand
GGGGCCTGGCGCGGCACGGTCCCGTCGATCGGGGGCGATGGTCCGCCCTTCACACTCAGCCTCTCGGGTTGGCAGTTCCGGGCGGGGGTGTCGTTCGGGCTGTAACAGAAGGCGCCGGATCGCGGCGTGACCGGGGTAGAATCGGCCGGACGGCCGCGCCGGAACCCACTCCGGGCGGATCTACTGGAGCCTTCATGACGCAGACCGCGTCAATCGTCGTCTCCCTCTTGCTGACCATCGTTCCGGCGCTGGCTGCGGCCGCCGCTCCCGCCGGAACACGCGTCCGCATCTCGTTTCCGGTGAGCGTGCGAGCCGACGCGGTCACAGGCCGCGTGTACGTCGCGCTGAACCGCGTCGACACCCCCACAACCGACCGCGGCGGAAGCGGGCCGGTTCAGCAGGCAGGCCCGACGGGCGCGCCCCTGTTCGGCGTGAACGTCGAGAGCCTGAAGCCGGGCGCGTTCGCGGAGATTGACGGCGCGGCGTTCGAGCGGGCCGGACAACCTCTCCTCGACACCGAAGAGCGTGCTCGGTCGTGTCGATCAGTCTCGTGCGCGAGGCGGTCAGCCGATCTGCAGGCAGGCCTCCGTTACGACAGATCTGTAATCGTCGTACAAAAGGAAAAGTAGAAATCACGCCGGCCTTGGAACGCCGAGTCATCAACGCGTCAAACAAGTAATTTCCAACATGAATCAGACCCAGACCAGAATGGACGTTACGCTGCGACCGGCATCAACAGCAGACCTAGAAGACCTGCTATCGATTTCCCGATCGTGTTTTCCTGACCACTTCCGGTGGCAAAGCAGGTACTTGATCGGAAGGAAATATTGGAAAGTAGTACTCCAGTCGAAAGCAAGTCAGACCCTCGTGCTTCAAGACCGAACCGGCGTCTTTGCCTTTGGCGTTCTAGTTCTTGACCTCATGATGTGGGAATCTGAGCGCGAGCAAAGAAACGGGACCGCGCTCACAAAGATGTTCGCGGTGCTTTGCTGCCCAGTCCCTGCCGTCTGGACGAAACTCTTGAAGCATGGGGTTCTTCGCTTGGTAGACAGAAGACAGCTTCTCCGAGGGGCAGGTCCTCGATCTGGTGAAAGACCAGCATGGGCAGAGCTTCTCGCAGTACTCCCACGAATGCACAGACAGGGGTTTGGAGCGGTGCTCATGAGCGCGTTTGAAAGAGAAGCTGTTGCATCTCAGAGAAGTGTAATTGAAGCTCATGTAGACTTCGAGAACACTTCCTCGAGGCGGATGTGTGAAAGGCAGGGATTTACATTGGTGTCCAGCGGTAGGCGGGGGGGGTGTTTGTACAGGAAGTCCCTGCTCTTGTGCTCAGGTTGATTGGAGCCATTCCACCAGTGGTCGTTTCCGGTACGTTCTTGCCTCGCCCCTTGTCGCTGCGCTCCAAGGTGGCTACGTCTCCGGGTCGAAGCCTCGTTCCTCGGAGCCAGCTTGAGCCGAAGGCGATCTCCAGCGAAGTGGGGGCCAGGTGTGGCTCGCGGACCAGATAGCTCTGATACGCGGCGACTGCACGGTCGCGCAGCAGTTGCTGATGGACGAGACCGGCCGGCCGTTCCCGCTGCTGCTCGCGGACCTCGTGCTGCGTCCGATCGAGATGACGGACAGCCCCTACGAGCAGCCGCTCCCGGAGTCACGTCGCGCCGCGGCGGCGAGCACCCATCGCACTGATGGCGTCCTCTTGTCCGGCCGTTTCCACACCTACCCCGAGATGGCCGCTGCCGGCCTCTGGACGACGCCGACCGACCTGGCCAGGTTTCTGATCGAGATCCAGCAGGCGCTGCAGGGGAAATCGAAGGTCTTGACCGCCGCGACGGCCCGCGAGATGGTCACCGTCCAGAAGGGCAGCTACGGACTCGGCCTGGGCCTGGAGGGTGCCGGGCCTTCGGCCGCGTTCGGCCATGGCGGCTCCAATGCCGGCTTCAAATGCCAGATGACGGCGTTCTTCGAGGGCGGGCGCGGCGCCGTGGTCATGACCAACGGGGATCAAGGCGGGCGCCTGGCCTCCGAGATCTTGCGCGCGGTGGCGGCCGAGTACGGCTGGCTGCTGCGTCAGCCGCGGCAGAAGACCGTCGTCACGGTCGATGCCGCCGCGCTGGCGCCGCTCGCGGGACGCTACGAGCTCAGACCGGGCCGGGTGTTCACGATCGCGCTCGAGGGCGGCACGCTCGTTGTCATCGACGGCGCACAGCGCCTGGAGCTCTTCCCCGAATCGCCGACGCGATTCTTCGAACTGGTCGAGGAAACCGAGGTCGAATTCGTCCAGGGACAGGACGGGGTTGTCAGCCACCTCCTGATCAACGGTCAGCAGAAGGCGCCGCGGATCAGTCCGTCCTGAGCGGCGCCCCGCCGGCAGCACGTACCGCAGATCACATTTCCGGCGATAATCGAGCCTCGTAAGTCGTGTGGAGCGGGGGTCTCATGAACGTACTGATCGCGGGCGGCGGGCAGGTCGGCGCGCTCATCGCCCGGCGCCTGATCCGCGAGGGCAACGCCGTCACCATCGTCGACCCGAGCCCGGAGCGCTGCGCCGAGCTGGACGCGCAGTTCGACGCCCGGATCGTGACGGGCAACGCGGCCCGGGTATTGGTGCTTCGCGAGGCCGGGATCGCCAGGGCCGAGATGGTGATCGCCGTCACCGACCACGACGAGGTCAACCTGCTCGTCTGCCAGATCGCGCAGGTGGAGTCGCACGCGCGCATCAAGGTGCTCAGGCTGCGCACGCACGAGGTGCAGCTCTGGCACGAGCTGCTCTCGAAATCCGGCGTGCACGTCGACCTCATCATCCATCCCGAGACGGAACTCGCCGAGAGCATCATGCGCGTGATCCGGCTGCCCGGCGTGTCGGACGTGCACGAGTTCGCGGGCGGCGCGGTGCACCTGGTGGGCATGACGCTGGAGGCGGGCAATCCCGTCATCGGCCGGTCGCTCGAGCGGCTGTCGGCGGACGGACCACCCGAGGATTCGCTGGTCACGATGATCTTTCGCGGCCCGCAGGTGATCATCCCGCGCGGGTCGGCCGTGCTTGCCGAGGGCGACCGCGTTTACGTGCTGAGCAGCCGCAAGAGCGTGCCCGCGAGCCTCCGCTTCATGGGGCTGGCGACGCCGAAGCCGCTCAAGCGGGTGTTCATTCTCGGGGGCGGCCAGCTCAGCATTCACGTGGCGCAGTTGCTCGAGCGGCAGGACGTCCGCGTGAAGCTCTTCGAACGCGACCGCGCGCGCGCCGAGCGGGTGGCGGCGATCCTGCCCGCCACGACCGTCGTGAACGCGGACGGGACCGACCAGACGACGCTCGAGGAGGAGGGCGCCGGCGGCGTCCAGGCGTTTCTCGCGCTGACGAAGGACGACGAGAACAACATCATCGCGTCGATGCTGGCGCGGCGCCTGGGAGTGGGCAAAGTCGTCGCGCTCATCAACCGGCTGAACTACCTGTCGATGGTACAGCGGCTCGGCATCAGCACCACGGTGAGCCCGAGGCTCGCCACCGTCGATCGCGTCCTGCAATTCGTGCGGCGCGGGCGCGTGCTGTCGGTGACGACGTTCCGCGACGAGGAAGCGGAAGCCATCGAGCTGCTGGCGGGGCCGGAGAGCCGGTACGTCGGCAAGCCCCTCAGCGCCGCGAACTTCCCGCGCGACGCCGTCGTGGGCGCGCTCGTGCGGCCGGGCGGCGAGGTCATCGTGCCGCGCGGCCACACGGTCGTGCAGGCGGGGGACCGGCTGATTGTCTTCGCCCTGGAGCGGGTCGTCCCCACGCTCGAGGCGGCGTTTGTCGCGCCGGCGGGGAAGGGCCGCTGATGGTCCGGCCCCTGGCCATCCTGCGTGCGCTCGGCTGGTTCCTGGTCGTGCTCGCGGCGACGATGGCCGTGCCAATCCTGTGGGGGCTGGCGTGGCGAACCGGCGGCTGGATGCCGCTCGTGCAGGCCGCCGGGGTCACCGCGCTCGCGGGCGGGGCGCTCGCCGCCATCGGGCACCGGGCGCCGCGCGAGCTCGGCCAGCGCGAGGCGCTCCTGCTGGTCGTCCTCGTCTGGTTCGCGGCGGGGGTGTTCGGCGGCCTGCCGTTCCTGTTCTCGCCGCACTACGCGGGGTTCACCGACGCGTTCTTCGAGGCCGCCTCGGGATTCACCACCACCGGCGCCACCATCCTGGCCGATGTCGAGGTGCTGCCCGAGCCCATCCAGTTCTGGCGGTGCTTCACGCACTGGATCGGCGGGATGGGCATCGTGCTGCTGGTCATCGCCATCCTGCCGGTGGTGGGGCACGGCGGCATGCTGCTCTACCGCGCCGAGTTCTCTGGCGCGCGCTCGGACCGCCTCAAACCCCGCATCGCGGAAACGGCCCTCGCGCTGTGGAAGATCTACGTGGCGCTCAGCATTGCGGAGTTCGTCGCCCTGCGTCTGGCCGGCATGAGCCCGTTCGATGCCATCTGCCACACCTTCGCGACGCTCGGCACGGGGGGGTTCTCGACGAAGACGGCCTCGGTCGGTGCCTTCCAGAGCCCGGCCATCGAGTGGATCATCGCGATCTTCATGTTCCTGGCGGGCATGAGCTTCATCCAGCACTACCGGCTCTTCCGGGAGCGGCAGTGGCGGAGCGTCCTCGCCGATTACGAGCTCCGCGCCTACACCCTGCTCGTGGGGCTCTCCACGGCGGCGATCGCGGCGTCACTCGTCTGGCAGACCGGGTTCGGCGTCGAGCGCGCCATTCGAGGCGCGGCGTTCCAGGTGGCGTCGATCGCGACCACGACCGGGTTCGCGAGCGAGAACTACGAACTGTGGTCGCCGCTCAGCCACGTGGTCCTGCTGCTGCTCATGTACATCGGCGGATGCACCGGGTCCACGGCCGGCGGGATCAAGGTGTCGAGGGCCGTCATGCTGTCGCGCGTCGTCTCGCGCGAACTGAAGCGCATCGTCGAGCGCCGCGGTGTGTTTGCCGTCCGGCTCGGCGGGCACGCGATTCCCGAGCCGGTGGTGCAGAGCGTGCTCAACCTGGTCTATCTCGCCCTGCTCGTGAACGCGGCCGGCATGCTGCTGCTCTCGGCGGCGGGCGTCGATGTGCTCACGTCGATCACGGCGGTGGTGGCCTGCATGTTCAACATCGGGCCCGGGCTCGGCCTCGTGGGCCCTGCGGAGCATTACGGCCATCTGCCCGCCCTGGCCAAATGGGTGCTGTCGGTGGCGATGATTGCCGGGCGCCTGGAGTTCTACACGCTGGTTGTCGTCCTGACGCCCGCGTTCTGGCGGCGATGAGCGCCTACTTATTCGCGTCCCTGATCTGTGCGGCGAACTGATCCACGTATTGTGTGAGCGCCCGCGTCACCGACTCGCCGTGTCCCTTGGCCGCGCTGGCCGTGAGGCCTCCCCGGTTGAGCAGCGACACCTGCACGAGGGCGGGGCGCGATCCGAAGGAGAGCGTCGCGGCCGTGTACGAGTAGACGAGGGCGTCGTACCGGGAGAAGCACGTGCCGGAGGTCGTCGCGGCCGTGACGACCCGGATGTAGAGATACGTGTCCTCGTCGGTGTTGCGCAGGACCTTCAGCCCGGCGGCCGACAGGCTCTTCGCCGCGGCAGCCTCGATCGCGTCCTGACGAAGCCCGCAGGATGCGGCCTCGGCGCCGAGATCCTCCACGACGATGCCGAGCGCCGACAGGCCTTTCAGCTCGGCGCCGGGAGTCTGGTCGAGATTGGCCGGCGCGGCGCTGGAGGGAACCGCCGGCATCATCGGCCGGGCCGGGTCGGCCTGTGCGGGAGGAGGCGGCGCCGCCGCACCAGGCCGCTGCGATGGGAGCGGGATTACGGGCGGCGCCTGTTGCGGCGCGCGCTCCGCGGGCAGCGGCTCGTCGGCGCTCGAGGGTTCGTAGACCCTGACGACCGTGTCGCGGCCGCCCCGCTCGAGCAGTTCCGCCTGCACCACGAGTTGCGGAGGGCTGGTCCTGCGCGACACCGTGTACCGGATCTCGCGGCCCGGTTCGACCTTGTAGCGGATGACGAGCCGCCCGCCGTCCCATCTCGAGACCGTGGCAACGGGCGCGGCGTCGAGCGGCGTGAACGACTCGCGACCGTCAGCATGGTACGTGCGCACCCGCCCGCGCTCGTCCGTGACGGTGACCGTGTTGGCGCGCTGCGCGACGGTCAGGCGCGCCGGCGGGTTGCGGACTTCGGCCACCAGCTGGCGCGAGTTCTCCGCTTCTTCGCGGCTCGCGGGCCGGTTCGCTACGAGCCCGGGGTCCTCCGCGCCGGCCATGCGGGCCTCTCCCGTTGAGGGCCGGCCCGCCCCGGTGACGTCCATGCCGAACCCGATTTCGCGGGGAAACTGGCTCAGCTCGCGATTCAGCTTCCACGTGCCGTCCAGGTCGCCCGGCGCGGGCGCGCGCGGCCTGCCCTGGGCCGACATCACCGCCACGCACGCGGCCACCAGCACGGCAGCCGCTGCCACGCGCCTGATCTGCATTGCGTCCCCCATCTCCACATCCGGCTGGCACCGGCGTGTACAGGATACCGCGACAGCCCGCGCCACGCCTTATGGTAGGGTTGTTCGAGATGCCGCATCGCGTCGGAGTTGGCGTTCTCGTCGTGGCCGCGCTCCTGTCGGCGGCGCCGGAGACCCGCGCCCAGACCGTGGAGTTGACCGCCTTTGGCGGCCTGAGCTTCGGCGGGGAGCTGATCGCGACACCCGGTCACGAATCCGTGCCGCTCCAGGCCGGGCCCCTCTACGGAGGCACGATCAACGTGGAGTTCCTGCCGCGCTGGCGGTTCGAGGCGCTCATCATGCGCCAGGAATCAAAAGTCCGCGGGCCCGTGTCGGCGGCGTCCGTCGACGTGAACGTTGATCGCTATTTGATTGGGGTCCAGCAGCAGGAACGCCTCTCCGACCGCCTCGACGTCTTCGGCGAGTTCATGGTCGGGGCCACGCGATACCTGCCGGGAGGCTACGACAGAGAGCTGTGGTTCACGCTCGGCGTCGCAGCCGGAGTGAAAACCTCCGTCTACAGGCACATCGGATTCCGCTTCGAAGCCCGCGGCTACTACACGCCGGTGTCCATCAGCGGAGTGGGCGTCTGCGGCGGGTACGGCTGCGTCATCGGCTACACGGGGACCGGAACCTTCCAGGGCGATATCGCGGCCGGGATGATCGTCGCGTTCTGAGTGATGGTGGAGACCAGCCGCATCGTGCAGCCGCCCGACCCGTCTGCTCGAGCGCGCTACGGCGGCCTCGACGTCTGGTCCTGCCTGACATGCCGGCGCTCGAGCTGGTGATCCGCCCGCGCGAGAGACCGGATGCGGTAAGCTCGTCTGCACGAATTCCGGGAGCGTCACGATGGCTTTCGTCGCGTTCGACGTCGAAATCGCCAAACCGGTGCCCGACGGACCGGACCTGCTGATACATCGCCCGGGCATCGCCTGCGCGGCCATCGCGCGCGAGGGAGAGGAGTGCGCGCAAGTCCTCTTCGACCCCTCCGAGACGCCGGACGTGTACGATCCGGCCACCATGGCCCTCACGCGGGACGGTGCCCTTCGGATTCTGGACGCGCTCGACGAGGCCGTCGGCCGCGGAGACACGCTCGTCACGTGGAACGGCGCCGGATTCGATTTCAGGCTCCTCGCCGACGAGACGGGTCGTCACGCCGACTGCGTGCGACTCGTGATGGCGAGCGTCGATATGATGTTCCAGGTGCTGTGCGAGCGCGGCCACCCGTTGTCGCTCGGCGCCGCGCTCAAGGGTGTGGGGCTTCGGCCGAAGCTGGACCAGGTCACGCTGAGAAGCGGAGCATCCGTGCACATCTCCGGCGCCGAGGCGCCGCAGTACTGGCAGGCGGCGGAGTGCGGCGCGGTGGCGGCCTATTGTGCCGCCGACGCGGAGCGGACCGCCGAACTCGCGGCCGTGTGCCAGCGCAGCCGCCAGCTCGCCTGGGTCAGCCAGAAGGGCCGGCCCAACCAGATGTATCTTCGGACCGGCTGGCTCACGGTCGAGCAGTGCCTCGCGCTGCCGCTGCCGGACACGAGCTGGATGACCAGGCCGATGCGCCGCGAGGACGTCCTCGCGTGGACGCAGCGGCCCACGTAGCCGGCTCGGAGCCGAGCGGCTGCGGGCAGATGGAAAGCGCCTCGGCCACCCGCAGCCCGTTACGCTCCCTTTATCTCCCGGATGAAGACGTTCCGGAATCGGATTTCCGATCCGTGCGTCTGCAGTTCGATCTGGCCCTTCGGCAGGACCGGCTGCGTCCGATCAAAGTAGTTGTCGAGCACCTGCTCGTTGACGGTCTGCTGGCCGTTGAGCCAGATCGAGACCTTGTTGCCGACCATCCGCACGCGCAGCGTGTTCCACTGGCCAATCGGATTGTCGGCCTTCACGAGCGGCCACTTGCCCGGGTTGTCGTTGTTGTTGTTCCAGAGCGCGCCCGAACCCTTCGCCGCGCCGTTGGCCGCCTCGCGCGGGTTGGCCGGATCCCAGATCTGGACCTGCGGGAAACTGCGCAGATAGATTCCCGAGTCGCCGCCCGGGCTCACCATCAGCCAGTCCACGTACATCTCGAAGTCGGCAAACGCCTTCCCGGTTGCCAGATGCACGCCCTGGCCGTCCGATACGATCTCGCCCTTCGCGACATCCACGCGCCAGTGCTTGTCGCGGTCGGCGTTCCACTCCGCCTGCTTGGCGGCGAGCGCGTCGGGCGTCAGCCTGGCTTGCTCGTACGGACTGTAGGTGCCCTGTCGGCCGACCCATCCGGCGAGGTCTCTGCCGCTGAAGAGGCTGATGAAGCCCGCCGGCGGCTGATTGAGCGGACGATCCTGCGCGGCGGCGCCGAGCCCGGCGGCGACCAGCAACGCGGCACATGCGACGACATGGCGATGCATGGCGACTCCTTCTATCCTCTGAGGTGCTTGTTGAAGAACTCGATGGTGCGCTGCCAGGCCAGCTTGGCCGCGGCCTCGTCGTAGCGCGGCGTCGTGTCGTTGTTGAACCCGTGCTGCGTGCCCGGATACATGTGCATCGTGTGGGGCACGTTCGCCGCCTTGAGCGCCGCCTCGTACGCCGGCCATCCGGCGTTGATGCGCTGGTCGCTTTCCGCATAGTGCACGAGCAGCGGCGATTTGATCTTCGCCGCGTCCTCGGCGCTCACCTGGTTCCCGTAGAAGGGGACCGCGGCCCCCAGATCCGGCAGGCGCGAGGCGAGGAAGTTGGCGATGCCGCCGCCGTAACAGAAGCCGACCACGCCCACCTTGCCCGTGCTCTCGGGCCGGCTCTTCAGGAAGTTGAACGCGGCCACGAAATCCTCGCGCGTCTTGGCCTGGTCCAGCTTGGGGAAGAGCTGGCGCGCCTGGTCCTCATCTCCGGGGTACCCGCCGAGCGGCGCCAGGGCGTCCGGCGCGAATGCCACGAAGTTGTCCAGAGCCAGACGGCGCGCGATGTCTTCGATGTGCGGGTTCAGGCCGCGGTTTTCGTGCACCACGAGCACGCCGGGCAGCTTGCCGCTGGCGTTCGCGGGCCGCACGAGGTAACCCTTCGTCGTGCCGTTGCCTTGCGGCGATGGGAACGACACGTACTCCGCCTTGATGCGCGCATCGTCTTTGGCCACCTGCTGGGCCTCGGCGAAGCGCGGGTTCAGGGCCTCGAGCATCATCGCCGCCGTCATGCCTCCGGCGGCGTATTTCGACGCCTTGTGCAGGAACCCGCGCCGGTCGATGGCGCCGTGCACGTACGCGTCGAACAGGATCAGCACGTCGGGATCGAAGTCACTGGCCGTCTTGCGTTCCATGTTCGTCCTCCATCAGTACCGCCAGCTCAGGTCTGCCCCGGCCGGCGCCGTCATCAACATGCGTTCAATCATCCTCGGGATGTACCGCTGCTCGGGCCGCTGGCCCGGGAACTCCGGCGTGCCCGCGTAGCAGTGCGGCTGCCGCCTCCCGATCTCGACGCTGCCCGCGTAATACGGGTCCTTCGTGCTCTCGAGGAACTCCTGCAGTTTGTAGGTGGCCTCCTCGAGGATGAACGTGTCCTGGTCGCCCATGAAGATGTGAATCTTGCCGACCAGTTTCGGGCCGAGCGTCGTCCAGTCGCGCTCGACGATATGGCGCAGATCGTAGTGCTCGCGCCAGTACTCGGCCACGCTCCGGTCAACGACGCCGGTCCACTTGTCGTAGAGCAGCTTCGGGTAGCCGTCCGGGCCGACCGGGCCGAAGGTGGCCATGAAGATGTCCATCTGCTCGCCCGAGCGCCCCCTGGTGCCCAGCACCGCTTCGTAGCGGCTGGCATCGAACTGGGACATCTGCGTCTGGTCGTCGAGCCCCCGCGACCAGGGCCGCATCGGCGTCCGCTTCCACTCGCTGTTCGGATAGAAGGCGTTGTCGTCCTTGTAGATGTCGACGAGCTGGAAGTAGCGGAAATCGACCGGGTCGGGGCAGAACGTCCACGTGCCGTTCAGGCGGTCCGGGTAGAAGATCTGCCACGCGAGCGAT
>Ga0209254_10006918_pt1 | contig 10468 bp, 8 predicted proteins | sample FrelakmetDIP11DI_FD_187148 | JGI IMG/M metagenome (GOLD analysis project Ga0209254, IMG submission 187148) | Freshwater lake sediment microbial communities from the University of Notre Dame, USA, for methane emissions studies - DIP11 DI (SPAdes)... | ecosystem: Environmental > Aquatic >... | reverse complement strand
CAGGAAATCGAGTTTCATCTGCCTGGCTACGGCAGATACGGCGATACCTACGTCAGCCTGGCCGCTGCACACTGCAAGCCCCACGTCGACATGCCCGCGCGCCGTTTGCGGAAGAATATTCAGCGCTTCGGCGCCCACGCCAGCACGTTCCAGCAGACATCGGAACAAGAGGCGACTGCCTGCTCCCTCCTGACGCTCGACGATTCGCGCCCCCGTCGAGGCCAGATCGGCAAGATCGTGAACCCCCAGCGGATTGCCAGGCGCGAGCAATAAGCCTTGCTCCCGCCATGCCCAGTGAATCAGAACGACTGCCTCCCGAGCCAGACGTGCCCGCACCGCTGCGATGTTGTATTCGCCACTCGCCGCGTCGAGAAGATGCAGTCCGCACACCACCCCTTCTCCGGCGGCAAAACGTTCCAAGCCCTCAGTGCTTCCGTTCATCTGCAATGCCAAGGGGTAATCCGTTTCGGCCAGCGCCCATGCCAATAACGGATCATGGCTGCCGAGGACCACCTGGGGCAGCAAAACGGGTTTGGGGGTTTGCACGGCCCCGTTGCCCTCGCTGTTATTTCGTAGCCACTCGTCGATGTGTCCCCTAGGAAACAGCCACTTTCCCGAAACCCTCGTGCACGGGATTCGCTTTTGCGCCAGCAAATCATAAATCTTACGTTCCTTGAGGCGCAGATAGCGGGCGACCTCCTGCACCGTCATGAGTTCTGGAATTTCGGAGTCGACCTTCGACATAGCTCGTTCTCGAGTGACCTGGCAGGTGATACGTCCATGAAGGACCTGGTTAGGAAAAAGAAGAATCCCCCAGATACGGATGCCCGGGCCGGGACAATGGCAGTTCAGAAATGAAAACCCATCTCGCTCAAACCCTGGCGCACATCGGAGCGTCTCACGAGCTCACAAAATGTCCGAACGGCGGGGCGCGCCAAACGTCCTTTCGGGACGATAAAGTCGTAATGCTCGTCTAGGACTGGGGTGAAACCCAGACCGTACCGCCAAGCGACGGTTTCGATGGCGATTCCCCAGTCCGCCCGGCCCTGCGCCACAGCGGCAGCGACGGCATTGTGCGACTTAGGCTGGGCGGCGTAGCCCGGTGGCGTTCTTCCGGCCAACAGTTTGTCGATGAGGACGCGCGTGCCGCTGCCGGAGTTGCGGTTAATCATGACACAACCCGCCGTTTCCAGAGCAGTTTGCAGCGCCTGGTCCGCAGCTTTTCCTTCAAACCGGAGGTCGCCTGGGCGAAACACAATTCCTTGCGTGCGCCGATAACCCTCCACCCAATGCAGGTTTTCGGTGAGGAGATGACGGTTATAGCTTCCGCTATCCGGGTCCATCAGATGGACCGGGGCGATGTCGCATTCACCACGTTTCGCCGCAGTAAGGCCGCCGAGGCTACCCACGTATAGGGACTTAACAGCCACACCCTGATGGCGCAGTTCGGTGATCAGATAGTCGAGACCGACGCAGTGACTGCCGATCAACACCAGGTCAGCGGGCTCAAGGCGCTGGCTGATCAGTTGCACCGAAACGGGGCCACCTGCCGGAAGCATTTCAACGTCGCTATCGACTGTGAGAAAGCCGTCGGCGAAGCTAAACGCCGTCACCGCCCCGGAGCCCTTCCCCATCGGGTACGCGGCATAACCCTCCTCCGCTGCCACCAGTCCCACGAGCAGAAACTCGGTCCGGCCGCGTTCCGAGCGGACGGATACCGCCAGCTGCGCCGAAACCGCCTGGGTCCGGAGTTCCGGGAGTCCTGCCAGTCGGCGAATGACGGGAGCGACAAACTCATGGAAGTTAAAAATCGCCGAGGTAGGGAAACCCGGCAGAATCACCACCGGTTTGCTGTCTGTGACGGCGAGGCAAATCGGCTTTCCCGGCTTGAGCGCTACACCGTGCGCCACGACACCCGGATTCCTCAGGCGCCCGACACAACGGTACGATAGATCTCCGGAACCCTTGGAGGTCCCGCCCGACAAGAGCACCATGTCGTATTCCAGCGCCTTATCCAAAGCCTTCTGCAAGGCGGCTTCGTCGTCCGGAACCACCCCGAGGAAGATCGGCGTGGCTCCCAGTTCGGCGACTGCCGCCGAGAGTATTGCTCCGTTGGAATCGTAAACCTTTCCTGGTGCGCTGACTGCACCGGGTGAAATAATCTCATCGCCAGTCGAGAAGATCGCCACTCGGGGTCGCCGATAAACCTCCACCTGCGCCAGCCCAATCGCCGCCAGCACTCCGATTTCTCGGGACGTCAGCAGCTGTCCTGCTCGCAGAACGATTTCACCCTTCGCGACATCGCTGCCCGCAAAGGCAATGAATTGCCCCAGGATCACCGGCCTAAGGACCTCGATCCGAAGCGGCTCCTTGTCTTCGAGGAGATCGGTATCCTCGATCATCACCACGGCGTCCGCTCCCCGCGGAAGCATTCCACCCGTAGCGATAGGGGTTGCAGTACCCCCCACGACCGTGCCGCTTGGTTTCCTGCCCGGCGCCAGAACCTCATCGTTTAGGCGCAGGACCACCGGGTGGTCCTCGCTGCTGCCATAGGTATCTGATGCCTGGACGGCAAACCCATCCACGCTCGCCCGGTCAAATCCCGGTACATCGACATTCGCCGCGAGATTTTGCGCCAAAACTCGATGGAGAGCCTCGCCCAGGGAAACGATCTCCGTACCGAGAGGCTCCAACCGAAGATATCTGCGAAACCGCTCCGCTGCCAACCGGCGATCGATGACCTCGAGAAACTGCTTCTGACGAGCCGCCTGCTCGAGTGACCCTGATTGGCTGGACATCCAAACCTCGCTCATCGATCCTTACGCTAACGGTCGTACAGGTTCACCATAACGCGAACTCCGGGAGGATAACCTTCGCAAGGCTCGGGGATGAGGATGAACCCATCGGCTGTCGCATGATTGCTCAGGCTTCCCGCCGCAGCCGCCGTCAAAGGCTCCACACCCTCGGCAACGAAACGCACCGGACAAAACTCGGCGAATCCCAGACGAGACACAACCTTTCTGACCAGCGTCGCTTCACGTTGGTTCGGCCAATCCCCGCTGCGACCGCTCATCCGGCGGATCACTCTGGCTGCCAACAACTCGTAAGCACAGAGGCAGGACGCCGGATATCCGGGTAACAGCACGACCAGGGTAGCGTGGATCCGGCCCAAACCCGCCGATCGCGCCTGACGCAAAGCAAATCCATGCAGCACCACTTCGCCGACCTCGGCCAACACGCTCGGAGCATGATCGTCCAAGCCCTGACCGGTAGCTCCGGCGACCAGAATGAGATCGGCGCCAGGCGGGAGCAATCCCTCACGAATCGCGCCTCGTTCGTCCGGGATCAGGTCCGTCGCTTCCACCACACCCCCATCCCCTGCAACCGCGCAAGCGAGGGCTCCGGAATTAACATCGAATTCTTGGCGCAGTTCACGCCTGACGCCGAGACCCACGAGTTCCGAACCGATCGCCAAAATCCTCACGCGAGGTCGCCGGATGACGCTGACCTGCCGGATCCCGAGACCAGCCAGAGTCGCCCAGCCGAACCGTCCGATCCGCTGACCCGCTCTCATCAGAACAGCCCCTTGCGCGACTTCTGAACCTCGCCGTTGCACATTCTCACCGGGCGCGACTGCGGCGTCGATGTTCATGGCTGCTCCCTCTTCCTCGACGAGGTCTCCCGGTACCACTGCATCGAGTCCTTCCGGAAGCTCGCAGCCCATGCCTACACGGACCGCGCAGCCGGAAGCCACGCTGCCCGCAACTGGCCGCCCGGCGGTACCTGCGATCACCGTGAAGGAAAGTGAATTATAGGTCGATGCTCCGACTGTCTCCATGCCTCGTAACGCGAAGCCGTCGACCTTGGCGCGAGAACCGGACGGGTGATCGGAGGGCGCGAGAATATCCTCGCTCAGCGTTCGCCCGTTGGCGAAGGAGAGACCTATCCGCTCCTCGCCCAAGGGCTGCGCACACTGATCGATCCAGTCCAGCCCGATCTGCAAGGGATGAAGGCGAACGAAGCGCCGCATATTTCTCCATGGGTGCGAGGCGAGGCAGTGACTGGACTATAGCATTCATGTCGGCAAGGAGCACAAGGAAGTCGAGCCCAGCGAGCGAGTACACCCCCCCGCAGAGGCCTAGCCCTAACCCAAGCGTACAGTGCTCAAAATTTTCTTCTTTAAATTCCGCCTGTTACAGCTTCAACAATGTCGGAGCGGCAGTACATCCTCTTGGTTTATGCCCACTTCACCTAGAAACGCCCTTCTAACGTGTTAAAAAGCCGTGGATCTGGACGGCGACAAATTACGCACTTCCTGTACTCACGGACCACTCGGTTAGATTACATGGCTCTATGCTCTATGTTTTTCGTTAATCCCAAGCACCTGATTTTTATGGGAGACAATCCGAAATTACGGCAAAAAGCCGCGAAACTGGGCAAAGATGGGCTAGGAGCCGGTTGCGTTCTGATAAAGTTTCCAGGTGCTACCTCCTCGCACTGCCAGGCACTGGAGCGACTCTCGGCACGTGCGGATTCAACTACGCTACCCGGCGGCTGGAAGATGCTGCTTGAAGAAGATAACGTGAGCGAGAAAACGCGGGCCGAATTGCCAGAATGCAGCGGGCAAACGAACGGACCGGATAGAATGCCGATCCCGTCTTCCGATCGACCGCCCGCCGAGATCCCACAGTGTGACCGCACTGGACCACCAACCCCCAGGGCTCGATCGCGTTCGCTGGTGATCTGGGTACTCGTTGCGATTCTTCTCGGGCTCGGAGGAATGCTCCACGAGACGGAACTTCAAGCCGAGCGCTACCGTTTGGCTGCCCAAGACGCACGAGCCCGGGCCGACGATCTCGTCAATTTCATGCTCTCCGACCTGCGCGACCAGCTCGAGCCTCTTGGCCACGTCGCCGTCCTGGAACAGCCGGCCCGCAAGGCTCTGGCCTACCTGGAATCGCTGCGCGACCCGCTCGGCGAGGCACCGGACACCCTGCGGAGCCGGAGCATCGCGTTGGAGAACATCGGCGACGTCCTGTTGGTGAAAGGAGATCACGCCGGCGCGCGAAGCGCGTACGAGAAGGCTCTGGAGATCGCCACGCAGCTGTCCAACCGCAACCCGGCTGATGCGAAGTTGCGGCATGACTTAGCGCTCAGCCATGCACGGATCGGCGACATCCGTGAAGACCAGGGTGACCCCCCCGGTGCATTGGGTGCCTACCGCAGTGCCTTGGACATCATGGAGCAGATTGCCCGGCAATACCCCGACAACAACCAGTGGCAACGCGATGTGGGCATCAGCCACGAACGGGTGGGGAACGTCCTCCGAGCCACGGGTAATGTGCCGGAGGCGCTCGCCCACTACGAAGCGCGGCAGGCGGTGCACTCGCGTCTTGCGGCCCTGGATCCGAGCAACGCGTTGTGGCAACGTGACCTGGCACTCAGTTACGGCGCGCTCGGCGATGTTCACATGCTCCAGGGCGAGCTTGCCAAGGCTTCGGCGGATTACCTAAAGTGCCTCGCGATCATGAATCAACTGGGCCTCCAGGAACCTGCAAACACCGAGTGGCAGCACGACATCGGGGTCAGCCAAGAGAAGATCGGTGACGTCAATGCGGCTCGTGGGGACCTAGCCGGCGCTCGTGCCGCCTACCAGAGAGCGCTGGAGAAAGCCGAGCGCCTGGCCCGACAAGACCCAGCCAACATCCAATGGCAGCGCGATCTTGCGGCCAGGTACCAGCGAATCGGCGCGGTCCGGCAGGCCCAAGGAGAGCTGAGTGAGGCCATCGCGATGCAGAACCGCGCTAGCGAGCTGTTTGAGACACTCGCCGACAAGTTCGGAACGCCGCAAGCGCAGGCTGAAGCGGCGGACGCCTGGGGGAGGTTGGCCTGGTATGAACTGTTTCAACGTCAGCCAGAGAGGGCCGTCGAAGCCGCACGTAAAGGTCTGAAAGCAGATCCCTCGCAACTACGGATCAAGACGTACCTGGCCCATGGCCTGCTGCTCACCGGCCATTATGCCGATGCGGATAAGATTTACCGCGAGAATCGAAGCGCTACCCTGGACGGTGGTCGCCCGTTCGCTCAAGCCGTGTTGGATGACTTCAAGCAACTTTGGATCAAGGGGATCGTGCACCCCGACATGATAGGGATCGAGGCATGGCTGAAATCCAGCCACTCGAACCGATGAGGTAGTACGGCAAGGGAACCTGTTGCGGCCGCGTTCGAGCCCCCTGTAACAGCGAAGGTGACAGAATGAGTCTCCTCGCAGCCTGGGCGGTAAATACCAGCCGACCCCAGGAACCACGGCGAAAGGATCTGCACCCTGCCCGCCGTTGTTCCCAACCAACCCTATCTGATCAGAAGGATTTTTCCGCCGCCTTGAGATGGGTCACTGCGCCGAAGGCGGCGTCGCCGGCCAGATCGGCATGGCCCATCTTGCTGTGCTCAATGGCGGTATCCAGGCTCTTGATCGCCGCCTCAAGATGAGGATTGGCCTTCTCCTGTTCGGCGGCAACCGCATGAGTTTTCGCCACTGCAGCGTGCTCGCCCGCCGCTGCGGCATTTCCCTGCTTGCCGCTCTCCATGGCCGCCAGCGCATGTTTCATCGCTTCCGCCTTGTGGTCTTCCGCCGCCATCGATGTGTTCAGGCTCAGCAGCACACTAACCATACCCACCAACAATCCGCCTAGAATTTTTCCACGCATGGGAACCTCCGATCGATTATTAGAGTTGAGTTTTCGAGCCCGGTGCCGTCCGGGCTAGTCATAATTACCACGCTATCCGTTTCCAAGCCATACCCCTTAAGCAAGAGAGGCGGTTTTTCTTGACTACTCAGCATGATATCCACTGCCGCTGACTACGTGTGCTGCGAAGCGGCGACATCCGGGATATTGCTGCCAGCGACGGTGACGGATAAGCTACTACGATGTTATCGGGCGGAACCAACTTCGGTGTTCTGCCTTAACGCTCTCAGCGAGGTAAACAACCATCATGAACGAGCCTGGATCGGAACGCCGTATCACTGAGCCGAGCCGGAGCCCTGGGATACATTTGCGCAAGGCTAGGGAGGCGCATAGCTGGACCATCGACCGGGTGGCACACCAACTGCGCCTTCCCGCAATTGCGGTTCAATCCTTGGAAGCGGATGACTACGAACACTTCGCTGCTGAAGTCTATGTGCGGGGCTATCTTCGGAACTACGCGCGGTTAGTGGGGATACAGCCCGAGGACATCCTGAAGGCCTATGGCGACCTCAGACACAAGGAGGGTCCGCACGCCGAACCATCCGGGAAGGCGATCGATGACTCAAAGCGTCCCCAGACGGCACCCGTGAGTCCGGAGAAGCGTTCTGCAATGAACTCTTCGCCAAGATCTCGTGATCCGGAGCGGCGGCGCTCTCCAGCCTTGCGCTGGCTCGCGGCAGCCTTGGCGGTCTCGCTTACCGCTTTGTGGTGGTGGCGCGAGAGAGGGAATCCACTCCCTTCGCTCATGGACATCGAGTCTTCCTTAACCTCGCGGGCTCCAGCCCCGAACCCGGAAGCAACAGCCGGTGGTTTTGGGGACGCGGCCCCGCCTCCCGATTCGCTGCATGAACCTTCGCAGATCCTCCAGGACGACTCAGCAGCTCTGAGCCGCGAGTCGTCGTCGCCGCTTGGCTCGTCTCAGGAAGCCGACCCGGCGACTGCAGTCCCGGCTACGCACCCCGCATCCGAGGCAGCGTCCGCGCCCGATTACACGTCCTCCCCGAGCGACACCGGTCTCGACACCCTCTCCCTTCGCTTCAATGAAGATTCTTGGGCCACTGTTCTTGACGCCAATGGCAAACGCCTCCTGCACGAGACCGGTGCCCCCGGAACGGTGAAGACCCTGGCAGGCAGGGCTCCCTTCAAGGTCACCATTGGGCGCCTGGCCAACGTGTCCATCGAGTTCAATGGGCAGCCTTTCGTGCCTCCCGGCGCTAGCAGTCGCTCACCGGCACGCTTTTCCATTCCCATCAAGAACGCCAACTGAACCAATGCCGTGGCCGTGGCGCCCTCTATTAAGCGGATTTAGGAGTTACCTATGAAGCTGTACTACTCTCCCGGCGCTTGTTCGCTCGCGGCGCATATCGTGCTCCGCGAAGCGAACTTCGAGTTCGATCTCGAGAGCGTTGATCTCGGCACCAAGAAAACGGCAAGTGGTGCAGACTTTTCGACGATCAATGCGAAGGGCTATGTCCCGGCCCTTCGACTCGACGACGGACAAGTGCTGACGGAGGACCAGGTGATCCTTCAGTATCTTGCGGACCAGAAACCCGAGGCCGGACTTGCGCCAAAGTTCGGGACCATGGAGCGATACCGCCTCATGGAGTGGCTAGCGTTCATCGCCACGGAAGTCCACAAGTCATTCGGTCCTCTCTGGAACCCGAGCGCCCCGGAAGTCACAAAGCAGAATGCCCTCGGTTTGCTCGCGCGGCGCTTCGACTATATCAGCGAAAAACTGCAAGGCAGACCTTGGCTGATGGGGGACGTTTACACGATCGCGGACGCTTACCTTTGGACCGTCCTCGGCTGGTGCGACTATCACAAGATCGACCTCTCCAAGTGGTCGCCCCTCACCGAATACGTGGACAAAGTCGCCGCGCGGCCGGCGGTGCACGCGGCGATGAAGGCCGAGGGCCTCATTCAATAACCGGGAAACGTCGATCATGCTCGTGACATTCGAAAGCAAAGTCGGACGCGTAACGATGTTCGGCGATATCGCCGTGCAACTGATCAGGATGATGGGCCGGACCGGGACGGTGCCTAGCGCCTTGCTCGCTCAAGACGTTCCGGAAGCACTCGCGAATCTCAAACGTGGGCTCGAAGAGGCAGGAGACGCGAATGTCGAGGCTACTCCGGAAGAGGAGGACGACAAACCGGGTAAGGCGCCCCTCTCGTTGCGCGTTCGCGCGTTTCCACTGATCAAGTTGCTAGAGGACTCCGCGAGGCAGGAGTGCGATGTGCTCTGGGAACAGGAAGGCTCAGCACCGCTCAAGTTCTAACGACCCGCGTTACGGCGGGCGTCTCTCGTCAGAATGGTGGTCCAAGAGGAGATCCCGGAGAGTCAGGTCTTTGAGCGCCGACGCAGCCGCCTTTTCTAGATCCCCATCCAAACGCATGAGGATCCGATTCTCGCGCGGCAGGTCTGTAAGCGGCAGGGCGTCGATATCTCCCGCAGACCGCACCGCGACGACGATTTCATCAAGCCGGATGGCGTCGGTATCCCGCGCCAGCTGGTACGAACCGCTATTGCCGTTCGTGACGGCCAGCAGACGACGATTTTCCAGTACCGCGAGGGTATCCGCTACCGACTCCCAGGGCAGATTGACCGCATCCGCCAAGTCGTGCAGTGTCAGTGACGCCTCGCCGCGGTAATGACGCAGGCCGATCAGATACATCAGGCCGAGGCCTAGCTCTTCAAGGCAGCGCACACTGAGCCGCGGCCGGCGGCTGGCGTAATTCAAGTAGCGAGGGTACTGGACATGAAAAGCGATTGCGCCGCCGAGGAGGAGAATCAGCCAGCTGATATAGAGCCAAAGCATGAACAGAATCACGGCCGCGAAACTGGAATAGATCGCGCTGTAACTGGCAGAATCTGAGACAAACGAGGCGAACAAAGAACCGACCAACTTCCAGGCGAGACCGGCCCATGCGCCGCCGGTCAACGCTGCGGACCAACGGACACGGGTATTGGGAATAAAAAGGTAGACAAAGGTAAATGCTGCAATAATGAACAGATAAGGAAGAGTAACGCCGACAGCGTAGTACAGGAGACCGAACGGCTGGATGGCGATGATGCGCCGCACCCAATCGGCATTTGCCATCGAAGCCATGATCCCGACGGCCGAAAATACCAGCACCGGCCCTAGCAGAATGACGCTGAGGTAATCGCTGAAACGGCGAGCAAAGCTGCGGGCTTTCGAGACTCGCCAGATATGATTGAAGTTATCTTCGATCTTCCCGATCAGCGAGACCACGGTGTAGAAGAGAGTGGCGAATCCGACCACCCCCAGCACACCGACTCCGATACTTTCCACGAAGCCGATGATCGTGCCCGTCACTTCGGCTGCCTTATCGCCCAAGGGAGCCAAGAACTCCAGCAGGAACGGCTCGAGCTGGTTGTGGACACCAAAGGATTTCAGCACCGAGAAGCTCACCGCAAGTAGAGGCGCCAGCGCGAGCAAGCTGGTGTAAACGAGGCTCATCGCGCGATGGTCGAGCCCGCCTTCGTTGTACTCGCGCCGCAGCGCAGCCAGCCAGCGAAACGCGAAGTCGAACCACTTTCGATACGGCTCAGGGAGGCGCCTACCAAGCTTTAACACGTTACGGTGAGGAGTTTTCTCGTTGTTCGGGATTCATCGGGCCCACCGCCCAGGTGGAACGTTTGTGATCGCCCCTGCGGGACGCATCAGCCACACCTCGTAAAGCTAACATACCCGCTTGTG
>Ga0209254_10006917_pt1 | contig 10469 bp, 8 predicted proteins | sample FrelakmetDIP11DI_FD_187148 | JGI IMG/M metagenome (GOLD analysis project Ga0209254, IMG submission 187148) | Freshwater lake sediment microbial communities from the University of Notre Dame, USA, for methane emissions studies - DIP11 DI (SPAdes)... | ecosystem: Environmental > Aquatic >... | reverse complement strand
ATCACGCGAACTACTACGGCGCCTTCGTGCTCGATCCCGACGGAAACAATGTCGAGGCCGTCTGTCACGACCCTGAGTGAGAGGATCGCCGAGCCGCTGCACCGGCGCCGCGACCTGCTGCGCGCCGGCGCAGGCGCGCTGGCGCTGTCGGTTGCGCCGTCACTGCGCGCGCAGGGCTGGCCGGCCGGGCCCATCCGCATGATCCTCACTGCGCCGCCGGGCTCGTCGATCGACGTGCTCGGCCGGCTCGTGGCCGACCCGTTGCGCGAGCGGCTGGGCCAGCCGGTGGTGGCCGAGAACCGGCCGCAGGCGGGCGGCACCATCGGCACCGACGCGATCGCCAAGGCCGCACCCGACGGCACCACGATCGGCCTGTCGTTCACCGGGCCGCTCGCCGCCGCGCCCTTCCTGTACGCGAAGCTGCCGTACGACCCGCTGCGCGACCTGGCGCCGATCGTGCTGGTCGGCACGGCGCCGAACCTCCTCGCCGTCAACAGCAGCGTGCCGGCCCGCTCGTTCCGGGAACTGATCGACTTCATCCGCGCGCGTCCGGGGCAACTGAACTATGCCTCGGTCGGCAACGGCAGCGCCTCGCACCTGGCGATGGAACTGCTCAAGCACATGGGCGGGCTCTACGTCGTGCACATCCCCTACAACGGCGCGCCGCCGGCGGTGCAGGCGGCCGCCGCCGGCGACGTGCAGATGATCATGGCGAACCCCACCTCGCTGCTGCCGCTCGTCCAGGCCGGCCGCATCCGGCCGTTGGCGGTCACGAGCCCGAACCGCTGGCCGCGGATGAAGGAGCTGCCGACGGTCGCCGAAAGCGGCTTCGCCGGTTTCGAGGCGGTGGCGTGGAACGGATTCGTCGCGCCGGCCGGCACGCCGCGCGAAGCGATCGTGCGGCTGAACCGGGAGATCAACTCGATCCTGACGGACGCGCAGGTGAAACCGCGCATCGAGGCCGCGGGCTGGGATGTCGCCGGCGGCACGCCCGAGGCCTTTGCCGGCTTCATGCAGTCCGAGCGCAACCGCTGGCAGCCGGTCATCAGGCGCAGCGGCGCGAAGCTCGACTGATCGGGCCGCCACACCCGCCCTCTTATACTCGCGGCTGCACCGCTTCGTCAGACCGGCGCGGCGCTCGATCCCGCCCGGGCTGAGCCGCGGCGGCGACCTTCCCGACTGTGCTCCTTCCGGGCATCCGCGCCCGGCGAAGACTCATGGCAACCATCCTCCAGCACCTCCCCGTCGGCGAAAAGGTCGGCATCGCGTTCTCCGGCGGACTCGACACCAGCGCCGCGCTCCTGTGGATGCGCCGGAAGGGGGCGATCCCGTTCGCCTACACCGCCAACCTCGGCCAGCCCGACGAATCCGACTACGACTCGATCCCGCGCCGCGCGATCGAGTACGGCGCCGAGAACGCGCGGCTGATCGACTGCCGCGCGCAGCTCGTTGCCGAGGGCATCTCGGCCCTGCAGTGCGGCGCCTTCCACATCAGCACGGCCGGGGCGACCTACTTCAACACCACGCCGATCGGCCGCGCGGTGACCGGCACCATGCTGGTCGCGGCGATGAAGGAGGACGACGTCCACGTCTGGGGTGACGGCAGCACCTTCAAGGGCAACGATATCGAGCGGTTCTACCGCTACGGCCTGCTCGCCAACCCGGCGCTGCGCATCTACAAGCCGTGGCTCGACCAGGCCTTCATCGACGAACTCGGCGGCCGCGCCGAGATGTCGGCGTTCATGACGGCGGCGGGCTTCGCCTATCGCATGTCCGCCGAGAAGGCCTATTCGACCGACTCGAACCTGCTCGGCGCCACCCACGAGGCCAAGGACCTCGAGAGCCTCGACTCGAGCGTCCGCATCGTGCAGCCGATCATGGGCGCGGCCTTCTGGCGCGACGACGTGGCGGTCAGGCGCGAGGAAGTGACGGTGCGCTTCGACGAGGGCCTGCCGGTGGCACTGAACGGGGTGGAGTTCGCCGATCCGGTCGAGCTGATGCTCGAGGCCAACCGCATCGGCGGCCGGCATGGGCTCGGCATGTCGGACCAGATCGAGAACCGCATCATCGAGGCGAAGAGCCGCGGCATCTACGAGGCGCCGGGCATGGCGCTGCTGTTCATCGCCTACGAGCGGCTGGTGACCGGCATCCACAACGAGGACACCATCGAGCAGTACCGCGACAACGGCCGCAAGCTCGGCCGGCTGCTCTACCAGGGCCGCTGGTTCGACCCGCAGGCAATCATGCTGCGCGAGTCCGCGCAGCGGTGGGTGGCGCGCGCGGTGACCGGCGAGGTGACCCTCGAATTGCGCCGCGGCAACGACTACTCGATCCTGAACACGACCTCGCCCAACCTCACCTACAAGCCCGAGCGGCTGACGATGGAGAAAGGCGAATCGATGTTCTCGCCGGCCGATCGCATCGGCCAGCTGACGATGCGCAACCTCGACATCGCCGACACGCGCGACAAGCTGCTCGTCTATTCCAAGGCGGGGCTGCTGTCGGCCGGAGAGGGGGCGTCGATGCTGCGACTGGGCGGGGACAAGGGCCGGAAGGAATAGGCACACCGCTGCCGCGCCCTGTCGAACCGCGCGGCAGAGCCGTTTGCATTTCGCATGCGGCCGGACGGACGGGGCTCGAGAGACCCCTCCCGCACACCTGACCGCCGTGGCGACGTCGGCGTCGCATTGGCCGCGAACCACCCAAACCGGGCCCATCCGATTGCCGAGATTGACAACCGCGAGGCGGTCATGGGCGGGTGCGTCGCGGCCGCGGAACAAGCGCCGCCAGCCGCTGCGTGAACTCGAGCGGCGAGCCCTGCGGCGCGGCGGCCTCCGATCAGCCGCGCAGCGCAGCGATCCGGCTGCGCAGCCGAGGCACCATGAAGTCGACGAAACTGCGCACGTTGCCCGACAGCAGCCGCGCCTGCGGATAGACGACATGGATCGGCGTCGGCGCCGGCCAGTGCGGTTCGAGCACAGGCTTCAGCTTGCCGCCGCGCAGGGGCTCGTGCACCTGGTAGTCGAAGAACTGGCCGTAGCCGAGCCCGCGCTGGCAGGCGACGATCGCCGCATCGATCTGGTTGGTCGCGAACACCGTGTTCACCGGTACCCGCGCCGCCTGGCCGTCGACAATCATCGGCCAGTCCTGCGGCGACACGAGCCCCATGAAGCTGACGCAGGGCGCTGTCCGCAGGCCTCGCACGTCGGCGAGCCGGTGGCGGCGGATCAGCGCGGCGCTGCCGAGCACGATGCGGCGCGTCTCGCCGACCGGCACCGCGACCAGCGACGAATCCGGCAGGTGCGCCAGCCGCACGCCGACGTCGACGCCCTCCTCGATCAGGTCGATCACGCGATCGAGCAGCACGAGTTCGACGCGCAGCTGCGGGTGCGCCGCCATGAAGTCGACCACCAGCGGCGCCAGCAGCGCGCGGCCGAAGGTCACCGACGAGGTGATGCGCAGCCAGCCGCGCGGCTCGGCGCGGCGCGCCGTCAGGCTCGACTCGGCCTCGTCGACCGCGGCCAGAACCAGCTTGCAGCGCTCGTAGTACTCGCGGCCCTCGTCGGTCAGCGCCATCCGGCGCGTCGTGCGGTTGATGAGCCGCACGCCAACCGCCTCCTCCAGCGACGCGAGCAGCCGCACCATCGACGGCTGCGAGACGTCGAGCGCGTCGGCCGCCGCGGTCAGGCTGCCGGCATCGACGATGCGCACGTAGGCGGCCATTGCCCTGAGCTTGTCCATCGGCCGATTATCGATTGCTGCGGATTTTGCAGCAATGAACTGAGCCCCGCCCCATCGATCCGGATGCCGTCCGCGCCGACGATGCGTCCTGTCCGCGGCGCACCCCCGCCGCAGGCGAAGCAGGACCCCATCGAACCCAAAGGAGATCCATCATGGCCCGCGTTTCCGTCATCGATCCGAAGACCGCCACCGGTGAAGCCGCCGTGCTGCTGTCTGCCGTGCAGGCTCAGCTCGGCGTCACCCCCAACTTCATCCGCGTGCTGGCGAACTCGCCGAAGGCGCTCGAAGGCTTCCTCGGCCTGTACGGCGCGGCCGGCGGTTTCGCCATCGACAAGGCCACGCAGGAGCGCATCGCGCTCGCGGTCGCCGAAGGCAACGGCTGCCAGTACTGCGTCTCGGCGCATACCGCGATCGGTCGCCAAGCGGGCCTGTCGAACGACGAGATGCGGCTGAACCGCCGTGGCACCTCGTCGGACGCGAAAGCCGCCGGCGCGGTCGCCTTCGCCAAGGCGCTGAACGACCACCTCGGCGCAGTGACGACCGCGGAGTTCGACGCCGCGCGTGCCGCCGGCCTGACCGACGGCGAGATCGTCGAGATCATCGCGCTGGTGGCGCTGAACGTCTTCACCAACGTGCTGGGCAAGGCCACGCGGGTCGAGATCGACTTCCCGAAGGTCGAGCTGATGAACGCGCCGCTGAAAGCCGCCGCTTGAGGCGAGCGGCACCGCAGCACCGGCCCGGCGGACAACGCCGGGCCGGCCGACCGATTCCACCCTGAAATCCCGACGACGAGACGACCATGGCCCGCAGCTTTGCCGACATCGCCTTCACGCCCGGCGTGCGCGACTTCCAGACGAAGATGGGCAGCCGGCACAACTACGCGGCGCTCGACGCGGTCGAGGACCGCGGCACGAAGCTGACCGACCGGGAGGCGGACTTCATCGCCGAGCGCGACGGCTTCTACCAGGCCACGGTCAGCGAGACCGGCTGGCCGTACGTGCAGTTCCGCGGCGGGCCGGCGGGCTTCCTGAAGGTGCTCGATGCGAGCACGATCGGCTATGCGGACTTCCGCGGCAACGTGCAGTACATCAGTGCCGGCAACCTGGTGCAGGACGGTCGCATCGCGCTGATCCTGATGGACTATGCGCAGCGGCGGCGGCTGAAGATCTGGGGCCGTGCGCGGCTGGTCGACGCGCGCGACGACGAGACGCTGATCGAGAGACTGGAGGTGCCGTCGTATCGCGCACGGATCGAGCGCGCGGTCATCATCACCGTCGAGGCCTTTGACTGGAACTGCCCGCAGCACATCACGCCGCGGTTCACCGAGGCCGAGGTCGAGGCCGCCACCGAGAACCTGCGCGGCGAGCTCGCGCGGCTGCGTGCGGAGGTCGACCGGCTGCGCGCGCCGAGCGCGGCCCCGCGCAGCCTCGGCGACGGGTCGCTGGCACTGGTCGTCGCCGGCGTGCGCGAACTGACGCCGCGCATACGTGCCTACACGCTGCGCGCCGCCGATGGCGGCCCGCTGCCGGAAGTCGCCGCCGGCGCACACCTCGACGTGCCGGTGCCGTTGTCCGACGGCCGCGTCGCCACGCGGCGCTACTCGATCGCCTCGGACCCCGCGCGGCGCGACGCCTGGGAGATCGCCGTGCTGCGCGAAGACAACGGCAGCGGCGGCTCGGCGGCGGTGCACGCGCACTACGGCGCGGGTCTGCGGCTGAACACCGCCTTGCCCGGCAACGACTTCGCGCTGCACGACGACGCCCGGCCAGCGGTACTCGTCGCCGGCGGCATTGGCATCACGCCGATCAGCGCGATGGCCCACGCGCTGCGGGCGCGCGGCCGCGACTTCAGGCTGCACTACGCAGCGCGCAGCCGCCGGGAGATGGCCTGGGCCGAAGACCTGGAGCGTGAGTTTGCGCCGCGCCTGTCGAGATACTTCTCCGACACCGGCCCGCGGCTGGACGTCGACGCGCTGTTGCGCGACGCACCGGACGACGCCCTCGTCTACGTCTGCGGGCCCACGCGGCTGATCGACGCGGTGCGCGCCGCGGCGGAACGACACGGCGCCACCGGCCGCGTGCGAATCGAACGCTTCGCACCCCAGCGTCGCGGCGGCGATGCGCCAATCACGGTCGAGCTGCGCCGCTCGGCCCGGCGGGTCGAGGTGCGGCCAGAGCAGACGATCCTGGAAGCGGTCGAGGTCGCAGGCGTCGACACGCTGTTCTCCTGCCGCACCGGCACCTGCGGCACCTGCGCCACCAAGGTGCTTGGTGGTACGCCCGAGCACCGCGATGCCGCGCTGTCCGAAGCCGAGCGCAGCATCGCCGGGCTGATGTGCATCTGCGTATCGCGCGCCAGCAGCCCGGAGCTCGTCCTCGATCTTTGAGACAACCGTCGGGCCATCGTTTCATGGGCCCGCAGCGGTGCGAGCCGAGGCAATGCCTGCCGCCGTGGGGCTGATGCTCGTCGGTTCGATTCCTCCGGCCTGCCCGCGGACTTGGCTGCCTGCGCGAAGGTCGGCTTCAAGGCGGGCAGACTGCGAACCATCGGGAGCCGGTATCGGCCGTTGCTCTTCCGCCCTTGCCCGCACGTGGCGCCGCGGTAGCAGGCCATTCGGAGTCCTGGATGTGGATGGGCGCGGAGCGAACACGTGAATGACCGGGGTCGAGCCGATCCGCGAGAGACCGTTCCTGGCCGATGGCGGGCCCTGGCAACTCGCTGCAAACCGCTCGGCGACCGGAAAGCGGTCCTCGTGGCCGCGAGCTATCCACCCCAAGGCGACCCTCACTCTGTTGGAAGCGGACAGTCAAGTCGAACGCAGACACCCCGAATTGGCATTGAGCGCAGAGCCGAAGTCGCGCAGAAACGTCGAATGGGTTGGCGAATCCGGCGGCGGAGCTTCAGAGGCGGTCGCCGTCGTTTCTCCGCCACTGGCAGTCCGTCGACTCGCCGCACGCGTCCCGCGATCGAGAGGGCCTCGCCTCTAAGGCACTCTGCCTTTCACGACCCAGGCAGTGGCCGCGTAGGACCGAGCTCCGTCGGCCTCGCCATCGAGATACGCCAGCCTCACTGACTCTCGGAGCCTTTCTCGGGTATCTGCACTGAGTGTGCCGACGTACTCCGCGACCGGTCCATCCTTGCCTTCGACAGGCGCCCAGAAATCCGCAAATGACGAGAATTCCATGCGGATCGTCAGCGAATCCTGCACGACGTTCGTCAGGCCTGCATCATTCCAGGCACGCGTCAGTTCACCGGGGCGGCTCAGGGGCCTCGTGTAAGCGGCCGCTCTGGCCGGCTGCCCGCTCTGATCGAGCACCGCCGCAGCGTCGTAGATCATGCGCAGGGCGATGAATCCGCCGCGGGTATCCCAAGTGGCGGCGGCGACAGTTCCACCGGGACGCGTCACACGGCGCATTTCGCGCACGGCAAGATCGGCCTGCGGCACAAACTGCAGCACAAGCATGGAGACGGCGTGGTCGAAGGAGGCCCCCGCAAAAGGCAGCGCGCAGGCGTCCCCAACCTGGAAATTCAGGCGCGCGTCGTCGTTGCGGCGGTTCGCGTACTCGATGTACGCGGGAGAAATATCCAGGCCGTGCACGCTGACGATCTTGGGATCCTGCGCCAGGCATTGAATCAGACTGCCCGTGCCGCAGCCGACGTCGAGCACCCGCAACGCTCCGGCTGTTCCGGCGAAACTGATGAACGCGGGCGCGAGACGCCGGCTCCATCGGCCCATCTGAAGCTCGTATCCATCGCCATCCGAAGGGACGAACGTTGATCTCATGGTCATGAAATGGCACTGCCTTCGCATCCGCGGACTTGACCGCTGCGCTGAGCCGGTCGCCTTCGAACCGGTTCGCTACTGCAGTTTCAAATTGATGGCCTTGACCAGCGCCGCGTTGATGGCGATGTCCCTTTCCACCAACGAATCGAACTCGATCGGTGTCATGATCATCGGATCGACGCCCAGTGTCACCAGCCTGTCCTTCACTTTGGGCTCCTGCAGCGCCTTGAGCGTCTCGCGGTGAAGCCTGTCGACGATCTCGCGCGGCGCCTTGGCGGGCAGGAAGATTCCGAACCACATCGGGTAGTCGGCGTCGTCGAAACCGGCTTGTCGGAGGGTCGGCACGTCCGGCAATGCGGACGAACGTGCGGGGCTGTTGACCGCGAGCGCTGCGAGCTTGCCGTCCCGGATATGCGGCAGGGCGGCGCCAAGCGCCAGAAAAGCAAAATCGATCCGCCCCGCGATCACTTCGGTCATCATTTCCGCACCTCCCTTGAACGGCACATGCACGGCCTCCATGCCGGCGCTGAGCCGGAAGCGTTCCGCGCTCAGATGCGACGCCGAGCCCACGCCGGGTGAGGAAAAGTTGAACGCACCCGGTTTCGCGTTGGCGGCAGCGACAAGATCGCGAACCGTCCTGAATCCCCTGTCCGGCCGGGCCACCAGGACGAAGGGCGTGACGCCGAGCGGGATCACCGCCGCGAAGTCACGTGCCGGGTGATAACTCAGATTCGCATGAAGCGACGGCGCGATCGCGTGCGCGGACGAATTCACGAGGAGCGTATAGCCATCCGGCTCCGCCCTGGCGACGGCGCTGGCGCCCATCGTCTGCCCCGCGCCGGGCCGGTTCTCCACGACGACGGCCTGCCCGAGCTGTGTGGTGAGCTGCTCGAAGACCACGCGCGGCACGATGTCGATCACGCTTCCTGCCGCAATGGGCGCGATCGCCTTGATTGGCCTGGTCGGCCAGGTCTCTGCGATGGCCTCGACGGTCGCGAACGCCAAGCCGAGTGCGGTCACCAGTATCAGACAATGCCGCTTCATCAGGTCCTCCCATTGGCAACATGGCGAACAACGCGCAGGTGCCACTTTGCGGCGGACGAGGCGCCGACGTCCAATACATAATCTCTTTGCTCGACGATGCCGACGTGGCATAAGGCAAGTTATGGATCTGCGGCATGCACGGACCTTCGTCACGGTGGCCGAACTGGGCTCCGTCTCCAAGGCCGCGGTGCGCCTGCACATCGCCCAGCCCGCCCTGTCCCGACAGATCGGCAATCTCGAGCAGGAGCTCGGATTCAAGCTCTTCGATCGCGTGGGACGCCGCCTTGTGCTCACGGGCGAAGGCGAGCAGTTGCTCGGTGACTGCCGGGGCCTGTTGAGCTACGCCAGCGCACTCGGCGAGCGCGCGCAACTGCTAAGGCGCGGCGACACGGGAACACTGAAGGTAGCCGCTTCCCCGCAGTTCATCGAGGGCGTCGTTTCCGGTTTCCTGCGCGTCTACACGGCACGCTACCCCAGCGTCCAGTTGAAATTGATCGAATCAATTGCGTGGTCCGACACGCGCAGCATGCTTGAGCGAGGCGAGATTCATCTTGGCCAGAATCTGCTCAGCGCGGTTCCGCCCACTGACTCGCGGCTCGCCAACCAGCAGCTGGATGCAATAGAGCTGCTTGCCGCAAGCCATGCACCGCTCATGATCGGCAAGGGTGAGGCCATCGAGGTTGCCGCCCTCGCGACTTACCCGCTGCTTGTGCTGGATACCAGCTTCGTGTCCCGGCGAACCTTCGACGCCACCTGCCGTCTTGCGGGCATCGAGGCCAACATCGTCTTCGAGAGCCGGACACCGCATACGCTGCTGGCGATGGCCGAGAAGGGACACGGCGTAGCGATCGTCCCCTCTGCGGTGCGAGTCGATCGTTATCCGCTCCGCATCGTTGGCGTGACGTACCGGAACAGACCGCTGCGCGAGCCTTTGGCCATCTTCTGGGACAAGCGGCGCCCCCTGCCGAGATACGCCACAGCTTTCTGCGCAATGCTGGCGGAGTACGTGCACGAAGTCTTCCCGATTTCGAGACCTTCCGAACGCGAGCGCGGGGCCATGGTGCGGCGAACGGTGCGCAAGCGCGCGATAGCGGGACCCCGTTAGCTTCTCTGGCGCGTATGCCAACGGCCTACGTGCGATTCGCCTCGGTCCCGCCGTCTCACCGGTGCCGAACACATGACGACTTCATGCGCTGGCGGGTACCTGATGACGCCCAAGGCGAAGGTGCAGGGCGGGCGCGACCGGTCAGCCGGCCACTCGACTCGCGCGCGGCCGTGTTCAACGAAGTCTTGTTCCGAGTGGACGAGGAGGAGGAACTCTGGTTCAACGACCGCTTTGAAACTCAACCCCGAACGGCGGTAATTGGCCTATTTCGTTGAAAAACTCGGCGTCGAAGCGTCTTTCGGCAGCGACAGCACGTGGCTGCGCTGAGCTGACGAGTCGTTCGGAGCGCTTTCGCCGCTGCCAGTTGCGCCGCTGGCGCTTCAAGCGGCGGCCATGACCCCGGGGCTGGCCTTCGGCACCCGCCATTTCGCCAATCGTCGCAGGTTCTGAACCGCCGCCGCCAACAGGAACTCATCGCGCGCCCCACTGAGGCCGCGCAAGCGCAGGCGTCTGAGCTTCAGGATGCGCTTCAGATGGGCGAACAGCATCTCGACCTGCTTGCGGTCCTTGCGCGATCGCTGGTAGGCATCGGTCTTCGCGATCTCGCGTGCGCCATCGCGCGCCGACTCATGGATGCTGCGCGCGATCTTGCATCTCGGCGTGTGCGGGCAGCACCGCGCCTTCAGCGGGCAGCCGCCGCATGCGGATTGGCTGGCGTGATAGATGATGGTGTTGTCTTTGGTGATGTGCGTTCGCGGGCGTTTGAAGGCGCGCCACTGGCTGCGTAGCGGCTGT
>Ga0209254_10006916_pt1 | contig 10470 bp, 3 predicted proteins | sample FrelakmetDIP11DI_FD_187148 | JGI IMG/M metagenome (GOLD analysis project Ga0209254, IMG submission 187148) | Freshwater lake sediment microbial communities from the University of Notre Dame, USA, for methane emissions studies - DIP11 DI (SPAdes)... | ecosystem: Environmental > Aquatic >... | reverse complement strand
GGTTTTTTAATCCTGATGTGGAGGTTCCCATCACCGGCATGCCCGTAACAAACCGCATGAAATCCCCGGATCTTGCCCAGTTCCTTTACACCCCTGATCAATGCCGGCAGTTCTGCCCTCGGTACCACAGTATCTTCTTCGATGCTATAACCGCTTATCTTGACTGCTTCGGCTACCCTTCTGCGTAACTTCCATAATTCGGCTTTTTGTTGTGCATCGTCGGCAAAAAAGATCTCGCCGCAATCAAAAGTAGCAAGCAATTCACCAATAGCCTCCATTTCAGACATCAATGTTTCCAGGTGGTTGCCATCCACTTCAATGATGAGGTGAGCCTCCGTATCGTCTGTAACTGGCACTGCAGTACTGCCCACAAAATTGCTTACGATCCGCAGGGCATCAATCTCCACCAATTCCAGCGCGCTGGGCGTAAAGCCTGCGCGGAAGATGGCACTCACTGCTTCACCGGCTTTCTCCAGTGATCGGAAAGGCACCAGCATCAGCAGGTCGTGCTTTGGCAAAGGAATAAGCTTCAGTACAATCTTTGTAACTATCCCCAGCGTTCCTTCGCTGCCGATCATTAAATGGGTAAGGCTGTAGCCTGTTGAGTTTTTCAATACATTCGACCCCGTCATGATCACTTCACCGCTCGGTAATACCACTTCCAGGTTCAGTACATAATCCCTTACAACGCCATATTTAACGGCTTTGGGGCCGCCGCTGTTTTCTGCAATATTACCGCCAATAAAACAGGACCCCCTGCTGCTGGGATCGGGTGGATAGAAAAGCCCTTTTTCTTTAACAGCGTCTTGTAAAACTTCTGTGATCACACCTGGCTCGGTTGTTACCTGCAGGTTTCTTTCGTCGATATGAATGATGCGTTTAAGCCGGTCTGTAGATAATAATACGCCACCTAAATGAGGCAGGGCGCCACCGCTTAACCCTGTTCCGGCACCCCGGGGGGTTACCGGAATGAGCTCCCGGTTGCAAATTTTCATGATGGCGCTGATTTCTTCCGTTGAACCAGGCCTTAGGACCACATCCGGGAGAAAAAGCAGGTTTTCCGTTTCATCATGGCCATATTCTTTCATCGTCTCTTCGTCCACCCGAATAAAATCTTCTCCGACAATTGCGGTGAATTGACGGATGATTTCTGCAGATAACAGTCCTTTTACAGCACTACGCTCCATTCCGGTTTTTTGGTAAAATTCGCAATAAAAGGCCAGTAACTGAAAAATGCAACAGCTTATTTGTTTATATAGAACATAAAACCGACAGGATGTAAGGATGATTAATAGCGAAAACTCGGACAGAGGCTTTGTCTTTGATCGCCATTATATTCTGAATAAAAACCACTGTACTGTAAGGCAAATTCTGTTGCCCCGTTCATATTGTTATAATTTTTAAGCGCCGAAGTGGTAGCGTCAAAACTAAACATGAAACGTAGATTTTTCCATTGATATCCGATCATGGGTATTGCTGCATCCCCGGCCCTGTAATATACACCCGCAATCAGTTGTTGTTCCCCGTCGCCGGTAAGATTATAGTTTGCATGAAGGCCCAGTGCAAGTTCGGTAGCCTTTGCCTGGGTGGAGAAATAAGCGGCCGGACTGAGGATCCATTGATCATTCATTTTCATAACCGCATCCGCAAAGGCTATATATCTTGGAGAAAGACGGTTATCATAATTCGGTTTCTCCGTGAAAAAAGTTTCTCTTGGGCGGTTCACATGTTGGACAGAAAAACCGGTATGCATATAAATATCATCTGTTGGGAAGTATGCATAATTCAGGCCTATCTGTATATCAACATAACTGATGCTGTTGCTTGAAAATAATTCACCACTGGGCGCCCCTACATCAAAGAATTTACCGTTCCACTGATTATCAAAAGTGAACCGGGTAACATCAATTCTTTTGTTGGCAACGCCGATATTAAATCCGGCAGACAATAACCCGGTATTACCCAGCATCTGGTGGTAGGCAGCAGATCCGTAAATTTTTGTTGAAGTAAGATTGCCGGACCCTGCCACATCATGCAGGATTACGCCGCCCAGGCCAATCCATCCTGTTTCAAAACGATCCCTGAATACCTGTGCATCACCAAAAATGCTCATCGTTTTGAAAGGCACTGGGATGCTTGTCCACTGGCTCCTGTAGTGTGCGCCAACCCGGTAGTCAGCATCCGGTATAAAACCCGTGTTGGCCGGATTGGTCGTTAAAGGAGAATTGAAAAATTGTGAAAAATGGAGGTCCTGCGCCGCAGCCTTATGCATACAAGAAAACATAAAGGCAACAAATAAAAAGGCAACCATGCTAAACCCTGGTGGGTTTAGTTTACATAGCTGAATTATATTTTTGCCCTTTTTAATCATGCTGCTTTATCATTATTAATATTTGTTTAAACACTCCTTTTGTTACACTTGTTCTATCGCACAAGGGTAATATCACCTTTTTTTGTTGATCTTGCCCCATTACTGAATTCCACTTCAAGTGTATATCCATATGAATCCATTGGCTGTAACGCGCCCTTAAATCGTCCATCCCAACCATTAAGAGGATCGGCAGACTGAAATACGAGCTGACCCCAACGGTTATAAATCTTAAAGGTCATTCTGGCTATACCAAAACCGCGCACAAAAACTTTATCGTTTATACCATCACCATTGGGGGTAAATGCATTGGGTACATCAAGCAGGGGGACAACGATTGTTGAAACCTCCTGGCAAACCGTATCTGCGCACCCAAATTGGTTATAGGCAACCAGGCAGGTCTGGAAATTACCGGTAGCATTGAACTGGTGAACCGGGTTAATTAAGATTGATGTGTCTCCATCACCAAAAGACCAGAAATACCTGACAGCACCAAAAGATGCATTGGTAAAAGCAGTAGGGGTATTTTCTTCTGGCGGATTCGGCGAAAAATTAAAACCTGCAGTTGGGTTAGGATTTACCGTAATCGTTTTCCTGGCCGTATCTGTAAGGTTACAGGTGGTTGGATCATCTGCTATTAAAGTGATGGTATAGGTTCCTGCATTGGGATAAAGCTTTGGCGGAGGATTGGCTCCGGTAAATGTTGTTCCATCGCCAAAATCCCACAGAAAAGTCTGACCGGCCAGCGAAGTATTTTCAATCACAGCCGTATATGGTACACACCCTGTAGGAGGTGTTTCAAATTGAGCAACAACAAGGGGTGATAAACGTACAGTTCTCACAATGGAATCCGGTCCATTACAATAGCTTGTATCTGATAAGATCAGTTTTACATTATAGGTTCCCGGAGCCGCGTAAGTATGATTGACCGGACCACTGCCTGTTACTACCCGCGGCGTATTATCACCAAAATCCCAGGTGAAAATATTGCCCACGAAAGGCTTGCCCGGCGGAGCTACAGTTAGGTTTTCAAAACGGTAAGCCAGGCTTTCACAAGGGGGTAATTTTATAGATGCCAGATCCATCACTGCCTGGTCGTTACGAACAGCAATATTAACAAAGGAAGAATCCAATGGAATACATTTTGTATTGTCTGTTGCAACTAATTTAACCCTGTAGATACCCACTGCCGTAAATGTATGGCTAATGGTAGCAGTTGTTGTTGTTACTCGGGGAGACCCATCACCAAAATCCCATGTATAGGATTGGGCCGTGGCCAGGATATCTTCAAAATCAACTTTGAGCGGAACACATCCGGAAGAATCGTTAACCACTCCATTTATAGATGATTGAAGATCTGTACTCACACCATCAAAATCAAAGGCGATTTTAAGTGCCGCCAGGTTGCATTCTCCGCTGGTTCCTGAATTAAGTGCACCGTTCACCGGCGCCACAACACCCGGTGTAACGGGAAAGGGTACTGTTATCGGAGAACTGGCGCAGGCATTATTACCGCCGCAATTTGCACATACTGCCTGGTAAATGGCGCCCCTGGTATCGAATCTGCTGGTACCGCCATCTACATGATCGCCCTCGCCTCCACTCTGGCCAATGAACGAACCATATAGCTGAGATACAGCATCTCTTTCCATTACAAAGAAATAAAAATCCCGGTTATCAGTTGTGGTTTTTATCGCATCAGGTGTAACGGGCATGCCTTGTGTACCGGAGGTCTTTGAATCAAAGCAACTGGTACTTGAACAAGGGTTAAGCCTGCCGCCCCAGCCGGATACATAAACATTTTCGCACCTGTCAACCAGGAAAGCCACGGGAGAAATATTGGGAACACTGTTGGCAGCGCCATAAACAGTAGAATAAACATAAGCCGACAGGTCAGCTTGTAATTTTGAAATATATTGTTTGGAACCTGCATTAACATATGCAGCATTTACAACAGGCCAGTTTCCCAATGATATACCCATAACGTATGGGAATCCATTGCGGTCAAACTGAATACCATATATAAAATCAATGGACGGTGTGCCAAGAAATGTTGATCTGATAAGGGTCGAGCCATCATTACTGAGAATAGCGATGTATCCATCAATATCCCCCGCACCACCCTGGAAATTGGGCTGGATACTGCCAACCTTATTACCGGGAAAATTAGGGCTGGAAGTGGCACCTGCTACATAAATATTGCCATTAACGGGATTGATTTTCAAAACAAACCCTGCATCATCTGCATTTCCGCCAAGATAGGTGCTGAACAATACTGCATTGAGATTAGGCGTCAGTTTTACCACTACAGCATCCTGTGCACCACCGCGGGTGGCCTGAACGCCACCAACAACAGGAAAATCTGTAGATTGAGTACTTGAGGCTATATAAATGTTGTTAGCGGCATCAAGGATAACTTCACTTCTTGCATTATCGCCATAATTATACAACAAAGAATTACAGGTAGGGCTGATATCAGCGTTAATATTAGCACCATCCATACCTTCACCTCCCATAACAACAGATCCTATCAGTGCTGTACCAGCTGCATTTAATTTAGTTACAACTATATCTGTAGCTCCTCGGTCGCCAAAATTTGAACCTGTAGTTGGATAATCAGGCGAAGTGGTCCTTCCCAGTACAACCAGGTTTCCCTGCGCATCGGAAATAAGGCTATGCGGCAGGTCTTCACCGGTTCCACCCAGGTAAGTTGAATAAATGCGGCTATTACCGGTTGGACTGAAACGGGTAATACCCATATCAATTGAACCGCTTCCACCGCCAAAATTACTTTGGAAAGCACCTGTAGTTATGGGATACCCGGTTCCAAAAACAATACCCCCGGCAAAAAAACTGCCATCTGGACCCGGTGTTGCCGTAAATCCCCAGTTGCTGGTACGGCTTCCTGTAAAGGTTCCAAAAACCAGGGTTGGATCAATCACCAACATTTCATTCCGGTTGTAATTCTTAACAGAAAAAGAAACCTGGTTTCCTTTTACCTGGTACTGGCAGCCTATTTCTTCTTTTTTGCCATTAATGATCTGGAAAGTGTATGGACTTAATTCTTTTGTTTCACCAACAGAGGTTTTTATGATCAGCTGCCCGTTTTTTACGGATAGTTTTTCAGCACCTTCATATTTCATTAAGATCCGGCTTATATCAGCACCCGGATAAGCCACAATATCATATTTCAGCCGGCCTCCATCTGAATAATACCTGACATCAATATTTGGATAAATATTCTTATAGGTCATCACCTGGTAAGAACGAACCCCAGTTTTCCATTTAGAAGGATCTTTTCCGATAAAATAATTTGCTGTGGATTCGATTAATTTTTCTCCGGTAACCTGTGGGTTAGGCGCACTCCCGGCAAAGGTTACACGGTATGCATGAGAGCGGAGAATTCGATCCGTACTTTCGTGATTTGAATGAATCCCATCTGGACCGGCAGATTCCTTTGAAATGTTTGCATTTTCCTGGTGATCATGGCCATGCATGAGTTCCATCACTCTTTTATAATCAGATTCATTATGCTGAAGAACGGTAAAGCCATTTTTTTGCAGGAAAAAAACACCGTTACCAACATCAGCCCTGTATTGGAACTGGTCACCCCACTGTCCTTTATTCTCTATGAACTCCAGGGAATAATAGGATTGTGACAGAACCGGCCTTGTTGAAAACTGCAAAATTGCCAGCAGGATTAGTATATGGTATCCGGACTTAAATTTCATTTTCAATGTTAAAAATACAGTATAAATAGTATAGGACTTGTTAATTGTAGCTGATGTAAATCATGATATTTTACTCCATGGATTTTTACCTTGCCCCGCCTGCAAATACTTTTTTAATAATGCCTGCCCTGGTAATTCCAGGTCCGGATCCTCATCCAGTAATGACTCTGTGGCCATCCGGGCTTTATCCAGTAAATGGCGGTCGGTCAGGATGTTTGCCAGTTTAAAATTAAGTGCTCCGCTTTGCCGGGTTCCTTCAATATCCCCCGGACCCCTGATCTCAAGGTCTTTTTCCGCAATCCTGAACCCATCATTTGTGGCACAAAGTATGCCGAGTCTTTCTTTTGCCTCCCTGGATACTTTGTTTCCGGTCAATAATATACAGTAGCTTTTTTCAGAACCCCGCCCTACCCTGCCCCTTAGCTGGTGCAGTTGGCTTAGGCCAAATTTCTCCGCACTTTCTATTACCATTACCGATGCGTTAGGAACGTTAACGCCTACTTCAATTACCGTGGTGGAAACCATGATCTGCGTTTCACCCTTTACGAACCTTTGCATATTTTCTTCCTTCTGTGCAGCTTTCATCCGGCCATGCACCATCGATATCCAATATTGAGGTTCAGGAAACCAGGCCTTCACATTTTCATATCCTTTCATCAGGTTTTCGTAATTAAGCTTTTCGCTTTCCTCAATCAGCGGGAAAATGATATATGCCTGGCGGCCAAGTTTTATCTCCTTCCGTATAAATTCCATTACCTGCGGGCGACTGTCTTCCATACGATGAACGGTAAGAATAGGCTGCCTGCCCGGCGGCATTTCGTCCATAATACTGGTATCAAGATCACCATAGGCAGTCATAGCCAGTGTCCTTGGAATGGGTGTTGCCGTCATAACCAGCACATGGGGAACCAGTTTTGATTTTTCCCATAACCTTGCTCTTTGTGCCACACCAAACCTATGTTGCTCATCTACAATAGCTAAACCGAGTTTATGAAATTGCACATCCAGTTCTATGAGTGCATGGGTGCCTATAAGTATATGCAGTTCTCCGCTGGCGGCTTCTTCTAAAATTTTTTTACGTTTGGCTGTTTTTGTAGATCCGGTCAGTACCTGAACAGAAATGGACATATCTTTTACAAGTGATGAGATGCTTTCAAAATGTTGCCGGGCGAGAATTTCAGTGGGTGCCATCAGGCAACTCTGATACCCATTATCGGCGGCAATTAGCATACTCATTAAGGCAACAATGGTTTTTCCGCTACCCACATCGCCCTGCAGCAAACGGTTCATCTGCCTGCCCGATCCAGTATCCTTCCGGATATCCTTCAATACTCTTTTCTGGGCACCAGTTAAGCTGAACGGCAGGTAATGTGTATAAAAATCATTAAACAAAGAACCTACCTTTTCAAAAATGAAACCACGGGAGAACCTATGCCTGCTGGATTTTATCAAACCCAACCGTACCTGGGCAATGAAAAACTCTTCAAACTTCAACCTGTTTAAAGCAGCTTCATGGGCTTCAATGGAAACAGGAAAATGTATGTTACGATAGGCTTCCCAACGGGAAGGAAATGATTCTTGCTTAATTATTGAGGCAGGTAAAATTTCAGGGATTTCTTTTTCACTTAACAAACTAAAGAGGTTATAAGTGAGTTTCCCGATACTCCGGCCCGTTAGCCCCCGGACTTTAAGTTTTTCTGTTGATGGGTAAACAGGTTCCAGGAAATTCCGGACTTCCTGGGTTTCTGCCTGTGCCTGTTCAAGTTCCGGATGAGTGATCTGGGGCTTACCCATAAAGAATCCGGGCTTGCCGTAAACGAGATAAACAGCACCGGGAATCAATGCCTTTTGTATCCAGCTGATACCCTGGAACCAGGTAAGTTCAAGGATGCCGGTTTTATCTTTAAGTAGTGCAGTCAGCCGTTTACTTCTTTTTTCGCCGGTCAATTCTATGGCGGTTATGGTGCCGGAGAGCAGTATATATTCTGTTTGAGGAGTAATATCTGAAATATTCCGGATGCTTGTTTTATCAACATGCCGGTATGGAAAAAGGTCCAGTAACTGTCCGAAAGTGAAAATACCCAGTTCCTTTTTTAACAGATCAGCACGCAAAGGCCCTACACCTTTAAGATATTCTATAGGGTTTGATAATATGGGATTGGTATGACTGATAAAAATTTTTACAAAAGTAGGTTAAAGGAGTAGCCAAAAAAAGGGTTGGTTTCAGCATTTTCTATTCGGGTTAGGTTCGTTTTTTTTAATTGAAAAACATGATAGTCGCGGTTCAGTTCAAAATCAGAGGTTATAAAAAAAGCGGCGACCTTTTGGGGTCGCCGCTAGAGTTTAATCCAGAAGTCCAATTATCCTTTATCAGAACTTAATAACTTTTTCAACTACTTTTTCTGTTTGGTCAACCTGGATGATGATTGCATATGTTCCTTTAGGAAGACCGGAGATATTGACCTGGCGAGTGAAAGAGCTAAACCCTTTTACAAAAGAATCAGTCATTACCGGCCTGCCGTTCATATCCACAAAGGTCAATGTAGTACGGCCTTCTACCGGTGTATTGATCTTCACATTTACCAGTCCGGTTGCCGGATTTGGATAGATGGACACATCAGGTACCTGGCGACGGCTTGAACTGTTGGAAACAATTACCACAACCGATTTGCTGGTTTTATCCCCATCATTGTCAGTTACCACCAGGTTAAAGGAATACGTACCTGCAACCAAGTCTGTTACAACTGTTTTGGAAGCAGTAGGAGAAAGCACCTTAGGCACTTTTGGTCCCCTTGTATAAGTCCACTGGTAATTACTGATTGTACCATCGGGATCATAAGAACTGGTTGCGTTCAGTTCGGTGTTCTGAACAGGCAGTGCTACATTAATAGTATCACGGGTTGTCAATGCTAAAGGACGCTGGTTGATCCGGATAACGGTTACCAATACCCTGTCTGTAGCTGTTCCACCGCGGTTATCCGTAACAGTCAGTTCATATTCGTGTACACCCCTTGTAAGATCGGAGACAGTTGCAGCTACAGTATTGTTACCTGTCATTGAACTGCCATTAGGTCCCTGCACTTTTCTCCATGCGTAAGTCACGATACTTCCGTCAGGGTCAGTTGAAGCTGAACCATTAAGTACGGTGCTGTTAACCGGGAGGGTTATAGATATATCCCTTCCTGCATTGGCTATTGGTGCCTGGTTTGGTAAAACAGGCGCGGCATTTACAGTCAGTTGTATATCATCTGAAGCACTTGCTCCATCGTTATCGGTAACGGTCAGCCTGAACACATAGGTTCCTGCGGTAAGTCCGGTTATATTGGTTGTGGCAGCATTAGGTGTCTGGATGGTTCCTCCCGCAGGGCCGGATACTTTAGACCAGCTGTAGCCTGCGATTGTTCCATCCGGATCCGTTCCGCTTCCGGTGAATGAAACCGAATTGGTTGGAAGTGTAATGCTGCGGTTTGTACCGGCATTGGCAATGGGTGCCTGGTTTCCAACGGGTGCAGGAGCAGGGTTAACTGTAACCTGTATATCATCGGTTGATTGTGCACCGGCATTATCTGTAACAGTCAGGCGGTATACATAAGTACCTGCGATCAAGCTGGTAATATTAGTGGAAGCGGTGTTAGATGACTGGATATTTCCACCGGTTGGACCAGAGACTTTTGTCCAGCTGTATGTTGCTATTGATCCATCTGCATCAGTGCCTGAACCGGCAAAAGAAGCGGTATTTACAGGAAGTGTAATGATTATATTATTACCTGCATTAGCTACCGGGGCCTGGTTGGAAGGCGAAGGAGCCAGTGATGCACTAACAATAACGGTTACATTATCTGTTCCTGTAGCGCCATCATTATCTGTAACGGTTAACCTGAATACATAGGTTCCTGCATTAAGGCCGGTAATGTTTGTACTGGCGGCTGCAGGTGACTGCAGATTACCACCGGCAGGGCCTGATACTTTAGTCCAGGCAAATGAAGCTATTGTTCCATCTGTATCTGTGCCACTGCCGTTAACTGTAGTGGTATTAACCGGAAGTGTAATATTCCTGTTCGGCCCTGCATTGGCTGTAGGCGCTGCATTTGGTGCAGGAGCAGGGGCGCTGTTAATAGTTACCTGAACAGTATTTGTTGCAGTAGCTCCATCATTATCGGTTACAGTCAACCGATATACATAAACTCCGGCAACAAGTCCTGTAATACCTGTTGAGGCTGTATTTGCTGACGAGATCGCTCCGCCTGCAGGGCCTGATACTTTTGTCCAGGCAAATGACGCGATGGTTCCGTCTGGATCTGTACCACTGCCGTTGAGGGTAGTTGTATTAACTGGCAATGTTATAACCTGGTCGGCTCCTGCATTGGCAGT
>Ga0209254_10006915_pt1 | contig 10470 bp, 10 predicted proteins | sample FrelakmetDIP11DI_FD_187148 | JGI IMG/M metagenome (GOLD analysis project Ga0209254, IMG submission 187148) | Freshwater lake sediment microbial communities from the University of Notre Dame, USA, for methane emissions studies - DIP11 DI (SPAdes)... | ecosystem: Environmental > Aquatic >... | reverse complement strand
AGGACCATCCCCGGGTGGTCACCCTGCCCCATCTGGGGGCCTCGACCAAGGAGGCAGAGGACAACTGCGCCGTCATGGTGGCGGAGCAGGTGCGGGACTATCTGGAAGTCGGTTCCGTCACCAACTCGGTGAACTTCCCGGACATCCACCTGCCCCGCAACGGGGGTTACCGGATGGCCATCGTCAACAGCAATGTGCCCAACATGGTGGGCCAGATCTCCACCGACCTGGCAGCCGCCGGGCTCAATATCCTGGACATGCTGAACCGCTCCCGGGGCGAGGTCGCCGTGACCCTGATCGACATCGATCGGCCCTGCCCTGAGGAGACGGCCGCCAGGATCCGCGCGATCGAGGGGGTCCTCTCGGTACGTTGTCTGGGCGACTGAAGCCCGCGGACTCAACGCCCATGAGCGCCCCCGCCAACCCTGTCGACGACCTGGAGCGGGTGCGCCAGCGCATCGACGCCATCGACCGGGAGCTGCTGCGGCTGATCAGCGAGCGGGCCCGCTGCGCCCAGGAGGTGGGGCAGATCAAGTCCAGCTCCGCGCCGGACGGCTCTGACGGCAGCGCCCGGTTCTATCGCCCCGAGCGGGAGGCGGCCATCCTGCGCGGGATCAAGGGGCTCAACCCGGGCCCCCTGGGGGACGAGGAGGTCTTGCGCCTGTTCCGCGAGATCATGTCCGCCTGTCTGGCCCTGGAACGTCCCCTGCGGGTCGCCTATCTGGGCCCCGAGGGGACCTTCACCCAGGCCGCCGCCATCAAGCACTTCGGCCAGTCGGTTCACAGCACCGCCCTGCCGAGCATCGGCGACATCTTCCGTGAGGTGGAGGCCGGGTCCTGCGATTACGGCGTGGTGCCCGTGGAGAACTCCACCGAGGGGGTCATCAGCCACACCCTGGATCTCTTCATGACCTCTCCCTTGAGGATCGTGGGGGAGGTGAGCCTGCGGATTCACCATCACCTGATGAGCCGGGTCTCGGACCCGGGAGCCATCCGCACCCTGTACTCCCATCAGCAGTCCCTGGCCCAATGCCGCGGTTGGCTCGATCGCCATCTGCCCCACGCCGAGCGGGTCGCGGTGGGGAGCAACGCGGAGGCGGCGCGCCTGGCGGCCGCGGAGCCGGGCACCGCCGCGGTGGCGGCGACCCAGGCGGCGGACATTTACGGCCTCCAGATCCTGGCGGAGCGCATCGAGGACGAGCCCGGGAACACCACCCGCTTCCTGGTGATCGGGCCCAAGGACGCCCCCCCAAGCGGACAGGACAAGACCAGCCTGCTGCTCTCCTGCCGCAACGAGTCGGGCGGGCTCCACGGGCTGCTGACCCCTTTGGCGGAGCACGGCATCAGCATGAGCCGCATCGAGTCCCGTCCCTCCCGGCGGGGGATCTGGGACTATGTCTTCTTCATCGACATCCTGGGCCACCGCCAGGACCCCAAGGTCGCCAAGGCCCTGGAGCACCTCAAGCGCGACGCCCTGCTCTTCAAGGTCCTCGGCTCCTACCCGGTAGCGGTTCTTTAGTTTTCTAGCCCCAAAGAAACGCCAATAAAACGCAAATGGGTGCTGCTGCGTGAGCCGTTGTCAGCGTCGATTGCTTGCCAGGTCCAACAGCCCGAGAAAACGCCGAAGATGTTTCGATCAATCAGGTTAGGCCCCGGCCCTAGCCGTCGATTATCCTGATGATTGGCGTTCATTTGCGGACATCGATCGTCTTCCAGGGCAAGACCCATGATCCCATCGGATAATCCCTTCCTCGCCCTCGCCGCCCCCGGCATCGCCGGCCTGACGCCCTATGTGCCGGGCAAGCCGGTCTCAGAGCTGGAGCGGGAGTTGGGGATCGCGGGCTCCATCAAGCTCGCCTCCAACGAAAACCCCCTGGGGCCGGGCCCCTTGGCAAGGGCGGCCATCGCCGCCCGTCTGAATGAGCTCGGGCGCTATCCGGACGGGGGCGGATTCGAGCTGCGCCGGGTGCTGGCCGAGCACCACGACATCTCGCCTCAGTGCGTCACCCTGGGCAACGGCTCCAACGATGTGTTGGACCTGGTGGCCCGGGTCTTCCTGCAGCCCGGCACCGAGTCCCTGTTCTCGGAGCATGCCTTCGCCGTCTATCCCATCGCGACCCAAGCGGTGGGGGCTTCCGCCCGGGTGGCCCCGGCCCGCGACCAAGGTCACGACCTGGAGGCAATGGCCGACCTCGTCAGCGACCGAACCCGGGTGGTGTGGATCGCCAACCCGAACAACCCCACCGGGACCTGGCTGCCGTCGGGCCCCCTGCAGGCCTTCATCGAGTCCTTACCCGAGACCTGTGTGGCCGTGGTGGACGAGGCCTACACGGAGTACGTGGACGAGCCGGGGTTTCCGGACGCGACCCATTGGATCGGCACCTATCCGAATCTGATCGTCACCCGCACCTTCTCGAAGGCGCATGGGCTCGCGGCCCTGCGGGTCGGGTATGCCTTGAGCGACCCGCGGGTGGCTGATCTGCTCAACCGGGTGCGGCAGCCTTTCAACGTGAACAGCCTGGCCCAGGCCGCAGCCGCGGCGGCCATCGGTGACCGAGACCATGTGCGCGCCTCGGTCGAGCTGAACCGGGCCGGCATGGGCCAGCTCACCGCGGCTTTCGATGCGCTCGGACTCGCCTACATCCCGTCAGCGGGCAACTTTGTCTCGGTGGACCTGGCACGGCCCGCCGGCCCCGTCAATGACGGCTTGCTCCGCCTCGGCGTCATCGTGCGTCCCATTGCCAACTACGGGCTGCCCAACCACCTGCGGATCAGCATCGGGCTGCCCGAGGAGAACACCCGCTTCATCGAGGCCCTGCGGACCCTGATCGCCACATGATCGAGCGTCTCGCGATCATCGGGGTTGGGCTCATCGGCGGCTCCCTGGCGCGGGCCCTGCGGAACGCCGACGCCGTGGAAGAGGTCGTCGGCTGCGGGCGCTCGCTGTCCAATCTGGAGCGCGCCCTGGATCTCGGGGTCATCGACCGCTACAGCCAGGACCCGGGTGCGGCGGTGGAGGGGGCGGACCTGATCTTCGTCTCCGTGCCCCTGGGGGCCATGCGCGGGATCTTCGAGGCCATCCAAGGACGCATGCGCCTGGATGCGGTTCTCACCGATGGGGGCAGCGTTAAGGGGAGCGTGGTGGCGGATGCCCGGGCCGCCTTCGGCCGGCTACCGACCCGGCTGGTGCCCGGCCACCCCATCGCCGGGACCGAGCGCAGCGGTGTGGACGCGTCCGTTCCGGAGCTCTACCGGAACCGCCGGGTGATCTTGACCCCATTGCCCGAAACGGACCCCGAGGCGCTTGCGCGGGTGGACTGGATGTGGCGGACCTGCGGCGCCCAGGTCAGTCATATGTCGGTCGCCCACCACGACGAGGTCCTGGCCGCCACCAGCCACCTGCCCCACATGCTCGCCTTCGGCCTCGTGGACACCCTGGCGCGCATGGACGAAACCGACGAGATCTTCCGCTATGCCGCGGGCGGGTTCCGCGACTTCACGCGTATTGCCTCATCGAGCCCCGTCATGTGGCGAGACATCTGTATCGCCAACCGGGAGGCCCTGTCCGCCATGCTCGGTCGCTTCAGCGTTGAGCTGACGGACCTCGCCGAAAGCATCCGCCGGGCCGACGGGGAGCAGCTCCTCGGCATCTTCGAGCGCGCCAAGGCCGCCCGGGACCGCTATAGGGACGGTACCGGCCAGCCCTCGGACCCGATCCCCATCGAAAGCCCCGCCGCAGGGGATCCCGAGACGCCTTGAGCTCGGGATCTCAGGGGCCTCGGTGCCCTTGGGGACCGACTCCCGTCGCCCGGCGACCCAGGGTGAGCAGATCCGTCCGACCCTATGGCTGCGAGATGCTCCGGATCACGCAAAGCGCGCGTTCGCCAGGTTGACGGTTCCGCGGGGCACGGGGCATGATCCGTTGGGAACTGGCGACGCACCCGCGGGTGTCGCGCCTCTAAGTCGACACGGGGGCCATTGGATGCGCTGGAACTGGACCCGAAACTATCTCGTGGTTGTCGCTGCCCTCTTGCTGTCGGTGCTGGCGGGGGGCTGTGCCACCGGCGGTCCGACCGGGCCCTTGCCCGCGGTCAGGGACCCCTTGACGGCGTCCAACGTGACCGTCTATCGAGGGGGATCCTTGGTGGGCCTGTTCAGCCCCATTCGACTCCAGGTCAACGGCCAAGACGTATTCAACATCCACCGCAACCAGCAGTACAGCTTCCAGCTCGATTCCGGGCTGCACCTCTTCCAGTTCTACATTGGGCTCAACGAGTGCCGACGGGTCGTCTTCATCGAGTCCGGCCGCAGCTATCGCATCCGACTGGTGCCAAATTGTGTCATGGTGACGGAACTGAACTAGGCGGGCCAGCGCGTGCGCCGCCCCCGAAGGCTACGGCGGCTCACCGCTGCTCCAGTGTCCCCAGTGCTCCCGCGTCCCAGGTGACCTGGATTCCCCCGGAATCAAGCAGCCGGAATATTCGGCCCCCTGCCCCTGCTTGCCAGTCGAGGCCGTCCTGACCGCACTACTCAAAAGTTGGCAGGCCGGACTTGAGCCACCAGGAATCGAGCGCGTCGTCCCATTTCCAGACCTGGCGGTCGCTGATCTGCTTGACCACCTGGCGATCCTCGTGCAGGTACTCAATGTTGACGACCTGGGTGGCCGTGTCATCACCCTGCATGGTGGGGGGCTGGACCACGTCGTAGCCCGTCAGGCGCACATCCTTAAGTCCTTCCGGCAGGGGCTTGTCTTTGCGCAGATCCGGGTGCAGATAACCGAAGGCCGTCTCGTAGTAGCCCCAGCGGATGGCGGACTGGTAACCATTGGTGGCGGCCTGAAGCGCCAGGGCGCGCTTATCCTTCTCGACCGTGGCGCAACCGGCGAGCAGCACGGCGGAAACCAGCACTGAAATCATCGGGGTGCGGCGTGGTTTGGGACTCATCCTGGCTCCGATTCGTAACAGGGGCGGGTCTCAACCCGTCGTGGGGGCCGCGGCATGATACGGCATAGACCCGATCCCGACCAAAGTCTGCCCCATTCGCCGCCTCTTCTACCCTGGTCCATGATCCGCTCGCCCCCTGCCCCTCAACCGCCCAAAGCGTATCCACGGATTCACCCGTGACCGAGAATCCAGCCCAGTCCGTGGCGGTTTCTGAGGAGCCCCAGTTGGAGGTCCAGGTGGGGGAGACCCAGGTCACCCTGCTCGGTACCGCCCACGTCTCGCGCGCCAGCGCCGAACAGGTGCGCCGGCTGATCGAAGGGGGCGGCTATGATGCGGTGGCGGTGGAGCTCTGCCGCTCCCGTTTCAGCGCCATGGTGGACCCCAAGTCACTGTCCCAGATGGACCTGTTCTCCGTGATCCGACAGGGACGGGTCTACATGGTGGTGGCTAATCTGGCCCTTTCGGCCTACCAGCAGCGCCTCGCGGACCAATTCGGGATCGTGCCCGGGGCCGAGCAGCGCATGGCCATCCACCTGGCCCAGGAGAGGGGCCTGCCGATCCTCCTGATCGACCGGGAGATCGGCGTGACCCTCAAGCGCATCTCCGCAAGGCTGCGCTGGTGGAGGCGCTACAGCCTCTTCGCTGGACTCCTGGCGGCCCTGATGAGCTCGGATGAGGTGTCCGAAGAGGAGGTGGAACGACTCAAGGAAGGGGATGTGCTGGAAACCGCCTTCGCCGAGTTCGCCGAGGACCGCCAGGACCTCTTCGTCCCCTTGATCGCGGAGCGCGATCGCTACATGGCCGCCAAGCTGCGACAGGAGTCCGCCCGCACCGGCGCCAAGCGGGTGCTCGCCGTGGTGGGGGTCGGACACCTCAGGGGGATCGAGAGCCACATGGCGCAGGGGCAGCCCGAACCGGCATCGGAGATCGCGGAGCTGGAGCGGCTCCCCAAGCCCAGACCCTGGTCCGGTCTTTTCCCCTGGGCAATCTTGGTCCTGATCCTGGGCGGATTTGTTTACGGCTTCCTGCAGAGTCCGAGCCTCGGGCTCGACCTGGTAGTCGCCTGGGTGCTCATCACTGGGGGCCTGTGCGCCCTGGGCACCCTGATCGCCGGGGGCCATCCCTTGACGGTGGTCTCGGGCTTCGTCGCCGCCCCCCTGACCACACTGCACCCCGCGATCGGCGCCGGCATGGTCACGGCCGCGATGGAGCTATCCCTGCGCCGGCCGAGCGTGGGCGATTTCAGCCGCCTGCGTGAGGACGCGGGAACCCTGCGCGGCTGGTGGCGCAACCGGGTCGCCCGGGTCTTCGTCGTCTTCCTGCTGAGCAGCCTGGGGGCCGCCACCGGGACCTACATCGGCGGCTTCCACATCGCCAGCCGGTTGATGGGGTCGCAATGATCTTCCGCACACTCTCTTCCGTGACAAAAAAATCGTGACCGGTGTCCAGTAGCCGCGCTTCTCGGCCCTCCTCGGCAGCTCGGCGAGCCAGGAACAAGGGAACCGGATTGGCACGACGCCTGCGCCCATCCTGAATTAGCCAAGGGCAGGAGTCCCGCTCCCGGCTAGAGCCCCTGCCCTATCAAGCCCACCCCGATCGAGCCGCCGTCGGGGCAGTCTGCCGCTCCGACCGCGTGCTGCTTTGAGCCCCACGGTGGGGTGTAAGCGGCGGGCAATAATCGGGGCACCGAGCCACTGCCCGCGGAAATCCTCACGATACCTGCGCCCCCAAGTCTTCTACTCAAGCCCGGTCCGGCGTCTTCTGGGGCCAGAATCGCGCTGAAACAGACCCCTTCGAAACGAGGAAAGACATCCATGAACAGCCAACAGGCACGGGTCGTCTTGCATCCTAGACACCGTCTGCTCCCCGTTCCGGCCGACCTCAGCCCTTTTGGTGACCGCTCACGAAGGCATGCAGGGGCTTGGTCTCCTCGAAGGTCCGCTGCTGCTCCGCGCTCGCCTCCTGCTGGTAGCGCCCTCTCCATTCCTCGTAGGGCATGCCGTAGACCGCCTCCCGGGCGGCGTCGTAGTCCATTGCGACCCCCCGCTCCTGGGCGGCCGCCAGGTACCACTTGCTCAGACAATTGCGGCAGAAACCCGCCAGATTCATGAGGTCGATGTTCTGCACGTCGGTGCGCCGCTGCAGGTGCTCCACCAGGCCGCGGAAGGCCGCGGCCTCGATGGCGGTTCGGGTCTGATCGTCCATTGCTATCTATGCCTCGCTGCTCGAAGGGCTGGTCGATGGGCTTGCCGGCCGGTCATCGAGGCCGGCCATCAGGGACGGCATATGGATGCGCGCCCCGAGGCGCCGGCACAGCAGGAACATACCAACCATCTTGCGATGGAGGAACAGGGTCTCCGGCGGGGGCCTGCCGGTGAAGCCCCGGCGGAGCACCAGATCTCCCCCCAGGGCGCGTACCCGCTCGAACAGGTCCGTGGAAGAGAAATCATAGAAGCCGGGGGCCCGCAGGGGCTCCGCCGCGACCAGGATCAGCTCCGCCAGGGCACGCGCGAGCACGGGGTCGGCCGCCCCCTCCAGGTAGCCGAGGGCCAGGGCCGCGCGGCGCACCCATTCCTCATCCGCGGCGATGGCGCCCAGGGCCATGTCCCGGTAGCCCGCCGCCACGGCGGGGGCGATGGGGCGCACGGCCCCGAAATCCAGCAGCACGAGCCGGTCCCGCTCAGCGTCATACAGGTAATTGGCGAAGTTCGGATCCGTCTGCATCAGGCGTAGGTCAAACAGCTCCCGGATCACCAGGCCCGAAAGGGCGGCGGCCACCCGATCCCGCAGCCCCTGCTTGTGGCTGCCCTCCGCCAACTGCTCCACCGGCACCCCGTCGGCGAGCTCCAGGGTCAGGACGCGCTCGCTGCAGAGCTCTGGGATCAGGCCGGGGACCCAGAGGGGCGGATCGGCCGACTCGCGGCTGGTCGCCAGCCCCTCGCGGTAGGCCAGCAGGGACTCGGCCTCCAGCCGGTAGTCCGCCTCCCGGTGGAGTTGGATGCGCGCCTCTTCCACCAGGGGGCCGATGTCCATGCCGTCTGGGATCAGGCCCGCCAATCGCACCAGGCGCCTGAGGTTGTCCACGTCGCTGTCGATGCCCTCCCGAATCCCTGGGTACTGCACCTTGACCGCCACCCGACGGCCGTCCTTCAGGGTCGCTGCGTGGACCTGGCCGATGGATGCGGCGGCGATGGGGGTGAAGCCGAAGCGCGAGAAGGCGTGGTTCCAGTCCCGCCCAAGCTCCGACTCCAGCACGCCCGCGAGCTGGCTGAGCGGCATGGTACAGGCTTGATTGCGCAGGCCGCCGAGCACCCGTGAAAACTCAGGGGTGAGCAGATCCTGACCATCCAGGGAGAGCATCTGGCCGAGCTTCAGGGCCGCGCCCCGCAGGTGGGCGAGGCGCTCCGCCAGGCGCTCGGCATTGCTCGCGGTGAAGACCAGCTCCGAGAGGGGTGGGCGCCGGCCCCGAGCCCAGGCGGCGGCGCCCTCTGCGACGGTTCCCGCGAGGATCCCTCCGGCGGCCCGCCCCAGGTGCCAGAGCCGGTTGATCCGACCTCGCGGCACCGGCAGGCCCCGCTTTGCGTCCGATGGATTCATGCTCTATCGTGTTCCCCGAAAGCGCTTTCAGATCGCTCGGAAGTGGACGCCCCGGTCCACTTTGCAAGCCGCCGCTAGCCCCTTGGAGACGCCAGATCCCATGACCTATCTCAGCCTGTCACGCGCCGCCCGACTTGCCGGGGTGACCCGCGCCGAGCTCCAGCGGCGCATCCGCCGTGGCGACATCGAGACCTTCGAGGGGTCGGTGGCCGTCCAGGATCTCCTGCGGATCTACCCCGCAGTGTCGCTCAGCAACGACGAGGCCCTGGAGCGGGTGGAGCGGATCAAGTCCGACGCCCTGCCCAAGAGCTACGACGCGGACGCCGTGCTGCCGAGCCCCCAGGTCCTGGTCTCCCGCCTCAGGAAGCTGAGCGAGATGCTGGTGGAGCGGCTCTCGGCGCTCGGCGCCGCGGACGCGCTGCTGGACCGGGTGGGTGAACGGCTGGAGACCCTGAGCCGGGACCCGTCCCCCGAGGGGCTTGCGGCAGGCCTTGCGGAGACCCGCGCCTGGTTCCAGGAGGCTCGGCAAGGGCTCGCCACCCGCTCGGCCGCGGACCTCCAGGCCCAACTCATCGCCAAGGACACCTTCCTGCGCATCATGGCCGCCACCGTGAAACTGATCCCCAGCGGGCACGACTTTTTCGTGGAGGGCCAGGAGTCCATCCTGGACGCCTCTGTGCGCGCCGGGCTCAAGCTCAGCTACGGCTGCTCCAGCGGCAACTGCGGGTCCTGCAAGGCGCGGTTGCTGAGCGGCGAGGTGTGGAAGATCCGCGACCACGACTATGTGCTGAGCGAGCGGGAGAAGCAGCTGGGCTACATCCTCACCTGCTCCAACACGGCGGTGACCGACGTGTTGATCGAGGCGGCGGAGGCCCACACCGTCGCCGACCTGCCCCATCAGGAGATCCGCGCCAGCCTGCGCAAGCAGGAGCGCATCGCCCCCAACCTGGTCTCCATCAACGTCCAGACCCCACGCGCCCAGACCCTGCGCTTCATGGCCGGCCAGCGGGCGCGCCTCACCCTGGAGAACGGCGCCAGCCGGGAGCTGCCCATCGCGAGTTGCCCCTGCAACGGGCGGAACCTCTGGTTTTACGTGCGGGAGGCCGAGGACGCCTTCGCCAAGACCATCTTCGCTGGGCTCCAGCCGGGGCACCTGGTCAAGGTGGAAGGGCCCCAGGGGGACTTCGTGCTGCGGGAGGACTCTCCGGAGCCGGCAGTCTTCGTGGCCATCGGCGACGGCATCGGCCCCATCAAGAGCCTGATCGAGCACGCCGTCTCCATCGACTCAATCGAGTCCTTCCACCTCTACTGGGGTACCGAATACCCGGAGGGCCACTATCAGGGGAAGTGGGGGCGGGCGCTCAAGGAGTCCCTAGACAACTTCCACTTCACCCCGCTGGTGAGCGCCAACCCCGAGGACCTGGTCGCGGTCATCCGCTCCGACCTGCCGGAACTCGGCGCCTTGCGCTTCTACCTGGCCGGTCCGGCCGTGGGCATGGAGGCCGTGCGCACGGGACTGCGGGGCCTCGGGGTGGCCGAGGATCGGCTGGCCTTGGAGGTTACCAAGACCTGAGGGGGCCCCAAGCGTCTCGACCGAGGCCCCGACCGAGCCTGATGGTCAAGCCGCCCGGGGCCGATTCTGTCGAGGCGGCAGGAAGACGGTCCCCTTGCCGAAGCGGTTGATGGCGAACCGCCTGACCCATTCGGGGGCGTCCGCATAGAGTCGCAGGTACGTGAAGCCCAGATCACCGCGCTCCATGGATGCGACCCAGGTCTCGAATTCTTGCTCGGATTTCATCGGCACCTCCCCCTTCGATCACGTCCGACCCGGCCAGACCCCTACCGAGGAACGGACACTCGTCAGCCCAAGGTGTTCCCGACACAGTGTGGACCATGGTCGGCGACCGCGACGGCCGGCACGGACCACGAG
>Ga0209254_10006914_pt1 | contig 10470 bp, 7 predicted proteins | sample FrelakmetDIP11DI_FD_187148 | JGI IMG/M metagenome (GOLD analysis project Ga0209254, IMG submission 187148) | Freshwater lake sediment microbial communities from the University of Notre Dame, USA, for methane emissions studies - DIP11 DI (SPAdes)... | ecosystem: Environmental > Aquatic >... | reverse complement strand
CCTTTTTTTCTTTTTTTCTTCATTGCGGGCCCAGCAAAAAACTTATTGCAATCCTATTAACATCGATTACGGATTCACCCCCATTCCCAATTTTTCAGAACAGGGACGCCACCGTGCAACTGCCGATCCGGTGATAGTAGTATTTAAAAACAACTACTACCTGTTTTCTACAAACCAGTGGGGATATTGGGTAAGTCCGGATATGCTCAGCTGGAAATTCATTCCCCGATTGTTTTTAAAGCCCTGGCATAAAGTATATGATGAGCTATGCGCCCCTGCTGCAGTAGCTTTAGGCGATACGCTTTTATTACTAGGATCAACCTATGCCAAGAATTTTCCGATCTGGATGAGCACCGATCCGAGAAAAGACAACTGGAAAGAGGCGATTGACTCCTTTGATGTCGGCGCCTGGGATCCTGCATTTTTCCTGGATGATGATGCACGTTTTTATATTTATTTTGGTTCCAGTAATACTTTTCCCTTATATGCACAGGAAATAGACCGTAAAACCTTTGCGCCAATCGGCATCCGGAAAGAGATACTCCGACTCAATGATGCCATACATGGATGGGAGCGATTTGGAGAGGCCAATGATAATACCTTTCTTAATCCCTTCACGGAAGGGGCATGGATGAATAAACATAATGGAAAGTACTACCTGCAATATGGCGCACCGGGTACAGAGTTCAGCGGTTATGGTGATGGGGTTTATATAAGCGATGGCCCGTTGGGTCCTTTTACCTACCAGGCCCACAATCCTTTTTCCTATAAGCCCGGAGGATTTGCGCGAGGTGCGGGACATGGAGCTACATACCAGGACCTGTTTGGCAACTGGTGGCATATTTCGACACTTGTTGTAGCCGTTAAAAATAATTTTGAACGCAGGCTGGGAATCTGGCCGGCAGGGTTTGATGATGATGGGATTTTATATTGTAATACAGCTTATGGAGATTATCCGCATTTTATTCCCTCCCATCCCTTACAGAAAAACGAAAAACAATTTACAGGCTGGATGTTGCTGAATTACAATAAGCCCGTCCAGGTTTCGTCTACACTTGGTGGTTATCAACCCAATTATGCGGTTGATGAAGATATTAAAACCTATTGGAGTGCAAAGACGGCCGGTAAAGGCGAATGGATACAAACTGATCTTGGAGAAATTTCAACTATCAATGCTATCCAGGTAAATTATGCCGATCAGGATGCGGATATCCTTGGCAAAAAAGCCGGGATATATCATCAGTATATCATTTTTGGATCATCAGATGGAAAGACCTGGACCTTATTGAAAGATAAAAGCAAAAACACCACGGATGTTCCCCATGATTATGTTGAGTTTGAAAAGCAGGTAACTGCCAGATATATTAAGTTGGAGAACCATCATATGGCATCGGGTAAATTCGCAATCAGCGGCTTAAGGGTATTTGGTAAAGGCAATGGCAAAGCCCCGGAAATGGTTAAGCAATTCATTGCGCTTCGTGGTGATGCAGAGCGGCGAAATGCCTGGCTCAAATGGCAGTTAATGGATGATGCAACCGGTTATACCATTTACTCAGGCATTGCGCCGGATAAAATGTATAACAGTGTCATGGTCTTTGGAAAAAATGAATATTATTTTAGGTCAATGGATATAGACAGGACCTATTATTTTCAGATCGAAGCTTTTAATGAAAATGGTATAAGTAAGAGAACTGCACCGCAAAAAGTGGAGTAACCTTCTCCTTTCTTTGTTAACTTAGTGGCATAGCGGTTAAACAATCATTTTATGACCAGGTATATTTTCACTTATATAATTATCTCTGCATTTTTATTTTCCTGCACTCAAAAATCAACCGGGCCTTCCATGGTATCCGTGCAAGGCAGTCAGTTTATAAGAGATGGCAAACCCTATATATTTATAGGTGCTAATTACTGGCAGGGCATGAATCTTGGTTCACCCGGAGAAGGTGGCAACCGCGAAAGACTAAAACGCGAACTAGATCAAATGCAGAAAACGGGCATTACCAATCTTCGCATACTCGCCCTGAGTGAAGGTCCTGATGGCAGTCCGTATCGTATATTACCAGCGGTACAGGATGAGCCTGGTGTCTTGAAAGAAGAATTATTACAGGGACTTGATTTCCTTTTAGATGAAATGCGCAAGCGGAATATGACAGCTGTAGTGGTGTTGAATAATTTCTGGCCCTGGTCGGGCGGTATGGCACAATACCTCAAATGGAACGGAGCCGACAGTATCCCATATCCACCGCCGCATCCCAATGGAACATGGGATGGATATCAGAAATTTACCGCCGGGTTCTATGCCAGTGAAAAATCAGTTGAGCAAAACAGGTCGGCCATAAAAAAAATCATTGAAAGAAAGAATTCCATCAATCAGGTTAATTTTAAAGAAGATCCAACCATTATGGCATGGGAACTTTGCAATGAACCCAGGGGAATCGACAAGGTTGACATATTTAATCAATGGATTGATAATACTGCAGATTTTATAAAAAGCCTTGATCCTGCTCATCTTGTAACTACAGGTGCTGAGGGTTATACTCCTTCTGCAGAATCAGCCGGAACGGATTTTATTAAAATGCATGATGGAAAAAATATAGACTATACAACGGCGCATATCTGGATTCAAAACTGGGGCTGGTATGATCCACAACGGCATGATAGTACTTATGCGGGAGCAAAGGAGAAGATGCTGGCCTATTTGAACAGGCATGCAACAGAATCAAAGAAACTCGACAAACCATTTGTCCTTGAAGAGTTTGGCATTATGAAAGATGAAGGAGAATTTGAGCCAACTGCCACTACCCGAAACCGTGATATGTATTACCAGGCGGTGTTTGAGGGTGTAAGTGTACTCATGCAAAAGGGAGAGGCCAGTGGGGTTAATTTCTGGGCCTGGGGAGGAGAAGGTCGGCCACGGATACCCGGCACTTTGTGGCAGAAAGGAGATCCGATTACAGGTGATCCGCCACATGAACCACAGGGTTGGTACTCTGTATATGATATTGACAGTGCTACACATAGGGTCATTTCGGACTTTAGCGGGCGATTCAGGAATTTTGAAAAGACTTTGAAATAGTAAATGAAGGAAAGTGAATTTGAAGAGGAGACGCATTACTACCCATTCGGGCTCTCCATGGCGGGGATCAGTTCGAAGGCAATGAAATCGCCATCCGCCGATTTCTTAATGAAGAATTTTGATTTTAAACTGGCTTCTGATGTGTATTAAACACTCGAAGGATTATGATCTCTGAAACCGTGATGGTGTAATGAATGGCGAAGGGGAAAGTATCTATCGGCTTTACATGCACCTAATCATATCGGATGGCAGAAGCTGTTGGTACTTGCTGGATTATAATAAAATACTGGTCAATGGTATTGGGAAACTCAAAGCCTGGTCCAACGGATACGCTGTTATAATATTTCACGGCCTGATCGATATCATTCATGGCATCACTGGCAAGCACCAGTTGCAGAGCATTCATTAGGCCTTCTTATATTTTTGCTTGATGAGATCCCAGGACTGCAGTTGTTCGGGATGTTCCTGAACCTGGCGCAGGGTCTGGCGTACGGCTTCTTTTTGCCACTCAGGGATATGCGTATCTGAAACGAGCTCCAGAGCTTTAGCTCGGATCAAATCTTCAATCAGTTCTGCAGCGTATTCTTTTTTAATGCGCAGGTGTACAATCTCTTCCATGGTAATATTTTAGTTAGCGTATCTTGTAATGGTTTTTGCATCTCTAATAATCAGCGCTTTAGCCGACTTCAGTTTTATTTTTCGCTGCTTGTGCTGGCTGACCTGCAGAGCAGCTTCTTCTAATCCTGCCAGCCATTTTTTTTCTTTGGCGCTGAGTTGTGCTGGTTCCAGTACTTCTATATAGTCAAAGGCTTTGAGGAGTTCTTTAATAAAAGCCAGTTTGTTTTTTTTCTTGATATGTACGACCAGTTGTTCCATACTTTTTAGATCAAGTATTTTAAATAAACAGATTTAGTTGGAGTTTCTTCAATATCAGATAACAGACTGGAAATCAAAAAACAAGTGCATTTACCTTTAATGCAAATACTTTGCCCTTCTGAATCGGGAGATAAATTTTTTGCTATAGCCCCGATTTCCCCTTGATACTTCTAATTTTCGATCTTAGAAATAAACTGAATTCATCGGGGAAATTGCCCATTTTATTACTAAACGCAAAGACTTACAAATTTACTCAACTTTAAGTAAATCAGCAGAAAGCTGGTTTCTAAATATAAACTCCTGATTTTCATACTATTTTATGAAATAAATTAAATATTCAAAATTATTTTGGTAAAATGAACACTGTTCAGTAGTTTTGTTCCCGAATCAATAATCATGACAGTAGCCAACAGAAAGCAACGGGAAAAAGAAGAAATGCGGGAGTTGATCCTCGACGCATCACGGAGCATTTTCCTGGAAAAAGGCTACCACCAGACCAGCATCCGGAACATTGCAGAAAGGATCGAATACAGTCCGGGTACCATTTACCTCTACTTTAAGGAAAAGGATGATATTTTCCACGCATTACATGAGGAGGGTTTCCGACGCCTCTTGACACAGATGGAAACCTTGCAGTTTGTTTCTGATGCTTTTGAGCGATTAAAGGCCATGGGACGCATTTATATGGATTTTGCCAAGAATAATAAGGACTTTTATGACCTCATGTTTATCATGCAAGCGCCTATGAATATGGAGGAAAAAGATGAGTGGAAAATGGGCGACAGTACACTTGACCATCTGAAAAACGTTTTGCGTGAATGCCAGGCAAACGGAAAGTTCAAAGGATATGATGTGGAATATCTGTCGTTTTTCATTTGGTCTTCCATGCATGGAATGTGCGCTCTGTATTGCAGGGACAGATGTAATGCTTATGAAGGAGAAGATGCGTCAACCCTGATGCTCAAAGGCTTTGAGATATTTATTGATATGCTCGAAAAAATGTGATTTTTTTTGGCTTATATATGAACATTGTTCATTAATTAAACATCGGTTATGTTATTATTAAATCTAATGCGAAAAATGCAAATGGCCAGGTTAAAAGGTGTCATGCTTTTAATTTTAATGTCCCAGGGTTTGTATGCACAGGACCCACTGGAGCAATACATCCAGGAAGGCCTGAATAATAACCTGGTTTTAAAATCAAGGAAGGTATCTCTTGAAAAGAGCCTGCTTGCTTTAAAAGAAGCCCGCAGCTTGTTCCTGCCTACCTCATATTTTGATGGTCAGTACACAGTTGCCCAGGGAGGTCGTGCAATAAGTATACCTGTTGGTGATTTATTGAACCCTGTATATGAGACATTGAATCAAATTACCGGAACAGATAAATTTCCTACCATTTCTAACGTAGATGAACAACTCCTGCCGAATAATTTCTATGATATAAGGCTCAAGACAACTATGCCCATTGTAAATAATGAACTGAAGGCAAACAGAAATATCAAACAAAAAGAAACGGCCATCAAAGAAAACGAACTGATTATTTATAAACGTGAACTTATAAAAGAAATAAAAACGGCCTACTATCAATACCTTATGGCCGATCGTGCCATTTCAATTTATGATAATGCCTTGGTGGTAGTAAGGCAAAACCTCAGGGTAAACCAATCCATGTTGCAAAACGGAAAAGGGCTGCCAGCTTATGTTTCTCGCGCCGAAAGTGAGGTTACTTCCGTAGAAACGCAACTTCAAAACGCGAAAAACGAAAAGCAAAAAGCCCGTGCCTATTTTAATTCTTTACTAAACAGGGAACTTACAGACTCTGTTTCCATCATTGAACTGCAAACCGAAAAGGCAATGGCAGATGCGATACAATCAAACTTTGATTCAATTGAAGGGCGGGAGGAATTAAAGAGCTTGCAAATATCCAAAGGTATTCAGGGAGATCTACTGAAAATGAATAAATCATTCAGGGTACCTAAGGTAAATGCTTTTCTGGACCTGGCTGCACAGAATTTTAATTTCCTGGTAGATGATAATTCATTTTTTTATTTAGGCGGTGTACAGGCAGTATTTCCCATTTTTTCCGGAAACCGCAATCTCTATAAAATTAAACAAACTGAATATGATATTAAGCAGGTGGATATCACTACCAGCAATACACGAAGACAACTGGAACTGGCAGCCTTTAACAGCAAGAGTAATGCGCGTAACCTGTATGGTAATTATAGCGCATCTCTCAAAACGGAAGAATCATCCACTTTATATTTCAAACTGATCGACCGTGGATATAAAGAAGGCGTCAATACTTTTATTGAATTACTTGATGCCCGCAACCAGTTGACACAATCGCAATTACAGGTTGCATTAAACAAATACCGATTCCTGGCATCACTGGCAGACTACGAACGTCAAACCTCATCATACGCACTCAAATAACACAAACCATGCGAAACATAATTATCACTGCAGCATTAAGCATTTTAGTTATTTCCTGTGGAAGCCGGGCAAATCAACCGGTGCAGGAAAAAAAAGAGGAAAGCATTCCGGTAAAAACAGCCCACATCTCAATGGATAGCGCTTCCGGAAAACTGATTAGCTCCGGGTATTTGTCTACCGAGGGACAAGCAAGATTATCTTTTAAAGTTGGCGGCGTCATTGACAAAATTTATGTGAAAGAAGGGGAGAAGATCAAACGCGGTCAGTTACTGGCCACCCTAAAATCTACTGAAATTTCATCTCAGGTACAGCAAGTGCAGTTAGGTTTGGAAAAAGCCAAAAGAGATTATCAGCGGGTAGAAAATTTATACAAAGACAGTGTAGCAACCTTGGAGCAATTGCAAAATGCACGTACCGGACTGGATATCGCCAAACAAAATTTATTGCAAGCCGGTTTCAATCAGCAGTATTCTAAAATCTATGCTACGGAAGATGGCTTTATTGTAAAGAAATTGAAGAATGAAGGTGAGCTGGCCGAGCCGGGCGGACCTTTATTCATCTCCCGGGCGGTATCATCTTCGAGTAAGTGGATTCTTATGACCGGTCTCTCCGACAGGGAATGGGCAATGGTTAAAAAAGGGGATAAAGCTACAGTCAGTTTTGATGCATTCCCTGGTAAAGAATTTTCAGCTGTGGTAAGTCGCAAGGCGCTTGCTGCAGATCCGGCCAGTGGTGTTTTTGAAACCGAGATACAGGTAGATTTTGGTTCTGAACAACCAGCACTCGGAATGTTTGGAAAAGCAGCTATCACGACAACTCACCCTGTTATCGGTTATAGTATACCGTATGAAGCCTTGCTGGAAGCGAATGGTAAATCTGGTTTTGTATTTGTAACCAACGATGGCAAAACTGCCAAAAGGATTCCGGTAACAATTGCAGGAATCGAACAACTGGTAGTGTATATCGCAGGCGGACTGGAAGGATACAATCAGGTTATTATTTCAGGCAGTCCTTACCTGACCGATGGGTCAACCATTCGCATCATCCAGTAAGTATTTACAACTCAGACATTACAATCTATTCTATATGCGGTTCACATCCTTTTTTGTAAAAAATTACCAGCTCACACTTGTGCTCTTCCTGATGATTGTAGTGGTAAGCGTAACCACCATGTTTAATATGCCCCGGGCCGAAGACCCGGAAATCAATCCGCCACAGTTTCCTATTGTAATTATTTATCCCGGAACAAGTCCACAGGACATGGAGGAATTGGTTGTAAAACCCATTGAAAAAAGAGTCAGTGAACTCGAGAATATAAAGCAGATAAAAACCACTATTGATGATGGTGTTGCTGTAATTAGTGTTGAATACAAATACGAAAGCAATGTGGATGATAAGTACCAGGAACTGGTCAGGGAGATGAATGCCTTAAGATCAGAAATTCCCGAGGACATTTATAGTATAGAGGTACGGAAGGTAACTCCAACCGATGTGAATGTTTTGCAACTTGCCCTGGTTTCTGAAAATGCTTCGGATGAAAAGATGAAATCGGTTGCCAAAGGATTAAAAGAAGAACTGGAAAAAGTAAAGAGTCTGAAGAAAGTGGAGTACTGGGGCGTTCCGGAACAACTGGTGCGTGTTGACCTGCGCCTCGATCAGATAGCCAAAAGAAATATTCCCCTTAATTATGTTATTGGAAGTATAACCAGCGAGGCAGCAAATATCCCCGGTGGAAGTGTACGTGCCGGCACTAAAAGCTTTAATATCAAAACAAGCGGAAAGTATAAAAATATTGATGAGATCAGGCAAACGGTGGTGTATAGTGGAAATGGAAACGTGGTTTACCTGAAAGATGTGGCTGATGTGAACCTGAGTAATGGCGAACAGAAACATATCACCCGATTGAATGGTCACCGTGCAGTGCTCGTTACTGCAGCTCAGAAATCAGGAGAGAATATTAGCCGCACGCAAAGTGCCTACCTCCCGGTGATTAAAGCATATGAAAAGAAATTGCCGCCGAATATTGAGCTGGTGCGAAATTTTGACCAGGCCGATAATGTAAGTAAAAGACTCGGCGGGTTAGGTATAGATTTCTTAATAGCAATCGGGCTGGTGATGATCACATTATTACCACTCGGAGGCAGGGCCTCATTGGTTGTGATGGTAGCCATTCCACTCTCTCTGGGTTTGGGCATCGTTGCCCTGAATGCACTTGGCTTTTCTTTAAACCAGTTGAGTATTGTAGGGCTTGTTGTTGCACTTGGTTTATTAGTGGATGACAGTATTGTAGTGGTGGAAAATATTGAACGATGGCTCCGCGAAGGGCATTCGAGAAGAGAGGCCGCCATAGAAGCCACTAAGCAGATTACGCTTGCAGTAATTGGTTGTACAGCAACTCTCATTATTGCTTTCCTGCCACTGGTATTTATGCCTGAAGCTTCCGGTGAGTTTATCCGTGGATTACCGATGGCGGTTATAACATCTGTTCTGGCTTCCATGCTGGTATCGCTCACCATTGTTCCCTTTATGGCCAGCAAATTGCTTAAGACAAACCATAGTTCGGAAGGCAATATTTTTATGCGCGGGCTGAAAAAACTCATCAGCGGCAGCTATACGAAGCTGTTAGAGCAGGCGCTGAATCGTCCGGTACTAACCCTGATCATCGCATTTGCATTGTTCGGCGCCTCTCTATCATTATTCGGGGTAATTGGTTTCCGATTGTTTCCAACATCTGAAAAACCTCAGTTCCTTATAAATGTGAATATGCCTTTGCAGAGTAACCTGGAAGCAACGGATGCTATGGCAAAAAAAGTGGAGCAGGTTTTAAAAGCGGAGCCGAGGGTAGCTTATTTTACCACCAATGTAGGACATGGTAATCCAAGGATTTATTATAATGAGATTCCGGAAAATGAGAAGCCGGACCAGGCGCAGTTTTTTGTGCAGTTGGAGGAAAACACTTCGCCCACAAAAAAGAAAATACTGATAGATCAGCTAAGGCAAAGATTCTCCCAGGTGCCAGGTGTAAAAATTGAAGTTAAGGATTTTGAACAAGGACCTCCTGTTGAAGCACCCGTTGCCATCCGTATCCTCGGCGACAATCTCGATACATTGCGCACACTGGCTTCCCGCGCAGAACGGATTTTGCAATCTACCCCGGGTGCTATTTATGTAAAAAATGAAGTAAGTGTTTTGAAATCTGACCTGAGGCTCCGTGTGCAAACAGATAAATCGCGCAGCCTGGGCATACAAACGGCCGATATTGACAAAACAGTTCGGTTAGCCGTTGCCGGTTTAGACGTGGGGAAATATACTAATGAGCAGGGGGATGATTACCAGATAAGGCTTTCGGCACCAAGGGATAAATTTGCCACCTTGCAAACCTTTAACGGAATCTATGTAAATAATGCTATGGGTACACCTGTTCCGCTTAACCAGGTAACTGAACTGGAATTTGAATCTTCTTCAACAAGGATCAAACACCTGGATAAAAAAAGATATGTTGTTGTATCAGCTTTTAATGATAAGGGTGTTCTTTCCGCAGATCTCACAAAAGCATTTACTGAGAGAGCCGCTGAGTTGAATTTACCTGAGGGCTATAGCTGGCAACTGGCCGGGGAAGCGGAAAGCGAGAAAGAAGCTTTTGGCGGGGGATTCATGACCGTGATAATTGCAACTGTTTTTCTGTTTATCATGGTGTTGTTGCTGGAGTTCAAGACTTTCAAGAGTACCTTAATCGTATTATCCGTTATTCCACTTGGTATTATTGGTGGTGTCCTGATGCTTTGGTTAACAGGAAATCCAATGTCCTTTGTAGCCATCATCGGATTTATTGGACTGGCGGGAATTGAGGTGAAGAATTCAATTTTGCTGGTGGATTTTACCAATCAATTACGCGCAGAAGGCAAGGAACTTAATGCGGCTATTAAAGAAGCCGGAGAGGTAAGGTTCTTACCGATTGTGCTGACAAGTTTAACGGCTATCGGCGGATTAACGCCAATAGCCATGAACAGTAATCCGCTGGTATCGCCATTGGCATTGGTATTGATCGGTGGATTGATTTCTTCGACTATACTTTCCCG
>Ga0209254_10006913_pt1 | contig 10471 bp, 10 predicted proteins | sample FrelakmetDIP11DI_FD_187148 | JGI IMG/M metagenome (GOLD analysis project Ga0209254, IMG submission 187148) | Freshwater lake sediment microbial communities from the University of Notre Dame, USA, for methane emissions studies - DIP11 DI (SPAdes)... | ecosystem: Environmental > Aquatic >... | reverse complement strand
AAATATATTATACCCCTGATCCCTAACGAAGTATTCACTATCGGAGGTTTTGTAGTTACCAAGTCGATATTAATGATGGTCTTATTTGCGATCCTGATGGTATTCGCCTCCATTTCCATGATACGTACCCAAAAGAAGCCGGAAGAAAATGGGAAGGACGATGGTGAGCAGAAATTTAATTACCCTTTGATATTGGTGGAAGGTGCCATAGTGGGTATTTTAACAGGTTTAGTTGGTGCCGGCGGCGGATTCCTGATCATTCCTGCTTTGGTATTACTCAGTAAACTGCCAATGAAGCAGGCGGTTGGAACTTCCTTACTTATTATTGCTGCCAAATCCCTGATTGGTTTCACCGGTGATCTGTCGCATACAACTATGGACTGGAAATTATTAATGATTGTGACTGCCCTCGCCATCGTTGGTATTTTTATCGGGGATAAACTGAGTAAGAAAGTGGATGGCGACAGCCTCAAAAAAGGCTTTGGCTGGTTCGTACTCGTGATGGGTATCTATATAATTGTACAGCAGTTGTTCTTCCCGTTGGGTGGGGGACACTAAAATTTCAATTTATATACAGGTCACAGAGGGTCACGGAGATTTTCGATAGCCACAGCGTAATTTAAAAACTCTGTGGTTCTCCATTTTAACGCTGGGGTCCTATGTTACAAACTGAAATCGGAGTTGATTCAAGGCGCCATGGTTCGTGTCCTCACGAACCATCACCGAAATAATTTCAATTTCCGGTTCGTGAAGACACGAACCGGGGCCTACGGGGAATCATCTACCTTGAACTCTTGATTTCTCAATTCCTTCTTAGGCTCTGTGGGCTAAAGAAGAGATTATTAGCACTAAATCTTTGAAAGTATCCAGGAAATTCAGGTACCAGAGTACCTCAGAAATATTAGTTTCTTAGCTAAAATCAGGTAAATATAAACTTTAACAATCACCTGACTGTTTAGTGATTCCGGTCACATAAAATCATTGAAAAAAAAGTCAAATTTGTATCTTAAAATATAAAATCAAAAAATCCATGACAGTTGAGCAAATTTATACCGGTTGCCTGGCACAAGGTGCCTACTACATTGAAAGCGATGGTGAAGCTGTGGTAATTGACCCGCTTCGCGAAGTGCAGCCTTATATTCAAAAGGCTGAAAATAATAATGCAAAGATCAAGTATGTACTCGAAACCCATTTTCATGCTGATTTCGTTAGCGGTCACCTGGATCTGAGTAAAAAAACCGGTGCGCCCATTGTATTTGGCCCAAATGCGAAACCTTCATTCGAAGCGCATATTGCCAAAGATGGTGAGGAACTGAAAGTGGGAAAAGCTACCATCAGGGTTATTCATACGCCCGGTCATACCATGGAAAGCACCTGTTACCTGCTGATTGATGAAAATGGTAAGGAAACAGGGCTCTTCAGTGGAGACACCTTATTCATTGGTGATGTAGGCCGTCCCGACCTGGCACAAAAAGTGAAAGCTGATCTTACACAGGAAATGCTTGCCGGTTATTTATTTGACTCTTTACGAAACAAGGTAATGCCCCTTGCAGATGATATCATTGTTTATCCTGCTCACGGCGCTGGTAGTGCCTGTGGTAAAAACATGAGTAAAGAAACCACAGACACTTTGGGCAACCAGAAGAAAACAAATTATGCTTTGCGTGCCAATATGACCAAAGAGGAATTCATCAAAGAGGTAACTACCGGACTGGTAGCGCCACCTGCTTATTTCCCTTTGAATGTGATGCTGAATATCCAGGGATACGAAAGCATTGATAAAGTACTGGAACGCGGTCAGCATGATCTTAGTCCCGATGCTTTTGAAGTTGCGGCTAACGAAACAAGTGCGTTGATCCTTGATACCCGTGATCCGCAGACTTTTGCCAAAGGCTTTGTTCCCAACTCAATCAATATCGGTATTGATGGCAGCTTTGCACCATGGGTAGGAGCGATGATCCCGGATATCAAGCAGGAGATCCTGCTGGTAACAGATGAGGGCCGTGAAAACGAAGTTATCACGAGGCTGGCACGTGTGGGTTATGATTATACCATTGGATACCTGAAAGGTGGATTTGAATCATGGAAAAAATCAGGTAAGGAAGTTGACCAGATCAAATCCATTGATGTAAATGAATTGGCCAATATCATGGCAAAAGAGCCTGTAAATGTATTGGACGTTCGTAAGAACAGTGAATACCTCAGTGAGCATATGCTCGATGCTGAAAATTTACCCTTAGATGTGATCAATGACAGCATGGCGCATATCAACAAGAATAAAACATACTACGTACATTGTGCCGGCGGATATCGTTCCATGATCTTTAATTCCATTTTGCGTGCAAGAGGTTACGATAACCTGGTAGATGTAAATGGTGGATTCAAAGCCATCAAGGAAAGCGATAAATTTAAAGTGAGCGATTACGTTTGTCCGAGTACGTTATTGTAGGATAATAAGATAATAGGATAATAAGATAATAGATATTGGATAATGTGGATTTGGTTTATATTCAGCATGAGTGACACCGTAGTGTTATTCATGCTGATTTTTTAAAATAATGCAGCATGTTTGGATTCTTAAAAAAATTATTCGGTCCGGGTACAGATTATAAAAGTATAATGGCCCAGGGTGCTATAATTGTTGATGTACGCACTCCTGAAGAATATAAGGCTGGTCATATTCAGGGGTCACGTAATATTCCATTGGATCAGATTAAAGCCAAAGCGGCTGAATTGAAAAAAACCGGGAAACCCATCATAACCTGCTGCAGAAGTGGTGCCCGCAGCGGTATGGCGAAATCTCAACTGGCTTCGGCGGGTATTGAAGTGTATAATGGTGGCGCCTGGAACGCTCTAAATCAAAAAATATAATGAACATTGTTGACACGCTGAAACAGCGTTGGGATTTTATGCGGATACTTCGCCTGGTAATTGGCGTTACAGTGATTGGACAGGCTGTGATGATGCATGAGTTGCTCCTTGCTATTGGCGGTGGAATGCTAACCACAATGGCTGTTCTGAATATAGGCTGTTGTGGTGCCCAGGGATGTGGAGTGAATCCGCGTAAGGACGTTTCTGCAAAGGGCCTGGAAGAAACACACTTCGAAGAAGTCAAAGGAAAATAAGTTTACATAATGCCTGTTCAAACAGATACCATAGAAACAAAGAGGCTGATCTGGTTCAGCCGTATCCTCCGCTGGGGGCTGGGTTCCTTATTTATTGGAGCAGGTATCGCTTACTTTGAAGATGGTGCATGGCCGGCCCTGCTCTTTGGCGGGGTTTTGATTGCTACCGGCTTTTTCAGGCCAAAACGTTGCCTGGAGGAAGGATGCGAGATTGGGGAGAAGCCATAACCTCATTTTGGCATTACGTCCTTAATACATCTCGGTGAAAATTTTTCATAACCATTTCCTCCATTTTAAATGATTTTCCTCATCCGATAGTAGTTTACTCGTTGGTATATTTGCAGGCACCTAAGAACCTACTATGTTACCAGACTGGCTACTCAAACTTTTACAACCTACAGAAAACCCGGGCATTGCAGCTTCACTAATTTTAGTATTCCTGGTTATGGCCGCAGGTATCACCCTGGGTAAACTAAAGATCCAGAAAATCTCCCTTAGTATTTCAGGTGTTCTTTTTGCTGGTATCCTTGCCGGTCACCTCGGCTACAGGCTGGATCCGCATACAATGGATTTTTTGCGCGATATGGGACTGATCCTTTTTGTGTATGCCGTTGGTATGCAGGTAGGCCCTTCCTTTTTTTCCTCCTTTCGTAAAGATGGTTTGTTATACAATGCGCTGGGTATTGGCACGGTGCTTGGCGGCGGGCTGATGACCATAATACTGTTAAAGACAACCGGAACCAGTATGGATAACCTGGTGGGCATCATGTCCGGAGCCGTAACCAATACCCCTGGACTGGGTGCTGCAAAAGCGGCGCTCCATGATGTAGCTGTTAAGCATCCCGGTACAATATTCAATGACCCTGCCAATGCTTATGCTATTACATATCCTTTTGGTGTTCTGGGGGTAATTGCGGTTATGGTACTTGGGAAGTATCTCTTCAAGATCAATATAAAAAAAGAAACGGAAGCTTTTGAGCAGGGTATCAAGAATAATTACCCCACCCCAAAAACAACCAAGTGTCGTATTACTAAGCCTGATTATGTAGGAAAAACGATTGATGATCTGTTGCGCGATACAAAAGATTCGATCATTATTTCCCGGCTTAAACACAGTGGATCGGTGATCGTTGAATCGCCGCAGGGAAACACGGTCCTGAAAGAAAGGGATGTATTGATGCTGGTTGGATTGCCGGAGGATGTTGACCATGCGGTTTCCCTGGTGGGCCATGTTTCCACAGATCGTTTTATTGAATCTGATGCAAATACCAAGGCCCGGACAATGCTCGTAACCCGCAACGGTGCGGTGCAAAAATCAATTGAACAACTAGACCTTGAGGATTATTTTGGGGTACACATCACCCGTGTTTACCGGTCAGGACTTGAACTGCTGGCAACACCCAGCCTCGTACTACATTATGGCGACCGTATCCGGGTAGTGGGTTCCGATGAGGCACTGAATAAAGTGGTTAAAATAGTAGGTAATTCGGAAAAAAAATTAATGGAGCCACAATTGCTGTCGATCTTTCTGGGTATTGTGTTAGGCGTACTCGTTGGTTCGATCCCTATTTTATTACCCGGCCTATCAGCGCCGGTAAAACTCGGTATGGCCGCAGGCCCCTTGCTGGTGGCTCTTTTGATTAGCCGGTTTGGCGGTATCAGTACGATCCATTCATTTCTGAACCAGAGTGCCATTTTGTTCATGAAAGATTTTGGCATTTGTTTATTCTTTGCGGCAGTGGGGATCCATGCCGGCGAAACATTTTATGACACTTTCGTTAAGTTTAACGGCCTCACATGGATGCTGTATGGCCTGGCCATCACCATCATTCCATTACTCACCATGGTATTGATCGCCCGTTTTGTATTCAAGATCAACTATATGCCCCTGCTGGGTTTGATGGCCGGTACCTATACCGACCCTGCTGCGCTGGCGTTCAGTTCCTCTTATTTCAATAATGATCTGCCCACACAGGCCTATGCAACCGTATATCCGCTGGTAACGATCATGCGGATACTGGTGGCCCAATTACTGGTACTGTATTTTGCAGGTTGAAAATGATTCGGCAGAAAGCGTATATCTTCGGGGATAGAATAAACAGTCATGAAAGACTTCAAAAAATATTATATCATTCCCGCCACACCGGAGGAAGTATATAACGCCCTTACCAATCCGCTTGCCATACGTTTATGGACAGGCGAACCTGCTGAAATGTCTGAAGAGCCCGGCTCAGAATTTTCTTTGTGGGACGGCAGTATCTCCGGAAAGAATATCTCTTTTATACCCGGTAAAAAAATTGAACAGGAATGGTATTTTGGAGAACAGGAAGAACCTTCCATCGTAACCATTATTCTGCATCCGCATGCCCAGGGCACTTCGGTGGAATTGCGGCATACAAATATTCCCGACACTGAATTTGCTGACATCACCCAGGGTTGGGGTGAAAGTTATTTCCAGGCCCTGGATGAATTTTTTTCCTGAATTGAGGGATTTATATGAAAGCTGCCACCATCCAGGAAATAAAACAGGAATTACTTGCACTGCCACATACTGAACTCGCAGATATTACCCTGCGTTTGGCCCGGTCAAAAAAAGAAAATAAGGAACTGCTGACTTTCCTGCTGTTTGAATCGCATGATATTTCGGGGTATATAGAATCCGTTAAAAAAGAAATGGAAGCAGGATTCCTGGATATCAATGTGTCGCATGTTTATTTTGCGAAGAAGACCATCCGGAAAGTGCTCAGGATAACGAACAAGTATATCCGTTTTTCTGGTTCTAAACAGGCCGAAGCAGAACTGCTGATCCATTTTTGTCAACTGGTTAAAGACAGCGGTATCAAAATAGACAAAAATCCGGCGCTTAAAAATCTTTACCAGAACCAGTTGAAAAAAATTGAAAAAGCCATGGATACATTGCATGAAGACATGCAGTATGATCTTAATAAACTCCTGACTGTTGTTTTAAAATTGCCTTAGGCTTGATAGAAGATATGTACGAATTAGATCCCTCCTTCGTCGGGATGACAGGAGTGTGGATTATTTATAGCAACTATTAGTTACGCTCGTTCTTGTCATCCCGACGAAGGAGGGATCTATATCAGAAATTCAGATCAAGTTTATTGTATCTTCTTTTATTTGAGACTGGATTGATTTAAAATATTTGTCATTTTTAAAATCTGATCTTCAGCATTAAAAGCATGCAGACTGATTCTTAACCTTTCCTTTCCTTTTGGTACACTTGGGTATAAAATGGGTCTTATATCAAATCCATTCATTTCCATTATTGCAGCTATATTTTTTACTTCAATATTTCCCGGGATGATCAATCCCTGCACAGGTGTTTTGCTTTGCAGCTTTTCAAAAGGGAACTCCTGCCGTTGAAAATATTCGATCAGACTTTTTAACTGTTCCCTTTCACTTTTCATGCCGGGAAATATTCCATATGATTTTGCTATTGCCTTTATGGCGATCTCCGGCAAAGCCGTTGTGAAAATAAATGACCTGGCGAAATTGATTAGATATGACCGTAGTTTATAACTGCCTGCAATCGCTGCGCCATGGCAGCCAGGCGCTTTGCCATACGTATATATCCGGGCAAAAACCTGGTGGTGCAAGCCTAATTGCTGAACCAGGCCTTCTCCTTTATCACCAACAACCCCAATGGCATGGGCTTCGTCAATGATAAGATGCGCGCCATATTTTTCACAAAGACTCACCAGGCCTTCAATTGGTGCGAGGTCACCATCCATAGAGAATACCGTTTCTGTGGCTACAAAAACATTTCGGCTTTCGTTCGGAGTGTGCAGCTTTAGTTTATCTTCCAGGTCGTTGAGGTCATTGTGTGCAAAAGAGTAAGATTGGGCAAGAGATAATCGAACACCATCCCTGATAGAAGCATGGGAAAGCGCATCAAAAAAAATAATATCACTTCTTTGAGGAACTGATCCCAAAATACCTGTATTTGCATTGTAGCCAGAATTGAAAAGCAGGGCCGCATCTGCATCATGGAAGGCAGCAATCAAAGATTCCGTATCTTCTGCCAGCTTTGAATTTCCTGAAAGTGATCGCGATCCTTTGGCGCCATGATTATATTGTTGTACGGAATCATCTGACAAAAATTGCCTGGTGGAAATACCCAGATAATCATTGGAGCAAAAATCAATTAAACCTTTTTTGACAGACAGGCTGCGCAGGAAATTACCTGCAGATCTTTCATCGAGTTTTTTATCCAGGAATGTATCTTTATAAGGCATGGGCAAAAATATCCAATTTTATCAACCAAAATCCGGAGTACATTTTTCTTTTCAGTTATACCTTGAAGGTGATCAAAATCAGCTACAGGTTGATTATTTTGAAGTAGTTTCGCAACATCTTAATTTAGCATATTTATGAAAACAGTATTTTCCATATTGGCCATCTTTTTATGCAGCTTTTCATTTTCACAATCCTATTCCATTTCGTCGCCCGATAAACGCATTCGGCTGGAGTTTGTACATACGCCAGGCGGCCAGCCCACCTACAATTTGCATTATCAGCAACAATCCGTTGTTTCTATGGGCACATTGGGTTTTCTGATCAATGAGGATAAAGGCTTTGTGCGAAACCTTGCACTTGTTTCTGTTGACTCGTCCTATGTGGATAACAACTGGGAGCCTATCTGGGGGGAAGAAAGATCCATACGGAATAATTACAGGCAACTGGCTGTAACGCTTCAGCAAAAAGACGATAAACAACTTCTGCTGCGCATAGTGTTCCGCTTATTTGATAAGGGTTTAGGTTTTCGTTACGAATTTCCCCGGCAACCCAACCTGCAGTATTTTATAGTGAAAGATGAACTTACTTCATTTGCGCTTGGCGGAGACCATAAAGCCTGGTGGATTCCAGGTGATTATGATACCAATGAATATCCCTATTCCGTTTCAAAACTCAGCGAAGTGGATGCATTTGCAGCAGGCAATGCAACCGAAATATCCACCCGGAAGGTGTTTGCAGCGAAAGGGGTTCAGACACCCCTGATGATGAAAACCGACAAAGGGCTTTATATCAATATTCACGAAGCTGCCCTGGTGAATTATCCGGCCATGCAACTGGAAGTGGAAACAGGAACAAATGCGGGTACCATATTGAAAAGCCATATCGTGCCTGATGCAGTGGGTAATAAGGCCTATCTAAAAGCGCCGTTCAATACCCCCTGGCGGGTAATCAATGTGAGCGAAAAAGCCACAGATATACTGGCGTCACGCATCATACTTAACCTGAACGAACCCTCTGCCATCAAAAATACTTCCTGGATCAGGCCGCAAAAATTTGTAGGTGTCTGGTGGGAAATGCATGTGGGTAAATCAACCTGGGATTATGCCGGAACACAAAATGCGTCAACAACAGGAGCCGAAGCAAAGCCTTCCGGCAAGCATGGCGCTACTACGGCTAATGTTAAACGTTATATCGATTTCGCCGCAAAAAATGGTATCCAGGGCGTGCTGGTGGAAGGCTGGAACACTGGATGGGAAGACTGGTTTGGTAAATGGAAAGAGGAAGTGTTTGATTTTGTAACGTCTTATCCGGATTATGATGTGAAAGAATTGCATCAATATGCGGCATCAAAAGGAGTGAAGATCATCATGCACCATGAAACATCCGGCTCTGCCACCAATTACGACCGCCGGATGGATTCTGCTTATCGGTTTATGAAAAATAATGGATATGATGCGGTAAAGACCGGTTATGTGGGCAAGATCATTCCTAGAGGCGAGTGGCACGACGGGCAGTGGATGGTTAATCATTATAATCGCGCAGCCGAAAAGACCGCAGGCTATGAGATCATGCTCGATGCGCACGAACCTGTAAGGCCAACGGGCTTGCACCGTACCTGGCCCAACTGGATGGCTTCTGAAGCGGCACGTGGAAATGAGTTCAACGCCTGGAGCAAAGGGAACCCGCCCGCACATGAGACCATTCTGCCTTTCACCCGTTTGATGGGTGGCCCAATGGATTATACGCCCGGTATTTTTGAGATCAAAATGAATGCTTACGATCCTGCAAAAAAAGAGCAGGTACATACCACGCTGGCAAAGCAGTTAGCCCTTTACGTTACTATGTACAGCCCTTTGCAAATGGCTGCCGACCTGGTGGAGAATTATGAAAAGCATATGGATGCATTTGAATTCATCAAACAGGTGGCAGTTGATTGGGACAGTACGGTTTACCTGGAGGCGGAGCCTGGATCTTACCTGACCATTGCTCGAAAAGCCAAAGGAAAAAATGATTGGTTCATTGGGGCCATCACCAACGAAAACAGCAGGACGGCCAATATATCATTTGCATTTTTACCTGCAGGGAAAGAGTATGAAGCGATCATTTACAAAGACGGCAAAGAGGCAGACTGGCAGAAAAATCCCAAAGCCTACGAAATTGCAAAAGTAAAAGTAAATACGAAGTCAAAGATTCCGGTTATACTGGCACCTGGAGGTGGTGCAGCCATACATATCAGGCAATTGTAATAATGCTGCTTTCAGTAAAAACATATAAAAATATTTTCTGCTGAAAATGGACTTGTACGGACTGAAAAAGAAATTATAATTTAAAGTGTTGTGTTATTAAAATGACTAATAAAGAGTATTAAACATTCGTATTAACCAATTTGCATAAAGCCCTCCTTCATTGGACAAAGATTTCTCATATGAGTCTGTATCAACCAGCAAGATTTGGATTTAGGGTGATAATGGGACCTTAGTTAACATTGATTTTGGAAAAATTTGCATGATGCGTCACAGAAACGATATAAAGATAAAGATTAGAATACAGGTCACAGAGAGCCGCAGAGGAAATTAGAGAGTAACAGAGAATACAGAATACCCTCTGTGGCCCTCAATATTTTCTCTGCGGTCCTCTGTGGGCTAATATATCTTAGGGTATGTGTATGATCAAATTTAATAGCACAACACGTTAATCATTACACCTTCGATGATTATTCTTATTTGATCCTTCACCCTGTTTGCTTAAGTGCTTCAATCTTTGGGAGATGCTGCCATTTCGTGTATTCAGGGATATCTATACATGGTTGCCCGCTTGTAATATGCTTCCGATTTCTTTGCAGATTCAATCCAGCGCATAACAATGTATGGAGGAATGATGGCGGCTAACCGTGCCATTGTGTATAACAATTTTGAAGAGAAAATTAAAAGGCATTACCCCCGCGGGTAAACTGGCCGAACAGGTAATACTGGCTTTCAATCCTTTAAAGGAAGCACCAGAAAAAGTGTTGGAAAATCCTGTATTGTAAACTTTTAAGGAAGGTTAGATGATTTTTAAAAAGAAATAATTATCTTGATCTACATCTTGAT
>Ga0209254_10006911_pt1 | contig 10472 bp, 13 predicted proteins | sample FrelakmetDIP11DI_FD_187148 | JGI IMG/M metagenome (GOLD analysis project Ga0209254, IMG submission 187148) | Freshwater lake sediment microbial communities from the University of Notre Dame, USA, for methane emissions studies - DIP11 DI (SPAdes)... | ecosystem: Environmental > Aquatic >... | reverse complement strand
CCTATAACGGACGATCAATTTTGCTGTGAACATAAAACGAGGTGGATATCCTCCCATTTGGGTCCGTCCAGTCACCTCATCCAAAATCGCTGCTACCACCCCTCCGTGTACCACTCCGGGATAACCCTGAAATTGCTCGGGCACGGTGTATTCCACTACCACCTCGCCGGTAGCGGTCTCATAAAATTTGAGGCGTAACCCGTAAGGATTTCCTCTTCCGCAAACAAAACAATGGTTTGAATTAGGTTGTTTTATAGTCATCTTGTATATGTATTGTTTAGCAAGTATCAGAATTTCATCTCGTCAGGCATCAATTTCTTGTTATCCAACAACAGACTTGGTATGATAATTAATTGACTTATTAAGCTCCATCAACTCATAACCAGCAAGTTCTAAATCTTCTGGTAAATCAATATCCAAGGCTACGGACCTCCGTTCACAGATTACCAATGTGGCTCCCGCTTTTACAGCCTGATTGCAATGCCTCTGGAATGATCCAGGGCCATATTCATATTTAATTAATCCAGGCGGTGCGATAAGCAGAGCGTTCGTTCCTTCATGGTGCCGGTCGGGTGAGATCACTACAACAGGAGGATCTACAGCCCGTTTTACAACTTCGCGTATGTCATCCACGGTGATTAATGGTAAATCTGCCGGAACGATTATTACACCTTGCACGGAATGATTTAGTGCAACCATGGTAGCTCTGGTCAGGGCGAGATTCAACTGAGGCGAACCCTGCTCCTGGACAGTTCGAGCCCCATATTCACGGGCAATTGATAATGCTTCAGGGTCTCGGCTCACCACTAACGAATGCTCAATTTCAGGTACTTCTGCCAGGATTGCAAGCGTGTTCGATAACAGATAATGATTTAAGGCAGTGCGAGCTTCCTGGCTTAAAACCTCGGAAAGACGGGATTTCCCTCGACGGAGTGGTTTTACTGGCACAATCGCCCATAAGGTCATTACATCACCTTTTCCCAGCTTTTTATTTGGTTAATTACCTCTGCTGCTAATCTACCACGATCCTTCTGGTTATGCATAAGGATATCTGTGGTGTATATTCTAATACCCAGGTTATCGATTTTATCAACCAATTCATCATCTGCATTATCAATAATAAAACCATCGATAATGCTACCATAATGTTGAGCAACCGCAAAAGCCGATGGTTCTATCCCCAGCTCGGTAAACATTTTTGCAGCAGGTCCTTTTATTGTCATGTTGCCTACGATGGGAGATATCGCAACTACCAGATGTCCCTCAATTGCTGACTGGATTGTAGGAATTGAAAGGATTGGGTCAATGCTTACCCATGGGTTTGAAGGACATATAACCACTGCATCTGCCTTCTCAATTGCATTTATCACGCCTGGAGCAGGTGTGGAATTTTTTATCCCCATGAAATTGAAGCCTTTCACGACTGGCACGCATTTTCGGTGGACAAAATACTCTTGAAACTCCAAAACATCATCGTCGCAATAAACTTGAGTTTGAATAGTCTGATCGCTCATTGGTAGTATTTGAACCCGGATTCCCCAAAGCCTGCAAAAATCTTCGGTAATTTGACTTAGCGACCAACCAGCATTTAATCGAGTAGTACGCACGATATGCGTGGCGAGATCTGAATCACCTAGTTGGAACCAATCGGGCATCCCCATTTGTTTAAGTTGGGTAAATACATTCCAGGTCTCATTATCTCTACCCCAACCTGTATCAGGGTTAGCCAATCCAGCGAGTGTGTAGCAGACGGTGTCCAGATCTGGTGAAATCCTGAGGCTTAGGTGTGTAAAGTCATCTGCAGTATTCACGACAATCGTCAACTGGTCAGGTTGCAACACCTGAGCCAAACCATCTGCCAGCTTTGCCCCGCCTACCCCTCCTGCAAGCGCAACAATTTTCATTTCAGCCATTATTTTTTTGAACGATAATTGTTTTCGATGAGAAATTCTTAGGCACTAATTTTTTCCGGAAGGATTTTATAGGTCACACGTACCTCGTCTAGACTTCCGCTCGTATATAGTTCCCTTTCCGTATATTTTTTCGAAAGCGCATTGATATGCTCTCTGGCACCCTGTGTAGTTATTTCAACCACCTTGCCACGGATTTGGACATAACGATAAGCGTCCTTTGGGTCCACAATCATTAATGCCACTCGTGGGTTTCTGCGCATGTTCCGATCCTTAACCCGCCCACTAGCTGAATTAATCAAAATATGATTCCCATCTGTATTGAACCATACCGGTGTTACCTGTGGCGTCCCATCCTTCATTATTGTCGCAAGGCTACAAAATGCTTTGGTCTCATCTTTGATCAGATCTAAATGACTTTCTGGAATCCATGGCATATCGTTTTCCCTTTCATAAATTTATAATTATTGCCCTCATTTCACTATCGTTGACGAAATTTTGGACCAGTCGAATTTCTTCTTCTGAACAATCTAATAATATCTTTAACTCTGTGTCCCTTTTTAATAAGTCCACTGTACACAGAACTCCAACGACTTTATGCATTCCCAATGAACCCATCCAAATATCCACGCCACTCGAATCAATTGAAGTCGTACCTTCCAAGTATCCATAATCTACCGGGTATTCTTTTCCAGGGAAACGTGGGTGCGTAGATCCCTTTGGGCGATCAATTACGATTTGACTCGTATCAACTAATTTTTTCAAATAATCAATAAATTCTTGGTTCATCGGAACAGATCTTGATCTTTCGGTCGTAACAATTCTTTAAGACTTCCATCTCTTAATGGATATGGAAAACCCCGAACATGTACAATTGGTGTGGCTTCCGCTGCTTGTCCCATAACCAATGAAGCAGCTGCTGCAAGTTCATCAGCGACTCCAATAGTCGTAATTTTCAATTTATAGCCGAATAAATCGCTTTTTCCGCGCATATCCACTAATCCCGGCATGCCTGCTAGCCCAATTGCCACTCCAACCACTCCCTCGCGCCAGGCCCGCCCATGGGAATCGATGATCATTACCCCAAGTTGAGACTCACTCTCTTCTTCTAGTTTTTTCCGGATGGCTCTTGCTGAGGCATCTGGATTCTCAGGCAACATGAGAATCCATTCTTCGTTTTTATCTCCACCTCCAGCAACATTGGAATGATCGATCCCCGCGTTTGCACAAATGAATCCCAACCGGTGTTCGACAATAATCGTCCCTGGGCGCGTTCGGACTATCTGGTTGCTTTCGCGTAAAATAATTTCTACCAAACGAGGGTCTTTTTCTATCTTATTTGCCACCACAATAGCATTCTCTGACGGTTGGACCATAGCCAGATTCACCCACCTGCCCTCAGATTTCGATATGATTTTCTGTGCCAATACTACGATATCTCCATCCTGTAGAATGATATTTCCTTGGGTTAGGCCATGAAAAATAATCTCAATGAGATCATCCCCTCTTTGAACGATTGGAATATTAGGAAGGGGAGTGAGGATCAGGCTCATAGATGTATCCAATTAGCTATCATCAGATATTCCAGAGACCATAATTCTAGCATCTTTAATTCCATAATGTTTATTCATGCTTATCAGGATGGATGTTAGCCCTTCAACAACATTCGCATTCGCGAGGTATCCTGCGTAGTATCCCCTCAATCCGGCAGCTTTTGCAAGTTGAATGATTAGTTGAGCAGCCGGTATATCATCTGAGCATACCAACACATCTGCGTCAATCGGTTGGTCAATCGCTTTGGTCAGTGTTTTTGCAGGCACATTTTGAAAGGCAGCCACTACCCGTGCGGTAGGACCTAATATTTCCTGAGCTTGTTGCGCAGCAGAAGGCGGATCGGGTGGTCGAGGGTTCTGATAATCAACCCGCGCCGTTGCATCGACCAGGATTTTCCCCTGGAAAACATCTTTCAAGCTTTGTAATACCTGTTGGTGTGCGGATTGTACGACGGTAAGCACGCATATTTCAGCTTTGGTTACAGCTTCAGCATATTCCAGTCCGATAACAGAATTGATCCCCAAACGATGATTGATTTCCTCAGCGGCCATTATGGCTTTTTCGTCTTGACGTGATCCAATCACAATTTTATAACCTGCATTTGCCCACCTTAATGCTAAACCCATACCTTCCTTCCCTGTACCACCTATGATTGCAATGATCGGATGTTCCATGAATATTTCCTTATCTCCTATTTAATGCTTACATTCAGGGCAGCCTTTATAAAGCAGGACTGCCAATAACCGTAAATAGAATATTCATCAGCTAAGTATCTATTTATTTAAAAACCTCGATTTCATGGCTACAATATCAATCAATATTAATCAAAATAAGTAGGGCAGCTAGGGTTTTCAAGGCAGGTAAATGCATCTTGAATATGGCGAATTTTTGTCCGTTCACCTGATAGGACTTCTGGAAGTTCATTCTTTCCAAAGAATGCCACTTCGGTTGTTTCCAAACTTGGTCTTGCGATTCCTTCGAGTAAATCACATAAAAAAACGATCTTATATGCATGAAAAAGTTCCAAACGCCCTACCCGATTGGCATCATATACTCCCACAACCTTAAATGCTTTCACCCGAAATCCAGCTTCCTCCCAAACTTCCCTTTCAGCTGCAAAAGATGGAGATTCCCCTACATCTGCCCATCCTCCTGGTAATGTCCATCCGCCGTCCATACGCTCCCGTACCAATAAAAGTCGATTTTCCTGAAATATCGCACCTCGGACATCAATCCTTGGGGTGGTGTAACCAATTGGTGTCAGAAAAGCCTCTTTTACAGACGGATAATCCAGGTTTGAGTATTCACAAACGATCTCGGCTGCAATTTCCATCAATCTCTGATACCTCTGACGTTGAAACACATTCTCAGCATAATGAGATCCCGTCTGTGCTAAGGCTTGAATCTCCCTCGCCCAATCGAGCCAACGATAAGCTGTCATGAATTTAAAATTACTAGGTATCTAGGGATCAGTATATATTCATTTACAATCATAATTAGTACTTTCATGGTCTTTTTTAGGGTTGTTGTACGTATTGATATATTTTTCAAGAATCCTTCGATGAGAAAATAAATAACCCATCTCATTTTATAAAAATGATCAGTTCATCCCTGTGAAATATAGCTGTCATCCACCTTATCAACAGAATTCTTTCAAAGTTTTTGAAGCTGTGAGCATTAATAATTTTTCCAACCAATCATTAACCTTACTAAGACAGCGATATGATAAACTCGTTGTGTGATATTGCTTTGCGTCGCTGTTTTTGAGGTCATCACTAAGAAATAAAAATGATCTAAGACAATTTATTTTAGCACAAATTAGAAAACGTCATAATAATCACGTATAATCAAGTCTTGGTTTACCCTATGAACAATCCACTGGCAGGTCTGCACCGTTTCTTATACGCCCATTCCTTTTATCCTCTGGTCTTATCAACTCTGATGGCTGCTGCTTTTTATACTTTCCGGATTTTTTATAGTGGTACCAATAACTACTCAAACCTGAGTTGGAATTTATTTCTTGCCTGGTTGCCTTATATCATCAGCTTACTCGCTGCAGCAGTTTATCAATCGAATTCGAAACAATGGGGTATCATCCTAGTATTGGTATTTTTCTGGTTGATATTTTTCCCAAACGCTCCTTATATGGTCACTGATTATTTTCACCTCGATCCTCGTCCTCCTGTCCCTTTATGGTTTGATATTAGTTTGATTGCCATATTTGCATTTACAGGTTGTTTTCTCTCTATTGCCTCCTTACGAACAATACATATCATTATCGAAGGTTATTTTGGGAGATTCATCGGTTGGCTTTTCGCACTAGTTGCCCTTGGTTTGGGCAGCCTTGGCGTTTATCTGGGTCGATTTGGTCGGTATAATACCTGGGATATCTTCTTGGAACCCAAATCGATAATAAAGGAAATTGCTAGTAATCTATTAAATCCTGGGGATAATCTCGGATTTGTTGGTTTCACTCTAATGTTCACATCAATTCTATTAGTCTTTTACTTGATGTTTGTAACAGCTTCCAACCAAAGGGGATCTTCACCAACAAGAGAGCAATGACAATCAATCCCAATAATTAAAAAGTTCCAGGTAAAATAAACCAATATGCCAGAAAATTCATTCCAATCTCGAATTAACAACAATGATCATCTCATTGCAGATGGAGCCACCGGGTCAAATCTGATTGCTAGAGGACTACCGAACGGTGCAACTGCTGAATCTTGGGTCTTGGAACAACCAGAGCAAATAATCCAATTACATAAGGATTTTATATCTGCTGGATCTGATATCATCCTAACGTGTACATTTGGTGCCAGCGCTATTCGGGTAAAAGGTTCAATATTAGAGGGTAAGGCAGATCATATTAATCGAAAAGCGGTTGAACTTGCTAAAGCTGCAATTATTGGCACACAGACATATATAGCTGGTTCATTAGGACCAGTAGGACAATTGTTAAAACCTTATGGCCCTTTGACATTTGATGAAGTTCAAGAAACCTATACTGAGCAAGCACGTGCTATCACTGAATCTGGAGCAGATTTGTTAGTAATTGAGACCCAATTCGATATGGGAGAGATCAATGCAGCCATTACTGGTGCCAGATCTGTGTCTAATTTGCCATTGGTCGTTTCTCTCAGTTATGACCGAGGAATTCGTACGATGATGGGAGTCAGCCCCGCCCAGGCTGCGAAAGCGCTCGAAATGTTACCGGTGGATATTATCGGGATCAATTGTGGTCGGAGCCTTGAAGAAAATTTGCAGAACCTTGTAGAACTCCGACAAGTGACCTCAAAACCCATCTGGTTCAAGCCGAACGCTGGGTTACCTCACATCGATACCCAGGGAAAAACCGTGTATGAAACAACCCCTGAATTGATGGGGCAACAGGTTCATGCATGGCTTGATGCTGGCGCACAAATTATCGGTGGTTGTTGTGGAACAAGCCCAGACCATCTGAAAGAAATATCCATACATGCAAAAGCATATAAACATAGTTAGTTTTGTAATATGATTGCCCGTTTGTAAATCTTAATTATAAAAGTGCATACATATGGAGTCGCGCATCTATGACAATTGGAAAGGTTGTTGGTATTTATATCGCTCAGAAACAAGGTGAGCAGACAGTTTTAGTTGATCAGGTTCATGTAGTTCCTGGGTTGGGTATTGAAGGCGACCGTTATTTTAACAAACCTGCAAATTCAGCAGGTAAAGGTCGTACTGGGCGTGAGATCACCTTGATCGAGCTGGAAGCAATCGAATCCTTGCGTGAGGATTCTGGGATACCAATAATGCCAGGTCAAACCAGGCGGAATATCATCACAAGTGGAATTGCCTTAAATGACCTCGTTGGGCAATTGTTCTTTGTCGGCAATGTACATCTTCGAGGAGTACGCTTGTGCGAGCCTTGCCAATATCTGGCCGATCGAACCGATCCGCGTATTTTAAAAGCTATGGCTCATCGTGGTGGTCTACGAGCTGACATCATAACTGAAGGAAACATTCACATCAATGATACTTTTTCGATCCCTGGGTAAGGAGATATTATGACTGATGCCCGTTCAATCGCCATCCAGTATGCACATCATAACTCAATCCGTTTTCTTGATGAGTTGAAGGAATTTTCATCGATCGCCTCGATTTCTACGGATCAATCTTCAAAACCTGACATAATTCGTGCAGCCGAATGGACCGCAAAACAGCTACGAGCGCTTGGGATTAATAATGTGCAGATATTTCCTACTCAAGGACACCCAATTGTTTATGGCGAGTGGTTAGGTGCTGGCAGTTCAGCACCTACTGCCTTGATCTATGGCCATTATGATGTACAACCTGTCGACCCACTCAATTTATGGGTCACAGGTCCTTTTAAGCCTGATATACGCGGTGATTACATATACGCCCGTGGAATAACGGATATGAAGGGACAAATGATGGTCGCTTTGGACGCATATGAATCCATTTCTCGGACTGGGAAGCTCCCCATCAACTTCAGATTCCTCTTCGAAGGTGAGGAGGAAATTGGCTCACCAAACCTGGTACCTTTCATGGAAACACATAAAGAATTATTACAATGCGACTTTGCAATTAATCCGGATACGGGTACATTGTCACCGGAGATTCCTTGTATCACATACGCCCTGAGAGGTCTGGCATATATGGAAATCCGTGTTTATGGTCCAGACCACGATCTACATTCGGGTGTGTTTGGTGGTGCGGTCTTAAATCCAGCCCAGGCATTATGTGAAATTATTGCAGGGTTGCACGACGATCAAGGTCGCGTGACTTTGCCTGGATTTTACGATAAAGTTCGCCTGATCGACAAAGAAGAGCAAGGTGAGCTTGCCAGATTGCCAATCGGTGATCAATATTATTTGAATGCTACCGGTGCACCATCATTGTATGGGGAAGCAGGCTTTACGACAATAGAGCGCCTTGGAGTCCGTCCGACTTTGGAAGTCAATGGAATGTTATCTGGATTCACTGGTGACGGAGCAAAGACCGTTCTACCGGCTTGGGCAATGGCGAAGATTTCAACTCGTTTGGTTCCTGACCAACAGCCAGCAGATGTTTATCAGCAAATGAGCGACTACCTCGAAAGACATGCGCCTAAAGAAATTCGTTGGAGTTTAATTCCAATGCATGGTGGTCCTGCTTCAATTTCAGACCGCAATTCTGTGTACATCAAAGCATTAGAGCGTGCGCTGGAAACTGTTTGGCATACACAGCCGGTTTATAAACGTGAGGGAGGGAGTGTCCCTGTAGTTTTAGATTTTCAACAGATCTTAGGAGTAGAAACTGTGAACACTGGTTTCTCAATGCCGGATGATAATATGCACTCTCCCAATGAGAAGCTCCATCTACCAACCTGGTATCGTGGAATTGATTCCTTTATTCATTTCTACTTTAACCTGGCTGAATGAATATGGTTTTTTTATTGATATTTGGTTTATAGGTATAATATGGCTGAAAAATCTCGTTTTCCGATGTATGGTGGACAAGCAGTGATCGAGGGGGTAATGATGCGTGGCACGCAATCAGTTGCGATTGCTATGCGCACCCCACTAAAAGATATTACCATTCATAAAGAACCGTTGGGAGCATTATACAAAAATAAGTACATCAAAATCCCTTTTATACGGGGCTTAGTGATGTTATTGGATGCCCTATCGCTTGGAATTCGTGCTCTTACGATCTCCGCGAATACACAGACCGGTGAGGATGAAAAAATCCAAGGTCCGCTTCTGTATCTAACCTTGCTTATATCACTAACGATCGGCGTCGGTCTTTTCTTCCTGGCACCTGCTGCGCTTGGTCAACTTTCAGAACGATTTCTTTACATTGGATCATGGTGGGGTAATTTAATAGAAGGCGTTGTGCGCTTAGCGCTTTTTGTGGGCTATATTTGGGCAGTCGGGCAGATGGCAGATATTCAACGGGTCTTTTCCTATCATGGTGCAGAACATAAAACGATAAATGCGTTTGAGTCAGGTGCTGAGTTATCGCCAGAAAACGTAGCCAAGTATTCAGTTGAACATCCACGATGTGGAACATCATTCCTGCTCACATTAATATTATTATCTATTCTTTTATTTTCGCTGCTTGGTCCCCTACCATTTTGGGCGCGCATGGCAAGCCGGATTATTTTTCTGCCAGTGCTGGCTTGCATTGCTTACGAATACATCCGTTGGACTGCTAATCATTTGGATTCAAAATTTGTCCGAATCTTGATTAAACCAAACCTGGCACTCCAGCATCTCACAACCCGTGAACCGACCATTGATATGCTTGAAGTATCCATTGCAGCTTTTAATGCGATGCGAACCGATGAGGATATTCCTGTGTAAGTATATAAGTTGCATAAAAAGGCAGTGTCCTACGCCTCGGTTGCTGCCATATTTTTATTCTACTCCCCAATGATCTGGACGATAATTTCCCTTTCTCTCGGTCGGGTATCAAAATCGATAAAGACGATTTGTTGCCAGGTTCCAAGTGTCAATCGTCCATCTACAAGTGGTATGGTAATTGATGCTCCTAAAAGTGCTGCTCTGACATGACTATGGCCGTTCCCATCATGCCAGGCTTCATTATGCTGGTAATTAATGTCTTTCGGTACAATTTCATTAAATGTTGTTGATAGGTCCTGTAATACGCCCGGTTCAAATTCAATGGTTGTGACACCGCTTGTGGATGATGGACAGAAGATGGTTACTAATCCATTCATCAGAGAGCTGGATTGGATGCACTCCCCAACTTTTTGGGTAATATCAAGGATATCTGTATTTCCTTGAGTGGTTAAGAATATATGGTTCAGTCTGGCTTGCATATTATCTGGGTTGTATATCTATCATTCAGCGGAAATAACCATATTGCGTCCTGCTGCTTTGGCTGCATACATGGCTTGATCGGCTTTTCGGATAATTTCATCGCTTGTGGTTCCATGCATGGGGTAGACTGAGACACCTGCCGATAGAGTTGCATTTAATACATCTCCTTCATAGATAA
>Ga0209254_10006910_pt1 | contig 10474 bp, 6 predicted proteins | sample FrelakmetDIP11DI_FD_187148 | JGI IMG/M metagenome (GOLD analysis project Ga0209254, IMG submission 187148) | Freshwater lake sediment microbial communities from the University of Notre Dame, USA, for methane emissions studies - DIP11 DI (SPAdes)... | ecosystem: Environmental > Aquatic >... | reverse complement strand
CGGGTGGAGTGAGGTCCTCTCGGCCCTGGTGGCCGGTTACGAGGTGAGTGTGCGCATTTCCGCAGCCCGGGATTTCTCCGTGCTGGACACGCTCTCCACCGGGCGCTGGTGCGCATACGGGGTGGCGGCGGCCGCGAGCCGGCTGCGCAGTCTGACCGTGAGGCAGACCGCGGAGGCGATGGCGACGGCGGGCGTTCTGTCACCTGGGCTTTCCGCGGCCGGCTACAGCCAGGTCATGGGCAACCACGCCAAGGAGGGCATCCCCTGGGCGACGCTGACCGGTCTGTGGGCGGCGGAGCTTGCGGCCGGCGGCTTCACCGGCCCGCTGGACATCCTGGACCATCGCGGGTATTACGATGCGGGAAAAATCCTGGCGGGGCTTGGAGAAAACTTCGCCGTGGACGGTGTTTATTTCAAACCCTATGCGTGCTGCCGTTGGATTCACTGCGCCCTGGACGGGCTTTGCGATTTGATGCGCCAGCACAGCCTTGAGGCTGCCGATATCAGCGCGGTCGAGGTGCACACGTTTGCAAGGGCGCTGCGGCTGAACAACCACCCGGATCCGGACCGTCTCGAGTCCGCCCAGTACAGCCTGCCGTTCTGCCTGGCGGCGGCGGCATGTGAAGGCAAGGAGGTGCTCCTGCCGATGCGGGCGAGCCTGCTGCACCGGCCGGACCTCGTTGCGCTGGCCCGCCGGGTATCCCTGCACGTGGACGCGGGGCTGGATCGGATGTTCCCGGAGTGCACCGCCGCACGGGTCGTCATCAAGACCCCCGGTAAACGCCTTGAAGCCGACTGCCGCCACCCGCTGGGCGACCCGGCCAACCCCATGGACTGGGGGATGCTGGTGCAAAAATTTCAGCATGTGACCAGCGGGTTGCTGTCGCCGGCGCGCCAAAAAGAGATGATCCGGACCGTGCAGTTGCTGCCGGTCCTTGGCCCGGCACCTCTGCAAAGCCTTCTGGCCGCGCCTATCGGGTAAATGATGCAGGGCCTTAGGCGTCAGGCGTCAGGTGTTGAGCAAAGGTAGCACCTCGGGTAGCGAGGGTACAAGGGTTCAGGAGGAAAGCAGTCGCCGCTGACCTGATTCGTCCGTGCGGGTTCCCTGAACCCCGAACCCTGAGGCCTGAGCCTTTAGGAGCGAGGGGTGGTTTCACCAATTCAAGCGTCTGAAAGGAAGCCCATGAAGATAGGTGTCAGAAGCGAAGACAAAAGCCAGTGGGAGCGCCGGGTGCCGCTGGTGCCCGGCGACGTGAAAGCGCTGCGAGAAGCCGGCATCGATGCCGTGGTGCAGGCCAGCCCCCACCGGGCCTTTGGGGACGACGAATTCGCTCGGGCCGGCGTGCCGGTCCAGCCGGACCTGGGCGACTGCAACATTATTATCGGCATCAAGGAGATCCCGCCGCCCAAGCTGGAGGCCGGCAAGGTCTATCTCTTTTTCCCCCACGTCATCAAAGGCCAGCCGGGCAACATGCCCATGCTGCGCCGCCTGATGGAGCTCAACACCACCCTGGTGGATTACGAGCGCATCGTGGACGAGAAAAACCGCCGCCTGATTTTCTTCGGCCGCCACGCCGGCCTGGCCGGCATGGTCAACACGCTGTGGTCGCTGGGGAAACGGCTTGACATCGAAGGTGTGCCGTCCGCCTTCAGCCGTTTGAAGCAGGCCCGAACCTATGCCGAGCTTTCCGGTGCACAGGAGGACATGCAACGGATCGCCGCTCGTATCTCCGCCGAGGGGGTCCCTCAGTCGGTTCATCCCCTGGTGGTTGGGTTCACCGGCTACGGCAACGTGTCCCAAGGCGCCCAGGAGATATTGGACATCCTGCCGGTTCAGGCGATCTCACCGGCCGAGCTTAAAGACGTCGCGCACGGCCGCACCCGGGATGCCCGGGTGGTCTACAAGGTCGTGTTCAGGGAGGAGGACCTGGTTGAACCGCTGGAGGCAGGCAAGGCCTTCGATCTGGGCGATTACTACCGCAGGGGGGTCGGCGGGTATCGCAGCGTTTTTGACCGTTACGTGGATGATCTCACCGTTCTGGTCAACTGCGTCTACTGGGATGAGCGCTACCCGCGGCTGCTCACCCTCGACCAATGCCGCAGCCGGTGGGCGCCCGGCCGAAGCCCCAAGCTCAAAGTCATCGGCGACATCAGCTGCGACGTGAACGGATCGGTCGAATGCACCGTCAAGCCCACCGAGCCGGGAAACCCGGTTTACGTCTACGAGCCCGGGACAGGGAAGGCAAAAGACGGCTTCGAGGGCGACGGGCCGGTCGTCATGGCCGTGGAAATCCTGCCGTCTGAAATCCCCCGGGAATCCTCCATCGACTTCAGCCGCGTTCTGAAGCAGTTCATGCCGCACTTGGCAGCGGCGGACTTGTCCAGGAGCTTCGCCGAGATTGAACTGCCGCCGGAGCTCAAACGCGCTGTGATCGTTTACAAGGGAGAACTGACGCCGGAGTACGGCTACCTGAAGTCGTTCATTTGAAAAGGCGCAGGAAGCGGCCCGCGCGTTTTGAAGAGGCATAGGTCCTATGGGTCTTATAGGACCTATGCTTTTTTTGTCGTCTCAACGTTCCAAATCCCTGAGGACATCCTCGTACCAGTTGGCCCGGTCCTTGAGCTTGATCATCAGCTGGGTTTTTTCCAGGGCGATGCCCACCTGGTGGGCGAGGTGCTCCATCCACATGATGTAGTCCGAGTCGGGTTCGAACTCGAACGGATAATACAACCGCAGGGCGCCGGCGATCTGGTCGCCGATCCGGATGGGCAGCCCCAGGATGGCCAAAACGTGCTCGGCGGCGGCGGCTTCCTTGTACTGGATCCGGGGGTCGGTGGCGACCTTGGAAATCACCACCGGTTTGCCGGTGGTCACTTCCCCCATGCTGAGCCCGGCAAATACCGGCCCCTTGGCAAGATAGCTGTCGCTCAGACCATAGCGGACCATCGTGGAGAGGGTCTTGGTTTTGGGGTCGAGCATCAGCAGGCCGCTGCCGCGGGCGAGCCCGTATTTCGCCACGGTGGCGAGCAGCGACAGCATGGCTTCCTTGAGATCGGTCGACGGCATGCGCTGGATGTCGGACACCGCCGCCTTCATCGAGGCGAAGTAGAAGGATTTCTTGAGAGCCAGGCCGGCCTGATGCGCCAGCGCCTGTAACGATTCCATTTCCTCGGGAGTGAACTCCCGCGGCTGGGAGAAATACAGCCGCAGGGCGCCCACCATGGCGCTGGTCGCTGTGAGAGGCAGCCCCACGACGCAGCGGATGCCTTCCTTGAGGGTTGCATCCGGATATTGGATCCGGGGGTCGGTGGCGACATCCCGCACGATCACGGGCACCCGATCGATCGTCTCGCCTATACTTTTGCGAGGACTGATCGTCCCCTTGCTCCGGTAGGACTCGCTGAGTCCGAACGAGGCGGAGATCAGCAAATTCTCCTCGCTGGGGTTGAAAAGCATGAGGTTGGCCCCGCGGGCGTCATAGAGCGCCACCGCATTGCGCACAACGGCGTTCTGAGTGACCTCCAGGTCGAAGGACGCATGAATCTCGGCAAGTGCATGAAGGTAGCGGCGGAAGAAATCGGCGGTTGGCATAGGTCGCTTTTCTCCTTTGGGCGGGCAGCGGTTGCTGGCCGGAGGTTTGTTTTGCGTTACCTGAACCGACAATATGCCGTATCACGTCCCCCCTCATGGCCGCGCGGTTCCGAGGGGGCAGTTTCACCGGAGGGGAAAAACCAAGCATCAGCATCAGAACGTGTTTGGATCAACCGGCGTCCTTTACCACCAGAAGGGACTTGGCATAAAGCAATCTGACCTTGCGCACGTTCTCGTTGGGCCGGGAGAACGAAAGCGCGTGCGTCGTGCATCCGGCCACGCAGGCGGGGTGCAGCCCCTGCGCCACGCGGTCGAAGCAGCCGTCGCACTTGACCACCCTGCCGGTGGACTCGTCCCATTGCGGGACCTTCCAGGGGCAGGCACCGACGCAGGCCCGGCATCCCACGCACAGGGACCGAACCACGTGGACCCAGCCGTCTTCCGCGCGTTTGACCATGGCACCGGTCGGGCAGATGGCGACACACCAGGGTTTTTCACAGTGGAAGCACGGTCGAAACGCGGATAAAACCTGCACCTTGTCCAGCAGACGGTCCGGGCCGGCAGTGATCAGCACACCGGGCTTGACGCCGGCGGCGGTCCGGTTCTTGACCTGGCAGTGCACCTCACAGGCCTTGCAGCTGATGCATCGTAGCGGATCGTGCCGGATCATGTATTTGCTCATCAGATCTCCTACCGGGCTGTCGAAAAACCCAGCCTGAAGCCGTTACAGCTTGCGGACGGTTATGACGTGTTCCTGCAGCGCCAACCCTCCGCCGCTAGGGTCCCGGATGTCCAGCCCGCCGGGCATGAGGCGGTTGGCCGCCAGCCCGCGGCCGAACGCCCTCGATTCCGTCGGCAGGATGCGCCCGAAGCCGGGCACCATGAACGCGGCCTCGGGGTGGATGAACTCCGAGAGCCGGGCTTTGATGCGGCCGGAGCGGTCCTGGACGGAAACGGCCACCGTCTCGCCGTCGGCGATTCCCAGCGCGGCGGCGGCCGCCTGGTTCATCCAGAGCACGTTTTCGGGCATCTGCTTGTGCAGCAGGGGATTGTTCACGGTGTGGCCGTCGCTGTGCAGGCCGCAGCCGCCCAAGGTCAGGCGGAACGTCCCGGCGGCGGGGCGGTTCTTCGGGGCGTACACCCCCAGGCTAGGCAGGCCCTGTCGTCGCGACCGGAAGCTGACCATCTCGATTTTGCCCGAGTCCGTCGGAAACCGGAACCCTTCGGTCAGGCGTTCATAGTGCGGCCGGCCGGTGAGTTCCACCAGCCCCTTGGCGTCGAAGTCCTGCAGCCTCACGCCGGTGCCGTCCAATTGAAATTTCCAGATATCCTCCGCCGAGGCGAAGGCAAGGGATTCCATCCCCAGCTTGCGCGCGAGACCGCCGATGATCTCCCAATCCGCCCGGGTGTCGAAGCGGGGATGGGCGCAGCGCCGGCGCAGCAGAAGGGTCGGCTGGATCCCATTCAACTGGGCGATGAGGCTCTCCCGTTCGAGGTACGGCGACAGCGGCAGGACCAGGTCGGCGTGCCAGGCGGTCTCGGACCAGGCGGAGGTTGCGCATACCAGAAGGTCCAGGTTTGCAAAGAACGAGATGAGTTTCTGCGGGTCCGGAAGCTCGGCGAGGGGGTCCTGTTGGTAGGTGATGCAGGCCTTCACCGGGTAAGGGTCGCCGCTGTGAACGGCGCCCAGGGCTTCCTGCAGAAGCCCCGGCCCGCCCTCGAAGGCCGGATATTTCCAGGGCACGCCGTCGGCCCGCTGCTCCGTCACCGGCGGGAAAAGGCCGATGAAGCGGTTGAGCCCTTTCTGGCCGACGTCCTCGGGACGCAGGGCCAGCGGCAGCCCGCCCCTGGCGCCGACCGAGCCCAGGAGGACATTGATGATGAGGACCGTGCGGCACACGAAGAAGGAGTCGGCGTAGCGCGCGGTCCTCCATCCCGGATGCCAGACCACTCTCGGCGCGGCTTTGGCGAGGTCTTGGGCCAGCGCCTCGATGTCTGCGGCCTTAATGCCGGTTTCGGCTGCGGCGATCTCCGGGGAGAAAGCGCCTGCCATGCGTCCGAGTTCGTCCAGGTCGGCGATCCATTTCTCGGCATAGGCCGTGTCGTAAAGCTTGTGCTTCAAAAGGGTGTGAATCACGGCCATGTTCAGGGCGTAGTCGGTGCCGGGCCGGATGAGGAAGAACCGATCGGCCTTGCCGGAGGTCACCGTGGCCCGGACATCGACGACGGTGAGCCGCCCGCCGTTTTCAAGCCCATCCAGCAGGTCATTGGCCTGCTGGATGTGAACGGACTCGAAGAGGTTGCGGGCCTGCAGGACCACCTCGCGCGCGTTTTTCAGGTCAAGGACCAGCCGGTCGTCGGTGAAGCCGAACAGGGACAGCGCGGCGTGCTGGCGGTTGACGCCCTGCACCGACTCCTCGCTGAAATAATTGGGCGAGCCCAGGCCGCGCACGAAGGCCTGCCGCAGGTCGCTGAACGGACCGCCCGTGTCCGACCAGAGAATGCTGCGGCTGCCGTAGCGGTCGCGCACCTCCGATAGTTTCTCGGCGGCGTGGGAAAGAGCTTCCTCCCAGGACAGCCGCTGCCACCGGCCTTCCCCGCGCTCACCCTTGCGGAGCATGGGAAACTGGGGCCGTTCGTCGTCGCGGACAAAGGGGATACCGGCGGCACCGCGCGTGCAAAGCGCCCCGCGGATCGAGGGAACCTGCCGGTTGCCCTGGATGAAACGGCTTTCACCGTTTTCCACGTCGACTTCAATCGGACAGCGCACCGGGCACATGCCGCAGACGCTGTAGACGGTTTTTGCTGGCATTCCTTCCTCCGTAGTCTTATCTCAAGGCATCAGCTGTCGCCCGGCCGCTTCCGCCCATCTGAACACCGGCGCCGGAACGGCGCCCAGCAGCAGCAGGAGACCGGCCAGCACACCGCCCCACAAGGCCCCTCCGGGCGGAGGCGCCGCAGCGTCCGCGTCGGCCTCAACCGTGTAGGCGTGGCGGATGAGGTTCAGGTAGTAGTAAATGGAGATGGCCGTGTTCAGGGCGGCGACGACCACCAGCCAGTTGTAGCCCCGGTTCCAGGCCGCGCTCAAGAGAAAGAGCTTGCCCATGAAGCCGGCGGTGGGCGGCAGCCCCACCAGCGCCAGAGCGGCCACCGCCAGCACAAACGCCAGGAACGGCGCCCGGCGGTAAAGCCCGTTGAGGTCGCTCAATTGGAGGTTGCGGCCGTCGGTGGACAACCGGCAGATCACCCAGAAACAGGTCAGGTTCATGAGAACGTAGATCAGGCTGTAGAACCCCGCGGCGGCCAGGCCGCTCGCCGATGCCGCCACCAGCCCCACCATGACGTAGCCGGCATGGGCGACGCTGGAATACCCCAGCATGCGCTTGATGTCCTGCTGGGTCAGGGCGGCGAGGTTGCCGAAGGTCATGGAGGCCGCCCCGAGGATCGCCAGGATCGTGGTGACCTGCAGTCCGGGCTTGAGCATGGCGGCCAGGCGGATCAGGATCACCACCGCCCCGAGCTTGGGCACGGTGGCGGCGTAGGCCGCCGTCTCGTTGCTCGCGCCGTCGTAGACGTCCGGTGCCCAGAAGTGGAAAGGAAAGAGGGCCAGCTTGTAGAAGAACCCCGCCATGAACAGCGTCAGGCCGATGATGCCGACCGGGGCCTCGGCCCAGGTCCAGGGCCGGGCGGTCAAGTCCGCCAGATAGCTGGAGTGCTGGCCGGCGAGGATGTAGGCCAGGCCGAAAAGAGACAGGGCCGTGGCGGCGGCCCCGAAGAGGATGTACTTGATGCCGGCCTCGGCGGCGCGGGGATCGCGGCCCCGCAGCGGGATGAGGGCATACAGGCTGTAGGAGGAAAGCTCCAGGGCGAGGAAGATCGTGACCAGTTCCACCGCGCTCGCAAGGCACATGAGGCCGAGCGCGCTCAGCGCCAGCAGCAGAAAGTAGTCCGCGCGTTTTTCGGGCTCGAGGGTCGGCTGGGAAGCGGCGTTGAGCACGGCGACGGCAAACCCCAGCGCCACGGCGAACTTGAAGAACTGGGACAGGCCGTCGATTTTGTAGGAGCCCCAGAACAGGAGGCCCCCGGCCCCCAGGCTGCAGCCGGCGGCCGCCAGGCCGGCGCAGGCCGCCAGGGGCAACAGCGGCGAAAAATTCCTGCCGCTGGTGGGCGATTTGGTTACACTATGCAGGAACAGCGCCAGAACGATGACGAGCTGGAAAATCTCCGGCAGCAACAGGTTCGCATTAAACTCCACTGACGTTCTCCTTAACGCCTCTCAGCGCGGCGGTGTCGGTGTCGGGCCGGCCGGGGTCGAGGCCATGCCGGCGGTCGCTAATGGTCCGGCCGGAGCCGGCGTTGCGTCCGGACGGACCGCGGCCGCCACCGAACGCTTGCGGAATTCGTCAAGGACGCGGGTCAGGGTCGGGTCCATGGCCCTGAGGGTCAGGCCGGGCGCAAGCCCGATGTAAATCACCAGGACCGCCAAGGGGGCGAAATAGACCCACTCCCGGACGTTGAGGTCCTTCCAGGCCTTGGCCTTGGTCGGTTCGCCCCAGGCAAGCTTCTGGCTCAGGCGCAGCATGTAGGCCGCGCCCAGCATGACGCCGGGGATGGCTGCGCCGCCCACCCAGGGGTTTTGCGCGAATGCGCCGATCAGCACCAGGATCTCGCCCACAAAGCTGTTGGTGCCGGGAAAGCCGAGCGAGGAAAGGGCAAACAACCCGAAGAACCCCATGTAGGCCGGGAGATATTTGCCCAACCCCAGGTTTTCGCCGATCTCCCGGCTGTGGCTGCGCTCGTAGATGCAGCCCACCAGCATGAAGAGGGCGCCCGTGGTGATGCCGTGGTTGAGCATGACCATGAGCGCTCCTTCCAGCCCGCGCAGGGTGAAGAGGAAGATCCCCAGGGTCACGAAGCCCATGTGGGCCACCGACGAATAGGCGATCAGTTTCTTCATGTCGCGCTGGCCCAAGGCCACGAAACTGCCGTAAAGAATGGAGGCGATCGATAGGGCGATCATCAGCGGCGCGAAATAAACGCTGGCCGCCGGGGTCATGGGCAGGCAGAAGCGCATGAAGCCGTAGGCCCCCATTTTGAGCAGGACCGAGGCCAGCAGAACGCTCCCGGCCGTGGGGGCCTCCACGTGCGCGGCCGGCAGCCAGGTGTGGAACGGGAACATGGGAACCTTGATGGCAAAGGCAAACGCCATGGCCAGGAAGGTCCAGCACTGGAAGCTGAAGGGGTAGGACTTGGCCGAAAGCTCGGGGATGGAGAAGGTCCCGCCGGCAAGGTAGAACGCCACCATGGCCACCAGCAGCAGGGTGCTGCCGGCGAGGGTGTAAAGGAAGAATTTGAGCGAAGCATAGCGGCGTTCGGGTCCGCCCCAGACCGCGATGAGCAGGAACATGGGGACCAGCATGGCCTCCCAGAAGATGTAAAACAGAACGAAGTCCAGGGCGAGGAAGACGCCCACGCAGGCCGAGGTCATGAGCATGAGGCTGAAGTGGAACTCCTTGACCCGCCGGCTGATGTAGGTCCACGAGCACAGCACGCACAGCGGCAGCAGCAGCACGGTCAGCAGCACCATCAGCAGGCTGATGCCGTCCATGCCCAGATGGTAATGCAGGCCCCACTGCGGCACCCAGGCCGCTTTCTCCTGGAACTGGTATCCGGATACGGACAGATCGAAACGCAAAAGCGGCAGCGCCAGCAGCAGTTCGAGCAGCCCCACGCCGAGAGAAAACACTCGCACGGCACGGTCCCCGCGGATGAAGGGCAGGGCCAGGCAACCCGCGACCGGGAAGAAGATCAGCACCGTCAAGATCGGCCATTCACTCATGCGCAGTTCCACTCCGAATCGTGTGGCATCATGACTCCGGCAATCATATAGGCCCACCTCCGGCAGGACGCCGTCTCACCGGGGAGCCTGTCGCGGCGAGGTCCAGCCGTCTCATCCAACGTACCAGACCACCGCAAACACGACGAGGCCCAGCACCACGGCCGCCGCCAGGTAATCCTGCAGCCGGCCGGTCTGGGCGCCGGTCGCCGTGCGGCCGACGCGGCGCACACCCGCCGCCGTGCCGTCCACGACGCCGTCGATGGCGCGCTGGTCAAACCACACGCTGCCTCCGGCGATGTTCATCAAACCCCGCAGGCCGGCGCGGTTGTAGAGTTCCGTCCACCAGTTGTCGATCAGTTCCACCGGCCGCCGGGCCAGGGCGAGCACCCACCGGCCGATCAGGCGGTAGAAGTAGTCCACATCCAGGTTGAGCTTGGCTTCGGGGACCAGCTTGTGCCGCAAGAGATAAAACCCCAAGCCGGTGAACCCCAGGAGCAGCAGGGTCTGCAACACATGCCAAGGGGTATATGGGACATAGTCCACCGGATGGGGCAGCAGCCGGTAGAGGAATCCGGGCTGGACGCCGATGTAAAAGCACAGCAGGCCGGCGATGGCCATGGCCGCGTACATGTTGCGGGGCACGGGTTTCAGTTCGATCCCCGGGTCGGGCCGGCCGAACCAGGCGAAGTAGGGCAGCTTGATGCCCACCGACAGGAACGTGCCCACCGCGGCGAATTCCATGCCGATCGCCAGCCAGGTGTGGTGGGCCTCGGCCGCGCCGGTGATGGTCATGGTCTTGCTGACGAACCCGGAGAAGAGCGGAAAGCCGGAGATGCTCACCGCCGCTACCATGTACCAGAGGAACGCCCACGGCAGCCGCCGGAAGAGGCCGCCCAGCTCTGAAAGCTTGGCCGTGCCGGCCGCGTACAGCAGCGTGCCGGCTCCCATGAAGAGCAGGCCCTTGTAGAGGATGTGGGCGTAGGCATGGGCGCAGGCGCCGTTTACGGTCATGGCCGTGCCCACCCCCACGCCCGCCACCATGT
>Ga0209254_10006909_pt1 | contig 10475 bp, 9 predicted proteins | sample FrelakmetDIP11DI_FD_187148 | JGI IMG/M metagenome (GOLD analysis project Ga0209254, IMG submission 187148) | Freshwater lake sediment microbial communities from the University of Notre Dame, USA, for methane emissions studies - DIP11 DI (SPAdes)... | ecosystem: Environmental > Aquatic >... | reverse complement strand
TGCTCAAGGGCCAGGACGTCACCGAGGGCGACCACGACGATCGCCTCCCGCGAGCGCCTACACCGCGTCGTACGGGACGTAGGCGGGCCGCCACATCGCCGCGGAGACGGCCGCCGGGATCGCGTCCGGCGGGAAGCGGCGGCCAACGCCCAGCTGCCCCAGGTGGAGGACCACCTCGATCGCGATCTCGCGGGCGACAACCCGCAGGTCCGAGATCGGCGGGAACAGGGCGCCCCGGGCGAGCATCTCCGGCGTTGCCATGTCGGCGAGGCGTCGCGCGGCGACCAGGAACGCGGACTCCGGCAGGATCCGCGCCTCGGACACGATGGCGCCCAGGCCGACGCCCGGGAAGATGTAGCCGTTGTTCGCCTGCGGGACCCGGCGTGACACACCGCCGATCTCGAGCGGCGGGAACGGGCTGCCGGTCGCGATGATCGCGCGGCCGTCCGTCCAGGCCATCAGGTCCACGGGCCGCGCCTCTGTGTTCGCGGTCGGGTTCGAGAGCGGCAGCACGATCGGGCGTTCCACGCCCGCCGCCATCGCGCGGATCGCCGCCTCGCCGAAGGCGCCGCTGACCGCGGTGGTCCCCAGGAGGACGTTTGGCCGGAACGCCGCGACCACCTCCTGGAGCCCGTGCGTACCCGCCGGGTCCAGGCCCATGGCCGCCACCACGTCCCGCGGCAGGGCAGCGTCCCACTTGTCCTCGTCCAGGCCCGGGCGCCCTTCGACCACCAGGCCGCGCGAATCCAGCACCGCGATCGCAGCCCGTGCGTCGTCCGCCCCCATACCGTCCTCGACCATCGCGAGCTGCAGGAGCCGGGCGATCCCGGTTCCGGCCGCACCCGCACCGGCGAGCACGATCCGCGCGTCCGGGAGCGTGCGGCCGGAGGAGCGGAGGGCGGCAAGGATCGTGGCCACGGCGATGGCCGCCGTGCCCTGGATGTCGTCGTTGAAGCTGCAGACCCACTGGCGATAGCGTTCCAGCAGGCGGATGGCGTTGTGCTGCTTGAAGTCCTCCCACTGGAGGACGGCCCGTGGATGGACCTCGCGGACGCCGGCCACGAACGCCTCCACGACCTCGTCGTACGCCGCACCCCGGAGACGCGGGTGGCGCCAGCCGACGTACAGCGGATCGACGAGGAGCTCCACGCGGTCCGTGCCCACGTCCAGCGAAACCGGCAGGGTCAGGCCGGGATGGATGCCCGCGGCCGCCGAGTACAACGCCAGCTTGCCGATCGGGATGGGCATGCCACCGGCACCCTGGTCGCCCAGGCCCAGGATGCGCTCGTTGTCCGTGACCACGACCAGGCGGATCTCGTCCCGCGCGGCGTGGCGCAGGATCTCCGGCACGCGGCCCACATCGTCCGGGGTGATCCAGACGCCGCGCGACCGGCGGTAGAGGTGGCTGAACTCCTGGCATGCCCGGCCCACGGTGGGCGTGTAGACGATCGGGAGCAGCTCTTCGAGGTGGTCCAGCAGGACCCGGTGGAACAGGGTCTCGTTCCGGTCCTGGAGAGCCGCCAGGCCGATGTACTTCTCGAGGTCGTCCTGCTTGTGGCGGACATGCTCAAGCTCCAGGGCAACTTGCTGCTCGATCTCCATCACCCGGGGCGGCAGCAGGCCGCGTAGAGCCAGCGAGCCCCGTTCGTCGTCCGTGAACGCCGCGTCCTTGTTGAGGACCGGGTCGGCTAGCAGCGCCATGCCCCGCAGCGTGACCGGGGCCGGGCCGGTCCCGCTTCGTAAGGCATCCAGCACCGTGTGCGACAGGATATGGGCGTGGCCCCGCGGGGTTGCGGGCGGCAGCGAGAGGATCATGCGGGTGTACTCCCGGGACGGCGCACGGGACCGCCCCGGAGGGACGCCCTGACCGTGCTGGTTGGATCTGGGTGCCGAGCACGCATCAGCGTGCGACGATCACCGTGACATGGGCGTTGGCGGCGACGTGCTCGGACACGCTCCCCTGGAGCGTCCGGGCCAGCGTGCCGAGGCCACGGGTCCCGATCACGATCGTGTCGTACCCGCGCTCGTCGGCCATCCGCTCGATGGTCTTCGCAGGGTCACCGCCCGGCTCCAGCAGCTCGGCCTCGATGCCGGCCTCCCGCAACAGCGTGCGGGCTTCCAGCAGCTCCTCCGCGTGGACCGTGCGGTCGTCCCACGGATCGATGGGAGCGCGGCCGGGATGGACCGGCACCACGCTGATGACGCCGACGGTGGCCTCGTAGAGCTTCGCGAGCTCGACCGCCTGGTCGAGCGCACGCTTGGCGGGCTCGCCCCCGTCGTAGGCGAGCAGGATCTTCTTCATGGCCTCGGCTCCTTTCAGGAGGGGCGCCCACAACTGGCGCCGGCGATCGCGTCGCTGCAAGTCTCCAACTAGAAATCATCGACGCCGCGGGCGTCGACGGCCAGCGCCCGAGGACCGGGCAAGCCCTGCCGAAGGGCACGATTCGGTCATGGCTCGACCCGGTCTGGCAGGATGTGCGGCATGGCCGAACAGCAGGTGCGCTACGACAGGTTCGCCCAGGGCTATGCCACGTGGTGGTCGCCGGTCCACCGCGCGTGCACGCTGCGGCTCCTGGACGAGGCCGCCGGCGACGTTGCGGCGGGGGCGCGGCGGATCCTCGACGTCGGGTGCGGCACCGGGGCGTTGGCGGTCGCCGCGGCGGAGCGCTGGCCGTCGGTGATCGTTGACGGCGTCGACGCGTCGGAGGGGATGCTGGCGATCGCGTGCGGCGAGCTCGAAGCGCGGCCCGGGCCGATCCGGGACCGCGTCCGGTACGCGCACGGGTACGCCGACCGGCTGCCGTTCGCGGACGGCACCTTCGACGTCGTGCTGTCCGCGTTCGTCCTGCAGCTCGTCCCATCCCGATCTCGCGCACTGCGCGAGATGCGGCGCGTGCTCCGACCCGGCGGGCGCCTGGCATGCGTCCGGTGGCTCGACGGCGGCCCACCCCTGGCCGCGGACGAGGCCTACGACGACGCGCTGGTCGCGGCAGGCCTGGAGCCGCGGGACCCGGTCGACGACCACCCCGACGCCGTGTCGCCCGGCGCCGCCACGGCCCAGCTGCGCCGTGCCGGGTTCCGGGGCGTGACCGCACACGTCGCCCGGCTCGAGCACGCGTTCACCCCGGAGGGGTTCTCCGGGTTCATCACGCGCTTCGACGACGAGGACCTGTTCGCCACGATGGAGCCGACGGCACGTGCCACGCTGGAGGCGGACCTGCTCGGGCGGCTGCTGGCAATGCCGCCGGATGGGCTCCGGCTCGTGCTGCCGATCGTGTACGCGAGCGGGCGCCGGGGATAGCCGGCGCCCCGGGGATCAGCCTTCGGCGGCGGGCTCCGCTTCTGGCGCGGCCACCGGCGCCTCGGCGGCGACGACAACGGCCTCGACCTCGGCCTCGCGCGGCTCCAGGACCCGGGCGATCACGTCGGCGGGGTCGGCCTGGATCGTCACGCCCGCGGGGACGACGAGGTCCGCCACGGTGATCGTGTCGTCGTAGGTCGCGAGCGAGCCGAGGTCGTAGTGGATGCTCTCCGGCAGGTCGGCCGGCAGGGCCCGCGCCTTCACCATGGACACGGGGTGCACGAGCGAGCCGCCCTGGGCGGCCGCCGGGGCAACGCCGTCGGCCACGAGCTGGACTTCGACGGTGAGCTCCTCGGTCATGCGGACCACGAACAGGTCAGCGTGGAGCGGCCGCCGCGTGACCGGATGGATCTGGATCCCCTGGAGGAGCACCGGGCGGGCCGTGCCACCATCCACGGCGAGGTCGATCAGCGTGGACCGACCGGCACGGCGGCGCAGCTGGTCGAAGGCGTGGGCGTCGATCGTGACGGGCTCGCTGTCGGTACCGTGACCGAACACGACGGCCGGCAGGCGGCCCTCCTTGCGGAGCCGGGCAACGGCCTTGCCGGTGATGGTGCGGCGCTCCGCCGCGAGACGGGGACGATCGGCCATGGATACGAGCCTCCAGCTCTGTCGGCATCCGGCCGGGATCGGGCATCCGGTCCGGCGGCGCCCGGGGCGAGCGGTTGCCCGGGGCGAGCGGGCCTCCGGCCCGTGCATTTCGAGGCCGAGGCTATCACGGGCGTCCACGGGGGGCCTGTCCGCGGGAGGGGGCCCGTCCGCGCCCTCGTCCGGGTCCTCGTCCGGGGCCCGCGGGCAGGCCGGCCGCGGACCGTGGCCCGCCCCTGCGGCCGTCCGGTGTAGGATCGCGGCGCCGTGGCTGCCACCATCCTCATCGTCGAAGACGAGTTCGCCGTTGCGCGGGGGATCCAGTACGCCCTCCAGCAGGAGGGGTACGAGGTCACCGTCGCGCGCTCGGGCGAGGAGGGGCTGGACTTCGCCACCAACCAGGCCCCCGACCTCATCGTCCTGGACGTCCGCCTCCCGGGCATCGACGGCTTCGAGGTGCTGCGCCGCCTTCGCGCCGTCGGCTCCAAGGCGCCGGTCCTGTTCCTCACCGCCCGCGGCGACGAGTTCGACAAGGTGGTCGGCCTTGAGCTGGGTGCGGACGACTACGTGACCAAGCCCTTCGCACTCCGGGAGCTGATGAGCCGCATCCGGGCACTGCTCCGCCGCGCGTACGGGGACCTGGCCAACGCCGCCGGCGGGCGGGTGATCCGCCACGGGGACCTCGTCATCGATCTCGAGCGGCGCCGCGTCCAGCGCGGCAACCGGCGTATCGCGCTGACGGCGACCGAGTTCGAGATCCTCCGCCACCTGGCCAGCCGCCCGGGCCGGGTGTTCAGCCGCCGGGAGCTGCTGGAGCTGCTGCGCGACTACGATGCCCTGGACCAGGACGAGAAGACGATCAACGTCCACGTCAGCCACCTGCGCGAGAAGATCGAGGACGATCCTTCGCTGCCCCAGTTCGTGCTGACGGTCCGCGGCGCGGGCTACCAGTTCGCCGAGCGCTGACATGGGCGACGCCCGCCCGCCGGACGGTCGCGGGCCGGACGGTCGCGGGCCGGACGGTCGCGGGCCGGACGGTCGCCGCGACGCCCGACCGCCGCTCCGCCCCACGGTCCCGAGGTCGTTCCAGACCCGGCTGACCATCGCGTTCATGGGCGTCGTCGCGCTGACGCTCGCCCTGGTGGCGCCGGTGGTGATCAACCGCCTCGACGACTACTTCCGGCTGCAGGAGGAGCAGAGCCTCCGCGCCCAGGCAGCCGCCACGGCAGCGATCCTCGACCGCTTCATTGCGGAGGCGGTCGGCACGAGCGCGGTGGTTGCCGAGGTTGACGGGGAGCTGAAGCTCAATCCTGCGGTGGAGGCGGCACTGATCGGGGACGGCCTCCTTGCGGTCGCGGCCCAGAACGTCGCCTATGCAGACGTCCGGCTGCGGTTCGGGCTCGCCCACCCGGAGACGGACGGGGTCCTGGTTACGGACCCCGACCCGGACCTTGGCTTCGACATGCCCCTCGACACGGAACCCGCGACGGGGCAGGTGCGGGACCCGGCGATCGCGCCGGCGCGCTCCGACGTGGCCCACGCCAACGCGGTGCAGGACTGGGGCATGAGCGTGATGCTCTCCAACCCGTATACCAGCCGCGCCACCACGCTGGCGGCCATCACGGGCCTGCTGCTGGTCATGGCGTCGATCGCGTTCATGATCGCCGTGCTCGTGGCAGCGTTCATCGCCCATCGCTTCACGACGCCGATCACGCGGCTCACCGATGCCTCCCGGCGCCTCGCCGAGGGGGATTTCACGTCCCGCGTGGCCACCGACGAGCTCGAGTCCGGGACCCTGGAGCTGCGCGCCCTGTCGACGCAGTTCAACGCGATGGCGGACCGGCTGGAGGAGAGCGTCTCGATCATCCGCCGGGACCGGGACCGCGGCCGGGACTTCCTGGCGGACGTCAGCCACGAGCTGCGCACGCCGATCGCCGCGATGCGGACGTTCGTCGAGCTGCTCCAGGGCCCGGCCGGCACGGACCCTGCGGCGCGCACGGAGTTCCTGGACTCCTCGGCCGTCCAGCTGGACCGGCTCGACTGGATGGCCCAGAACCTCCTGGAGCTGTCCAAGCTGGACTCCGGGCTGGTGCTGCTCGACCTGCGCCCCGACGACGTGCGCGGGACGATCGAGTCCGCGGTGGAGCAGCAGCTGGCGGCGGCCGAGCGCAAGGGGATCACGCTGACCACGACGCTCCCCGCTCGCCCGCTCCGGATCCACCACGATGCGCCGAGGATCGGCCAGGTGGTCACCAACCTCGTCGGCAATGCCCTCAAGTTCACCATGCGGGGCGGCGAGGTGCGGGTGTCGGCCCGTCTCGACGACGGCGGCGGGGCGCGGATCGAGGTGTCCGACACGGGGGTCGGCATCCATTCGGGCGAGCTTCCCCAGATCTTCGAGCGCTTCTATCGCGGCTCGGAGGCCAACGAGGCGAGGAGCACGGGTTCCGGCCTCGGCCTGGCGATCGTCAAGTCCATCGTGGACATGCACCACGGGACGATCGAGGTGGAGAGCCGCGTCGGGCGGGGAACCCGGTTCACGGTGACGCTGCCGCGGGACCCTCGCGAAACACACGACCCGCACGAGGCTCACGGTCCGGGGCCCGCCGGAGCCGGATCGGCGCGGAAGGTGGACAATTCTTCACCTGCTGACGGCCCGGCGCTGAACCCCGCTCCGGCACCCTTGACCTCGTCCCTGGGCCGACCAGACGCCGATCCGCCTCCTGCCACGCACGGAAGACCATCCTCCACATGAACGACGACCAGGACCCGACCCCTCGAGACACCCCCGGCGACGCTGGCGCTCACGACACCGACGCCCATGGCGCCCTCGATGCCACCGGCGCTCTCGACGACACGCAGCCGATCGAGGTCCAGCGCTTCGCGCCGGCGCCCGATCCGCGACCCGACGACCGCTGGGCCTGGGCGTCCCCCTCGACCGGCGCGGCGGGCACCCCCGCGGGCAGCCCCGCGAGCGACCGCTGGTACGAGCCGGCCGCGGCCGAGCCCGTTCCGGGCGCAGGCACCTACGCCCCGTCGGGCCGGGTCCCGGGAGGCCCGGACACCTCGCCCTGGGCACGGGCGGCCGGACCGGTCACGGGACCCGTCACGCCGCCCGCCTACGGAGCGCCCGTGCCAATCGCGCCCGCACCCGCGCATCGCCGCGGCGGTGCGGGCATAAGCAGCATCGTGGCGGCCTCCGTCCTGTCCGCCGTGCTGGCGTCCGGAAGCACGGTCCTGATCCTGGACCGCACCGGCGCGCTGGACCGTCCGGCGGCCGTCTCGAACACCGGCAGCGGCCAGCAGGCGGCCTCCGCGCGGCCGGTCACCATCGACGAGTCGTCCGCCGTCATCGACGCCGCGGCGAAGGTCGGGCCGGCCGTGGTCAAGATCACCGTCGCGGGCCAGTCCACCGATCCGTTCGGGACCGTGCCGACCGAGGGCGTGGGGTCCGGGTTCATCTACGACGCATCGGGCTGGATCCTCACCAACCGGCATGTCGTCTCTGGCGCCGACACCCTCGTCGTGGAGCTCAGGGACGGCCGGCGGTTTGACGGCAAGGTCTACGGCATCGACACCCTGACCGATCTCGCGATCGTCAAGGTTGACGCCAGCGGCCTGCCCACCGCCCCGGTCGGCGAGTCGGACGACCTCAAGGTCGGCCAGCTCGTGGTCGCGATCGGCAGCCCGCTGGGCACCTACTCCTTCTCGGTCACCAGCGGGATCGTCTCCGGCAAGGGGCGCGACATCCGGGTGGACGACGGGACGCGGATCTCCAACCTGATCCAGACCGACGCGGCCATCAACCCCGGCAACTCGGGCGGCCCGCTCGTGGACGCGGCGGGCTCCGTGGTCGGCGTCAACACGGCGGTGGCGTCGGACTCGAGCGGCATCGGCTTCGCCATCCCGATCGACATCGCCCGGCCGATCATGGAGCAGGCGGTCCGTGGCGAGACGCTGGCCCGGCCGTGGATCGGGATCACCTTCGATTCCATCAACCGCCAGCTGAAGGACGACCTCGGCCTGTCCGTCGACAACGGCGCCCTGGTCACCAAGAGCGGCAGCGAGCCCGCGGTGAGGCCCGGCAGCCCGGCCGAGAAGGCGGGGCTCCAGGACGGCGACATCGTCGTTGCCCTCAACGGGATCCGCATCGACGGCGAGCACCCGCTGAACCTCCTGCTGGTCCAGTTCTCGCCCAACGAGACGGTGCAGCTGGACATCCTCCGCGCCGGCGTTCCGATGCAGCTCAGCGTCACCCTGGGGACCCGGCCCGCCAACCTCTAGCCTGAGGTTCCAGCAGCCCGAAGGTCAAGCCGTCCGCGGCGACCTCCGGGCCACGTCCTTCGCTGCATCGTCGAGCGCGCCGTCGCGCCCGACGGCGGCGCGTTCGTCCCTGGAGGTGCCGGGGTGCCGCGGTCAGCTGGTCCGGCGGCGGTGGATCTCCACGCCGGCTCTCCGGAACGGCCCGGAGAGCGTCACGGCGGGCTTCCGGATCCGCACGGTCACCTCGTCGGCCGGGTAGTTGGCCAGCAGCTCGTGGGCGATCGCCTCCGCCAGCGCCTCGATCAGGTTGAAGCGGGTCGATTCCACGATCTGGCGACAGGCGTCGTACACGGCCCCGTAGTCGATGGTCTGCGCGAGGTCGTCGCTCAGGCCGGCGGGCTGCAGGTTCAGGGCCAGGTCCACGTCAACCTCGAAGGGCTGCGGGCTGGCCTGCTCCTCGGGATACACGCCGTGCGTGCCCTGGAGGATCATTGCTTCGAGGAAGACCCTGTCGCTCACGTACCCGTCCCATCCGGCCACCCTGGGGGTCGCCATCCGCGAAGGATCGCATCCGCGACCCTGGCGGTCCGGACGTTCTCGCGCACGTCGTGGACCCGGACCATATCGATGCCCGCCGCGATGCCCAGCGCCGTGGTGGCGGCCGTGGCCTCCACTCGCTCGTCCGCGGGCAGGTCCAGCACCTTGCCCAGCGTGGACTTGCGCGAGGTTCCCAACAGGACCGGGCGGCCCAGCACCCGCAGCGCACGCAGGTCCCGCAGCAGCGCGAGGTTATGGTCCGGCGTCTTGCCGAACCCGAAGCCCGGGTCCAGGATCAGCCGGTCCCAGGCCACACCGGCGTCCAGGGCCAGGTCCACCGCCCGCTGCAGGTCGGCCACCACCTCCGACACCAGGTTGCGGTAGCGGGCCTCCGCCCGGTTGTGCATGAGCACGATCGGGACGCCCCGCTCGGCGGCCAGGCGGGCCATCCCCGGGTCGTCGGCCACGCCCCAGATGTCGTTGAGCAGGTGGGCTCCCGCGTCCAGGGCAGCGGCGGCCACGGACGGGCTGGTGGTGTCGATGGAGAGCGGCATCCGGGGGAGCGCCCCGGCGATCGCCCGGATCACGGGCAGCACGCGTCCGGACTCTGCGGCCGGCTCGATTGGAGCGTGGCCGGGCCTGCTGGACGCGCCGCCGATGTCCAGCAGGTCGGCTCCCTCATCGGCCATCCGCCGGGCCAGGCCGACCGCCGCCGACACCGGGTCGCCGGCCGCGAGGAGGCCGTCGCCCGAGAACGAGTCCGGCGTGACGTTGATGACGCCCATCACGAACGTCCGCTCGCCCCAGGCGAAGGTGGCGGGCCCGATCGCCAGCGGGCGCGGCGAGCCCGGCAGGCCGGGGCCGGCACCCTCCGGCAGCCCGTAGGAGGGCGTGGCCGCCCCGCCGCCCCCGTCGGGCAGTTCGCGGATGACGCCGCTCTCCCCGGGGAGGCGCCGGTCGCCCGTGTCGCTCATGCCGGCACCGGGTCCCGGAGGCCCGGGTCGTCCACGAGGCGCGCGCGCGCGGCGCCGACGAGGTACAGGGAGCCCGCGACGACCACCGGCCCCTCCGCCCGTGCGAGGGCAAGGTCCAGCGCGGCGTCCGGGTCGGGTGCCGCCAGGATCGTCCCATCGGGCAGGCCCGCGCGCCAGGCGGCGGCGAGGTCCGCGGGGGCCATCGCCCGCGGCAGGTCCACGGCGGTGCAGACGACCGTGGCGCCGGCGAGGGCGGTCGATCGGGCCGCGGCGGCGATGGTGCCCCGGACGTCCTTGTCCGCCATCGCCGCCCAGACGAGCGTGAGCGGCACCGGCGGCGTCGCGTCGCCCCCGGTGAGGTGCGGGCGCAGGTCGTCCAGTGCCGTCGCGAGGGCCGCGGCCCCGTCCGGGTTGTGCGCGCCGTCGAGCAGGACCTCCCTCCGGCCGCGCCCCGGGACGTCGGCCTCGAGCAGCTCCAGGCGGCCCGGCCAGCGGGCGGTCGCATAGCCCTGCCGCCGCGCCGCCGCCGGCACCGTCGCGATCCCCGCGGCCTCGAGCGCGTCCAGCAGCGCGTCGGCAATCGCGGCGTTGGCGGCCTGGTGGCGGCCCCGGAGCCCCACGACGGTGGCCCCCAGCCGCGGCAGGTCCACGTTGAGTGCGTCGCGTGTCCACCCGAGCACGGTCGGCGGCGGGGCAACGGCCAGCGGCACGTCGAGCCGGGCGCAGCGGCGCAGCACGATCGCCAGCGCCTC
>Ga0209254_10006908_pt1 | contig 10476 bp, 9 predicted proteins | sample FrelakmetDIP11DI_FD_187148 | JGI IMG/M metagenome (GOLD analysis project Ga0209254, IMG submission 187148) | Freshwater lake sediment microbial communities from the University of Notre Dame, USA, for methane emissions studies - DIP11 DI (SPAdes)... | ecosystem: Environmental > Aquatic >... | reverse complement strand
TATGTGAAGTATATAATATGTAAATTGTACAGAAATGGAGGGCATCATGTCTCTTGTACGTAAACTTAAACCGGATCGAAGCATTACTGGCGTAATCATCCCTTTTTCCATAGTGCCAATTTTTGGATTGGCAACCTTGTTTTTCGGCCTTCCCGTTGGTTTAATCACCCTGGGTGTTTGGATGTGGGTTTATTCCCTTTTCTACCTGTTTGTATTTATACGCACACGGAACATAGCCCAACTGGTTATATGCATTGAAGGTATCTTTTTTGGATTCATGTTCCTGGTGTTTGAGCCAAACTTCGGCACGAATAGTGTTGAAAGCCAAGAGTTTAAAGTGGCTTATATATCTGGTGTAATATTTTTTGGACTGATATTAATTTCCTTGGTTTTAACCCGCAGGTTAAAATGGCGCGGGCGTGAAATTTTTGAGCTGGCTGGCGAATCGGTGGATGAAGCTGGCAACGGTTATACCTCACGGCCGCGTCCGGTTGGCAAAGTGGAGTACAGCCCTCAGCAGATGCACGCTTTTTCACGCTTTTGCGGCCGTCACCTGATTGCTTTGACCTATGTTACATCTAAGAACATCACGTTGGTTCCAATCAAGATGGGGGAAGAGTTTGGTCGCTTACTGGGACTGAGCGGCGATTACCGTGATGCCACTTGGGTCAACTTTGATGTCAACGGTGAAGTCTCAGTGCATATCGCACAAAAGGATTATCTGGATTATCGCGAGCCATTGGCCTTCGACCAGTTGTGCACCTCATTGGGGCAGGTCTTCATAGACTTTATTGAACTCTATAATAAAGGGGAAGGCGTCAGGGTAATTGATCGCATGGATGATCTAAAACTCAGCTTCTTCTCCTAAGGCAGGTAACCGATGGACTTTCAAACCGCAGCAAGATACGCCTCACTGCTCTCTAAAGATTATGCTGAAGATATCTTCCGCCTGCTTGTGAATTACCAGGCCATCTCGGCCTCAGAAGTTGCCACTCGTCTCAATCTCCACATCAAGACTGCCCAGGACTTCCTGGAAGCATTGGAACAGTTGGATATCTTGTCCAAAGAGGAAATACTTGAGAAGAAACGACCCTACTATCGCTATATCCTGAAGCAGACCAGGCTTCTGATCGATATTGATCTAATGCAGGTCAAGCGAGAACCTTCCCAAAACAGCCTGACATCATTTATTCGGGAAAAGGAAAATGCAGGGGCACGCTTTTCTGTCGCCAGAAGTGATGACTATATCACCAGCGTGACCATCTGGACTGGGAACGGAAGGGAGCGGCAAGAGCGGAAAATAAAACTTACTACACTGCAGGGAAGGTTTCTCTACCATTTACCCTTTCCAAAAGCAGAACCCTTGACGGTGGATGTGATCATGGAGAAGGCTGGTATTGATGAGAGCCTGGCACCTGAAATTATGGACATGGTGCAATTGCTTGAAAAATACAACGTGATTGAAGCTTTACCGGAGGTACCAAAATGAAATACAAAGTGCATCGTTTTGATCTAAAAATGACTACTGACCAGTATGTGCTTGAGAAATTCCTAAATAGCCTGGCTGGGGAGATTGTTGCCATTATCCCCAATGTGACACTCAATGTTTTCTGGGCTCACAAGGTCGATTTTCTACTTGTTGTAGAGAAAGTCGCTTGATTAAAGATATAGGAAGATTGGAGTGTGCTGTGAATATGCCAATTCGTCAATTATGCCATGCTTCCATCTTTTTATTGGGATTGCTGCTTATCCTTGGAGGGATATTGGCCAGTACTGAGGGGGCTTGCGTTATTGGAATGATCATTGCTGCGGTGAACTTCCAACAGTGGCAGAAATGGAACCTGAGAAATTTACATCGTTAGCTCAATCCAAATATTTGACATTGTCAACTGTCTGGTTGTATATCTTCCATCCGTCACCGTCTTTACGCAAAATAATGATTCCGTCAACTTGATTATCGCGGAATTCTGGGCCACGAATCTTGCGTGTTACCAGGGAGTAACTGAGTTTCACCTCCCGATTGTTTTCCTCAATCACAGACACATTACTCACCCGATAACTCAGGTCGTAGTTATCAAAGATAGTATCAAGCGTTTCCTCGGTGGTCTTATAGGCGGGGCTGTCTGGGTGGATGGTAGCCATGTAGGCTTGTTTATCTTCAGCGTTCGAGGCGCGAATGTTTTCGTAGATAACCGCAGCATAATCTGTCGGAGCCAGCGTGGGCTGGGAAGCTGTCATTCCCATGAGAGGCTCTCGCAACAGGGTGAAGCTTAGCGCGCACAGGAAGCACACGGTAAGAAGCACTGCCACAGCAATTAGTATCTTTTCTGTTTTACTGATGGATGCCTTCGCTTTCGCGGGGATGCGGGAGGTTGCTGTGGATGGCACCTTTGTCTGCGGAGTGGGTAAAGGAGGGGTGGTTGCCGGGGTGCTTGCAGGGGTGTTGGGGATGTTCGCCGGCTCCGCTGGGATGTTTTCCTGAACCGTGGGGGTCTCAAGGAAAGTTGTCGAGCGGAGAGATTCCAAACGTGCAGAAGCAGTTGCATTGCCAGGGTCGAGAATTATCACCCGCTCCAGGCACTGCACCGTGTGCTCTGGTTTCTGGGCAGCCTCAGCAAACAATAGCCATGCCTCAATCTTACGTGGCTCTTGTTCAAGTATCTTGCGCAGGATGCTGCGGGCTTTAGAGTGATCTCCCTGCCGGATGGCGTCTTTAGCCTGATCTAATTCTGCGGAGATATCCATACCTGGTCTTCCTCGTTTGGAGTGGATTTTTGGTGGGCAAGGTATTGCTCACCATGAAATTGTAACATTTTCAACCTCGCTCGGTTCAAACACATTGGTTAGTTTTTACCAGGAATAGCAATAATCATGCCATTTTCCTTGGGTGAACACTTTGACCATGGATGTGATCATGCAAAAATCCAGCATCAACGAGACCTTTGTCCCCGAGATCCTTAGGATGATACTCGTTGCCCTACTTTTTATCCTTAATTGGGGTGGGCGAATGGGTAAATGATCGTTTTCCCGTTCTATCAATCCGGGTTATACTTATTTTGTTTGATCCAATAATAAATCGGAGGTAGAACATGGCACCAGACATCAATCCACTTGAACAACTTTACCGATCGCGCACATCCGCATCAAAGCAATTATCTGATCTGGCAGGTAAGTATCTGCCAGGTGGCGTAGCCGCCAATGGCAAATACCTCCCACCCTACCCGATATATATGCTTGGAGGGCAGGGTGCAGCGATGACCGATATCGACAATAACAAGTATATCGACTTGTTGATGGGGGCGGGCGTCCATATACTGGGACATTCACCTGAATGTGTCCTGCGAGCCGTGCACAAGCAGCTCGATATTGGAGTGCACTATTATCTCCCGGCCGAAGCAGAGGTCAAACTGGCACAGAAGGTTTGTAAGCTGATGCCCTCAGTCGAGATGGTTCGCTTTTTAAACAGCGGTTCTGAATCAACCTTAATGGCGATCCGTGCTGCACGTGCCTATCGCAAGCGCCCCAAGATCGTAAAATTCGAGGGTAACTTCCACGGCCAGCATGACACCGTCTTGGTCAGCACCCTGGCAGTGGAAGGCGATCCGGGAACCCCCCAACCCCATTTGGATAGCGCTGGCATCCCTGAGAATATAAAAGACAATGTTATCATCCTGCCCTACAACGATCCAGACACCGCGTTCAAGCAGATCAAGCTGCACGCCAACGAATTGGGCGGGGTAATCGTCGAACCGGTCTCAGCTTTTGGCCTGGGGGTCGTTCCAGCTGATATCGAATTCCTCAAAGCCCTGCGCCAGGTTACGGCTGACACAGGCATCCCGCTGATATTCGATGAGGTGGTCACCAATTTCCGCATCGCACTGGGTGGTGCCCTCGAATACTTTGGCATCCTTCCCGACCTGGTTTGCCTGGGAAAAATTCTGGGTGGAGGCTTCGCCATTGGAGGTTTCGGCGGCAAGCGTGAGATTATGGACAGGGTGGTCACCCCCAAGGTTGGATTGTGGGACCTTTCCGAACAAATCTTCCAGTCTGGTTGTTTCTCTGGCAATCCCGTCTCGATGATGGCTGGCCTTGCGGTCCTGGAGGAGCTCGAGAAAGGCACAGCTTACCCGTATATCAATGGATTGACAGAAACCCTGTGCCGTGGAATGGATCGTCTTGGCGAACGCCTGGGCGTTCCTCTTCTGGCTACCAGGGTGGCATCGATCTTCCAATTCCACTTCACCACCACAAGGATCAAAAACAAGCGCGATGCCATGCAAGCCAACAAGCAGGCTGCCGGCCTGTTCCACCTTGGTCTGCGCGCCAATGGCATTATGGCCAGTGCACACCCGCTCTTCATGTCCACTGCCCACAACCAGAGCCATGTTGACAAGGTATTGGAGGTATCAGAAACAGTTCTCAAGCAGATGCTTAACGAAAAGATGTTCTGATCTGCTTACCTGGGGGGTGGAAGAATAATACTTAGGAATCTAAGCGCTACTTCGACAGTGTCCCACTCTTTGCGATTAGCACTATGGATGGTATAAGCCCGGATGCCAATTCGTTCTGCCATCTCAATCTGGTTGCGCATGAGTGAGAGAAGGGGGCTTATCGCAAGGCTGTTCCTGCGTCTTGATCACGCAGGAGTTTGGTGACGAGAAAATATGCCAAACTATTTCCCCATCCCGTACGTTGGACAATCAAGACACACTTTTTCTGTACTGCAACAGCTGTAATGGCCTCCCATTTGCCTGGGCGAAAGGCTGCCTGGGAGCCAAGCATGGTGTGCAAGAATGTAAGTGCGCTCTCTCTTGGTGGCATGATCTAATCTATAAGACTGCCAGGGTTTTCTGCCAGGAATTTGACTGGTACGGTCAGAATTTTATCCGATAGCGGGTATGGATGCAGGCCGGGATAGATTACAAGCAGTTTTGATAAATCAAGATCTTTAAGTGCAGCACGCATGGAGGGCGTTACTCGAGGAGCATCCATACGTTTACATTCAACGCCTATCCGCTTGCCATTTTTAATTAGAAGCAAATCCAATTCTGCCCCCGAATGAGTTGCCCAGAAGTATGCTTCATCCGGATTGGCAACCTTAATGATCTCTTCGATCACATACCCTTCCCAGGAGGCACCATTACGGGGGTGAACAGCGAGTTCCTGTTCGGAACGGATACCAAGCAGGTAGTGCAAAAGACCAGTATCGCGCAGGTAGATTTTGGGAGACTTGACTTGCCGCTTGCCAAGATTGGCATACCAAGGCTGCAATTGACGCACCATGAACAGATCCTGTAGTAAGTCGATATATCGCCGTGCCGTACTCTGGCTGACCTCCAGAGCGCGAGCTGCTTCGGCTGCATTCCATACTTGTCCGTGATAGTGTGCTAGAAGACTCCAAAAACGGAATAGGCTGGTGGATGGGATATTAAAGCCAAACTGTGGAATATCACGTTCCAGAAAAGTATTGACAAAATCCTTACGCCAATTCACACTCTCATCTTCGCTTATGGCAAGGAATGAGAGCGGGAATCCTCCTCGCCGCCAATGCTGGTTCTGGGCTTCAGCACCTACCTCTTCGAGGCTAAACCCACCCATGGGAATTGTTGTTATACGTCCAGCCAAAGATTCCGACGATTGGTGTAAAAGAGCGGGAGATGCACTGCCCAGAATGAGAAAGCGGGCAGGTAATGGATCCCGGTCCGCAAGAACACGCAGGATGGGAAACAGTTCAGGGCGCCTCTGAATTTCATCGATTACCACCAACCCGTTCAAATCAAGCAATGTGCTCATGGGTTGATCGAGCCGTACCAGACTGAATGGGTCTTCCAAATCAAAATAGTTGATTGAAGTTGGAGCCACAAACTTGCGCGCCATTGTGGTTTTTCCACACTGGCGAGGGCCGATCAAAGCCACCACTCGACTTCTTTGCAAGGCACTACGGATGATATTATAGAGTTTGGTTCTCTCGATCATAAAAATATTATACCCTGAAATTCCGCTATCGGATGCGTGAATTTCAGGGTGATCAGCGCCAAGTAAGTATACAAATCGTTGATGGCTTGAACTGTTTGGGAATAGTCATCGAACTGCCTCCCCAAAAAGCATTCCCTCATATTTCTGTCACCTATGGGGGTGCATGTAGGTCATTACAAGTAAATCCAGACTAGCCTGTATACAGGACTTAATTAACCATATTGATTATTTAGTTTAGCGGAGAAAAATCTTCAAAACCTGGACGGGGAAAATTATACAGGCTTGGAAACAGGTATGAATAAACGCGAAATTTTGAATTTGTAATTATCTGCCAGGTATGGGTAAGCTACCAAATGTAAAAAAATCCACCTCTACTGGCGGATTTTTATATGTCCCAACAAGGTTCTAGTTTGTGTCACGCTCCCCTGACGACTGCCCTAAATCTCCACGATACATCCCTGCTCAATTGGCACGCATCGGAAATGGCTTACGAACAGCGTAAAACTGCCACCTCCCAATAATTTCTGCTGCCATCGCAACCAGGAAAATCGGAATAGCCAGCCATGCTTGATTGGCCTGCGGTTCGATAGCTAAGAATGCAACCCCGATAATTCCCAGGACGAGAAAAGCAATTCGCAGCTTGCCTGCTCTGTCATCAACGGTAGATTGCGTAGTCAGCAGCATTAGCATTCCAGCTATCATTCCGATTCCAGCAAGGATTACCCATTCAGGTTGTGGCACCGCGATATTTACCCCAAGAGCGCCAAGAGTCACTGCGCTTAAGAAGAATGCTGCATAGGTGCGCCAGCCATTCCAGGCAGGGACTGCCCTAAGGTGATAGACCTGGATCATGCAATAAATTAGCCCGAGACCCAATATTGCCAAAGGCCAGGGATTGGGAGAAATTCCCCTAAATAATTGCATTCCAGCTACTACCGCCCATGTTGCTCCGAACAAGCCTGCCATCAGGATTTCCCGGCTTAGCCAAGACTTTTTGAGATGTAAGACCGACCGCCAGGCATTTCGTTTCCTGCCCAGGTGCAGGAACGAAATTATTCCCCCTACGCCCAGTAGAATACCGATAGCCAACAGCACAGGCAGGGGTACTGGTGAAAGCACCAGGCTAAAAACTGCCATACCTGCTGCCATCTGGGTGAGCAGGGTAAAGCCGACTAATGGCAACTCGCGCATGGCGTCGATTCGATGGTTATTCTCAAACGAACGTGGTGGCTGGAGTTCTTCTTGGTTGGAAACCGCCTTGGCAAGCGGGTTATTCATCCCTGCGTGTGGTTTGATAACCAGATGGGGTTCGGTGCGCGAAAAGTCTGGTAATGGAAATGGATGTTCAGTCGCTGGTAGTTGCCATAAACTTCGGCCTTTATTTACTATACTCAAATCTTCGATCGTGCCATAATCTAATACCCGTAATGGGCAGGCTGCCACACAACTCGGTGGCAAACCGGCATCAAGCCGATCGTAACAAAAGTCGCATTTGGTCATGATGCCTTGCTCGGTATCGTACTGCGGTGCTCCATAGGGACACGCCCAGGCACAGTATTCACAACCCATACACCGGGATGAGTCGATCAACACGATCCCATCCGGGCGGACGGTGTAGGCATCCACCGGGCATACGCCAGCGCACTTTGGATGTGTGCAGTGGTTGCATGCAAGGGATAGATTATAGGCAAAAACACTGTTCTCCCATGCACTGCTGGTCATTCGCCATTCTCCGCCGGAAATTTCAATCACGCGCCGCCACAGTATTCCAATCGGCAGGTTATTTTTATCCTTGCAGGCTTCTTGGCAGGTCTTACAACCGGAGCAGGCACTAGCGTCAAAGGTGAATGTATAGTTCATCTTTTGCAACATTCACTCCCCAGTTTCAAGGATTTCCTGCATCTCTCAGCTGATTTTTCGGGTTGGATTTTTCAACTTGAACCATGATCGTATGCTGTGTCGAGCCGAATGCCAGAGGGGTCCATCGGTGGGAAGTCAGCACATTGATGCAACCCCCATGGTCAATGCCCTCTGGGTCGGGATTCCACCAGGCACCCTGCGGTATATCGACTACGCCTGGCAGGATGCGCAGGGTCAGGCGGGCGTGTATGAGCAGCTCTCCTCGTTCATTCCAGACGCGTACTAAATCGCCATCGTTGATATACCTTGCGGCTGCATCCAGAGGGTTGATGAAGATCCGCTGCGGGAAAGCTTCCTGCAGCCAGTCGTTGTTGTCATGTGTGGAGTGCACCCGGGCGAGACTGTGATGCCCAATGGCTTGCAGTGGATATTGTTTTTGGCTATGTTCACCTGAGACGCTTGATCCGTTGGCATTCTCCGGGAATGGATTTTCCCATTCCGGGATGTATTTAGGTACCGCAGGGATTTCGTCAGTTTTACCCATGTCGAACAGTGTCTTTGAGAAAATCTCGATTTTTCCACTCGGTGTCTGTAAAGGGTATTTTTGTGGATCACGGCGAAAATCGGCCAGCCCAACTGACGGTTGTGTGACTGGTTTTGAATAGACGCCCAGGTTCTGTTCAATGAATGCTTCCAGGCTGGGCAGATCAGGGAAGCGCCTCTCCCTGTAACGGTCAAGGCACCATTCCACCCAGTCTTTTTCGTCACGGCCTTCGGTATAAGCCTCGCCAAAACCCAAACGGTCCGCCAGGTCTGCACAGATTCGGTAATCACTTTTACACTCACCAAGAGGTTCGACCAGTTTAGGCTGCAAGATAACTTCATCTCCATACTTCCATCCATCCTCCACGCCCCAGGTTTCGAACTGGGTGCAGGCTGGCAGGATCACGTCCGCGAATTTTGCGGTGGAGGTCAGGAAGTTATCCTGGATTACAATAAATTCAACTTTTGACTCATCCCTCAATAATGCTGCCGAGCGGTTGACATCGGCGTGCTGGTTGATCAGGCAGTTGGTGGCAACGCCGTAGATCAGCTTAATGTCTGTCTTCAAGTTTAGTGCGCCAATCACACCGTCAGCCGAAGTCATCTCATGTCCGCGCAGGCACGCTTCGCTCCACAGAAAGACCGGTATGCTGGCTTTGACAGGATTCTCCCCGGTTGGGAAAAGCGTCCAAAAAGGACCGCCGTCAGGGGACTGTAAGGCAAGGCCACTGGTCCAACCCCCAGGTATTCCCACGTTACCAGTGATGGCAGCCAGCACACAACCGGCACGCACCACCTGTTCCCCGTAGGCACGGCGCTGCATTCCGTAACCCTGGTAAAGCACCCCGGGTTTGATCGTGGCATACTCGCGTGCAATGCGGGAGATGGTCACCGCAGGGACTGCAGTGATGGCTTCAGCCCACTCTGGGGTTTTGGGAACGCCGTCGCGGGTACCCAATAGATAATCGGAATACGTTTCTGCGCTTTTTACACCCGCTGGCATTTGGGAACCGTCCCAACCCATGCAGTGAGTGTGCACAAAATCGGCATCGTATAGATTCTCGGTTAGCATCACATACGCCATGGCGCTCATCATGGCCGTGTCGGTCCCCGGGCGGATGGGGATCCACTCATCCGCCAGGGATGCTGCTGAAAGTGAATGGCGTGGGTCAATGCATACCACTTTTGCACCGTTCTCGCGCGCCAGCTTGATGAAATAATCGCTGTTCGTACCATCGCGCATTTCAGCAGGATTCCAGCCCCACATGATGATGTAACGGCTGTTCAGCCAATCCTGGCGTTGGTTGCCTGTGACCAGTGTTCCATAAACAGTTGGGGTGGCGATATTGATAGCACCCCATGAATAGGAATTGTATATACCGAGACAACCACCGAATAAGTTCATCAGGCGGCGCGCCGTGTGCGAGCCGTTGAGCTGGTTGTAGCTGCCTGTACCATAGGGCACAAACAGGGCTTCATTGCCATATTTTGCTTTAACGCGTTGCAGCTGTTCGGCGACCATCTCCAGGGCTTCCTCCCACGTGCAGCGCACGAATTGGCCTTTACCGCGTTCTCCCACCCGTTTAAGTGGATATTGCAGGCGGTCGGGGTGGTACTGGCGGCGCAGATAGGCACGTCCGCGTGCACAAGCCCGCAGCTGTGGATCAGACAGGCTGTCCGGGCGGTCGTCCGTATCCAGTTGGCTGATTCTGCCGTTTTCGATGGAAGCGATCAGCAGGCAACGTCCTCCGCAGTTATGTGCCGGACAGCCTACCCGGATTTGGGAAGCCTTTTGCAGCTTCAGATCTGACTCGGAAAGCCTGGCTGAAGCTGAGCTGCCCTCTTTTGGGCGTAATAATTTCATAGCACCAGTATAAAGTAAATGGAGTGATGCGAGAAGTGATAGAGGTCACAAAAAAAACATCTGAGTAAACAGCAAAGGTTGCGGTGTAGTGCGCCGCTTACTACATTTGCACATAAAAGTTATAAGCCTGGTGAGAGCGATTAGCGGAATTCCACGCTGCCCAGCTCGTTCATGCATGACGAGTCCGGGGCATCCAGCGGATTAGCCAAAAATGCCAGCCCCATTTGAAGCGC
>Ga0209254_10006907_pt1 | contig 10477 bp, 7 predicted proteins | sample FrelakmetDIP11DI_FD_187148 | JGI IMG/M metagenome (GOLD analysis project Ga0209254, IMG submission 187148) | Freshwater lake sediment microbial communities from the University of Notre Dame, USA, for methane emissions studies - DIP11 DI (SPAdes)... | ecosystem: Environmental > Aquatic >... | reverse complement strand
CCTCTTCCCCGGGCGCACCAATGTGGAGTTCGCGCAGATCGTCGATGCTCACAACGTGGTCCTGCGTGTATGGGAGCGCGGAGTAGGGGAGACACAGGCATGCGGCACGGGAGCCTGCGCGGCCGTGGCGGCGGCTATAAACAGCGGTAAGTGCGAGAGCCCCGTCCAGGTGCAGCTTCCCGGAGGGACCTTGAACATACGCTTAGATGGCGGCGGCCACCTGCTCATGTCCGGACCGGCAGTCGAAATTTTTTGCGGGGAACTCTCAGAAGGGTGGAGGATGACGTGATCCCCGCAACGGCGAACGGCTCTTGGGGGGTGTTTTCTTGAAGTTGTCCAGACGTTTGAATGACCTTCCGCCTTATCTCTTCGCCGAGATAGACCGTCGCGTCGAGGAGAAAAGGGCCCAGGGGATCGACATCATCAATTTCGGGGTCGGCGATCCCGACCTTCCCACCCCACCCCATATCGTCGAGGCATTATGCGACCAGGCGGCAAAACCCGAGCACCACCGCTATCCCTCGTATCGTGGCATGCCCCGCTTCAGGGAAGCCGCCGCTGCGTGGGCGGAAAAACGCTTCGGTATCTCTCTGGACCCGGCGGCAGAGGTCCTCGCCCTCATCGGCTCCAAAGAGGGGATCGCGCATTTTCCCCTGGCCTTCCTGAACCCCGGAGACGTGGCCCTGATACCGGACCCCGCGTACCCCGTCTATCACAGTTCAACGCTTTTCTGCGGAGGAGTGCCCGCGGAGCTGCCCTTGAGCGAGGAGAGGGATTTCCTGCCCGATCTCGCAGCCGTGCCGGAGGAGATATGGAGAATGACCAGGCTGGTCTTCGTCAATTACCCCAACAATCCAACGGCGGCCGTGGCGGACCACGCTTTCTTCGAGGAACTGTTGTTCTACGCGCGCAAGTATGACGTTGTGCTGGCCCACGACCTGGCATATTCTGAGATAACCTTCGACGGATATGTTGCCCCTTCGCTTCTTGAGATCCCTGGAGCAAGGGACAGGACGGTCGAGTTCCATTCTCTCTCGAAGACCTATAACATGACCGGATGGCGCGTCGGCTTCGCGCTGGGCGGAGCCGAGGTCATAGCGGCCTTCGCAAAGGTCAAGGAAAACATCGACTCCGGTGTGTTCAATGCCGTGCAGATGGCGGCAGTCGCCGCTCTCGAGGGTCCCCAGGACTGCGTTAGCCACAATCGCGAAGTGTATAGCCACCGGCGTGATATCCTGGTGGAGGGGCTGCGCTCCATCGGCTGGGAGGTCACATCCCCCAGGGCGACCTTGTATGTATGGATGAGGACGCCAGAGGGAATCGACTCCGGCGTCTTCGCAGCCGAGCTTCTGGAGAAGGCCGAGATCGCAGTGGCACCGGGCTCAGCTTACGGCTCTCGTGGCGAGGGATATATCAGGTTCTCGCTCACCTTGCCCGATCAGCTCCTTCTGGATGGAGTGGGCAGGCTGAAGAAGGCCTTCACCTGAATGGCGCCGCTGCTGGGAGAAGACCAACTGTCCCTCGCGCCCGCTCTCTCGCGCGCGGATATCCGCGGAAAGTGATCAGACATGGAAGATAAACATAACAAGGGCACGGAGGGTATCCCTGAAGACAGGGAAAAAGCCGTCCTGGTCAGCGTACGCTGGGGAGGGAGCACACAGGAAACGGCAGAGGAAAGCCTTGCCGAGCTGCGTTCTCTGGCGGAAACGGCCGGCGCTGAGGTCGTGGCGACCATACAACAGATCCGGTCGCGGCCAGATGCGGCCACTTTCATTGGCAAGGGAAAACTGCAGGAACTCACAGAATCCTTATCCATATGCGAAGCTGACCTTGTCGTGTTCGACCAGGATCTCACGCCATCCCAGCAGCGCAACCTGGAGAACCAACTGCAAGTCAAGGTCCTGGACCGTACCGCGCTGATACTCGATATCTTCGCGCTGCATGCCCACTCCAAGGAAGGCAAGGCGCAGGTCGAGATGGCGCAGCTCCGCTACGGCCTCACGCGCCTGACCGGTAAGGGGATCGAGCTGAGCCGACTGGGTGGAGGCATTGGGACCAGGGGTCCGGGTGAGACCAAGCTGGAGGTCGACCGCAGGCGCATAAAGACCCGTATCAGGACACTGGATCGCGAGTTAAAAGACCTGTCGCGGGTAAGAAGGGTAAAACGCAAACGCCGCGAGCGCCAGGCCGTGTCCACCTTCGCGCTCGTGGGCTATACCAACGCCGGCAAATCTTCCCTGCTCAACTCCCTTACCGGAGCGGGTGTCGTCGTCGAGGACCAGCTATTCTCAACCCTTGATCCCATCACCAGGCGCATCGGGCTCCCCGCGGGACGGCAGGCATTGATAACCGATACGGTGGGTTTTATCAATCATCTTCCTCACCAGCTGGTCGAGGCTTTTAAATCGACTCTGGAGGAGGTCAGGGAAGCGGAGGTCCTCTTGCACGTGATCGACGCCTCCTCTCTAGGCGTGAGACGCAAGATCTCGGCAGTCGACGACGTGCTGGAGGAGTTGGACGCCTGCGAAATACCGGCTATATACATCCTCAACAAAGCGGATCTTCTACAGGAGGACGACCGTGAGAGTCTGGCAAGGGAACTGCCCCGGAGCGTCTTTACATCGACCGTAACCGGTGAGGGCATGCCCGAATTAATGGAGAGGATGTCCGCGATGCTGTTATCATCCCGCATCGTACGCGTCGTCATCCCGCACCATGAAGGAGAGCTGCTTGCATTCATCTACAGGAAGGGACAGGTGTTGAAGATAGAGTCAGACGAAGCGGGCCATCACCTCACAGCCGATATGCCCACGGAAACGCTGCATCGGCTCGAACCGTTCATCGACGTTGCGGCGAACCGTAAATAGAGGCAAGCGGACATGGGCGCGTACCATAGACACCTCGCTCCAGGATCGTACCTTAGGGATTGGCTGCCGCAACAGTTGATAATATTATAAAGTAAGCTTGATCGCTTTGATGCCATGTGGGCAGGCAGGACAGCCGGCAGGGCGGATTCGACCCGGGTATGGGGCTATCCCGCGGGGTAACGTCCAGGATGGGTATGAAATGATGTACGAAACAGATCTCGACGGGTCGGAGACACAGAATACGCGCGTGCGGGAGCTGCTGCTGCGCGTGATATTCGCGCTGCTGCTCCTGTCCGTAGCCCAGTTGGAGCACTTCGATATCGACCTGGGTGGAGAAGTCGATTTTCTACCGCTCTATCTCCTCATGGCTTCGTATCTCGTCTACGCGATCCTCTGCTATTTCTTCCATCAGTATCTGGCCTTCAAGGGGCCTTACGCATGGGCGGTGGCCATAATCGACATCTTCTTTCTCTGCGCCGCCATATATTTATGCGGTGGGATAGAGAGCTACACTTTTCTCTTCCTGGGCGCCGTCCCCCTCATAGGCGGCATATACGACGGTTATTATGGCGCTGCCTACGCCTGCCTTCTTTGCCTGGCCGGATACACCGCCATCGTGCTGCTCGACAATCAGCAGCCATCCGGTTTCGACTACGCCCAGGCACTTTTCGTGCGATATTCCTATATTATCGGGGCTACACTCGCCAACATCTTCATCGTGGACCTCATCCTCAAGGACCGCTACCGGCTGAAGATCTTCTACGAGATAAGCAAGAGTTCCAGTAAGAGCCCGGCCCTCTACAACGTGCTCAAGGAGATAACCCAACGCATGGCCGAGGTCCTGAAGGCGGAGGTAGCCCTAGTGTTCCTGTACGACGAGGGGACGGATACTCTCGATGCCCAACAGCCTTCGCTGGGGCTTGACTATATAAGCACGGTGAGGCTGGGGCTTAGCGTGACAGAACCGGGTGTATTGACCGACTGCTTCCGCAAGGCCAAGCCGGTGCTGGTGTCACGGCGCCAGTCCGGCGAGATGGAGATCTCGCCTTTCGCGCCCGACTACAATGTCTTCGACCTCGTGGCCTGCCCGCTGGTAGCACGCGGCAAGAGCATAGGCATCATCGTAATGGCCAACAAGCTGGACCGTATGGGATTCAAGCAGCGCGACCTGGAGTTGACGGCACTCCTGGCTCCTCATCTATCGGTCTTTCTGGACAGTGCGCTGCTCTACCGGCGCAGCGAGGAAAAGGTGGCCCAGTTGACCAGCCTGATCAGGGTCATCGACGCCATCAGCACCGTATCCAACCTCGACCAGCTGTATAACCTCGCACTGGATGTAATCCGCGGCCTGTTCGCGGTGGAGAAAGCCTTGATCAACATCATCAACCACAAGACCGAACTCATGGAGACGGTTCGCAGCTTCGGATACAGTGAGGAATACATCGCCCGCCATCTCAACCACCCCTTTGAGACCGTCAGCGACTGTTTCGTGCTCCGCCACGATGCCACCTTCCTGAACATGGACGTGGCCGATGACGCGCGCTGCCCGAATATGCTTGTAGACCCGGAGACCCGTTCCGTGTTGTGCGTGCCCATCCGGTCCGGGAAGAAGATCTACGGCATCCTGCACATGGCCAGCCGCTACCAGAACGCTTTCGACGAGGAGGATTCCACGCTGGCCAACGCTATCGGAGAGCAGATAGGCCTGGCGGTGGAGAGCGCCAGGCTCTTCGAGGAGATAAACCGCCTTGCCTTAACCGACGAACTCACGGGTCTCTATAACATCAGGCACCTCAAGAGGGTGATGTCAGAGGAAGTGAAACGATCGATACGCTATGAACGCCCGCTGTCCTTCATCATGCTCGATATAGACTTCTTCAAGATATACAACGACCAGCACGGGCATCCCCGTGGCGACGAAGTGCTGCGCATCCTCTCGGGGCTGCTGCAGCAGAATACACGTGATGTCGATACGGTCTTTCGCTACGGCGGCGAGGAGTTCTCGGTGATCATTCCGGAAGTGGGAAAGCATGAAGCCTACAGGATGGCCGAACGCATCAGGCGCGTCATCCAGGAACATCTCTTCCCCTACGAGGAAGACCAGCCGGGAGGCAATCTTACCGTCAGCATAGGGGTCGCCAACCTTCCCGATGATGCCATGGAGGGCGACGAGCTTATAGACATGGCCGACCGTGCCCTTTACCGGGCAAAACAAGGCGGGAGGAACAGGGTCAACCTCTACGATCCCGCCGAGGACAGCAGCACATCGCCCGGCAATCTTCATTCGCCTCCGTTACGCTTCATGGTCGATCCGCCCCACGAAGACCGCCAGCCGCCGGTCCCCGGATTCGATGACGGCCCCACGCGTTGGGAATAAGAACGGGACCTTTGCCGAGGCCGTTGCAAAGGATATTTGCAGCCGATAGACATGCTAACAACAGCAAGCGCGTAGCTGGGGCGAAGTAATGGCTGCGCCGTTGCAGAAGATAGTTGCGGCCTATAGACATACTGACGACGACAAGCGGGGAGCTGGGCGCTGTAATGGCTGGGCCGTTGCAAAGGATAGTTGCGGCCGATAGAATTAGAAACCTGGAAGAAGAGACGAACGGGATGTGGCGCAGCTTGGTTAGCGCGCTTGACTGGGGGTCAAGAGGTCGCCGGTTCAAATCCGGCCATCCCGACCAGACAATAGGGGCGGGACAGGCCTTCCGCCCTTTTTCGTATACGGCCGGCAGGAAAGGAGCCCGGTGATGATTAAAAGGAATATCGCCAATTTCTTCACCTGCCTGCGCATCATCCTCATACCGGTCGTGCTGTGGTTGATATCCATCATGTCCACAAACACGGTCGACGCCGCTCATTACTGGGCGGTGGGCGTGTTCATGTTCGCCGCCTCCACCGACTTCATCGATGGGCAGATAGCACGCCGCACCAATACCATCTCAGAGTTCGGCAAACTCGTCGACCCGCTGGCCGACCGCCTCCTGGTAATCTCCGTGCTCATCGGCCTGATGTGGCGGGATTTTCTCCCTTTATGGATGGGTGTGCTCATCATTGCCAGAGATGTCCTGATGCTCGTAGGCGCGCCCCTGGTGGGTATAAAAGACAAGGAAGTCCGTGAAAAAATGGCCGTTCACTGGACAGGTAAAGCGGCCACCGCCCTCCTTTTCATGGCCATCTGCATATTCATCGCCTGGAACCTGCCCGATGCTCCGGGCGGCTCCTTCTTCGACCAGGTCAACCCCGTCGGTTTCGCGATCTTCTGCGCAGGTATCGTGTTCTCCTACGTCAGCGGTTTTATCTATATCCGGCGGGGAATAAGATTGTTAGGAGCCGCGAGCGTGGAGGGTGATAAAGAAGCCTAGCAAGAGCCCTTTATACCAGTGCGGCGTCCTGAGGCGGAATAGATCAAGGGAAGGCCGCTGATGCGGTCAGACCGTAACGGCCGCTCGTTTCTCAGGAGGTGACATCATGACCTCTCGCTACTCCGTGGAGAAGGACCTGGCACAGGCGGTGCGGGTCAGCTGGATGGGCCATGCCATGTTCCTGCTGGAAGACGGCGGGGGGCACCGCCTGGTAACGGATCCGTTCAACGATTACGTGGGATATCCTCTCCCGGACGTGGCGGCCGATATCGTGCTCGTCAGCCACGATCATGCCGACCACTCCAATGTCGGACTGGTCAAAGGAGACCCTCTCGTGGTGCGTGATCCATCGCCCCGCGAAATCGATGGTGTGAGCATCACGGGTTTTCCGACCCACCACGATGCCGCGGGAGGTGCGGAAAGGGGCGGCAATATCGTCTATCGCTGGGAGATGCAGGGCTTGACCTTCGTGCACCTGGGCGACCTCGGCCATCCCCTGGATGGAGGAACAGCACAGGTGCTTGTGGGGGCCCACGTCGTCTTCGTCCCGGTCGGTGGCTTCTTCACTCTCGAGCCAGAGCAGGCAGCCCTGTTGGTAGAAGAGCTGGCGCCGCGCATCGCCATACCGATGCACTATCGCAACGCCTCCTGCGCCTTTCCCATCGAAACGGAAGAGCCTTTCGTCTCCCGTTTTTCCGTGGTGGATAGGTCGGGGAAGGTGCCCGTCTATCTATCCCCGGACGACATGCCAGAACCGACCCTTGTTCTGGTAATGGATTTCCTTGCATGAGCAGCGGTACCGGAGGTCCTGCAATGAAAGCGGTGATAATGGCTGGGGGTCAGGGCACGCGCCTTCGTCCGCTCACCAGCAATCAGCCCAAACCAATGCTGCCGGTGGTCAACCGTCCCATGATGGAGCACATCGTCAAGCTGCTCACGCTCTGCGGTTTCAGGGAGATGATAGTAACTCTGCAGTTCCTGCCCACGCTCATAAGCAACTACTTCGGCGACGGTGGGGAGTGGGGCGCTTCCATGCAGTATTCCACCGAGTTCGTTCCGCTGGGGACGGCGGGAAGCGTCAAGAACAGCTCCGCCTTTATAGATGGGACCTTTCTGGTCATCAGCGGTGACGCCCTTACGGATATCGACCTGACCAAGGTGGTCGATTTCCACCGCCACAACCGTTCCATGGCCACCCTGACGCTGGTGCCGGTGGAAAACCCGCTTGAGTTCGGTATCGTGGTCACCGATTCCGCCGGGCGCATCGAGCGTTTCCTCGAGAAGCCCAACTGGGGACAGGTCTTCAGCGATACCATCAACACGGGCATATACGTGCTCGAGCCTGAGGTGCTCGATCTCGTGCCCTCTGGGCAGCCGTTCGATTTCTCCAAGGACCTCTTTCCTCTTCTGCTCGAGATGGGCCACCCCCTCTATGGATACGTCGCCGACGGATACTGGTGCGACATTGGAAATTTCGAGCAGTATATCGGCGCGCACAAGGACATCCTCGACCGCAAGGTGCAGATAGACCCCCCTGGTTTCCGCATAGCGGAGAACGTATGGGCGGGTGAAGGGGTGGAAGTCGATGATGCCGCGGAGATAAGGGGGCCCGTGGTGCTCGGCGACCACTGCAAGGTCGAGAAGGGCGCAGTTATCCGTGAGTACACCATCCTGGGCCACAACGTAGTGGTGAAACAGGACTCCTTCGTACACCGCGCGCTCATCTACGATAATTCATACATAGGCGCTAACTGCCACCTGAGGGGCTGCGTCGTCGGCAAGAACTGCGACCTCAAGGGCAACGTCCGCGTCGAGGAAGGGGTAGTGGTAGGGGACGAGTGCCTCATCGGGGAGAACGCGCTTATAAACCACGACGTCAAGATCTATCCCTTCAAGACGGTCGAGACAGGCGCCACCGTGAACACCAGCATCATCTGGGAATCCAAGGGCCTGCGGACCCTTTTCGGCAAGAAGGCCATCTCCGGCATCATGAACATCGACATCACCCCGGAACAGGCCCTGCGCATCGCCATGGCCTACGGCTCAGGCCTCCCCTTGGGCTCCACTGTCGTGACCTCACGCGACGCCTCCCGTGCGGCCCGTACCATAAAGAGGGCCGTCATCACCGGCCTCAACGCAACCGGCGTTAACATATCCGACCTCGAGGTGTCGCCATCTCCGGTAAACCGCTTCGCCATCGGCGCGGAAAGGGCAATGGGAGGGATAGACGTGCGCATCTCCGCCTTCGACCCCCAATCGATAGAGATACACTTCTTCGACGAGCAGGGCATCGACATCTCGGATGGGAAACGGAGGGACATCGAGAAAGTTTTCTACCAGGCTAATTTCAGGAGAGCGTTCATGGGGGAGATCGGGGCTATCCAGTTCCCCCCACGCGTACTGGAGATGTACACGCGTTCGCTCCTGGCCAAGCTCGACCTGGAGCGCTTGAACCTGCGGCGATTCCGCATAGCGGTGGATTATGCCTTCGGGAGCACCAGCATCATCATGCCTCAGGTGTTCGGAAAGATGGGCTGCGATGTCCTGAGCCTGAACAGTTTCACCGACGAGAAAAAGGTCACCTTGACCCAGGACGAACTGAACGGCGCCCTCAGGAACCTGACGCATATCGTCAAGACCTCTGACGCCGAGCTCGGCGTGGTTATGGACAACGCGGGGGAGAGGTTGTATCTCCTGGACGACCTGGGGCGGCAGATACACCCCCAGACGGCCCTCTTGCTCTTCGTAAAACTGCTGTGCGAAACCGGGCGCGGAGGCAAGATCGCCGTTCCGGTGAGCATGACCTCGCAGGTAGAGAACATCGCCGCTAAGTGCGGAAACGAGGTCATACGCACCAAGGTCAGCCGCAGCGATCTCATGCGGGCTTCACTGGATGAGGAAGTTATCTTCGCCGGGGCGGGTAGCGGGGGATTCATATTCCCATCTTTCCTGCCCACCTACGACGCCATGGCCAGCACGGCAATCCTCTTGGACAGCATGAGTATGCGCAATGCCCCCCTGTCTGAGCTGGTCGACGGCCTGCCCGCTATCCACCTGTTATCGGTGGAGATCCCGGCCTCCTGGGAGCAGAAGGGCCTTATCATGCGCCGCCTCGTAGAGGAGCTGAACGAGGGCCGGCTGGAGCTCATCGATGGGATCAAGGTCTTTCTTGAAGAGGAGGCCTGGATACTGGTCCTGCCGGATCCGGATGAGCCTTCATTGCATCTCATCTGCGAAGCGGAGGACGATACCCGCGCCGCACTCATCATCGGGGATTTCAGCAAGAAGATAAAGGATATAACGGAGGGCTGATCAGGAACCGCAGCGGAACTGCACATGAGCACGATCGTGACTGTCGCAAGCCGGGAGCGACCCCATAACGAAGGCGGAGCTATTTGCTGCCTGGAAGGTGCTGGTGGAGATGACTAGAACTTTCGAGCCCGAGAGCGCGCTGCTCATCATCGACATGTTGAACGACTTCATCGAGGACGAAGGGTCTCTGGTGGTGCCGGAGGCCAAGCGTATCGTGCCGCGCATCAAAGAGATCCTCGCCGCCGCCAGGGACGAGGGTATCCTGGTCATCTTCGTGACCGACAGCCATCGCGAGGACGACCACGAGTTCCGCTGGTGGCCGGCGCACGCCGTATCCGACACCTGGGGAGGGATGGTCGTGGACGACTTACAGCCCTTGTCCGGAGAGTACATCGTCCCCAAGAGGAGGTATAGTGCCTTCTTCGGCACGGACCTGGACACCTACCTGCGCGAGATGGGAGCGCGAAAGCTGTACCTGGCCGGAGTGCTCACCAATATCTGTGTCTACGCCACGGCCCTGGACGCCTGCATGCGCAATTACGGTGTCGCAGTCTTCAAGGACGCAGTGGCCTCGCTGAGTGAGGAGACCGACCGTTTCGTCTTCCAGCAATTGCTTGAGGTAATACACGCGGAGCTGCTTTGACCGGCGTGGCCGCGGATCTCTCCCGTACACACTGGCGCCTGTTGTCCTCTCCGCCATCGAGCGGTGCCGGAAACATGGCCATGGACCAGGCCCTGCTGGAGTCCGCCTCTCATACGGGATTTCACCCCACAATGCGTTTCTACCGCTGGTCGCCACCTGCGCTCTCCCTGGGGCGCTTCCAGCCCGCAGGTGATGTCGATCTGGAGGCGTGTGCCGCGGAGGGGATAGACGTCGTGCGCCGGCCAACTGGCGGCAAGAGCATCCTGCACCTGGACGATTTCACCTACAGC
>Ga0209254_10006906_pt1 | contig 10478 bp, 9 predicted proteins | sample FrelakmetDIP11DI_FD_187148 | JGI IMG/M metagenome (GOLD analysis project Ga0209254, IMG submission 187148) | Freshwater lake sediment microbial communities from the University of Notre Dame, USA, for methane emissions studies - DIP11 DI (SPAdes)... | ecosystem: Environmental > Aquatic >... | reverse complement strand
CTGGTGGCGGAATTGGTAGACGCGCAAGGTTGAGGGCCTTGTGGGGGCAACCCCGTGGAGGTTCAAGTCCTCTCCAGCGCATAACTGTTCGGGCCCCTGACGGGGCCCGAATACGTTCTGCGCTAGATCTAGCGTCAAGGCGTGGCGGCGGCGCCCACCCACACGCCTTGACGCCGTCCGGGAGGATCCGTACCCTTCATCACGAACACGTGTTCGGACACCCCACCTCGGAGGCCTCATGCTGACCGCACGGCAACAGGAGATCTGGCAGTTCCTCGTCGAATACACGGACGGGCACGGCTACCCGCCGACCGTGCGGGAGGTCGGCGAGGCGGTCGGCCTCGCCTCCCCGTCCACCGTGCACGCGCATCTCGCAAACCTCGAGCGTGCCGGCCTGCTCAAGCGCGACCCCACCAAGCCGCGCGCGCTCGACCTGATCGGGCATCGCACCGTCGCCGCTCCCGCTCCCGCGCCGGTCGAGGAGGTGCCGCGCCTGCCGCTGCTCGGGCAGATCGCCGCCGGCTCGCCGCTGCTCGCGGAGGAGAACGTGGAGGACCGGATCGCCGTGCCGGAGCCGCTCGGCCGCACTGCCGACTTCCTGCTCACGGTCCGCGGCGACTCGATGATCGAGGCCGGCATCCTCGACGGCGACACGCTCGTCGTACGCAAGCAGGAGGATGCGTCCAACGGTGACGTCGTGGTAGCGCTCGTGGGCGACGACGAAGGCGCCAACGAGGCGACGGTGAAGACCTTCTACCGCGAGAGCGGGCGGATCAGGCTCCAGCCCGAGAACAGCACCCTCGAGCCGATCTACGCCGACCACGTGCAGGTCATGGGCAAGGTCGTGGGGGTGTTCCGGAGCCTGCGATGACCGTTACCGCCCTCGCCCGGACGCTCGACCAGGAGCTCGTTGCGCTCGCGCGCGGAGCGAGCCTTGCCTGCCCGGTGTGCAGCGAGTTCGTCCTGCACGTGCACGGCACGCACGGCCTCGCGATCGCCTGCCCCGAGTGCCGGTCGATCCTGGCCGAGGGCCATGACGTGCCAGAGCTCGCCCTACCCTCCGTGGCGCAGGCCGGCTGAAGCGCGCGCGGCGGCGACCGGCTTCAGCCGGTCGTCCGGGCTTCGCGCACGGGCAGGAGCCCTGCCGCCGCGCTACGCTCCCTGACGCAGGCCGGGTGGCCGCGGGCATGTCGCTTCGGCGGCGCGCCCGAGGAAAGTCCGGACACCGAAGGGCAGGACGCTGGGGAAACCCCAGACGGCGAAAGCCGATGGACAGTGGCACAGAAAGGAGACCGCCGGGGCTTGGGCTCCGGTAAGGGTGAAAGGGTGGGGTAAGAGCCCACCAGCGCCGTGGTGACACGGCGGCTCGCCAAACCCCGTCCGGTGCAAGGCGAAGCAGGTTCCGTTGACGCAGCCCGCCGAGGAACCGGGTACGCCGCTCGAGCCGTCAGGTAACTGCCGGCCCAGAGAGATGGTCACCCACGACAGGATCCGGCTTACAGGCCTGCTACCGAGAGAGCCCCGGCAACGGGGCTCTCTCCATTGTTCGCGCTACGGCCTCTGCGGCTACGCCGGCCGCAGCACGACCTCGATCGAGGTGCCCTTTCCCGGTGCGGAACGAAGCGAGAAGATGCCCTGGATCGACGCAGCGCGAGTGCGCATGTTCTTCAGGCCCTGTCCAGCGCCGGGATCGTCGCCCACGATCCCCGTGCCGTTGTCCGAGACGCGCACGACGCGGCGGCCTCCGCTCAGGGCGATCGAGACCTCTGCCTGCTGGGCGCCGGCATGCCTTCTCGCGTTCGCGAGGCCCTCCTGAACGATCCGGAAGACCTCGATCTCCTCGTCCGGCGCCAGCGTCACGCCGGGATCGATGTCCACCTCGACGTCGAGCGTCCCGTCGGCGACGAGGAACTCGACATAGCGCCTCAGTGCCGCGTCGAACGGTGCCGAGCCTGCCGCCGACGAAAGCGCAAGCACGGCGAACTGAGCCTCCTGCTGCGCCGCCGTCGCAGCGTGCTTGAGGCGGGGCAGGATCTCCTCCTGCTCGGCCCCTGCCTCGAGCATGCTGATCTGCGCCGAGAGCGCGAACAGATACTGCGCGAGGCCGTCGTGGATGTCGCGGGCAACCCGCGCCCGCTCCTCGGCGACTGCCCGGCCGAACTCCGCCTCGCCGATCGCCCGCCACACGCCGGCGAGCAGGACGGCGAAGGCGATGACCCGGAGCAGGTCGCTCGGAAGCACGTAGTTGCTCGAACGGACTGGAGCGAGCACGTAGTGGAGGTCGGCGAACACGATGAGCGTCAGGGCCAGCGCCAGCCAACTGTCGAGGTCGCGGCCGTGGCGGCGGTACCGCAATCCGAACCCGATCGCGGCGGCGAGAGCGAGGATGGCGAGAAGGCCGTAGGCGGCAACGCTCGCAGCCGAGCGCCCTCCGTCCGCGTCGGCCGTCTCGAGGTCGAGCCCGAGGAGCCGCCCATCGAGCCACAGCCCGAAGAGCGAGATCGCCACGAGCACGGCGATTGCAACGAGTGCGCGGCGCCGCCGACCTGTTCTCCGCTTGACGTAGGGCGCGAAGGCGATCAGCGCGGCGCCGAAGATGCCCGCACCGATCGCCGCCCAGCTCGCGGCGTTGCTGAGGTCGTCGCCCGAGAGCACCGGTGCGACCGCGAACACGAAGGTCCCGACCCCGATCGCGAGGAACCCCCCGGTAAGGAGGAGATCCATGCCCCTCCCCTCGACGAGGAACCTGGTCGCGGTGAGGATCGCGACGATCGAGGCCACGAGGGCAACGGCGGTGTCGAGCACGATCCGCGCGTTCGGGAGTGAGTAGCCGTCGAGCCGCCCCGTGGCCGCGAGCAGCACCGTCCCGAGCGCCAGCACACCGACGAGCAGCAGCTCACCGATCAACCACGATCGGTACCACTCAGAGGGACGAGTTCGCACATCCCCCTAATCGGCAGGGGGGGTGCTGCCGATGAGTCCCGTATGGAGAGCATCCTGATCGCTGACGACCACCCACTCACACGCGAGGCCCTGGCGTCGCTCCTGGGTCAGCACGGCTTCGACGTCGTCGGCCAGGCGAGCGACGGGCAGGAGGCCATCACGGAGGCTCGTAGGCTCCGCCCGAGGCTCGTACTCCTCGATCTGACCATGCCCGGAATGGACGGGCTCGCAGCGCTGCCGCACATCCGCGAGGCCTCACCCGACAGCGAGGTCGTGGTACTCACTGCCTCAGGGACGGACGAGAATCTTCTCGAGGCGATCCGGGCTGGAGCGGCCGGCTATCTCCTCAAGAGCGAGCCGCCGGAGCGGATCGCGCTGTTCCTGCGCGGCGTGGCGCACGGTGAGGCAGCGCTCTCGGGGTCGATCGCTCGACGCCTTCTCGATCGTGTTCGAGAAGGCGGCCGCATGGGAGGCATCCCCGACGAGGTCGCACAGAAACTGTCCGCCCGCGAGGTCGAAGTGCTTCTACTCCTCGACGAGCATCTCGGCACCGACGAGATCGCCGCTCGGCTCTACATCTCCGAGCACACCGTGCGCTCGCACGTGAAGAGCCTGCTGCGAAAGCTCGGCGTCTCCTCGCGCCGCGACGCGCTGGAGCGGCTCGCCACGGCGCGGCGCTGAGCACCCCCGGTTCCTGACCCACCGAGATCCCTCAGCCAGAGGGATGAGGTTCGTCAAGATCAGGCGATGCAGAACTGCCGTCGCGGCGCGCATACTGTGCCCACGCAGGTTCCTTGCAGGAGCTAGCGGGGTTGAACCGCACTGAAACGGCCGGGCCGCACCCCGGCCGTTTCGACGTCCCGGGACGGTTCTGGATGGTGGATCGGGAAGAGGTGCGCGTATCTCCGATCAGCCATCTACGAGGCGAAGCCCTCGAGCGCAGCCTCGACGAGACCGGGAAGCGTCTCGAGGTTGTAGCCACCCTCGAGGACCGCCGCGACCCGGGGGGCGAGTTGCGTGCACCGGGCGGCCATGTTCCGGAAGCCGTCTTCTGTGACGGCCATTCCCGCCAACGGGTCGTCGACGTGGGCGTCGAAGCCGGCGGACACGATCAGCAACCCCGGCTGGAACGACTGCACGGCAGGCTCGACGACGGTGCGAAAGGCGTCGGCGTACACGGCGTCGCCGGAGCCCGCTCGCAGTGGAACGTTCACGATGGTCGTATCCCCGGTCCCCGGCCCGCCCGTGCCGGGATAGAAAGGCCACTCGTGGAGCGAGACGAACAGGATCGAGTCGTCGCCCCGGACGATCGCCTCGGTGCCGTTTCCGTGATGGACGTCCCAGTCGATGATCGCGACACGCTCGATGCCGAGCTCCGCCTGCGCGTGACGTGCCGCGACAACGGCATTGGAGAAGATGCAGAAGCCCATGGCCCGATCGGCGAGCGCGTGGTGGCCCGGCGGCCGCACGAGCGCGAAACCGCCCACCTCGACGGCGCGCATGGCGCACCCTGCTGCTAGCCGTGCCGCCTCCCAGGTGGTCGGCTGGCCGATGGTGTCGCCGTCGAGCCAGCACTCGTCCGAGAGGGCCGCAATGCTGGCGACGTAGTTGGGGTCGTGGGCGCGCTCGATCGCGGCCTGTGACGCTCGCCCCCCTTCGAGCTCGGGTCGGAGCGCTGCGATGAGGCGGAGCAGGCGCTCCTCCGTCTCCGGGTGATGGTGGTGTCCGGTCGGGTGGAGGTGGGCCATCGCCGGGTGGGTGACGGGCTCCACGGCTACTGGATCTCCCGGAGCCTGGCTGCGAGGCGCTCGACCCCCAGCTCCTCCGCTGCCCGTGCTCCGGCCGCCCAGTCGGGCTCGAGATCCGGCAGGTCGGGCAGCGGCGCGGACGGATCGAGGGTCGCAATCCGGCGAAACGTGCGGAGCAGCGCCGCTTCCGTCTCGAACCGGCCGGCGGCAATCATCGCTTCGAGATCGGGGTAGGTCTGGAGCAGCGAGGCGGCTGTCTTCTCACCCACGCCTCTCGCTCCCGGGATCTTGTCCGAGGGGTCGCCACGGAGCGCGATGAAGTCGCACACCTGGCTCGGGTCGACGCCGTACCGCTCCCGTACCTCGGCCGGGCCGATCCGGGCCAGCTCGCTGACGCCCCGGACAGGCTGCAGGATGGTGACATCGGCCGCTGCGAGCTGGAACGCGTCGCGGTCGGAGGTTGCGACGAGCGTGCTGCCACCGCGCACCCTCTCGGCCGCGACGGCGGCCGCGAGGAAGTCGTCCGCCTCGTAACCATCGTGCTTGGCACAGGCGATCCCGGTGGCCGAGACGAGAGCCGGCAGGAGCGCGAGCTGGGCGACGATCTCGGGATCGAACTCGCGCCCGGACTGGTACGTCTCGAGCAACGCGTTCCGATAGGTGGGCACGAAGAGCGTGTCCCATGCGACGACGACAGCACGGGGTCGCTCTGCCTGCCAGAGGCGCAGCAGCATCGACATGAACCCGATCAGGGTGTTGGCCGGCCCGCCGTCGTCGCGTCGGAACGAGCGGGGAAGCGCGTGGAAGGCGCGGTGCGCGAACGAGTCGCCGTCGACTGCGAGCAGCGGCCTCACGCCAGTGACGCCTCGAGCTCTGTGATCGCCATGCTGAGCCGGTCGGTCGCCTCCCGGGCAGCATCGTCGATCGGCAGGCCGACAAGATCGCCGATCTCGATCGGGTCGCCAAAGGTGACCCGGAGCGGGCCGAGACGTGTCAACTCCGACATCCCGGAGATCCCGGCCGGAACGAGAGGCACGCCGGCCTCGAGCGCGATCCTGGCAGCACCCGGGCGCCAGCGCGCCTCGTGCCGCTTTCGCAGGCCCTTCTCACGTCTCGTGCCTTCCGGGAACATGACGACGACGTGACCCTCGCGACAGAGGCGCACGGCGGTGTCGATCGCGTCACGGTCCCGTTGCCCGCGCCGGACGGGAAATGCGCCGCAGCTCCTGATGAACGGCCCGAGCGGGAACCAGAAGAGCTCCGACTTGGCCATGAAGCGGAGGTACCGATGGGGGAACAGCGGCATCCCGAGTGGCCAGGGGTCGAGGTTCGACTGATGGTTGGCGGCGAGGACGTACCCTCCGTCGGCAGGCAGCCGCTCGAGGCCCTGCCAGCGCTCACGGAAGAGCACTCGAAACACGGGGTAGCTGAGGCCCCCGATGAGGAGATAGGGCCAGCTCGGACGGGGATCTGCGGGCATTGGCCGTTCCAGTATCGTCCCTTCCGGACACTTGCGGTGGGACACCGTGCCGCTATGGTGACGCGCTGACCCGGCTGTCGGCCGGGGAGGATCCCGTCATCCAACCCGAAAAGGGCACTCGTGGCCGAACGTCGTCTCGTGATCGTGGAGTCTCCCGCCAAGGCAAAGACCATTGCCGGCTACCTCGGCGACGGCTACGTCGTGGAGTCCTCGATCGGCCACATCCGGGATCTTCCGAACCGCGCCGCGGACATTCCGGCCGCCGTCAAGAAGGAGCCGTGGGCGCGGCTCGGGGTCAACGTCGAGGACGAGTTCCAGCCCCTGTACGTGGTCGACCCCGACAAGAAGAAGAAGGTCGACGAGCTGAAGCGAGAGCTGAAGAGCTCCACCGAGCTCATCCTCGCGACGGACGAGGATCGCGAGGGCGAGGCGATCGCCTGGCACCTGCTCGAGGTGCTGAAGCCGAAGGTTCCGGTCAAGCGGATGGTGTTCCACGAGATCACACGCGAGGCGATCGAGCGCGCCCTCGGCGAGACCCGCGAGATCGACGACTGCCTGGTCGATGCACAGGAGACGCGGAGGATCCTCGACCGGCTCTACGGCTATGAGGTGTCGCCCGTCCTCTGGAAGAAGGTGATGCCACGCCTCTCGGCCGGGCGCGTCCAGTCGGTCGCGACGCGCCTCGTGGTGGAGCGCGAGCGCGAGCGGATGCGGTTCGTCGCTGCCACCTACTGGGACATCGTTGGGGCGTTTGAGCCCGGTGCCTTCGAGGCGAAGCTCGTCGCGGTTGACGGCCGGCGGGTGGCGCAAGGACGCGACTTCGGCGAGGACGGCCGACTCAAGTCGGACATCCTGGCGCTCGACGAGGATGCGGCGCGCGCGCTCGCAACTGCGCTCGCCGGCGCCTCGTTCGTGGTGCGCTCTGTCGAAGAGAAGCCGTACCGGCGCAGCCCGGCAGCCCCGTTCATGACGTCGACGCTGCAACAGGAAGCGAGCCGCAAGCTCCGGTTCTCGTCGCAGACGACGATGCGCGTCGCCCAGCGGCTGTACGAGAACGGATACATCACCTACATGCGCACCGACTCGACGACGTTGTCGGAGGCGGCGCTGACGGCCGCCCGCAAACAGGCGGCGAAGCTGTACGGGCAGGAGTTCGTCCCCGAGGCACCGCGTCTCTACCGGAGCAAGGTGAAGAACGCCCAGGAGGCGCACGAGGCGATCCGGCCCGCCGGCGACACGTTCCGGATGCCGGCCGACCTGCAGCGAGAGCTCTCCCGCGACGAACACGATCTCTACGAGCTGATCTGGAAGCGGACCGTCGCGTCGCAGATGGAGGACGCGCGTGGGCAGACCGCGTCGCTGCGGCTCGGTGCGACCGCCTCGGACGGGCGCGACGCGGAGTTCGGGGCGTCGGGCACCGTGATCACGTTCCGCGGGTTCCTCGCGGCGTACGAAGAGGGCCGGGACGACGAGTCGAAGAACGGCGACGACGAGCGCCGCTTGCCGCAGCTCGAGGTCGGTCAGGCAGTCGACGCATCCTCGCTCGAGCCCGACGGGCATTCGACCTCCCCGCCCGCACGGTATACCGAGGCGTCGCTGGTGAAGGCGCTCGAGGAGCGGGGCATCGGACGCCCGTCGACCTACGCGTCCATCATGGGCACCATCCTCGACCGTGGCTACGTGTTCAAGAAGGGGACGGCTCTCGTGCCCACATTCCTCGCCTTCTCGGTCACGCAACTGCTGGAGCGGCACTTCGAGCGCCTGGTCGACTACGACTTCACAAGGCGAATGGAGGACGACCTCGATCTGATCGCCGAAGGCAAGGAGAAGCGGGTCGACTGGCTCAGCCGCTTCTATCGCGGGACGAAGGCGGAGAACGGTCTGCCGGCGGAGGAGGGCCTCCACGCGCTCGTGACCGAGCATCTCGAGGACATCGACGCCCGGGACGTGAACTCGATCGAGATCCCGGGAGCGGAGGGGGTCGTGCTGCGCGTCGGGCGCTACGGCCCCTACCTGGAGCGGGGCGACGAACGCGCCAGCGTCCCCGACGACATGGCGCCGGATGAGCTGACCGCCGAGAAGGCCGAGGAGCTCCTGTCGAAGCCATCTGGCGACCGCGCACTCGGGGTCGATCCCGAGTCGGACCGCCAGGTCGTCGCGCGCGACGGCCGCTACGGGCCTTACGTCAGCGAGGTGCTGGAGGAGGGAGAGACCGACAAGCCGCGCACGGGATCGCTCTTCAAGACGATGTCGCTCGAGACCGTGACGCTGGAGGACGCGCTGCGGCTGCTCTCACTGCCGCGAACGCTGAGCGCCCCGGACGGCGACGAGATCCAGGTCGCGAACGGGCGGTACGGCCCGTACATCAAGAAGGGCACCGAGACCCGGTCGCTCGCAAGCGAGGAGCAGCTGTTCACCGTCACCGCCGAAGAGGCGATGGCGCTGCTCGCGCAGCCGAAGGAGCGGCGGGGCCGCGGCCAGGCGAAGCCGCCGCTCAAGGATCTGGGGCCCGACCCGGCGTCCGGGAAGCCGATCGTCGTCAAGGAAGGGCGATTCGGCCCGTATGTGACGGACGGCGAGACGAACGCGAGCCTGCGCCGCGGCGACGATCCCGAGGGGCTGACGATGGACAGGGCGCTCGAGCTCCTGGCCGAGCGCCGCGCCAAGGGGCCGGCAGCGAAGAAGACCCGCCGCGTCGCCCGCAAGCGCTGACGCACGCAGCCGGCGAATCCATTATCGTCGTCCGTCCGGCCGCGCGATGCGCTCGCTCTGCCGGAGGATCGGCGACCCGCTCACCCGGTCGCCGGAATAACGGCCCCAGTGGCCTCGTTGTGAGCTTGTGACAGCGACATCGGGGTTCGAGGCCTGGAAATACGAGGTAGACCTGCATAGAGTCAATGGAGATTGTGCACACCGGGGTACGCGAAAGGACTGAAACACCCTCTTGACGCAGAACCAGCTGACAGAACTGTTCGAATCCGATCAGATCAAGGGTCTGATCGAGCGCTCCGAGGAGCGCGGCTGGGTGGAACCGATCGAGCTCGAGGCGTTCGTGCTCGAGCACGAGCTGAACGACGAGGAAGCCGAGCAGATCACACGTGAGCTCGAAACCATCGGCCTCGAGGTGGGGCAGCCGCAGGCCGACGCCGACGCGAAGAGGCTGCTCGCCGACGCCGAGCGGAAGAAGGAAGAGGCAGAAGCCGCCGTCTGGGCCGCCGAGACGCTCTCCGGCGCCGCCGATTCGCTGCAGCTGTTCCTGGCGGACGTCGGGCGCCACAAGCTGTTGACGGCAGCGGACGAGGTGACGCTCGCGAAGCGCATCGAGAGGGGTGACCCCGTTGCAAAGCGGCGGATGATCGAGTCCAACCTCCGGCTCGTCGTGTCGATCGCGAAGGGCTACCGCGGGCTCGGGGTGCCGTTCCTCGACCTGATCCAGGAGGGGACGCTCGGCCTCAATCGCGCCGTCGAGAAGTTCGACTGGCGCCGCGGGTTCAAGTTCTCGACATATGCGACCTGGTGGATTCGCCAGTCGGTGCAACGCGCCGTGGCGAACCATGCCCGCACGATCCGGGTGCCCGTGCATGTCGTCGAGCGGCAGCAGAAGCTCTCGCGGGCAGCCCGTCGGCTCGAGGTCGAGCTGGGGCGCGAAGCGACGAAGCAGGAGCTCGCCGAGGCGACAGGCCTGCCGATCCAGCACGTCGACGAGGCGCTCGGCGCAGCACACGCATCCGTGTCGCTCAACCAGACGGTCGGCGCCGACGATGAGGGCGAGCTGGGCGATCTCTTCGCCGATCGCGAGGCGGCCGACCCGTTCGAGGAAGCCGAGGAGTCGTTGCGGCGCCAGGGCGTCCGCCGGGCTCTCGATGCGCTGCCCGAGCGGGAGCGCCGGATCCTCGAGCTGCGATTCGGCTTCGAAGGTGAGCCGTGGACGCTCGAGGCGATCGGTCACGAGCTCGACCTGACCCGTGAGCGGGTTCGCCAGCTCGAGGGGCAGGCCCTCTCGCGCCTCGCAGCGCTGCGCGAGCTCGCGTCTCTCGCGGCCTAGGAACGCTCTCGAAATTGCCGTCCGGGGGGCCAGGCGGCCCTCCCGGGCGGCTGTGCAGTCCGGCAGGCGCCTCGACTCCCCCACCGTGGGTGATTCTGGCCCGATTCGCCCGCTCCGGGCTAAAGGCCGGCCGGGGAGCGCCGATACAAATCGCCATGGACGCCGCTGAACGCAAGGAGATCCTGAGCCGCTATCGCGACCACAGCCGTCGGTTCGAAGCAGCGGCAGCGCGTCGCAGCACGAGCCGCTCCGGTGCCGTGAT
>Ga0209254_10006905_pt1 | contig 10480 bp, 10 predicted proteins | sample FrelakmetDIP11DI_FD_187148 | JGI IMG/M metagenome (GOLD analysis project Ga0209254, IMG submission 187148) | Freshwater lake sediment microbial communities from the University of Notre Dame, USA, for methane emissions studies - DIP11 DI (SPAdes)... | ecosystem: Environmental > Aquatic >... | reverse complement strand
CCAGACAGGCCGCCACACCGTCCAAGACCTCCGCCTCGTCCATGCCCATGCGCTTCCCGAAGCCGGGCATGATGACGCCGTCCAGGCCAGCCAGGCGCTGCAGCTTATTGATGACCCGGGTGTGGACCCCATAGCACGGCAGGCGGCTGGCGGCCGCGATGAAGGCGAAATGCCCGATCAGCGGGACCCGGGTGTGGCGGCGCAGCAGGCGCACGGCGCTGAGGCCCACGGTCATGGTGTTGACCAGCAGCAGGTTCGCCCCGTTTCCCACCGCCAAGTCGTGCAGCGCGCAGAGGCGGTCCACCTCGTCGGTGACGTTGGCCAGGTAGCCCTTACGGACACCCGTCTCGACCTCCGCCTGTCGGCGCGCCTCCCCCAACAGGGCGGAGCGACGCCCCAGGGGGCACCAGGCGGTATCGGCCAGCATCTCGTCATCCTTGACGACGTCGAGCCCACCCAGCCAGCCCTGATAGCCGAGCTCGGCCAACGGCTCCGGGGGCAAACCGATGTTGGGCTTGACGACCCCGAAAACGATGGGGCGGTCGTAGACCTGGAGGAGGTCGCGGATGCCGTCGATGCCGAACTTGGGCCCCTCGAAGCCGGCCAGATAGGTTGTGGGCAGACGAAGGTCGAGGAGCTTGATCAGCGGGATGTCGGGGACGAAATAGACCCCCTCCCCCATCGCGGCCGAGAGCAGATTTGGGATGCGGGGCCCGAAGTTGCCGTGGGGGTGGGCGATGGTGATGCGGCAAACCGAGACCTCTCCGGTGACCTGCTCGGTGGTGGGGCAGCTTGGGGCTGGGAGCTGGCCCTCGACGCTCAGGGCCAGCACCTTGGCCGCGAAGCGGGGGCGCAAGTCCTCATCCACCCCGACCCGGTGCCACTGGCCTGTGGACTGCTCGCTGCATAGCGCGGCAGCCGCCGAGCGGGGGTCGCCGTGGCACTCGAAGAGATAGTCGAGCTCCAGGTAGTCCTCGGGGTCCAGCTCTCCCGGCTGTGCGAAAAACGTCGATACGTCAGAGGCTTTCATGTCAAATCCCGCCGTTGCGCCCGTAGGAACGCCAAATCGAAGCCTCAGCCGCCACCCTCGCCGAGGAATTGCAACTGGACCTGCCGCTCCACCCGGGGTCCATCCAGCTCGCAGAGGAAGATCGACTGCCAGCCTCCCAGCATCAACTGGCCATCGACGATCGGGATGGTCTCGCTGGCGTTCATGAAAAGCCCCATGAGGTGCGCATGGGCATTCGGACGGGCGTCCATGGGGTCGCGGTTATGCAGGTAGTCCCGGTGCTGAGGTACCAGGCCTCGGAGGAAATCAACCATGTCCCGTTGGAGCAGGTCCTCCCGCTCATTGAGATTGACGTGGGCCGTGGTGTGGGGAGACATCAGGGTCAGGAGACCATGGCGAATCCCGGTAGTCTCGAAAAGGGCCTGCACCTGGGGCGTGATGTCGACGAGCTGGATGGGCTCGGTGGTCGCCAGGACGATGCGGTGGTAGACGAGCTTCATATCACCCCAGCATGCGGCGCAGGGCGGCGGTGAGCTTGACCGACGCCTTGGCATAGCGGCCCTCGGTAGCGCCCAGCATCTCTTCCAGCCGCGCGCTCAGCCTGGCCATGTCCTCGCGCAGGTGGGCATCCTCCTGGTGAATGCGCTCGCGCAGGTCGGCCACGGAGCCGCAGCGCTTGAACAGCGTCTCGCGGCGCCGGCGGGAGGCGTCGTAGGCGTTATTGAGGTCCTTGAGCCAGACCGTCTCGATGACCGCGAGACAGGAGTCGCGTACCGCCTCCAGGAGCTCGGCCCCGGGGTCCTTGTCGCCCGCCTGGGTCAGCTCCGCGTGCTGGACCAGGATGGAAACGGCCACCGCGAGCCTGGAGACCAGGCCCTCTTCCAGGACCTCGCTGTCCTCGCGCAGGCAGCCCGCGCGGACGGAGGCGGGAGCCGTGGCGAAGGTGACGGGACCAGCACCGGCCTGGGCCAGGACCTCGACGCGCTCGATCAAGGCACGCAGGTTGTGGTCGGTGACCGCCGCCCGGCGCTCGGCCACCCGCGCCGCTCGCAACCGAAAGACTCCGACGACGAGGACGCCGGTCACGACGGCGAGGGTCGCCACCTCGCCGATACTCAGGGTCCAATCGATTGCGACCATGGCCTTGCCCCGCGAGCAGACTACTCGTCCCCTGACCCGCGCACATTGAACTCGATCTTCCAGCGCTTCGTGCCCTTCCGCGGTATGGCGGTCAGCTCCAGGGTGCCGACCTCGGTGACCGCCGCCTGAAGGCGCACGGGGACGATATCCCCGGCCTGATAGTGCGCCCCGGTGGGCAACTCGGCCTGAAGCTCCTCCAGCTCCTCCAACTCCTCTGGCGTCCATTCCTCGATCAGGGTGCCGACCCGGTCCTCCCGGCGCACCGAGGACCCGAAGAAGCGGAAGCGCACCGGCTCGCCCACAACCAGCCCGAACTCCTGGGGGGCGATCTCGGGCTCGGACCCCTCCTCCATGCCGAAAGGGGCCAGACAGAGGGCCTGCAGCGGGGGCTCCAGACCGGGGACCGCGGGCATGGAGCTCTCGATCCCGACGTAGTAGGACTGGGCCGTGCCGCCGCGGATGCGCACCCCGCCCACCCGGCGAACATAGCCGTAGTAGGCGGCACCCCGGGCCACCGCCAGGTCCAGGTCGGGGGCCCCGAGCAGGCGGGCGCTGTCGCCGCCCTCTGCGGCCAGCCACTGCTCGATGATCTGCATGACCCTGTCGCGTAGGACCTCGGCCTTGAAGACGCCCCCATTGAAGAGGACCGCGGTTGGGTGCAGGAAGGTCCGCCCCTCCCCCTGGGGAACGAAGCCCTCCAGGGTCTCGGTGGCCATGGCTTGACGGCCGAGGAAGGCGGCCAGATGCCGGGTCACCGCCGGGTCCTGGGCGAAGGGCAGGCCGAGCTTGGTCAGGGCCGTGCGGGCCCGGCCCGCCGGGCGGGCGCTGGCCGGGACTTGCGGGAAGAAACCATCGATCAGGGTCCGCGTCACCTCGTCGCGGGTCAGCTCCGTGCGGACACTCCCGCCCACGAGCTTCGCCCCCCGGCTCGGGACCACCACTGGAACGACGTCCAGGTCCGGTTCGCTCAGGATACGCTCCTTGGCGTGCCGGCAGCCGTGGGTCAGGGCCTGGATCTGCCAGCGGTCCAGCTCCACCCCGATCTGGCCCAGCTTGCCCTTGACGACGTGTGCCAGGGCCAGGTCCATGTTGTCGCCGCCCAGCAGGATGTGCTCCCCCACCGCCACGCGCGTGAGCTCCAGGGCGCCCTCGCGCTCGGTGACGGCGATGAGCGAGAGGTCCGTGGTGCCGCCGCCCACGTCCACCACCAGGATGATGTCGCCCACCCGGACCTGCTTGCGCCAGGTTCCGCGGCTATCGTTGACCCAGTTGTAGAGGGCGGCCTGGGGCTCCTCCAGCAGAACCAGGTTCTCGATCCCGAGGGCGCGCGCCGCATCCGCGGTCAGCTCCCGCGCCGCCGGATCGAAGGAGGCCGGCACCGTGACCGTGACTTCCTGGTCCGCAAGATCGGCGAAGGGGTGCAACCCGTTCCAGGCGTCGCGCAGGTGCCGCAGGTACTGGGTGCTGGCCTCCAGGGGCGAGACCTGGGGGACCTCCTCTGGAACCCCAGCGGGGAGGATCGGCGCGCGCCGGTCCACGTCCGGGTGACACAGCCAGCTCTTGGCGCTGGAGACCAGGCGAATGGGGGTGTTGGCCCCGAGGCTGCGGGCCAGCTCGCCGACGATGCGCCCCGGGTCGCTCTCCCAGGGCAGGCGCAGGTCCCCCGGCTTGAGCTCCTCCGGGTGGGGCAGGTAGAGGAAGGATGGGAGCATGGGGCGCTCCTCCACCGCCCCCGGGCCGGTCAGTTGGGGGATGTCCATCAGGCCCTGGACCACTTCCTCTCCCTCGCTCTGCTCCAGGTCCACGTAGGACAGGGCGCAGTGGGTGGTTCCCAGGTCGATACCCACCGCAAAACGCCGGGCGCTCATAGCTCTACCTCCGCCGCGGTCAGGATCTTGAGGTCATGCCCCGCTGCGACCTGGGGCAGGCGCACCTGGGTGGCCCGCCAGCCGCGATGGATCAGGATCCCGGTGAAGGGGGCCTCACCCACCACATGACCGGTGAGCCGCACCATGGAGGCATCGAAGCCGGGCCCGAGCGTCACCTGGACGCCCTCGGGCTCTTCACGAACCGGGCGGATCGAGAGGTACTCCTCCAGGGTCTGGCGGCACCCCTGGTGGACCAGCCGCGCGGCGGCCCCAACCTCCTGATCGGAGTAGGCTGTGATGTCCTCCTGCAGGAAGTCGATCAGCCGCCCGTTCTGCTGCAACAGCGAGAGGAGCTGCAGCGCCGACTGGGGTTCGGTGGCCGCGGGCGGCGAGGTCGGCTGCGCGGCTGCCCTGCGCGGGGGGCGTTTGCCTTTGGGACGGGGCGCCTCGGCCTCGACCCCGGCCTCCGCTGCCGGCGTGCCTCGGCCGATCAGGCGGCGCAGCGACGCGACGGCGCCCGTGAACCGGTCGAAAAAGGACGGTTTGGAGTCGGACATACGGGCCCCCTGGGTGTTCGCGCCGGACCGGCCACAACCTCGCCCCGCCGGCGTCTCAGCGGTTGTGGCGCGCATGTTAGCGCGGGTCGCGAACAAAGGCGCGCCCGACACACGCACGCCAGGCCCGCCTAGCCCGGGGCGCGTGCCATAATGCGCGCCCCGGGGACACAAGTCCTGAGGCCAAAGGGGTCAGTATCCATGTCGAGTACGCAGACCCCGAACGATCGGCCACCCACCGAGGTCCCCGCGACCTCGGTGGAGCCGATGACCCCCACCGCCGCGGAGCGCCAGGAGATGATCAGCGTGGCGGCCTACTATCGGGCAGAGCGCCGCGGCTTCGCCCCAGGCGGGGCCGAGCAGGACTGGCTCCAGGCGGAGGTCGAGATCGACCAACTGCTCGCCGCCATCACCCGCCACGGCATCACCCGCGAGGCGTACGAGCGCGCCGGGCTGCGCCATGCCCTGCGGCTCTGGGTGGAATGATGGGCATGGCTTGGAGAGCTGGTCGGGAGCGCGCCGGGGGCCCCTCAGGCCTGTGACGAGCCGGCGAGGGGCGTCGGGCGAAAAACGAAAAGGGCCTGCATCCAACGAATGCAAGCCCTTATTTCACTTGGCGCTCCCTAGGGGATTTGAACCCCTGTTACCGACGTGAGAGGCCAGCGTCCTAACCACTAGACGAAGGGAGCGGATCGAAATCGAGAAAGCCGGTATTATACGCAGATGCCACCAACCCTCAAGCAGCGCATCGCATCGTTCGCCCAACGCCTCTTCGGGGCAGACGTTCCCGGCGCCGCACCGCCCCCTGCCTCCGCTCCCCCTGAGGTGCCCCCCAAGGAAGGAGATCTTGTCCCAGCCGACCGGCCACCACGCAGCGATCCTGACCCTGACCCCGCCCCCCGCCGCAAGGCCCGGCCCCGTCGAGCGGCGAAGGTCACGACCGGCGCGCCACCGGGACCGGCCGGGCCGAGGGTCGTTCCCCGGTCCGAGCACAACATCTCCCGGGCCAACATCAGCCCGAACGCCCTGAAGGTCCTGTATCGCCTGCGCCAGGCCGGTTACCAGGCCCATCTGGTGGGCGGCGGGGTCCGCGACCTCCTCCTCGGGCGCGAGCCCAAGGACTTCGACGTGGCCACCGATGCGGAGCCCGAGGAAGTGCGCGGGGTCTTTCGCAACTGCCGTCTGATCGGGCGGCGTTTCCGCCTCGCCCATGTCCACTTCGGGCCCGAGATCATCGAGGTGGCGACCTTCCGCGGCCTCAACCCGGACGTTGCGGAGGCCGACCGCCGGGTCGAGAACGGTCTGATCGTACGCGACAACGCCTACGGGACCATCGAGGAGGACGCCTTGCGGCGGGACTTTACGGTCAACGCCCTTTATTACGACATCGGCGACTTCTCCGTCCTCGACTACACCAACGGCCTCGAGGACCTGCGCGCCGGACGGCTGCGCCTCATTGGCGACGACCCGCAGCGGCGCTACCGCGAGGACCCGGTGCGGATGCTGCGGGCGGTGCGCTTCGCCTGCAAGCTGGGCTTTGCCATCGACACCGGCTGCGAGCAGCCCCTGCGGGAGCTGGGCCACCTGTTACAGGACATCGCCGCCGCCCGACTCTTCGACGAGCTCCTCAAGCTGTTCCAGGCCGGGTTCGGGCTCGATGCCTTCGAGAAGCTGCGCCACTACGGCCTCTTCGGCCACCTCTTCCCGGACACCGAGGACTGCCTGGCCCGCGAGGAGCACGACTTCCCGATCACCTTCGTCTCCCGCGGACTGGCCAACACGGATGCGCGCATCGCGCAGGACCAGCCGGTGACCCCGGCCTTCTTGTTCGCCGTGCTGCTCTGGGAGCCCGTGCGCCAGCGCTACCAGGAGTTCCTGGACCGCGGACGCGAACCCATCGAGGCGATGATCCTCGCCGGGAGCGAGGTCGCCACTCGCCAGCAGTCGCGGGTGGCCATCCCCAAGCGGTTCTCGTTGCCGATGCGCGAGATCTGGGAGATGCAACCGCGCCTGGAGCAGCGCCAGGGGACCCGGCCCCATCGGCTGCTTGGTCACCCGCGCCTGCGAGCCGCCTACGACTTCCTGGTCCTGCGCGCGGCGGCCGGCGAGGCCGATCCGGAGCTGGCCGACTGGTGGACCAGGTTCCAGGAGGGAAGCACCCACGAGCGCACGCGCATGACCGATACCGGTATCAAGCGGCGGCGGCGCAGGCGGCCAAAGAGCGAGGCGGCAGCGGCGGCTGGGACCCTGGATGGCGACTGAGGAACGGCCTCTGCCCCGGGTTGCCTACGTGGGGCTCGGCAGCAACCTCGCCGACCCGCAGCATCAGGTCCGCCAGGCCCTGGCCGCCCTCGACCGCCTGCCGGCGACCCGCCTGCTCGCGGCCTCCGCCCTGTACGTCACCGCCCCACTCGGCCCCCAAGACCAACCCGACTACGTGAACGCCGCGGCCCGCCTGGAGACGCGCCTGTCCCCCCTGGATCTGCTCGCCGCTCTGCTCGCCATCGAGGCCGCGCAGGGCCGCCACCGCGACGGGACCCGCTGGGGGCCCCGCATTCTGGACCTGGACCTGCTCCTGCATGGCGACGTGGCGATCGATCTCCCTGGGCTGCGTCTGCCCCACCCGGAAATCGGCCGCCGGGCCTTCGTGCTCATCCCTCTGGCAGACGTGGCGCCCATGGGGCTGCCGATCCCGGGCCAGGGGACCCTGGGGCAGCTACTGCGCGCCTGCCCGGATACTGGGGTAACCCGCCTGCCCGGGCCCACCACGGCTTGCGGCCCCGTTCCCGGGCTGGCAAGATCCTGAGACATGCGGCCAACTACCGGCTTCGACAGCCAGCGCAAAGCCATCATCCCTCGGGCGTTGAATCGGGTCTGGACTGATCTGATGCGCGCGGACCAAACGCCAAGAGTTGGGCACGACAACCGGCAGCCGAGGGCTGGCGGCTGGTAGCTGGCGCCCATCGGGCCTACCCTTACCTCTCCAGCCCCGACTGCGGAGCCCCGCATGCCTCAGGTCACCGTCTCCACCCTAGCCGCCATGAAGGGGCGCGGGGAGCCCATCGCCTGTCTCACCTGCTATGACGCCAGCTTTGCGCACCTCCTGGAGCGCGCCGGGGTGGAGGTGCTGTTGGTTGGGGACTCCCTCGGGATGGTCCTACAAGGCCACAAGACCACCCTGCCGGTGGCCCTGGACCAGATGGTTTACCACTGCGCCTGTGTCGCCCGGCGCCGCGGGCGCGCTCTGCTGATCGGCGACATGCCCTTCCTGACCTACGCGACCCGCGACCGGGCCTTGGACGCGGCGGGCCGCCTGATGCAGGAGGGTGGGGCCCACATGGTCAAGATCGAAGGCGGCGGGTCCATGGTGGACACCGTCGCTGCGCTCACCGCCCAAGGCATCCCTGTCTGCGGGCACTTGGGGCTCCTGCCCCAGTCGGTGCACAAGCTCGGCGGCTACCGCTTCCAGGGGCGCGATGCGGCCTCGGCCCAGGCCATCCGGGACGATGCCGCCGCCCTCCAGGCGGCCGGGGCCAGCCTCCTGGTTCTGGAATGCGTCCCCGCCGCCCTGGCCGAAGACGTCGCCAAGGCGCTGACCATCCCGGTGATCGGCATTGGGGCCGGCGCCGGCTGCGACGGCCAGGTCCTGGTCCTATACGACCTGCTGGGGTTGAACCCCAACCGCCCGCCCAGCTTCAGCATGGACTTTCTGCAGGGCCGCGACGACGGCATCGCGGGGGCCGTTTCGGCCTACGTGAAGGCGGTCAAGGCCCGCACCTTCCCGGGACCGGAACAGACCACAGCCTGAGGGCCGGCACGGGACCTGCCAGGTATAGGGAATGGCGTCGAGGCCCAGGCCCCAAACCACCCAAAACCAAAGACGGAGTCCCCCACCATGGAGCTCATTCAGGATCTGACCAATTTGAGGCGGCGCGTGCGCGCCTGGCGCCAGGCCGGCGACCAGATCGCCCTGGTCCCAACCATGGGCAATCTCCATCGCGGTCACCTGCGACTGGTGCAGGAGGCGCGCGCCTACGCCCAACGAACCGTCGTCAGCATCTTCGTCAACCCCATGCAGTTCGGGCCCCAGGAGGACTTCGCCGCCTATCCCCGCACCCTGCCCCAGGACCGCGAGCTGCTGGAGACGGAGGGCACGGATCTGCTGTTCGCCCCCGGCGTGACCACCGTCTACCCCCGCCCCCCCGAGGAGCAGACCCGCGTGGAGGTTCCCGGGCTCTCCGACATCCTGTGCGGGGCCAGACGCCCTGGGCACTTCGTCGGGGTCGCAACCGTGGTGTGCAAGCTCTTCAACATGGTCCAGCCCGACCTGGCGGTGTTCGGGGAAAAGGATTTCCAGCAACTGCTGGTGATCCGCCACATGACCGAGGACCTCTGTCTGCCGGTGGGCATACTGGGCGTCCCGACGGTGCGCGAGGCAGACGGCCTGGCACTGAGCTCGCGCAACGGTTACCTTCTCCCCGAGGAGCGCGCCCGAGCCCCGGCGGTCCGGCGTGCCCTTGGCGACGCCGCCGACGGCCTGCGGACCGGCCAGGGGTTAGCCGAGACAGAACAAAGGGCGGTCCAGGAGCTCCTACAGGCAGGGCTGCGACCCGATTACGTCAGTGTGCGCCGCGCCGCGGACCTTTCCCCGCCCGAGCCAACGGACTCCGATCTCGTGATCCTGGCGGCGGCGTGGCTAGGCAAGGCACGCCTCATCGACAACCTGCGGGTCTCCCGCCCGACCTGACGGCCAGAGACTGGCCCGCGGGATATGGATGCCCCGAGCCCCAAGCTCAGGGATCGGGTGGTTATCGCCCATTGAGCCGCAGCCAAGGGGACGCTAGGCTTTGATGGTCCGTGCCCGGGCCGCACAATGATCGGGCCCCAGCCGGGTCGCCTCGTTACCTGGCCGGGATCGGCCGAGGCCCATTGTGCACCGCAACAATAGACTTGCGCGCCTGCTGCGCATTTCTGCAATAATGCGGCGCATTTGGCGAATCCAGACCTTGGACCCAGGGTCCATCCGAGGAGGTTGGCAGTGCAACTGACATTGCTCAAGTGCAAGCTGCATCGCGCTTGCGTGACCCATTCCGAGCTGGAGTACGAGGGCTCGTGCGCCATCGACGAGCACCTGTTGCGGCTGGCGGGGATTCGCGAGTATGAGCAGATCCAGATCTACAACGTGACCAACGGGGAGCGTTTCACGACCTACGCGATCCGTGCCGAGCCCGGCTCCCGGGTCATTTCCGTCAACGGCGCCGCAGCCCACAAGGCGGCACCGGGCGACCGGGTCATCATCTGTGCCTACGCCACCATGGATGAGGCCGAGGCCGATGCCTTCAGGCCCAGCCTGGTCTACGTTGACGAGCACAATCGGGTACTGCGCACCGGCGATGCCATCCCCGCCCAGGCCGCCTGAGGCAGCGAACCCTCCCCATTTCCGGACGGCCTTCTAGGCCGCGGTCACTGTCCTGCTGCGCTCCGCCAAGGCCTCCCCGTAAAGCCGCTCGTACTCGGCGGCGCTGTGCTCCCAACTGAAGTCCTGGGCCATCCCAGTCAAGGCCATTGCCTGCCATTGGTCCGGGTGCTCTCGATACAGGGTCAGGGCCTGCTGCACCGCCCCCCACAGGGCCTCCGCCGTCGGTTCATCGAACAGGAACCCCGTTGCTGACCCGTCGGCCAGGTGCTCGGGGGAGGCGTGCACGACCGTATCCGCCAGGCCGCCCGTGCGCCGGACGATCGGCAGGGTCCCGTAGCGCAGGCTGTAGATCTGGTTGAGCCCGCAGGGCTCGAAACGGGAGGGCATGAGGAAGGCGTCGCAGCCCGCCTCGATGCGGTGGGCCCGGGCCTCGTCGTAGGAGGCCCGCACGGCCACCTGGTCCGGGTGCGCGTGAGACAGATCCTGCAGG
>Ga0209254_10006904_pt1 | contig 10481 bp, 6 predicted proteins | sample FrelakmetDIP11DI_FD_187148 | JGI IMG/M metagenome (GOLD analysis project Ga0209254, IMG submission 187148) | Freshwater lake sediment microbial communities from the University of Notre Dame, USA, for methane emissions studies - DIP11 DI (SPAdes)... | ecosystem: Environmental > Aquatic >... | reverse complement strand
AGGCGCAGGTCCGCTATACGTACGGAGGGTTCTCCATTGCGGCGGAGAACCCGGCGACCACGGTGCTGCCCTATGGGGGCGGCACTCGAATCTCTTCAGACGACAATATGTTCCCGGACATCATCGGCCGCTACACGTGGAAGGGCGACTGGGGCAACGTCACGGCCGCGGGCCTGTTCCGCGAGCTCAAGTACGAAAGAACGGGCACCAACGCGATCGATGACTCGACCTACACCGCGGCCGGCAGCCTGTCGGGCAAGTTCATGGTCTTCGGCAAGGACGATATCCGCTGGATGATCCTCGGCGGAAATCTGGGCCGCTACGTAGGTCTCAATTTCACCAACGACGCCGTGCTCGACTCGAGCGGGAAGCTCGAGTCGATCGACGGGTGGGCGGGCTACATCGCCTACCGACACCTCTGGACGGACAGGCTGCGCAGCAGTCTCTTCTACGCGATCGGGGATTACGACAACGACATCGACCTGACGGGACCGAACGCCAACCAGGCGAGCGAGAGCTGGACGTTGAACTTCTTCTACTCACCGATCCCGAAGCTCGACATTGGCGCCGAGTACCGCTGGGCCAAGCGCGAGATCGAGAGCGGCGACGACGGTACGCTGCGCCGGTTCCAGTTGACCTCGAAATATTCGTTCTGACCGGCAGGCGAACGGCTCGCCGGGCTGCGGGCGCCGTTCTCAGTTCGAAGCCGGGCGCCAGCTCGCCCGGGTAATGCGCCACTCGCCGTCGTCGAGTGCGAGTTCGAGTTCGACGTCGTACACGTCGGCGGCAAGATCGAAGGCGTTGGCCGCGGCGGCATCCCTCCCGAGTGTTCCGAGCGTGAGACTCACCTTCGCCATGTCGCGGTACGGGAACTCGACGGACTCGACCCTGGTCAGCAGGTGAATCGCCTGGTGCGCGACGAGGTAGCCGCGCAGGTACTGCTTCAGTTCGTCTCGGCCACCTCCCTGCCCGTCCTGATACGAGGGCGCCACGAGGTCCATGATGCCGGACAGGTCGCGGGCCTCCGCCGCCTGCTCGCCTTGCGCGATGACTTCCCGCACCTTTGCATCCGGGGTCTGCGACTCCCCGCAACCTGCAATGCCCGTGACCAGCACCGCGAGCATCACGATGCCAACGCGTAAGACCTGGGGCGGAAATCGCACGAGGAAAGACTCGAGCGGTTGTGGCAGCATCGGCTCTGACTCCGTTGAAGGGCTCTGGTCCATTCTCGCATGCAGTCGCTTCGCTACCATTCGTTCGGGTCGCCCGGCGACCTGAGACTCGAGGACGTTTCACCACCCGAACCTGCCGCGGGCGAGGTACTCGTGGGTGTGCGGTACGCGAGCGTCAATCCGGTGGACTGGAAGATTGCCGCGGGCAACTTCCGTTTCCTCGTAAAGCACGGCTTGCCGCGGACCATGGGCAGCGATTTCGCCGGCGAGGTAACGAACGTCGGAAGTCGTGTCGACGGGGTCAGGCCGGGCGCGCGTGTCTGGGGCTTTGTCGATCCCTTCGCGTGCGCCCGCGGCACGTTCGCTGGTTTCTGCGCCGTCCCCGTCAAATCGGTTTTTCCGCTGCCCGCAGAGATCGATTTTCGCGATGCCGCGGCGCTCGCCTGCGTCGGCGCCACCGCCATCACGCTCTGCGACCTGGCACGGGTGTCGTCCGGCAGTCGGGTCCTCGTGAACGGCGCCTCCGGCGGGGTTGGCCATGTCGCCGTGCAGGTCGCAAAGGCGCGCGGCGCGCGGGTGACGGCGACCGCGAGCGGCCCGCGACGCGAGTTCGTCGCGTCGCTCGGCGCCGATGATTTCATCGACTACGGAAGGACGCCTGTCGAGACATGGCCCGGTGGATTCGATGCGGTTCTCGACTGTGTGCCGAGCCTGCCACGCCGCACCCACCGCACACTGCTCGATCGCGGCGGCCACTACGCGAGTACTTTGCCGGATGCCGCGACGTTCCTGCTCGACCCGATCGTGAACCGGGTCGGCCCGATCCGCCGGCACGGCGTGATGCTTGCGCCGAGCGCCGCGGCGATGCAGGAACTGGTGGGCTACGTGCGCAAGGGGCTGCTGCGCTGCCACGTCGAGGCGGAGTATCCGCTCGCTCGCGCGACCGAGGCGATCGAGCGGTCGCGATCAGGGCGCGTGCAGGGAAAGCTCGTCATCCGCGTCGCGTAATGATCACCTTCGCCGCAGGATCGAGCAGCGCCTCGGGCGCATCGTCCCAGGCGGCGGTGAGTCCGGTCACGAGCTCGGGTCGGATCTTTCGCGACGCCACCAGCGGCATGATCTCCTCCATGCAACGGCGCGAATTCACGCGTCCGTGCACGAAGCGGATTCCCGTTCCGTACATCGCCAGCAGCGGCATCGGAGTCTGCTGCTCGTAATAGATACCTACGCTGGTGCAGACGCCGCCCGGCCGTGTCGAGCGGATCGCCACGGAGAGGCCCGCCGCACTCGCGCTCGCCTCTACCGTGATGTCGTAGGCGGGCCTGACCCGCTCGGGCGCGCCTGCCGCGACGTCGGTGACACCGAAGGTACCTGCCAGCGCGCGCCGGCCCTGATCGGCGTCCACGTAAGTAACTTTCGACGCGCCGAGCGCAACCGCGATGCTTGCCGCGTAGAGCCCCACGCTGACCGCGCCACCACCCATCACGAGCACGGAACTTCCCGGCCGGTCGCGCAGGTACGGGCCGACCGTACGCCAGCCGTCCACCAGGTTGTCGGGAAAGCTGCCGAGCTCATGGGGATCAAGGCCCAGCGGAATCGGCACGAGCATGAAGTCGGCAAACGGCACGCGCACGCTGTCGCTGAGCGCCCCGCCCCAGTCGCCGCCGAGCTCGCCGAACCCGTACATCGAGCGCGGCGGCACGCCGACGCAGTTGCCTGTCAGTCCTTCGCGACAGAACTCGCATTCTCCGCAGCAGATCTGGAACGAGCAGGCGACGATCGCGCCCGGAGCCACAGTCCGCACTGCGTCGCCGACATCCGTGACTATCCCGACGAACTCGTGTCCGAAAGCGTACGGACCCTTGAACGGTGCGTTGCGGAACAGGCCGCGCTGGCCGACCGCCGCGGGCAGGTGATTGCGCAGGTAGTGCAGCAGCCGGCCCTTGAACGGAGCCTCGCCGTAGAGCACGGACCGGTCGAGGTCGCAACGAGCAACAGAGATCGGCCTGACCAGCGCCTCCTTCGGACCCTGCAGGCGTGGGGCGGGCGCTTCCCGCCACTCGAGCCTGCCGGGCCGCAGGAACGTCAGCTGCTGCACGTCAGGCGAACGACTGCATGTTGACGACTGCCTGGGTGAGCGAACCCACGACGACCGTGACTGCGATCATCAGGCCCGCGAGTATGCGGGTCAGGAAGCGGTTGGATTCGTTGCAGGTGAACATGGCTGGGTCCTCCGTTGGTACGAGGGACAAGCTACGCGCATGAATTGATCGGATCAATGACCATATTCTGTGGACACTGTTCCGTTATCCGGAACAATCGCCCCACGAACGCTGTCCCGGAAGGCGGTCGGGCCGGTGACAAGCGCGAGAACCGGGAGCGTTCCGCTTTGCTCGTAAGTCATTCGCGCGCGACGGAATCATCAAGAGTCCACGCCTGCAGTGCCGCCGCGCCCGCTGCTCGTCATCGCCGGATCGCGAGCAAGACAACGCAACCGGTGGCAACCAGGACCGGGATTTGACACAGGACCTCGCGCCGACAAGGATGTGCCCTCGTTTGCAGGCCGCGCAGGTACACCCGCCCACCGTCGTCGGCGGCGCCAGTCCGCGCGACTCGAGGTCGTAACCATGTACTTGCACGATGCGAGCCGTCACGCCGTCCTGCTGACGCTGATCTGGTTGCTCTGCACACAGGCTGGATGTTCGCGCGACCAGGGCGCCGGCCCCGGGGCGCCCGGCGCAATGCCTGAGATGCCTGTCACGGTCGTCACGCTGACGGCGCAACCGGTCGCATTGACGCGGGAATTGCCGGGCCGGACCGCTGCGTATCGTGTAGCCGAGGTACGGCCGCAGGTGAGCGGCGTCGTCAAGCAGCGTCTGTTCGCCGAAGGTGCGCTGGTCAGCGCCGGGCAGCCTCTCTACCAGATCGACGATGCCACGTATCGAGCCGACCACGGCATGGCAAAAGCTGCGCTCGCCCGGGCCGAGGCCGGGCTCGAGGCAGCTCGCCTGCGCGCTAATCGCTCGGCGAATCTCGTCAAGTCTGGCGTCGTCAGCGCACAGGACAATGACAACGCGGTCGCCGCACTGCGCGAGGCACAGGCCGACGTGGCGTCGGCGCGCGCGAGCCTCGATGCCGCTACCGTGAAACTCGGCTACGCGCGCATCCAGGCGCCCATCGCAGGGCGCATCGGCAAGTCGTCCGTGACCGAGGGCGCCCTCGTCACTGCGGACCAGGACGCTCCGCTCGCCACGATCCAGGACCTCGATCCGATGTACGTCGACGTGACGCAGTCGAGCGCCGAGCTGCTGCAACTGCGCAAGGAGCTGGCATCCGGCTCGCTGGAGCAGCGCGGATCGGCTCCCGTGACGATCGTGCTCGAGGACGGCAGCCATCATCAGCAGACCGGCACGCTCGCGTTCTCCGACGTGACCGTCGAACCGACCACGGGCAGCTTCCTGCTGCGCGTGGAGGTTCCCAACCCCGGCAACGAGTTGCTGCCCGGAATGTTCGTCCGCGCGCTCGTGGGCAGCGGCGTGCGTCCGCAGGGGCTGCTCGTACCGCAGCAGGGAATCGCGCGCGATCCGCAGGGCAACGCCTCGGCCATGATAGTCGGCGCGGATGGCAAGGTGGAGGTGCGACCCGTGCAGGTCAGCCGCACCGTCGGCGACAAGTGGCTCGTGGACGGCGGCCTCGCGCCGGGCGACCGCGTGATCGTCGAGGGACTGCAGAAAGTCCAGCCGGGCATGCCCGTGCAGGCGACGGAGGCAGGGGCCAGCCCCGCAGCGCCGCCGGCGCCGAAATAGCCCTGGGCGAACACCGTGTCCCGGTTCTTCATCGACCGTCCGATCTTCGCCTGGGTGCTGGCGATCATCATCATGGTTGCCGGCGCGATAGCCATTACCCGGCTGCCGGTCGCGCAATACCCGAACATCGCGCCCCCTGCGGTAACGGTGTCGGCCAGCTACCCCGGAGCGTCTGCGCAGGTCGTGGAGCAATCAGTCACGCAGATCATCGAGCAGGGAATGAAAGGGCTCGATGGCCTCATCTATATGGCGGCAACCAGCGAGTCGAGCGGCCAGGCGGCGATCACCCTCACCTTCGAGAGCGGCACGGATCCCGACATCGCGCAGGTGCAGGTGCAGAACAAGCTGCAGCTGGTCACGCCGCTGCTGCCGCAGATCGTTCAGCAGCAGGGCATCAACGTCAGCAAGAGCGGCGCCGGCTTCCTGATGGTGGTCGGCTTCGTCTCCGGGGACGGCAGCATGGGCGAGGACGACATAGCCGACTTCGTCGCCGCGAACATCGTCGATCCCATCGCGCGCGTCCCCGGAGTCGGTAACGTGCAGGCATTCGGCACGCAGTACGCGATGCGCATCTGGCTCGATCCGGGCAAGCTCGAGACATACCGCCTCACGCCCGGCGACGTGATCGCCCAGGTCCGGGCACAGAACCAGCAGGTCGCGATCGGCCAGCTCGGAGGCACGCCGGCGGTCCCCGGGCAGCAGCTCAATGCCGCGATAACCGTCCAGGGCCGGCTGCAGAAGCCGGAGGAGTTCCGCGCCATCGTGCTGCGCGGCAACCCGGATGGCTCGTCGCTCCGGCTCGGCGACGTGGCACGTGTCGAACTCGGCGCCGCGGACTACAGCTTCGTGAGCCGCTACAACGGCCAGCCGGCGAGCGGGATCGCCATCTCCCTCACCTCGGGCGCCAACTCGATAGAGACCTCGAGGGCCGTCACGGCAACCCTGGAGCAACTCGAGATCGCGTTCCCGCCCGGACTGAAGGCCGTCGTACCCTTCGACACGACGCCGTTCGTGCGCGTGGCGATCCAGGGCGTGCTCCTGACGCTGCTCGAGGCCATCGTGCTCGTCTTCCTGGTGATGTACCTCTTCCTGCAGAACCTCCGCGCCACGCTGATCCCGACGATCGCGGTGCCGGTGGTCCTGCTCGGAACGTTTGCGGTGCTGGCGGCTCTCGGCTACTCGGTCAACATGCTGACGATGTTCGCAATGGTGCTGGCGATCGGCCTGCTCGTCGACGACGCGATCGTGGTCGTGGAAAACGTCGAGCGCGTGATGCGCGACGAGGGCCTATCGGCCGTCGAGGCCACTCGCAAGTCAATGGACCAGATCACGGGTGCGCTGGTCGGGATCGGCCTCGTGCTGGCGGCCGTGTTCGTCCCGATGGCGTTCCTCACCGGCTCGACTGGCATCATCTACCGTCAGTTCTCTGCGACCATCGTCTCGGCCATGGCGCTCTCGGTGCTGGTCGCGCTGGTACTGACACCAGCCCTGTGCGCGACGCTGCTGAAGCCCGCCGATCCGCAGGCGCATACCGTGCCCGGTGGATTTTTCGGCTGGTTCAACCGGACGTTCGACCGCGGCAGCGCGCGACATCGCGACCGGGTCCGCGGAATGCTTTCGCACCGCTGGCGATTCATGGCCGCCTTCGGCGCAATGACGGCGCTGATGATCGTGCTGTTCCTGCGCCTGCCGAGCGCATTCCTGCCACAGGAAGACCAGGGATGGATGATGGCGCAGGTGGTCGCGCCGGTCGGTGCGACCCAGCAGCGCACGATGAAGGCAATCGAGGCGGTCGAGAAGCACTTCATGAACGAGCCCGCGGTGAAATCGGTATTCACTGTGCAGGGCTTCAGCTTCGGCGGCAGCGGCCAGAACACCGGCATCGCGTGGATAAACCTGAAGGACTGGTCGGAGCGCGACTCTCCGGAGCTGGGCGTACAGGCCGTCGCGGGTCGCGCGATGGGCGCGCTGATGCAGATCAAGGATGCCTTCGCCTTCGCGTTCGCACCGCCCCCGCTGCCCGAACTCGGCACGTCGCAGGGGTTCGTCTTCTATCTCACCGACAATGCGGGTCTCGGACGCGAGGCGCTCGTCGCGGCGCGCAACGAGTTCCTCGGTGTCGCAGCGCAGAACAGGCTGCTGGCCAACGTCCGGCCGAACGGCCTCGAGGATGCGCCCCAGCTGCGCATCAAGGTCGACCCGGGCAAGTCGGCAGCGCTCGGCCTCCTTGCGTCCGACATCAACGCCACGCTCGGCACGGCCTGGGGCGGGCAGTACATCGACGACTTCGTCGACCGCGGACGCGTCAAGCGCGTGTACGTGCAGTCGGACGCGCCGTTCCGCATGGTACCGGAGGACTTCAACCGCTGGACCGTGCGAAACGTGCACGGCGAGATGGTGCCCTTCTCCGCCTTTGCCACCTGGAACTGGGAGTTCGGCTCGCCGCGCCTCGAGCGATACAACGGCACCCCGGCACTCGAAATCAATGGCGAGGCGGCCCCCGGCGTGAGCTCGGGCACCGCGATGGCCGAGGTCGAGCGACTCGTCGCGCAGCTGCCAAGAGGCATCGGTCTCGAGTGGACCGGCCAGTCCTACCAGGAGCGCTCCGCCGGCGCGCAGACGCCGCTGCTGTACACGCTCTCGCTGCTCGTGGTGCTGCTGTGCCTCGCAGCGATGTACGAAAGCTGGACCATCCCCACTGCCGTCCTCCTCGTCGTGCCGCTCGGCATACTGGGCACGGTGCTCGCCGCCATGCTGCGCGGCATGGAGCGTGACGTCTACTTCCAGGTCGCGATGCTCACGACGGTGGGCCTCTCCAGCAAGAACGCGATCCTGATCATCGCGTTCGCGAAGGAGAACCTCGAACGCGGCATGGATCTCGTAGAGGCCACGATGAGCGCGGTTCGAGACCGTTTGCGCCCGATCCTGATGACCTCGCTCGCCTTCGGGCTCGGCGTACTGCCGCTCGCACTTGCGACCGGCGCCGGCTCGGGAGCGCAGCGCGCGATCGGTACCGGCGTGCTCGGCGGCATGGTCGCCGGCACGCTGCTCGGCATCTTCTTCACGCCGCTCTTCTTCGTCGTGGTGCAGCGCCTCTTCGGCCGCCGGAAGCCCGTCGCACACACGGACACCGCAGGCCCCGGCGCCGGCTAGAGGCTCATCGTCATCCGCGACAGCGTCGGATCCTCGTCATCCATGCGCACGGCAAAGCCCTTTGCGCGGGCAAGATCCAGCATGCGCGAGTTCTCGCGCAGCGTGACCCCGGTCATCACCTTGAGACGGCGGTTGCGCGCGGTGTCGATCAACAGCGCGAAGAGCCGGCGCGCCAGCCCCCTGCCCTGCCAGTCATCCGCAACCACGATCGCGAACTCGCAGGTCTCGCCGTCCTCCAGCGTGATGTAGCGCGCGACGCCGATCTGCCGCTCGCCTTCGGGGGTATCGAGCACCGCGATCAGCGCCATTTCGCGATCGTAGTCGATCTGCGCGAATCGCGACAGCTGCGCCGGCGTCAGGTCGTGGATCGCGAACATGAAGCGCATGAACCGCGACTGCTCCGACAGGCCGTGCACGAATGCCGCCTCGATCGCGGCGTCCTCCGGGCGGATCGGCCGGATCGTCGCGATTGCCCCACCCTCGAGGGCGACGTGCTCGACCAGCGCGCTCGGGTACGGATGGATCGCCATGTGATCGTACGGGCGCGAAGCGGGATTGCGGCGCAGGACGCCCAGCCTCGCGTCTACGACCACGGCACCCGACGCAGTCACGATCACCGGGTTCATGTCCAGCGTCCCGATGTCCGGCATTTCGCAGACGAGCTCAGAGACGCGAAGCAGCATGGATTCGACGGCCGCCTCGTCCGCCGCCGGCGCGCCGCGCAGCGGCTGCAGCGCGATGCCCGCCCGCGTGCGGCGAACCAGGTCCTGCACCAGGAACGAGTTGAGCGGCGGGAGCGCCACGGCGCGGTCACGCACGACCTCGACCAGGAGTCCTCCGAGGCCGAAGCTCACGGCTGGACCGAACACCGGGTCGCGCACGACGCCGATCATGAGTTCGCGCTCGCGGCCGTGCCCGTACATGGGCTCGATCAGCACGCCATCTAACTTCGCGTCCGGCCGCGCGCGGGCTACCTCCCCGAGCATGGCGCGGTAGGCGCTGCGCACGGTCGCCTCGTCGGTGAGACCGAGCCGCACTCCGCCGACGTCGGTCTTGTGCGGAATGTCCGGCGAGAGGATCTTCATCGCGACGGGAAAGCCGGCTTTCCTTGCGGCCCTCGCCGCCTCCGACGCCGACTTCGCCGGGACGCTCTGCAGCACCGGAACACCGAACGCGGTGAGCACACCTTTCGACTCGGCTGGATCGAGCCACTCCCGGCCTGCGTCGAGGGCCGCATCGATGATCGCCTGTGCAGTCGCGCGATCCGGCGCCGAAGTCGGCTCGAGCGGCTCCGGCACCTGCAGCAGCTGCGCCTGGTTCGCCGAGTGCAGGGCCAGCGCGGCGATCGCGTCGACTGCGAACTCCGGTGTCGAGTAGTTCGGAATCTTGTGGGCCGCGAAGATTTCACGGCTCGACGCGACCGAGGCACCGCCCATCCAGCATGTGAATACGGGCTTCGCGTGGCCCTCGGCCGCCGCCGTCAACTGGCCCGCAAGACTGGCGGGATCCGTCAACGCATAAGGCGAAAGAATGGCCAGCAGCGCGTCGACGTTCCCTTCGTCGAGCACCGTGCGCACCGTCTCTGCGTAATGCGCGGCGTCGATGTCGGCCCGCACATAGACCGGGTTCGCATGGCCATCGCCGGCGAACACGAGCGGCTGCAGTTGCCTGGCCGTCTCATCGCCCAGTCGCGGGACCTGCAGCCTTCGATCGCTCGCGTGATCCGCGGCCAGCGCACCCGGGCCGCCGGCATTGGACACGATGGCCAGGCGCCGGCCTCGAACACGCACGCCGGCGCCGAGCGTCGCGGCCGCAGTGAAGAAATCCGAGAGATCACGCACGCGGAGGACTCCGGCGCGACGCATGGCGGCGTCGAATACGTCGTCCGCCCCGACGAGCGCTCCGGTGTGGAATGCTGCAGCCCCGGCACTCTCGGCATGCCGCCCCGACTTCATCACCACGACGGGCTTCACACGCGCCGCGGCCCGCAGCGCGCTCATGAAGCGGCGGGCATCCTGGATGCCTTCCACGTACAGCATGATGCTGTCGGTCGCCGCGTCGTGGACCAGGAAGTCGAGGATCTCGTTGAGGCCGATGTCGGCACTGAGGCCGGTAGAAATCACGGTCGAGAATCCGACCCGGCGGCTGCGGGACCAGTCGATCATCGCCGCGCACAGCGCGCCCGACTCAGATACGAGCGCCAACCGTCCCGGGGGCGGCTGGTCCGGACCGCACGCCGCGTTCAGGCCGAGGTCCGTGCGGATCACCCCCAGGCTGTGCGGACCGAGGAAGCGGACGCCAGCGCGTCGCGCGCTCAGCTTCAGCTCGACCTCGAGGGCGCGCCCGGCCT
>Ga0209254_10006903_pt1 | contig 10482 bp, 8 predicted proteins | sample FrelakmetDIP11DI_FD_187148 | JGI IMG/M metagenome (GOLD analysis project Ga0209254, IMG submission 187148) | Freshwater lake sediment microbial communities from the University of Notre Dame, USA, for methane emissions studies - DIP11 DI (SPAdes)... | ecosystem: Environmental > Aquatic >... | reverse complement strand
GAGGACATCGGGCGGGAAAAAGGGCGTTACGCGGTATGCGTTCAGGGTCGGGGAAAGCCTGCGGAAACGGCCTTTCATGTCCTTTATCAGGAAACAAACCATTGCTGGCTTTGGGCCAGGCCGCGCTCGGGAAGAACCCACCAGATTCGGCTGCATCTCCTACACTGCGGGCATCCGATATTGGGGGATCGACTCTACGGGGGACCATCTGCTCCAAATCTTTACCTTCATGCCTATCGCATGATCGTGCGCCATCCCCGACAGGGAGGGGAGATGATTTTCCTGGCCCCGGTGCCGTCAACCTGGCCTGAGCCCCCTTGCCAACTGCACGACCTGCCCCGTGTAATGGGAGACGGACCCGAAAAACCCACAGACTTGACTCACACCATTTGAACCGCCGCACAGAAGTATTGCGCGATTTCAAGGGCTCTGCTGCTAACATCTGTCCCGATTCTTATTCCCCGGCTGTCCGACTGTTACACAAACAAGTAATTGGAATCATATTTGTTTTTGGGTTTTACTGTGATATTTTTAAATTGAGATGAGAAATGGCCCAAGAACAGGGCAAATACCAGGAAACCATGAAACAACTTGACCTTTTGCATACTCGAACCCCAATTCAGCACCTGGCCCATGCACCACTTGCGGAGCGCATGCGGCCGATCGTATTGGCAGAGTTTGCTGGCCAGGCGCACCTGCTGGGCCCGGGGAAGATCCTCGCGCGGATGCTGCAAAGTGAGGCGCCGCAGTCGCTGATCTTTTGGGGCCCGCCTGGCTGTGGGAAGACCACCTTGGCCAGGATCATTGCCTCCCATACCAACGCTCAACTCATCCACTTATCCGCAGTAATGGCTGGTACCAAGGAGATTCGTTCAGCAGCGGAAGCTGCTCAAGAATACTGGGCGAGAGAAAGCAAACGCACCTGGCTGTTCATGGATGAGATCCATCGGTTGAATAAGGCTCAGCAGGACAGTCTCCTGCCCCATGTGGAACGGGGCACCCTGCTCCTGCTGGGGGCAACCACTGAAAATCCCTCTTTCGAAGTCATCCGCCCTTTATTGTCCCGGACTCAAGTCCTGGTGCTGGAACCTTTAGGGGAGGGTGATCTGGTGGGGATCATTGAGCGAGCCCTTCAGGACAAAGAACGTGGTCTGGGTGAGTACCCGGCCACGCTGAGTGATGAAGCCCGAAACTACCTGGTCGGGGCTGCCGGCGGAGACGCCCGGGTGGTGCTGAACGCACTTGAGGTGGCGGTCATGACTACAGCACCGGGAGACCAAGGGATACGCCACATTGATTTGGATACTATGAGGGAAGCGCTGCAGCGCAAGGCCGTCCATTATGATAAGGCTGGCGAAGAGCATTATAATCTCATTTCCGCGCTGCACAAAAGCCTCAGGGGCAGCGACCCGGATGCCGGTCTCTACTGGTTGGCCCGCATGCTCGATGCGGGTGAGGATCCTTTTTATATTGTGAGGCGACTGGTGCGGTTTGCCTCAGAGGATGTGGGATTGGCGGATCCGTTTGCCCTCTCGCAGGCCATAAGCGCCCAGCAGGCATATCATTTTCTGGGCAGTCCGGAGGGCGATCTGGCCCTGGCGCAGGCTGTTGTTTACCTGGCACTGACTTCCAAGAGCAATGCGGTTTACCGCGCTTTTGGAGAGGCTCAGTCGGCCGCCCGCGATTCCGGATCAGCTTTAGTGCCGAAACATCTACGCAATGCTCCGACTGCATTGCTAAAACAAATAGGGTATGGGAGCGGCTACCGATATCCGCACGATGATCCAAGCGGCTGGGTCCCGGAGGTGTACTTGCCCGATCAACTCCTGGAGCGCTCTTTCTATCATCCGACTCCTCGAGGTTGGGAGGGGAAGTTTCAACAAATTCTGTCGCGGAGGAGAGAGTTGGTCAAACAGAAGCAACAATCCGCCGTCCCGAAGACCCCCGAGAAATTCTCACATCACGGCAAACCCGAAGGCATCTTATGAATTCCATGCAGGAAAAATCACACCCATCCGGTGATCAAATCGGTCTGCAATTCTGGCCGGCAGAAAGCAGCGAGACTTTCAGCGAAACGCCTGTGCAAATCATTGCGGCGGAAAAAAGCAATCTGGAAACGGTCAAGCCCTTTCAGTTGGTTAAGTACCTGTCTTTGTCCAGTCTGATGGTGATCCTGGTCGGTACGCTTTTCCTCGCCAGCTTTATTTCACAGTGGGCAAAGGCCATTTTGGTGAAAAAAAGCGAGAAGTATGCTTTTCTGGCGGCTGAGAATCTCAATCATCAAGTTTTCTTCCAATTCACCGTGCCGACGTTGATCACGGAAGGTGAGATCCGCCTGAGCCGCCAGTCACAATTTGAGCGATTGGACAAAGTGGTACGAAATACCACCCATGGTTTTAACATTGAACAGGTGAAGATTTACGATCCAGAACAGGTGCTGACCTATAGCACCGATCCTGAAGAAATTGGCCGGAAGGAAGAACTGGGAACGCCTTTCAGCTTGGCTCTGAGTGGCCAGTCAACCTCGCTTCTGAACACAGAAGGGGGGTCCTTTATGGGCTTTGAATGGGGGGAAGGCTCGCGGAAGCTCAAAACCTATCTGCCCATGCAGGTGGAGCGGCCGATGAGCTGGCTGCGGGGGCAAGTTCTGGGGGTTTTTGAGATCACCCAGGATGTCACTGGAGATTACGAAACGATCCATCGTTTCCAGTGGATCGTCGTCGTCAGCTCACTGCTCTTTGTGAGCATTGTCTTTGTTACGCTGCTCTTCATAGCAAAACGGGCGGAACGGATCATCTCCGCCCGCGCAAGAGAAAGCAGGAAGCTCGAAGAGCAACTGCACCAGTCCGAACGTCTGGCGGCATTGGGCGAAATGGTTGCCGGGGTGTCTCACGAAATCCGCAATCCGCTGGGTATCATTCAGAGCACGGCCGAGCTCCTGTACGGTCGAATGGAGAACGATCGACACAAAAAACTCTCCGGGATTATCGTCGAAGAGGCGGTGCGGCTTAACAACATTTTGACGGAATTCCTGGATTTTGCGCGTCCCAAAACCCTCCGGTTAATGCCATGCCGCCTGGAAGACATCCTGGAAAGGAATCTGACTAATATTGAGGTCGAGTGCCGGAAACGCGGGATTCAGGTAGAGCGCCAATATGGCGCTCAACGCGAGATACTGGCCGATGCGGATCTGTTATTCCGCGCCACGGTCAATCTCTTGTCCAATGCACTCCAGGCCATGCCGGACGGCGGGATTTTGCGTATCAGAACGGCCCTGCACAACGGCAAGGGAAAGGATATGATCGAACTCCGCATCCAGGACACGGGGCAAGGTATTCCATTGGATTTACAGCAGAAGATTTTTAATCCTTTCTTCACTACCAAAGAAAAAGGAACGGGACTGGGGTTGTCCATCGTGCAGAGCATCATTGACAGTCACCATGGAGATATTGAGCTGGTGAGTGAAGTTGGGAAAGGAACAACGATTGTCATTCGTCTCCCGATAGTGCCCGGTAAGATGGCAAAACAGCACGCGGAAGCAGCGGAATAAAATGGACACCATATTGATAGTTGATGATGAAAAGAACTACCTGGTCGTGCTGGAGGACCTGCTTTCCGACGAAGGCTACCAGGTGTTGACCGCAGACGCCGGAGCCAAAGCACTGGAGATCGTGCACAGCCATGATCTGGATCTGGTGATTACCGACATGAAGATGCCGGGTATGGACGGAATGGCCTTGCTGGAGCGTATTCACATCTTCAAGGCGGACCTGCCGGTCATCATGATGACCGCCCACGGAGATGTGGAAAAAGCAGAAGAAGCCATGCGAAGAGGGGTTTTCGAATATATCTTCAAACCCTTCAACAACGAGCAGTTGAAGCTCACGGTGCGCAGGGCCGTCGAGCACTACCGGCTGATTTGTCACAACCGGCAGCTCAGCCAGGAGCTCCAGGGACGACATCAGTATGGCAATATCATCGGCAAAAACAAAGCAATGCAGAGCATCTATGCATTGATTGAAAAGGTCGCTCCCAGCAAAGCAACGGTCCTGATCACCGGAGAATCTGGAACGGGGAAAGAGCTTATTGCCAAAGCCATTCACTATAACAGTCCGAGAATGAACCAGCCGTTAATATCCGTCAACTGCGGGGCATTGCCGGAAACGCTTCTGGAAAGTGAGCTGTTTGGCCATGAGAAGGGAGCTTTCAGCGGTGCGGTCAACCAGCGTAAAGGGCGTTTTGAACTGGCCCATAAAGGGACGCTGTTCCTGGATGAGGTGAGCGAAATGTCTCCGCATCTTCAGGTGAAACTATTGCGCATTTTGCAGGAGATGGAGTTTGAGCGCGTCGGGGGCACGATCACCCAGAAGGTTGATGTGCGCATCATCGCGGCCTCCAACCGGGACCTGCGGGAAGAAGTGGAACAGGGACGCTTCCGGGCCGACCTCTTCTATCGCCTCAATGTGGTGCACATCCATTTACCTGCCCTGCGGGAAAGAAGTGGCGATATTCCCCTGCTGGCCGACCATTTCCTGCAGAAACACCATAAGGCAAGCGGGAGCTCTTCTTTGTCCATGACATCGGATGCTGAGCGCTGTCTGCGTGAGTATCATTGGCCTGGAAATATTCGTGAACTGGAAAATGTCATTGAGCGCTCCGCCATCCTCTGCAATGGGGAATCCATAAGGGTGCGCGATCTTCCCGTGGAACTCCGGGGACCCCCGCTCTCCAGGCAAGCCGATGGAGGCCTGAGTACTGAACATTCGGCTCTGCAGGGCAGAGGAGAAGATGGAGCCGGTTTTGAGGATTCGGAAGAAGACTGGCGCCAGCCAAGGGCAACTCAACGCCAGTTGCGCGCCATTGATTTCATCAAGAGAAACGGTTTCATCACCAACAAGACCTATTCCGGAATGAACGATGTCTCAGAACGGCAGGCATCGCGGGAATTGAGTGAAATGGTGGACAAAGAAATCCTGTTGCGGATTGGCAAGGGACGAGCGTGTCGTTACGTCTTGTTCGAGGATGTGCCGCGAGTTTGATAGCGGTCCGTTCAAGGTCTGCTCCGCGCGCGCTGGTACGGTACGCAGAGTCACAATCGGGCAGAAATGAACCGGCCGTTGCGAGACGTTCAGACAATTCGATTGACCCGGGGAGGAGATCGCGTTAAAGAAAATGGTTGCGGGGCGTTCATCAAATTTCGAAAAGATGCTGAACAGGGAGAAAAAGTATGATCATAGGCCATGACCTTCTCGAGAGGACATGCAAGAATATGATCGAGACAATTCTTTTGTGTCTGGCCAATGCGACTCGAGGGACGATTTATCGTGTTGGGTCTATGCCAAACCTGCAGGCAGTGCGTATTACCTCCGGAGAGCGGGAAAACGGGGGTGAACGGCTCAAATGGGGGCTGCCCGAGGCTTCCGATTATAATCATCCGGGTAAGACCTGGGAACAGTACCGGGATCGTCCAGGGCATGTGCTGGAGGCCATGGGATGGTGTGTGGAGAAGCAAAAAAGCTGGACTGCAGACGACCCGTACGAAGATATCCGCAGTGTGCGCAAACAACTGCGCGGCGAAATCGAAGACTTTCACCACATGGAACCGGTCGTGGTGCGTAAGCTGGATATGGGTATCGGGGCGGGCAACGATGTTCCATGCCCGGCGGACTATCGGGGGAACCTCATATGGCAAGATACCGATTATGTGATTGTCGCAGTCGTTAAGATCCACTTCCTGCCCTATACTATTCAACGCGGTGATCGTTCCACCAAAGTCATCAAAAAGCTCTCACGTACGCTGGGTACGGAATTGCTCTCGCTGAGTGCGCGGGAGATGCTGTCCAGTGCACAAAAAGAACTGGCTCAGCAACGCTTCCAAGCCTGCAACAGCCTGGCCCATGACATGCGCAATACCCTGATGAAATTGAGTTTTGTTTTTTCGGCTGTGAATGCAGAGATTAGTTTTTTGCGGGAACAATGGGAGTTGCGGCTGAAACAGGCTTTGCCCGATCTGGACGACAAGGGCTCGATCCTCTCGCGGCTCAATCAACTCATCCAGATGAGACTGCCCCAGCTGAGCGGTTCAGAAGATCTCGTTAAAATCAGCCAGGATTTGCTGAAGTATCAGAAGCAATTTGCTTCTTTGTCGTTACTTCCGCAAGAAGCAGAAATGTGGATCAACAATAAGCTTCTCAAAAGGTGGTCCCGGCTCTTGGCGGAATGCCAGGTCTGGGAAGATGCGCGGGGGGAAATCCTGCAGCATTTGGACCGCTTGAAGCGGCTGATATGGAACGGACTGGATAAGAGCATGGCCGGCAAGATCCGGAATTTGCCGGAAGATCTCAAGGAGTCCTGGATCCGGATTGCGTATAGCAGTTTTTCAGGTGAGCGGCTGAACTTGATGGATGAGATACTGCAATTTCTGGAACACCCGGCTCTCGACATACCCCACAAGCAGCAGACCAAGAGAGTCCTTAAATCGCTTAAGGCCATTGCTGAGATCATACCCGAGATGGAAGAGCGCGCCAACCGGATGATTTACTCCCTGCGCGATGGCAACGGCGCCGCCACCGCCATCGATCCACTTCCGCCCATCTAAGATAATGTCGGAACCGAAGCTTCCCACCGTGCTGATCTCTGTGTTGACGCCCTTCGCGCTTTGAATGGGTAAGGATGTCCGCGCCCCAGCCATTCCTCATTCAGTTCATCCAGCCGGTTTTGCATGGCAAGAGCCATTTGCACGCCACGCAGGGCACCCGTAGCCGGCTCCATGCTCTCCGGGGCGCCGAAAAGAACCATCATGGCATCCATTGAACTTAAGGGGTCTTTTCTTCCTCGGGGTGAGCCCGTTCTGCGAGCTTGTATTGGATAGTGACCCGATCGTTGGAGCTGGAGACCAGTTTGAGAGAAGCGGGGCTGAGCACGAGCGATGCCGTCAGTGATCCGGATGTTTGAAGATTATCCAAGCGAACCGGTTCGGTATACAGGGTGCTGATTTTCGCCAAAATGGCACTTCCCCCCGTAACCTTAACGGCATTGGGTTCCACCTTGGCTTCCGCCAGGATGTAGTCATTGGGCAATCGACCGATCCAATCCACCTGCACCGCCAATTCTTTGGTAATGCGTGTGTCCAGAGTTATCTTGATCGAGGGTGGGTCTGCTTTGTTGACTGAAATACCGGGAGGCAGAAAGATATTCTCCTGAGTAATGGGAATCTCGTTCACGCCTTCTACGGCCTTTTTTAGATCAACACGCAACTCGATCTGGCCGGGACGCAAGGATTTCATGAGCGCACTCGGACCGTTCAATTGAACGCGCACTTCGCTGATGGATGTATCGAGAATCTCAAAGTTTGCGGGGCGATTGAAGTACTCGATGGGAACACTCATGGCAAAAATAGTATCGCGACTGCGTGTAAAACCCAACCAGACGCCTGTGACAATGAGAAAGGACAGCACCCCCGCCGCGACGATCTTCCAGTTTTCCTTTTTCTGTCTGGCAGCTACCAGCCAGTCGGAAACATTCAAATGCTGCTGAAGGATTTGCATGAGTTCATCAGGTTGAGCAATGGCCTTAATCCAGTGGTTCTTGGCGACTGAGACGCGCCCCCGTTCCTCGGAAACCACCACCACCAGGGCATCGGTCCGCTCTGCTAGACCAGCGGCGGCTCGATGACGCGTCCCATAGAAGGTCGGCAGGTCCTGGCGCTGAGAAAGCGGCAGGAGTACACCCACTTCAGTGATGCGATCTCCCTCTATGATGATCGCCCCATCGTGCACCGGTCCTTTGGGCCAAAAAATGCTCATGATCATTTCTTGGGACAGGGTGCCTTGCCAGGGGATGCCGCCGTAGACAATTTCCTGTAGATCTTCCTTGGCAGGAAAGACAAACAGGGCGCCAATTCGTTTTTTACCCATCTGGTAGACGGAATCGACGATCGTTTCAAGGGGCGTAGTCTGTTCACGACTGGGGAACCCCCAGAGGAAAGCTTTGAAATTACGGACCTGCAGAGCACTGCGGATTTCATTACGGAACACAACGATAATAATAATCGCGGCAGCTGCCGTGATGCCCTGCAGCGCCCAGCTGGTAATGATCAATCCCAGGGAGCCGGCGACTTCCTGCAGCGACCACAGAGCGGCAATACCCACAATGATGCGAAAGGCATTCGTGTCGCGGAACAGCACGTAAAGGCGGAACACTATGTAGCTGTTCAGCGTGATGTCGACCAAGTCCTGCCAGCGGATGGTCGAAATAAAACTGAGGAGAGACTCCACCATGGATCAATCCGTAATGCTAAACCTCAACACCTCGAAGGGTTTGCCGTTTTCAGTGGAGATTTCAACATGCCAGGGGCCTTTGTCTTCCTCACGAAGTTGAATGCGACTATACGTAGTCCAATTCGGAGGATAGACCTTCAATTTCACCTGGGTGCTCAGTTCGTTGCGACGAAACCAGCGATGGTAAACGATACCCGGCTTCGGCACAGCCTTGAATGTGGACAGGCAATAGACATGACCGCCTGACACCGAGAAAGTCACCGCCTGATTGATCGGTCTTAGGTTCTGCACCGATTCGCACATAACGGCATGAGCGAGGATCAGTTCAGCATCCTTGGTGTTTCTTTCATTCTTGACTTCGAAGCTGGATTCACTTTTTTCCTGGGCACGAACAGCAGGTAACGGTAAGAGAAGACAGCAAATTACGAGCGCGAAACAAAAAAACGGAGTCAAAGGTTGTATTGGTTGTTTGAACATGGGTTTGCCCTCCAGGAAAATGCCACGAACCGGCAGACCATGGACCAATTCAAAGGCGGCCGGAAAAACACTGCAGCCTGATAATCATCAACGTGGGGGATAGGTTCACCCCCACCGCCTGCCAATCCCCCCTTGCCCCGCCTTTGGGCTAGGGGAAGGTGAGGGGATTTGCAGGGTGAATTGACGCCATAATTAACCCTTGTCATTCTCCATTTTACGAATGGAAATAATGGGTTGCACTTGAATTCCCAATTCGTTGCCGGGCTTTGGTATTTATTCAGCATACCACGCTTTGCCCTGCAGTCAAGCCATTTGCCACGTGTTTCCTGAGCGGAAATGATCTAAAATATGGCCAAGTGTTTGGAGATTCGCAAAATGAGTCATGACACGGGAACAATGCGTGGGAAGGTCCTTCTCAGGTTAGGTCTTCCGGTCTTCTGCTTGCTGGTTATGGCGAGGTGGGTTATGGCTGCCCCCTTGCCGGGGGAGGCACGGGTGCGGGCAGTTCTCGATGGGGACACCATCGTGCTGGATACGGGCGAAAAAGTCCGGTACCTGGGCATTGACGCACCGGAAATTAGCCATGATGACGTTCCAGGGGATTGCTATGGAAGGGAGGCCCTGGAGGCGAATAAGAAATGGGTGTTTCATAAGACAGTGGTATTGCGCTATGATCGCGAGACCCACGATGGCTACGGCAGGTTGCTGGCTTATATACATTTGCCGGATGGCACGTGTGTCAATGCCGAACTGTTGCGTTCCGGATATGCTTATGTTTACAGGTCAGCGGAGGGATTCGAACGATTCAATGACTTCCTGTCCTTGCAGCGGCAGGCTCTCAAGCTGCGGACGGGAATGTGGGGAACCTGCCAGGTGAAACCGGAAGTTCATTATAACGCCAACGGACGCAGCTACATCTTCCACCGGCCGGCGTGCCAACTGGGTAAAGCTATTTCGCACAAGAATTTGAAGCGTTTCAACACCCGCTGGCAAGCCCTGGAGGATGCCTACCGGCCCTGTCGCCGCTGTAAACCGTGATGGCTGTTGCGGGCCAGAAGAGCCCGACAGTCTTGCAGCGGGTTGGAATCTGCCCTGCCACCCTTTGAAAAAGAAGGGTGGGGGGGATTTCATGCTTCGTTGTGAGCCACTCGGTTATGAAGGCTCGCGGGAATGACGATGGGTAAGGACGACGAGTTTTATCCACCGCCGACTATACATCGTCAGTCATGAGGGAATGATGAACCGGCGTTATCCTGAGAGACCGATGGTTGGTGTTGCCGCCATTATTTTCCGCGGCGATGAAGTGCTGCTGGTGCAGCGTGGGAGGGAACCCGCCTATGGTCAGTGGTCCTTGCCCGGAGGTCTGGTGAAGGTCGGTGAAGAACTGCATCAGGCGGTTCGTCGGGAGGTGCTGGAGGAAGTGGGTTTACAGGTTGAAGTAATGGATGTGGTCGCAGTTTTGGATCGAATTTTGTATGACCGGGAAGACCGCATTGAATACCATTACGTGTTGGTTGATTTCCTGTGTGGATTCGCAGGTGGCGAACCCATTCCCGCCAGTGACGTTCTTGACTGCCGCTTTGTGCCCATCTCCCTTTTGCCGCAGGTCCCGCTGACCCGTGGCACAGCGGATGTGATCGCCAGTGCCCTGGAAACAGTTCAGGGTGTACATCCCCCCATTTATGGTCCCGGCAGTTGATGCCCAAGCCACCTTCGAACTGATCCC
>Ga0209254_10006902_pt1 | contig 10484 bp, 11 predicted proteins | sample FrelakmetDIP11DI_FD_187148 | JGI IMG/M metagenome (GOLD analysis project Ga0209254, IMG submission 187148) | Freshwater lake sediment microbial communities from the University of Notre Dame, USA, for methane emissions studies - DIP11 DI (SPAdes)... | ecosystem: Environmental > Aquatic >... | reverse complement strand
AAGCCGAACTTGACCGAGAATCGATCGTGCTTGTCTTCGTATTGCGCGGCTTCGAGCGTCTCGTCCGGCACGATGCTCGACATCGCGAAGTCGTGGTCGTCCTTGACCAGGTGCTCGGACTCCGGCGTGACGTCGGACTCGACCGACTGCGCGGACCCCGTACCGATGCCCGTGAAGAACACGATCATCGCGATGAATGCCCGCCTCATAGAAGGACCTCACCAGTCATCGTTCTACTTGCGACTGTACCGCGCTCATTGGAAACAACGCCACGGCGCGCCGTTCGGGAAGCCGCCTGCGGGGGGTGGGATCGCAGGCGGCTCCCTCGCGGGCGCCGTGGAGTTTTCGGGTCGCTGCGGCCGACTACTTGTTGGAGCCCGACGTCACGGCTTCCATGACGCGGTCGAGGTTGAAGCTGCCCGGCTTCTGCCGCGGCGGGAACTCCCTGAAGCTCTGCAGCCACCGGCCGACGTAGGCGCCGGCCGGCGCGATCGCGAACATACGCTCCATGTACCAGCGCTGGTACCCCATCGCGTTCTCTTCCTCGGCGCGCTCGAACGGGTCCATGCGCAGGTTGGTCAGCTTGGGCGCACGCAGCACGACGAACGGCTCCTGCCACACCTTGAGGCCCTCGGCCTGCTGCTCGAGGAACGTGATCTTCAAGGCATCGTAGCGCAGCGCAGCGACACTGCCGTCGTCGGTCCAGTAGATGAATTCCCGACGCGGCCAGGCGGCCTCACCCCGCAGCGCGGGACCGAGGTCGTAGCCGTCGAGGTGCACCTTGTACGTGGTCTTGCCGGCCTTCCAGCCCTTGAGCGCATCCTCGATGACGGTCGTGTTGCCTGCGGCGGCGACCAGCGTCGGCAACATGTCCTCGTGGGCCCCGATTTCGTTGATGACCGTGCCCGGCTTGATCACGCCCGGCCACTTGATCATCGTCGGCACGCGGTAGCCGCCTTCCCACTGCGTGTTCTTCTCGCCGCGGAACATCGTCGTGCCGCCGTCCGGCCAGGTGAAGGTCTCGGCGCCGTTGTCGGTCGAGTACATCACTATCGTGTTCTGGTCGACGCCCAGTGCCTTCAGCTTCGCCAGCACCTGGCCGACGTGACCGTCGTGCTCGACCATGCCGTCGGCATAGATGCCGAGGCCGGTCTTGCCCTCGGCGTCCGCATGCAGGTGGGTGAAGATGTGCATGCGGGTGGAGTTCCACCACAGGAAGAACGGCTTGTTCGCCCTGACGGCGCGCTCCATGAAGTCGAGAGCCTTCTCCGTCACTTCGCGGTCGATCGTCTCCATGCGCTTCTTGGTCAGCGGCCCGGTGTCCGTGATGCGACCGTCGGCGAAGCTGTGGATCACGCCGCGTGGCCCGAACTTCTTCTTGAACTCCGGGTTCTTCGGATAGTCGACGTTCTCTGGCTCTTCCTCGGCGTTCAGGTGGTACAGATTGCCGAAGAACTCGTCGAAGCCGTGGGCCGTCGGCAGCATCTCGTCGCGGTCGCCGAGATGGTTCTTGCCGAACTGACCGGTCATGTAGCCCTGCGCCCGCAGGAAGGTTGCGATGGTCGGGTCGGCCGCCATCATGCCTTCCGGCGCACCCGGCAGTCCGACCTTGGTGAGTCCGGTACGGATCGGCGACTGGCCGGTAACGAACGCGGCGCGACCGGCGGTGCAGCTCTGCTGGCCGTACCAGTCGGTGAACAGCGCGCCTTCGGCAGCGATGCTGTCGATGTTGGGCGTCTTGTAACCCATCATGCCGCGGTTGTACGCGCTGATGTTGAAGCCGCCGATGTCGTCACCCCAGATGACGAGGATATTGGGCTTCGAGGTCTGCGCCTGGGCAACGGCCCCCAGCGCGCCAAGTGCCGCGAACAACGCGGCGCCCAGTAGTCCGGTGAATTTCCTGCGCATGTTGCTGATACCCCCTTACGTCTGCTTGAAAGTCACTGGTGCGTCTGCCGGGCGCTCTGCGCCGGTCCGCCCTGCGACGGGCAGGTCGAAATCTGCCTGCCGTAGCGCCATGTGTCCAATGCATATTGGACATAGTTGATATACTCTGTACGCATGACCTTCGAGCTTCAGCAACTGCGCCAGGTCGTCGCGCTCGCCGAGCACGGCAGCTTCGTCCGCGCGGCCGCGCACCTGCACATCAGCCAGCCGGCGCTGTCGCGCAGCATCCAGAACCTGGAACGTGAGTTCGGCAGCGAACTGTTCCTGCGCTCCAGCGGCGGCGTGATACCGACCGATCTCGGCCGCCTGTACATCGAACGTGCGCGCGACCTGCTGCGCATGGCGGACGAACTCGTGGGCGAAGCGGTCAGGCATGCGGGCCTGCGCACCGGCCGGGTCGATGTCGGCGGCGGACCCTATCCGGCGGAATCCTTCCTCGGGCCGGCGGTAGCACGCTTCGTCGAGCAGTTTCCGCGCGTCGGCGTGCACCTGCATTCCGGCAACTGGGTCGACCTCGTGCAGCTCCTGCGCAGCCGCACGCTGGACTTCTTTGTTGCCGAAACCAGCCTGCTGTCACTTGAGCCGGACCTCGACGTTGGGCCCACGCAGCTCACGCATCCCGTGTACTTCATCGCGCGCGCCGGGCATCCGCTGGCGCGCAGCGGCGACGCCGTCCGCGCCACCGACATCTTCGCCTGGCCCTTCGCCACGCCCTCGCGCATTCCGCCACGCATTCTCGATCCCTTGCTAGCCGCGCACCGCGCGAGTATTGCGGGCGAGGCCATGCCGCGCGCCTTTCCGGCCATCGAATGCAACGGACTGGCACCGGTGAAGCGCATCGTCGCCTGCTCGGACGCGGTGTCGGCGTCGATCCTGCCGAGCATTGCGACCGAACTCGACAGCGGCCAGTTCGTGTTGCTCGGCACGGAACCATGGCTGCACCTGCAGTATGGCGTGGTGAGCCTGCGTGGCCGGCCATGGACGCAGGCGGCTGAGAAACTGCGTGAACTCGCGTTGCAGGCCGAGCAGGAAGCGACCCGGCTGGAACAGCAACTGCTGGAGCGGCACAGCCCGGGCGGGGGCTCACGACGCAAGTCGACGCCAAAGTCGAGGCGCGTGCCGACCCGCGACGGCAGGCCGCAGGCCCGCTAGACTTCCAGCACTGGCGCCCTGCCGCCGCGCGCGTCACGAGCGCTGCGGCCAACCCACCCTGGAGGACCATCCGATGTCGAACCTGCAAACGATCGCCCTGGGTCTTGCCCTGCTGGCCACAGGCCTGCTTGCCGGTTGCGGTACCACTCCTCCAGCGCCCAGCGAAGCCGCGGTGGCGGCGACCACGAAGGACGCGCGCACCCTGAGCTACTCGAACAGCTGGCGTATCGAGGTCAGCGAAGGCGCCAACTCGGATGGTGAGTTCGTCTTCAACATGACGCCCAAAGGCGGCACGACGCAGGTCATCACAGTCAAGATCGACAACGGCACCAGTGAAGACCACGTCGCGCGCGTGATCAAGCGCGCGTTCGAGAAGCAGCTCGACACCAGCAAGTACGACATCGAGATCGACGATGGCGAGGACGTACTGGTGAAGAAGGACCTGACCGAGCCGGTGTTCGCGCTCGAAGTCGTCAGCTCGACGGTCAAGAGCGTGCGGCTGCGCCTGCAGAAGGAGTGATCGGCCCGATGCACCGTGCCTGCTGGCTGCTGGGCCTGGTCGTGCTGGCGAGCGGTTGCGCGGCCGACCAGGTGATGCCGGAGAACGGCGGCGCAAGATCCATGGCACAAGTGACGGGTACCGTGACCTACCGGGAGCGCATCGCGCTGCCGCCGACGGCCGTGGTCACGATCAAGCTGGTCGACGTGTCGCGCGCGGATGCACCGGCAATCGTCCTTGGCGAGCAGATCATCCGCCCTGGAGGCAAGCAGGTGCCTTTCGCGTTCTCGATCGTTTACGACCCCGCGCAGATCCAGCCGCATTTAACCTATGCGGTGGAGGCGCGGATCGAGGACGGTGGCAGGCTGCTGTTCATCAGCGACCGGATGTATCCGGTGCTCACGCGGGATGCGCCGAACCATGTCGACATGGTGCTGCGGGGCACCTGATCACGGCGGGAGCGAAGGCCGCTCAACCAAACCGGGCCAATGCCGCCCGCGCGACGTCCTCGCCCCATTCCTGCACGAAGTGCCCCGCCTCTGCGACTTCCAGCGGCGGCGGACAGTTGCGGATCAGCCGTTGCAGCGAGTGCATCGCCAGCGGCGGAATCGCGACGTCCTGCATGCCGATGGCCATGAAGCTCTGGCCTTGCCATTGGTCGCGCCACCACCGCGCCGCGGCCTGCGAGACCTCGGCACCGTCGGCATCCGGATGATCGCAAACGAGGTTCGGAAATCGTCGTGCACCGGCCTTGAAGCACTGCTCTGGGAACGGCGCGTCGTACGCGGCAGCCTCCGCATCCGTCAGGTGTCTGCAGCTGCGCTTCATGAGCGCGCCGACACGCAGGTCCGGGTTCGCGTTGACCCATGCACGCCAGGCGTCGAAGCCCGCACCCAGTGACTGCTTGCCGGTCGCCAGCGTCGTATTCATCACCAGCAGACGCGCGAAACGCTGCGGGTCGTCCATCGGCAATGTCAGGCCAAGGATGCCACCCCAGTCCTGGCAGACGAGCGTGATGTTGCGCAGGTCGAGCGCCCGCACGAAGGCCTGCAGCGATTCGCGATGCCGCGTGAACGTGTACCAGGCGTCGTCGACGGGCTTGTCCGAGCGCCCGAAGCCGAACAAGTCGGGCGCAACGACACGCGCGCCGGAGCCGAGCAACGCGGGAATCATCCGCCGGTACAGGTAACTCCACGTCGGTTGCCCGTGCAGGCACAGGAATGCATGGTCGGCGTCGCGCGGTCCCTCATCGAGGTAATGCATGCGCAGGCCGGCGAAGCCCGGCAGGTCTTCGACGTAGTGAGGAATGAAAGGGTAGCCCGGCAAGCCGTCGAACCGCTCGTCCGGTGTGCGCAGGAATTCCGGTGTCGAAACTGCCATCGTCGTGTCCTCTCGATTCGGCTGGCGACAGGCCGCGCGGGCACTCGCCCGGATTCAGCGCCTCTCGTTCACAATATTCAACTGCAGGGCCTCGTCGACGGTTAGGTCACGAATCCGGTCGTGCGGGATGTCCGCCATGATGTTCGCGACTTCGGCGCGCACGCCCATCTCGGCCAGGTACTCGACGACCCGTGTCCCGACGACATGCTGGAAGACGTCTTCGTCGCGGACCGGCACGCGATTTTCCGCTCGGTGCAACCCGACCGCGGATCCCGGCTCCAGCGAGCGCTGGACGCCGCCAGCGAGGATGAAAGGACACGCGCTGTGACACGTCCCTGCCGTTGCCCGCGTCGGGTCCGTCGTGCGCGATCCGACGCGTGTGTCGAACGCGTGTTCCCGCAGCACGCGACCGAGCTGCATCGCGGTCACGAGACTGCCACCGGGCGAGTTCAGGTAGACGACCGCGTTGGTGATGTGCTCGGTGAGGATCAGGTTCACGACGCGCGAGGTCGCTCCCGGATCGACCGGGCCGTCGAGGTAAATCAGCCAGCGCTCGTCGCCCGGCAGCCTGCCGGGATAGTCCGGCGCGACAGCCACGACCTGCAAGGCTGCGGGCGTGTCGGCCGCGACAGGGGCCCCGACCAGCCCGAGCAGAATCAGCAACGGCGCGCGAGATGGAATCGGCACTACCGTTGCGCGGCCTCAGCGGGGTTGACCGGTCGCCGTGCGCAATGCGTCAAGGTAATACCCGAGGCGGGTCTCGCCGCTGAGGCATGCCCGCACTGCGCGGGAACCTGCCGACTCGAACAGTTCGATGAGCCGTCGATCCGCCAATACCGGATTGACGTCGGAGCGCACGCCTTCGCTGAAGATCAGGGCCACCACACGTCGAAACACCAGGTTGCGCTCGGCTTCGGCGTGATGCCCCGTCAGCCGGCAGACTTCGTCGGTCGCGCCGATTGCAAACCACAGGAGCCACATCCTGCCGGTGTCGGCGCGCTCCACCAGCAACGGCTCCTCGACGGTCGCCAGCGTGCGCTCGGCGTCGAGCAGTTCCGCGAGCGCGAGCATGGCCGGGTCGTCCGCAACGTCCGTTGACCGCTGCTCCGAGCCGGTTTGCCTGGGCCTGGTCAGCCATGGTCTTGTCGTGTCGTCCATGGGTTGGCACTGTAGGCAGGAGAAGGCCTGGCCTCTGGTCGCTGGGCGGCAAGATCTGGTCCGCGGGCTGCAGCTTTGTGATTTCCACGCGCTGAGTAATCCAGTAGTTAGCGTTTCTGGCAATTTATTCGTATTCATGGATCGAGATGTGGAATAGACCAACCGCGCTGGCGATGACGCTGGCCCCGCTGCAGGACGTCCTGCCGCAGTACGGCCTGGACTTCCCGGCGTTGGCACGTCGCGCCGGAATCGACCCGGAGCTGCTGACGCGCCCCGGGCAACGGTTGCCCTCGGCGCGCATCCAGAAGCTGTGGCGAATTGCGGCGCAGGAGTCAGGCGATCCACTCTTCGGCTTGCGCGCGGGCCAGCTGGCGCGACCAGGCATTTTCCACGCGCTCGGTCTCGGCATCGTCAGCAGCACGAGCGTGCTCGCTGCCCTGCGACGCATCGTGCGTTACAGCAGCGTCGTCAGCACCAATGGCCGATTCGTACTGATCGTCGAGGGACCGCAGGCGAGCCTGGAAACACGGCGGACCGAACTGACGATAGTGCCGTGCGCGCAGTACTTCGACGCGGTCGTCGTCACGATGTGCCGGATTCTTCGCCTCTGCGCCGGCCCTTCAGCCATCCCCACGCTCGTCACGTTGCCGTACCAGAGCGACGTGCCGCCCGCGGCCTATCACGAGGCCATCGGCTGCCCGGTGGAGTTCGGCGCGGATCGCTGCACGATCAAGTTCGATGCGGAGCTCGCTGCGCGCCCGGTGCTGACTGGCAATCCTGAACTGGCCGCCGAAGCCGATCGCATGGCGGCGCGCTACATCGAGGGACTCGCGCCGGACACCGCGGCGACGCGGGTCCGCGAACTGCTGCTCAAGGCGATGTCGTCCGGTGATCTCGACCAGGATGGGATCGCCCTGGCACTGAACCAGAGCGCCAGCACCTTGCAGCGCCGTCTGCGCCGTGAAGGCACCACTTACCAGCGCGTGCTCGACACGACCCGGCGCGAACTCGCCCTCGAATACCTGCGTGAAGGCCGGCACACGCTCGCCGACATCACGTTCCTGCTCGGCTTTGCCGACCAGAGCAACTTCACGCGTGCGTTCCGGCGCTGGACGGGCCAGACGCCGCGTCAATTCCTGACCGGACAAGGCGACCGGTTTCGCGAGTCTGCTTGAGCAGCCGTCCCGCGCTAGAACCCCGCAACGCGCTCGAACACCCAGTAGCTCGCAAGTCCGCCGATGGCATACGGCGGCACGCGCCACAGCCACGCCGGGCTGCTCAGTCGCACCGCAGTCGCCACCCGCTTTCCGGCCGCAATCAGCACCAGCACGACGGCGATGAAGATCAGCTGCCCGAGCTCCACCCCGACGTTGAAGAACAGGAGCGCGAGCGGAATCGAGTTCTGCGGCAGGCCGACCTCGGCCAGCGCGCTTGCAAATCCCAGCCCATGCAGCAACCCGAACGTGAACGACACGATCCATGGATAACGCTGGGTGAGCCCGGGCCGCCCCTGCCGACCATGCACGATCTCGGCCGCGACGAAGACGATACTGAGTGCGATGAGCGCCTCGACCGGCGGACCCGGCACATTCAGCACGCCGACCGTGGCCAGCGCGAGCGTGATGCTGTGTGCGATCGTGAATGCCGTGATGGTGATGATCAGCCGGCGCGTACCATCGACGATCAGCAGCAGCGCAAGTACGAACAGCAGGTGATCGAAGCCGAGCAGGATGTGGCCGATGCCGAGCACGGTGTAGGTCTGGACCACCTCGAGGTGCCCAGGACTCGAGGTCACCGTGAAGCGCGGATCGACCGGCAACACACGACCGAGCTGCTCGGTGCCGTCGGCGCGCTCCACGCGCACCAGCACGTCTACGCGGCTGCCCGGCAGCTGCGGAAACTCGATCGCCTGGCCGGCCATGCCCCCGTCGACCTGGATCCGCCAGCGCAGTACCGCGGCATTGCTCGCATAGCTGCTGGTGCGTTCCGTCAGGTCCCGGGTGCCCGGCGGAAAGACGGGCTGCAACCGCAGCGTCGTATTCGCGTCGAGGGCCGGGACCCGCCAGAGCACCTCGTACGTCGTGGCATCGAGCTGCTTGAGCTGCAGGTAGGCCGGGCGAAATTCGTCGGCCATCGCCGGCGCCACGAACGCAACGAACAACGCGAGCACGCATGTCAGCCGACGCAATCGCGCACTCAAGGTGACGGCACCGGCGGCAGGGCGGCCTGGATCTCGACCTGGTACTGCTGGCGCAGTTTCGCGAGCGCGGCCGCGTGCGCCTGCTGGCGCCGTTCGTTTTCCCATTCGCGAGCCACGACTTCGCGCACCTCGGCGAGTGCGGGCGACTGCGCTGGTTCGATGGCACTGACGCGAACGAGATGCGCACCGAACCCGGACACGACGGGTCCGGACCACTCGCTCAAGGGAACCTTTGCAAGCTGCCCGGCGAACTCGTCGCCGAAATCGCGGGCGACGAGGTCGAGCGGCATGGCGTCCTGGTGGGACGGCAGCAGGGTCGCCTGGCCGAGCGTCGCAGGATCTGCACCACGTGCAAGGGCCGCGCGTGCCTGCTCGAGCCGGCGCGGCGTGCCTGCGTCGGAGCCGAAGTAGATCTGGTCGAAGCTCACGACCGCGGGCTGGCGGAACGCGGCAGGATTCGCATCGAGATAGGACTGCAGGTCTGCATCGGTTGCAGGATTCTGCGCGATGGATTCCTCGAACAGTACGTCGAGTTTCTGGCGGACGCGGCGTTTGACCACGGCATCGTCACGGTCGAGGCCAAGCGCGACGCCTTCGCGGTACAGGATCTCGTCGCGCACGTAGGTATCGACCAGTCCGTTGAGCTCGACCGGGCTCGGCTGCCGGTTCCAGGTTGCCTGGAACTGGGTGGCCAGCAGGTCGACTTCGGCCTGGGTCACGACGATGCGGCGCTTGCCGTCGTCGTCCGGCGCCACACGCCCGTAGTACGCGAACAAGACCAGACCGAGCAGCAGGAAGTGCAGCAGCGGCTCACGGAGAATCTGACGGACTTGCAATGACGCTCCCCGCGGCACGGACGGTTCGGAATGCCAGCCCGGTCAACGGTCACCGGAGTCGGCGGCCGCAGAGTCTACCGAAGTGTACTGACTGCGCCACGGCCAGATGTTGATCATCGCTTGCTCGGGCAGGCCCGGGTGCCTGAGCGGGAGTCCAGGGGAGATTTCGGCGGTAAGATGCGGACCTGTCACGAGTTTAGAGGAGATGCAGATGACCCGGACCTGCTGGCTTGCGGCTGCCCTTGCGGCATGCTTCGTCACGTTCGGCGCCGTCGCCAGCGCGGAAGATGCGCCGGATAACTGGGACGGCCTCGTCCAGATCAAGCCCAAGCGGATGGACCAGGTGTACGTCCTGCCGGGCGCGGACTTCCGGCCCTACACGAAAGTCATGCTGGACAAGACCGAAGTCGCTTTCCGCAAGGACTGGCAGAAGAACATGAACGACACCCGTTCGGTGTCGCGCAAGATCGACGATGCCGAGGCGGCGAAGATCATGGCTGCCGCCTCCTCCAACTTCACCGACGTCTGGACCAAGGCGCTGAACAAGGCCGGTTACCAGGTGGTCACAACGCCTGGTCCCGACGTGCTGCGCCTGTCGACCGCGATCGCCAACCTTTACATCAACGCGCCGGACACGATGGAGGCGGGCCGCGTGCAGACCTACACCGCCGAGGCCGGCGAAGCGACGCTGATCCTCGAAGTGCGTGATTCGCGGACCAACGCCTTGCTCGGGCGCGTGGTCGACCGCCGCGAAACCCGTTCGCAGGTTGCCATGCAGCCGGCAAATCGCGTCACCAACCAGGCGGACTTCCGCTCGCTGTTCTCGCAGTGGGCCTCGATCGCGGGCAAGGGTCTCGACGAACTCAAGGCAATCTCACCCGTGCCGGAGGACCTGACCCCGGGACAGAAGCTCAAGTGAGCGCGCGACCGTACCGCACCCGCAGGTCGACAACCGCGTGACCGTCTTCGAGTTCCTGCTCGCCCTGTACGCGATCGTCGCGGGCCTCGGCGTGTCGCTGCTCGTCACCAGCGTGGGCCAGATGATCGAGGCGCGCGATCGCGTGCGCCTGTACTGGGTGCACAGCTGCTGGCTCGCGCTGACCTTCGTCGGCCACGTCGTCAGCTGGTTCACGATCTGGCGCTTCCATGAGCATGCGCCCTGGACGGTGCTGCAGGCGTTGCTGCTCCTCAGCGTGCCGATCCTGCTGTACCTGATCAGTCACCTGGCCGTGCCGGACCTCGACGACGATCGCCCCCACGACATGCGTGATTACTACTTCCGCCATGCACGCTGGACGCAGGGCCTGCTGCT
>Ga0209254_10006901_pt1 | contig 10484 bp, 13 predicted proteins | sample FrelakmetDIP11DI_FD_187148 | JGI IMG/M metagenome (GOLD analysis project Ga0209254, IMG submission 187148) | Freshwater lake sediment microbial communities from the University of Notre Dame, USA, for methane emissions studies - DIP11 DI (SPAdes)... | ecosystem: Environmental > Aquatic >... | reverse complement strand
CCGCTCGACCGCCCCGGCCGTGGCCCGCTCCAGGGGCGCCGTGGCGGAGACGACGACGTCCAGCGGCGGCAACGACTGCGGCGACCGGAGCAGCGCACGCAGATGCACCGGCGTGGTGACGAGGACGCGGGGCGCCGGCAGGTCCTCGAGCGCCGCCGCGATGTCCGCCGGGTAGAGCGGCCGCGCCGCGTGGATCCCCACGCCGCCGAGCAGCGGCAGCAGCACGGACAGTTCCATGCCGTACATGTGCTGGGGTGGAACCGTGGCGAGGACCCACGGCATCGCTTCATTTCGTTCCGACCTCAGCACCTCGCGGATGCGCGACACGTTGAACGCCGTCGCGGCGACGAACGCGCCCCAGGTCTTCGGATTCGGCTGCGGCCGACCCGTGCTGCCGGACGTATAGCCGACGACGACGACGCGATCGGACGGAATCGCTGGCACGTGCAATCGGTCGGTGGGCGCCTCGTCGCAGCTGCCCTCGACGAGGTCATCGTCGAGCCGATACGAGCCCGGATGCTCCGCCATCACCTCGGCCACCACGGCCGGCGCGCGCGACGGCGGCAGGAGGCACAGCTGGCCGCGGATCAGCAGCGCCACGAACGCGAGCAGGAAATTGTCGCGACGCTCGCACAGGTTGAGCGCCGCCGGTCCGTCCGGCAGGCGAGTGGCCAGGGCGCTTGCCATCGCCATGAAACGGTCGCTGTCCACGACCGTCCGACCCGCGCGCAGCACCGACACCGAAAATGTCCGCCCGTCGATGCCGAGGGTCCTCCGATCTCAACCGCGCTGGGACGGCGCCGGGGCCGCTCAGGGCCAGCGCCGGAACACCAGCGAGGTGTTGACTCCGCCGAACGCAAAGTTGTTGTTCATCACGTGCTCGACCTCGAGCCTGCGACCGTCCCCCGTGACGTAGTCGAGCTCCCCGCAGCGCGGATCGACGTTCTCGAGGTTGATCGTCGGGGCGAACCAGCCCGAGCGCATCATCTCGATGCTGAACATGGACTCGAGCGCGCCGCAGGCACCGAGCGTGTGCCCGAGGTAGCTCTTCTGCGAGCTCAAGGGCATGCGCGGCCCGAACAGTGCCGACGTGGCCCGCGTTTCCGCGATATCGCCCTGCTCGGTCGCCGTGCCGTGCCCGTTCACGTAGCCGATCGCCGCCGGATCGAGCCCAGCGGAGGCAAGCGCCAGCTCCATCACGATCCGCATCGTCTCCTCCTCGGGGCGGGTCACGTGCGTGCCGTCGGAATTGGTGGCGAAGCCCAGCACCTCGGCATGGATGCGCGCCCCGCGGGCCTGCGCGTGCCCCAGCTCCTCGAGCACCAGCATGCAGCCGCCCTCGCCGATCACGAGCCCGTCGCGGTCGCGGTCGTAGGGACGCGGCGTCGAGCCCGGGTCGTCGTTGCGGCGACTCGTGGCGTAGAGCATGTCGAACGCCATGGCCTCGCTGGGGCAGAGTTCCTCTGCGCCGCCGCCGAGCATCACGTCCTGATACCCGTGCTTGATCGCCTCGTAGGCGAAGCCGACACCCTGGCTGCCCGAGGTGCAGGCCGTCGAGGTCGGGATGATGCGGCCGCGCAGCCCGAAGAAGATCCCGACGTTGGCCCCGGTGGTGTGCGGCATCATCCGCACGTAGGAGTTGGCGTTCAGCCCCGGCGCATCGCCGGTGAGCAGCATCTGGGCGAAATCGCTGATGTCGGGCGTGCTGCCGATGGACGAACCGCAGGCAACGCCGACGCGCCCCGAGCGCAGCACCGGGTCGCCGAGAAGGCCCGCATCGGTCAGCGCGAGTTCGGCGGCCCGCACCGCCAACTGCGACACGCGACCCATGCTGCGCAGCTGCTTGCGGCTCCAGTGCTCCGGCGGTGCGAATCCTTCGATCGGCGCCGCCAGCCGGGTGTTGAGATCCTTGTAGACATCCCACGCGGGCATCGTGCGCACGGCGTTGCGGCCTGCACGCAGCCCCGCCTCGATGACCGGCCAGTCCGAGCCCAGTGCACAGAGGCCCGACATGCCCGTCACGACCACGCGGCGCATCAACAGAGTCCCCCGTTGACCGCGATCACCTGGCGGGTCACGTAGGACGCCCCGGGCGACATCAGGAACGACACGACGGCGGCTACTTCGTCGGCCGTGCCCATGCGCTGCGCCGGGATCGCCTTCAGGATCTCCTCGACCGGCACGTGCTCGTGGGCCATGTCCGTCTCGATGAGTCCGGGTGCCACGCAGTTGACCGTGATCGAGCGCTTCGCGAGTTCGACCGCGAGCGCCTTGCTCGCCCCGATCACGCCGGCCTTGGCGGCGCTGTAATTGACCTGCCCGCGGTTGCCGATCAGGCCGGACACGGACGACAGCGTGACGATCCGGCCCGGCGCCCGGCGGCGCACCATGGGCATCACGAGCGGATGCAGCACGTTGTAGAACGCGTCGAGGTTGGCACGGATCACGGAGTCCCAGGCGTCCTCGCTCATGGCCGGGAACGCGGCGTCGTGCGCCAGGCCTGCATTGCACACGACCCCGTAGTAGGCGCCGTGCTGCTCGATGTCGGCGCCGATCAGCTCGGCGCAGCGCGCGCGATCGCACACGTCGAACTGCAGGCAGCGGGCCATTCGCCCGAGTCCGCGCGCCTCGGCCGCCACGGCCTCGGCTTCCTCGACCCGCGAGCGGCAATGCACCACCATGTCGTAGCCGTCGCGCGCCATGCGCAGCGCGATGGCACGGCCGATGCCTCGGCTCGATCCCGTCACCAGCACCGTGCCCTGATCAGTCATCGCGCGCGCACTCCGCCTCGAGAAACGTGTCGTCCAGCGGCTGGTACACGGTGAGGACGCCCGATGCCAGCCTCTCGCCTGCCCGCGAGATCGTGCAGTCGAACACGGCCCGCCCCTCCTCGTCCTCGGACGACTCGACGACCTCGACCCGCAGCGCCTCGCCGCAGCGGAAGTCGCCTCCGGGAGCCGCGTACGATCGCACGCCGAGCAGCAGGCCAATCGCGGCCGGCCGCCCGTGCACGGCGAGCGAGCGCTTTCCTGCGAGAGCCGAGATCGCCTGCGCCATGATCTCCGGCCCGACCCACGCCGGCAGGTTGCCGTCGGCATCGCTGAACGCGGTGCCCGGCCGCACGAGCACGCTGGCCTCCAACCGGTCCGCGCCGACCTGCGCGATTTCGTCGATCAGGATCGCGTCGTCCCGGTGCGCTATGGGCAGGACGGCCCGGGCGGCTCGGCTGACCCGTGGGGGCGTCATGCGTTCCCCCGCGCCAGTGCCGCGCGCACGGCGTCCACGAAGTCCGGCGGCGTCGCGAACTGCAGCTCGCCGCTGCGGGCATCCACGGCGACCTGCACCGTTCGGCCGCGCGCGACGCGCACGCCGTCGAGTGGCCGGGTGACGAGGTAATTGAGCGCTAGGCGCGCCTCCCACTCGACCAGCGAGGCACGCACCCGCAGCCGGTCGCCGAAGCGCGCGGGACTCAGGTACTTGGTCTGCAGTTCCACGATGGGCCAAGCCACGCCGGATTCCAGCATGCGCTCGAGGCCGTAGCCGAGTTCGTTCATCAGCGCCCAGCGAGCGTTCTCCAGGTAGCGCAGGTAGTGCCCGTGCCACACGACCCCGACCATGTCGACGTCGTGGAACCGAACGTCCACGTCGAGGTCGGCGAACAGTGCGCCTTGCACCCTCACGCCAGCCTCGGCGCCGTGGCGGCTGCGGCGCGCACCCGGCGCGCGATCAGCCACGGCGCCCGCCGCAGCATGCCGAAGAAGAGCTTCGTGTGCACCGCCGTGATCAGCCCGTTGTCGTGGACCAGCCGGAAGTGCGAAAGGCCGTCGAGCGGATAGCGCACGCGCGTCGGCAGCCATCGCATCGCGACGCCGCGCCAGTGCAGACGCACCAGCACCTCGACGTCGAAGTCCATGCGGGTACCCGGCGGCTCCGCCTCGAGCACCGGGAGCACGACGGCCAGCGGATAAACGCGCAGCCCGCACATCGAATCCGGGATATCGAAGGACAGCGTGTTGAGCCAGACCATGACGTGCGTGAGGTAACGCAGGTACAGCCGGTGGCGCGGCACGCTCGCGTCGAACAGCGGCCGCCCGCACACGAGTGCCGCGGGCTCGGCAAGCGCGGCCGCGACGAAGCGCGGCACGTCGGCGGAGTCGTGCTGCCCGTCGGCGTCGATCTGCAAGGCGTGGGTGAAACCCGCCGCAGCCGCGGCCTTCAGTCCCGCCAGGACCGCGGCGCCCTTGCCCCGGTTCTCAGGCAGTCGCAGCAGACGCACCCCGCGATCCGCGGCCGCCAGTCGCCGCAGTTCCTCCGCGCAGGCCGGGCCCGACCCGTCGTCCACGAGCAGCACGGTCAGGCCCTGCGCGCGCAGGCCGGCGGTCGTCGCGCCCACCGCGCGTTCGTGGTCGAACACCGGCACCACGGCGCAGAGGCTAGTCATGCCCGGCTCCGAACTGCAGGCGTCCGGTCGAGACCACGGTGTCCCCGCAGGTGTAGCGGAAGTGGACCTGCCCCGGTTTCGGACCGCGCTCCAGGCGTGCGTCGAGGCACATGCCGGGACGCAGCACGCGACGGAATTTCGCCGCGCCGATGCCCGTCATCGGCCCGTCGGCCAGCCCGTGGGCCCGGGCCAGTTCGACGGCCCAACCCACCTGCATGACGCCCGGCACGATCGGCACAGACGGAAAGTGCCCACGGAAGATCGCCATGTCATAGGGAACCCGCAACCGGCAGTCGAGACCGCCGGCCCCAGGCTCCCGCGCGACGTCGCTGACGATGGGCATCCACGCGGGCCGGCCCTGGACAGGCTCGAGGTCTTGCGCGCCGGCCGCCGGTTCCTCGACCAGCCGCCACTCGATGGCTGCAGCCGTCCCGAGCCGGTGCTGGACCAGGTCGTGCTCCCATTCGGCCACCATGTGACGCTTACCGCGGGTGCGCAGCACGCGCACACCCGCCGCACTCGGCACCACCAGGACGGTGGTCTTCACCGCGCGACGGCCGCCGCCGGTGCGGGACGCCGCGGCGAGCGCGAGCGCGTCCTGCACCCAATCGTGTGCTTTCAACCGGGCGGCGATGTCGTCGAGCCGGTGGTCAGGCTCTTCGGGAATTGCGAGGACCGGGCTCACGCCTGCACGAGTGCATGGACCGCCGTGACCAGGTCGTCCACGGTCCGCACGGATCGGAAATTCTCCGCGGAGATCTTGCGGCCGGTCTGCCGGCGCAGCCGGTCCGTGAGGTCGACGGCGTCGATGCTGTCGATCTCGAGGTCCTCGTTGAGCCGTGCCGACGGCGTGACCCGGTCGGGCTCGATCTCGAACAGCTCGACCAGCGCCGCTTTGACCTGCTCCAGGACTTCGTCTCTCGTCTGCATGCGCCCCGCGATCCCCCGTCATTCAGGCGTTTCATTATAACCAGCGGTCCGCTCCAACTCCTGTCCATAATGATCCAGGAGCCAGGCGTTGAGCTGCCGGGACGCCTTGGGCGACGGCACGTGCCGGTAGGGCTCGAGGTCGATGTCGTCGCCGACGCGGAGGAATATGTTCGGCCGGCGCGGCGGCACCTGGTACCAGGCCAGCGTCTTGTCCAGCAGCGGCTGGTCCACGCGGATGTAGATGGGCGTGAGCACGGCCGCACCCCGGACCGCAATGCTGGCCGTCCCGCGATGAAAGTGCATGGGCTGCCCGGGTCGCGTGCGGGTGCCTTCGGGGAACATCACCAGGCAGTCCCCCGACTCCAGGGCCGCGACCGACTGCTCGATCATCTGGTCCGTCGGGGCATTGCTGATGTAACCCGCCGCCTGCACGACGCGGCGCGTGAACGGGTTGGCGAACAGGGCGGCCTTCACGACGCACGCCGGGGCGGGCGTGAACGCGACGATGAAGACCACGTCGACCAGCGTCGGGTGATTGGCAACGATCAGCTGGCCGGGGCGCCCGAGACGCTCGCGGCCATGGAATTCGTAGCCGATGCCCCCCAGACCGCTCATGACGGTGACGAACAGCCGGAACGATCGCTGCACGAGGGCGCGCGTACGGGAGCGGCGCCGCCCGCTGTCGCTGGGCCACAGCAGCAGCGCCGGAAACACCAGCAGCCCTAGAATGAGCCCGCCGATGCCGAACAGGACAAAGCAGGTCCCGGTGACAAGAATGCGCCAGAGATATGTCTGCCGTTCGCCCATGCCGTCCGGATGCTCCTGTCGTGGCGCCCGCCTGCGTGGCCACGCGGCGCGCCACGATGAGGCGGACCGCCGAGCGATGCAAGCCAACACCACGTCCGCCCGGTCCTGATGTCGCAAGCACCCCGCTCTCCCGCAATCGACGTGTGGCTCGCGACGCCCGACGCGGCCCGCGAGTTCGACCCGTCGAAGCTCAGCCGCGAGGACCGCGCCGCGTGGGACGCCCTGCACACCGATCGGCGGCGGCTGGACTGGGCCTCGAGCCGCGCCCTGCTGGGCGTCGTGCCGGTCGCCAGCCACCAGGCCAGCAGCCTGTCGCACAGCCACGGATTTGCCGCGCTCGCGCGGGCGCCCGGGCACATCGCAGTCGGCGTCGACGTGGAATGGCTGGCGCCGCGTGATTTCACGAGCCTGGCCCGAACGGCGTATTTGGCGGCCGAGGCCGACGAGCTCGAGGCGCTCGGGGACCCGTCTGACCTGCCTTCGAGGTTCTACGAAACCTGGACGCTGAAGGAGGCATTCGCCAAGGCGCTTCGGCTGTCCCTTGCCGACGCCCTGGGGACGTGCTGCTTCACTCATGCCGACGGCGTCGCGAAGGCCACGGTTCCGACGAGCCGGCACTGGCGGGCGACCGTGTTCGCCCCGCGACCACGGCTGCGACTCGCCATCGTCCTCGTGGCGGACGCCGAAGATGCGCTCGCGGCGAGCCCGGCCACGACGGAGTGGCCGCCCGCGCGAGCGGCGAACTGGACCGTCGTGCGACGCCTGTCCGGCGGCGGCGAACGCACGGTGACGTGCTAGCCTGCCCCACGCAGCGATCATGAGCACCCCCTCCGGCAGTACGACCCGCAAGCCTTTGCCCGCACGGGCGATGCTGCTCATGGGTGCGTCCTACCCGGTGCTGGCCCACCTTGCGACGCTGAGCGCGCGGCCCGGCCTCATCGCGGCGAGCATTTCGCTGCTCGTCGTGCTGGTGCTGCTGCCCGCACTGCGTGACGGCCGGCTGCTCGCTTGGGGCCTGCTGGCCGGTGCGGTCTACGGCGTTTACGTCGCATTGGCGACGGGCACGGCCTTATCGCTGCTGCTGCTGCCCCCGGTGCTGCTCAACGGATTCATGGCGTGGGTGTTCGGACGCACGCTGCGCAGCGGCGGGATGCCGTTGATCGAACGCGCGGCCCGTGCCATGCGTGGACCCGGGGCGGTGCTCGGCGACGAGGTCGTGGCGTACGCGCGTAGCGTCACGCAGGCCTGGACCGGGCTGTTCGTCGTGCTGGCGGTCGTCAACCTGGTGCTGGCCCTGCTCGCGCGGCCGGCGGGCCTGCTGCGGGTCGCGGGCTTCGACCCCGCCGTCTCGGTGCCGCTCAGCGCCTGGTCGCTGTTCGCCAACGTTCTAAGCTACCTGTTCATTGCCGCACTGTTCGCCATCGAGTTCGTGGTGCGGGCGCGCCGCTTCCCGCATCAACCCTACAGCGGACTGATCGATTTCACGCGCCGTCTGGCGGCGCAGGGCCACCTGTTCCGGCCCGCCGCAGCCGGCCACGGTCCGGAGCAGAACGGAAAACCGCGGAACTGAGCGTTTCCGCGCCGCGATGTTGAGTTTCCGCGATCGGTAAGGTATCTGCCTGCACGCATGCGCATCGCCTTCATATCGGCCAATCGCGAAAAAATGCCGGATGCAGTCATCCCGATCGGGCTGCTGCAGGTGATGGCCGGCGTGCCCGAGCGGCACGAAAAGCTGTTCTGGGACCTGTGCTTCGAGGACGACCCGCTGGCGACCGTGGCGCGGAACCTGCGCGATCACGCGCCCGACCTCGTGGCGATCGGGCTCCGCAACATCCAGAACATGGATTACACGAACATCACCGTGAACCTCGACTATTACCGGCGACTGGTTGACACGGTGCGCACGCACTCGTCCGCGCCGATCGTGCTGGGCGGCGGCGGGTTCTCCGTGATCCCTAAGGAACTCATGGAGACGCTGGGCGCGGACTACGGGATCGCGGGCGAGGGCGAGCGGGCCTTCGCACGATTGCTCGTGGAACTCGAGCGGCCGGCCCCGTCGTTCGACGACATCGAGCGCCTGCACTACCGTGTCGACGGCACGCTGCACAGCACCGTCAGCGCGCGCGAGCCGCTCGACATCGACGAGCTGCCCCGCGCGGACCGGAGTGTGCTGCCCGAGCGGTACTACACGGAGTACGGCATCGAGTCGCTGCAGACCAAGCGCGGCTGCCCCCTGCACTGCGAATACTGCACGTACCCGCTGATCGAGGGCGCACGCAGCCGCATGCGCGATCCCGTCCGGGTCGCCGACGAGTTCATGGAGATCACCGCGCGCAGGGGCGTTGCGCACGTGTTCATCGTGGACAGCGTGTTCAACCTGCCGCCGCGCCACGCGAAGGCCGTGTGCCGCGAACTCGTGTCGCGCGGCAACCGAACGCCGTGGACGAGCTACGTCAACCCGGTCGCGTTCGACGACGAACTCGCGGAGCTGATGGTTCAGGCGGGGGCCGCGGGGATGGAGGTCGGTTCCGACAGCGGCTGCGACGAGGTGCTCGATCGGCTGCGAAAGGGCTTCCGCACGGAAAAGATCCGGCGGCTGTCACGGATCGCGAAGGCCCACCGGCTCAAGGACTGCCACTCCTTCATCCTCGGGACGAGGGGCGAGACCCTCGACGACGTCGAGCGCACGCTCGATTTCGTCGAGGAACTCGACCCCTTCGCCGCGCTGATGCTGGTGTGGGTGGAGGACCAGGAGGTCGTGGACGCCCGGACCGAGCGCGAACGCCGCGCCTTCCGCGACGAGATCTACGCGCGGATCGGCCAGCGAGCAGCGCGCCAGCCACGCTGGTCGGTGCCGAGGCTCGGCATCCGCTTCGACCCGCAAGCCTTCGCGGTGCTGCGGCGATTCGGATTGCGCGGGCCGCTCTGGCAGCACCTCGACCGCGTGCCGACGGATCGGCTCGCGGCGGGCGTGTCGTCGGCTCGTTGATCTCGAGTGCCACCGGCGTCGTTGCCGCACGCCTGCGCCGCGCGGTCACCCGCCGCGCGTGGCCGTCACGCCCATCCAGTCGAGGACGGCCGCGGTCGGCTCGGCCACTGGCCGGTAGCGGAACGTGGCCACCCACTGGCGCAGCGCGTGCTGCACGCAGCCCGAGCCTGACTCGGACGCCACGGCCTCGACCCGTCCATCCGTCTGCACCACGAATGCGGTCCGGTACACCGTGCCGCGCGCCGGCTCGCAGCCCGGTGGGATCTGCAGCGTGCCGGCCTCGAGCAGCAGCAACTCCGGGGCCGGGGGTGGTGCCACGCGGCTGGAGACGCAGCCGCCGAGCAGAAGGCCTGCGGCCAGCGCGAGCGCGAGTGCGTGCAGCCAGCGGCACTCCGGTCCAGTGATCGAGACTCTCCTCCGACCTGGTTTCATGGATTCACCCTCCATCAAACGATCCTGGCCACCGGGAACCTCATCCGGAACGACTCGACCTTCACGACCGCGAGCACGGCGGCATCCGCGAGGTCGGGAAACAGCACCGCATCGAAACGCCACGCAATCAGTCGGCCCGGCCGCACCCGGCCGCTAGCCTCCGGGGCGTAATAGTACGTCCGGCCGCGAAAGCGCTGCGCGAGCGTGCGCAGCCCCACCGGCAGCAGGGCTGCGTGTACCGGCAACGGCGGCGCAAGGCGCGAGCAGGCAAAGCGCAGCTCGCAGACCTCGCGCCCGTCGCTCGTGACCCGCACGCTCTCATCGCGTCCGCCGCCGGCGGCGCGCTCCACCTCGAAGTCCGCGCGATCCTTCGGGATCCCCCAGTTGTTGCGGCCGTTGACGACGCTGTCCCAGGTCGAGACGAGGATTCGCCCGATGCTGAGGTGGCGCCGGCCATCCTCGAAAGGAAATGTACCCGGGATGAACAGCAGCTCGCGATAGGGCCCGCAACCGGACTCCGTGTAGTCCACGAACATCAGGAAGGACGCCAGGCCCCGACCGCGGCCCGCCTGCCCTGCCGGCAGGAACGCGTCGCGCGCCGGCGAGTCCGGCGGCAACCTGAGCGCGACGATCCAGCCCGAGCCGCGGAGGTCCCAGGGCGCGGGCCTGAGCGGAACGTCGGGCAGGCTGGCGTCGGGCTGCAGCATGGGCCCTTACACGAGCGCGGGGGTCGAGGCGATCAGGAGCTGCGCCGCGTAGTAGAGCGGCAGGCCCCAGGCGCGGTTCACGAACTCAGGGCGCACGAAGCGGTCGCGCGCCACGGAGACGTCGGACGCGGTGAACGCGAGCGCGCCTGCCGCGACCGCCCACGGCCCGCCGGCCGCC
>Ga0209254_10006900_pt1 | contig 10485 bp, 11 predicted proteins | sample FrelakmetDIP11DI_FD_187148 | JGI IMG/M metagenome (GOLD analysis project Ga0209254, IMG submission 187148) | Freshwater lake sediment microbial communities from the University of Notre Dame, USA, for methane emissions studies - DIP11 DI (SPAdes)... | ecosystem: Environmental > Aquatic >... | reverse complement strand
TGACAAAACTATCGGGAATTTCACGGGGAAGCTTCCGCCACTCCTGCTTATACTGATCAGGGAATACCTCTGCAAACTGAGGTATCCCAAAATGAGCCATATTGACAAGACATGTCGAATCATCGATTATCAGGCTTACCGGAACACGATTCCAGGGATTCAGAACTTCAACTTGTAAAGGAATGCCGGCATTAACACCGGGAAATTGCCCTGGCGTTATCCCAAGGCTTCCAAGTCCGGCCGCTTTGATGAATGAACGTCTTGTAAATTTCATTTTTCAGGAATTGTAAACTTTAACGAAAGTTACTTAAAAAACACATAATAATACCCGATCGTACTATCAAATACTGGCAATCCCGGACTGACATCTCCCGGACTGTTTCAAGGTTGAAACTGCTCCGAAAAGCAGTTTGTAACCCTGTATGATTTCAAAAATAACAGCCGACAGATGCTTTTGGGCTAAAATTGATCATGTCAAAGAAGAAGTTCGTCAAAAACAGGAAAAACCTGGTTTCAGCCGATCATTAATTGTATGCAGTTGATTATCTGTTCATTGTATCATCTGATTACTTCAGGAGCATAAGGTAGTCCTGTTTTTTAATAAATATCGCTCCTGTTTTGACGAATTGCACAAATCGTGTTATCAGGGGCAGACGATAGTAAACAATACCACTGATTTGGTTGACCAATAGATTTTAAAACAGTCGCTTTTCTCCATTATATGGGCATTTGCCACTTGCAGGAATCATCAGGGGGCATTACTTTTATTCCATTACTAATTTATTAAATGATGGAAAATATTTCAGTCCCTTACACCAGTCAGTTGATTTATGAACCTGCAGTCAAACATTATGACAGAGAAAAAAAGTCACATGGTATTTCCGGTTTCTTTCCGGCAATTGTAAATATGATTGCAGAAGATGGAGGAAATTTCTTCCGTTATCTTAAAGATCTTGGTCTTTCCAGGGAAAATAATCTGGTAGTACTCTCTTCAAAGCACCATTATTTCTATGATGAAAATGAACTGAAAAGCGTAAAGACCCTGATAAATCTCAGAAAACTTAATTTGATTAAATATCTCGATGAATTTTTATTTACTCTTGTACAGGTATTACCACAGGATACCAAATTCCTTGGATGCTTTTCCGACTCAGGTGATCCTTTCAGAGGTGTTGACTCCATTATAAATCCGCTTAAACTGCTCAAAAAGATAAATCTGTTCGAATCTGCAGGTCACCGGATCTTAAACAAAAACAGAGTAATTGAAATCCTTGAATCGAATGGGTTTAGGATTCTCAACATGACTCAGATTGGCGGACTTACATATTTCTGTGCACTGAAGATAAGGAAACCTGCCAAGCTGAGAGCCTGATCCCCTCTGATGATCTTTTTGCCATGAATCAGGCGGATCAGATTCTATAAATATTTCTCAAGGAGCAACTTTGTTTTCCTTATCCCCTCCTCCTCAGGTTGAGTATTGCCTTCAAACTCGATCCCTATATATCCTTTAAAGCCAAAATCCTTTACAATTCCCAAAAGCCGTTTGTAATCCATCTTTGGTTGTTCACCATTTACGTCGAAATCATAGGTTTTGGCGCTGACCCCCTTTGCGAAGGGCATTAATTCTTTAACACCCAGGTAACGGTCATACATATCTTTGCAATCGCTCTGCGTCTCGCCCCATGGATGTGAAAGGCAGAAATTTCCAAAATCGGGCAATGTGCCTACATTCGACCGGTTAACCTGTTTCATAACATCAGCAACCCAGGCTCCGTTTGATGATTCATTCCCGTGATTTTCGGTAACAATATTTATCTGCATTGACTGTGCAAACTCTCCGAGCCTGCCAAGAGAATCGACCGAGGCTTTCTTTTTCTCATCTGAAGTTCCCTGTCCGTGAAGATTTACCCTGACGGTAAGGCATCCGAGGAATTTTGCAGCCTCGATCCATTTTTTATGATTTTCGACTGATGCCAGTCTCACTTTTTCATCAGGTAGTGCGAGCGGACCCTCATCGTCCACCATCAAAAGGTGATTGATGACCCCAACGTCTTTACTCCTTTTCAGAAGTTCATTCAGGTAGGCACTGTTTTTCGCGGCCTCTTTGAAATTCATTTTCTTTCCACCGAAAAGACCATTTACATATTCCACGGCTGAAATGCCGTAATCGTTTTTCGCTTTTGCAGGAAAATCGAGATGATCGAGCTTCCCGGCCCCTATAGCCCTGTGAAGCGACCATTCAGCAAGGGAGATCTCAATGCCGGAGCTGTCCGGTTCAAAAGCAGTGATTGAAGGAGCCAGCATGATTCCACCTATGCCTATAAGTGATTTCTTAATAAATGCCTTGCGCGTTGTCATGGTTATCGATTTTTGTTTGTAAGCAATTTAGTCAAAACTATTTAAAAATGGATTACTATTTCCCGCCAGAATTTTATGAAGTTATCTGAAATGGAACAATTTTTGCTGCATATCATTTCTGGCTATAAGAATATTTAATTCAAATATATTTGTGAAATGAAAAAGCTGATACCGTTGTTAGTCATTATCTTATTTTTTGTTTCATGTGAGAAAAGCGCCGATAAGCTAAACTCGTATCTGACAGCCAGAATAGTTGGTTTTGATCTTAATTGTTCGACCTGTATCCTCGAATTTCCTTATGATAATCTGAAGGTTTCAGAAGAAACAGGCCCTAGTCCAGACAATTATTACAATGCAATAAACATGAACAAAGACAACTTTGAAACCGGACAAATACTTAAAGTCAGGATCCGTATCCCTGAAAAGGATGAAATAAGGGCTTGTATTACACTTTCTGAATCGTATAATTATAAAGATCTGTATGTAATTGATTATGAAGACTTCAACAACATTATTTTCGGTGATACACTTTCTCTGGCTTACAACGATTGTTTATATGATCCGGAAAACCAGATATACCTTTGCCTCGATTCTGTTGTAAATGATTCCCGGTGTGCGACAGGTGTATATTGTGTCTGGGAAGGAAATGCGACAGTAAGATTTAGTTTTGAGAAAAATGAGAGCAGGCCGGTAGTTTTCGATTTAAATACGCATAAAGGATTTACCTGTGACACAGTTGTTTCAGGTTATAAAATTTCTCTTCTTGGATTAAATCCTTATCCTTCAGTGAATCATGAAATAGATCAGGATGATTATAAGGCTGAATTAATGATTGAGAAGAAATAAATTATATTCAGCCGGACAGTTTATCATAATAAAATTTATTTAATCAAGTTATCTATCAGGGGAAATATTTGATCTTCCATATGCTGATAAAGCCTGGTAAGTCTGGTTTTTAAAATGCTAAGTGAAATATTACATATTCTGCCGACCGAAAATACTCCTGAGATCCTTCTTAAACCTGAAGGAAATATTAAAATCAAGGGAAGGGGAATGGTTTTGGATGACACTGCAATTTCAACACAGGTTATGAACTGGCTGGATAAGTATATAAGCGATCCTGCTGAAATCACTTATGTCAGCATCGGATTTGAATACCTTAACAGTTATTGCACCTCAAAGCTTGTTTCGATACTCAGGAAGATTGCTGAAGTAACCTCTCAGAGGAAAAAGTACCAGGTAATATGGTTTTACGAAGAAGATGATGACGATATACTGGAAAGAGGTGAATACATTTCCGCCACCTTCAACATTCCGGTTTCATTTGTACTGACAAATGATATTAAAACCTGCTGTTAACCCGCGATCAGCCAAGGTCAGTCCTTTACACATCTTAATGAGAATCCCGCAATTTTCCAGTAAGTATTTCTCTCTATCCCGCTGTTAAACAGGTGAAGCGCGCGAAACCAGGCACTTTGGGTATCTAAAATATACTCTGTGGATGTCCACCATAAGCAGTAGAAACGCATGCCAAGATAATCTTGATTTACAGAAAGGTACCTTGAACCAGAGGGTAGGGCTGAAAATCCGCTGAGATTGGTTGCACCGGCATTCGGACTCATCCAATGTCCGGAACCCGACTCTTTTAAATCCATTCCGGCTATGCTGCTTCCACCAAGAAAGTCTTCGAGTATTGTCCATTCGCTATCAGAGGGCACATGCCAGCCTGCCGGGCAGATCTTACGATGATCCGCAATGGTATACCAGTTATATATAGCCCCATAGATATTTTTGTTGATGGTATCGTTGTCATAAAAACAGTATGCACCAGTACTGAGGAACATCCACTCATTCAGATCAGTCACTTCGGGGATCGTGCTTCCATCCTGATAATGAGTGCTTCTCAGATTTTCAGCCATCCAGGTCTGATTGCCTATATTAACGGTTTTATAGACATTCCCATCCTGATCAGTCAGGCTGCCATACGTTATCCATTCGCTGAAATTAATATCAGCAGGAGCTGTTGTAAAGCTGACTTCATTGCCGTAACCAGTGCCGGCCTCATTAGTTGCGTATGCCCGGACATAGTATTTGGTTGAGCCATTCAGATTCGACAAATTACAGACAAACGGACCGGTACCGCCATCGGCCAGCCTCTTATCATCATCAATAACCGGATTTACGGAATCATTCCAGCAAACACCCCTGTCAATAACCGGACCTGAACCTTCATATGTCACATTACCGCCGCATTTGGCGGAATTCCCGGTAATATTCGTGACCGGATCTGTTGACAATACCGGCAGTTCATTTTTCCGGCATGAACTTAAACCAGCAAGAAGAATCAGAAATCCAAAAAAACCATATCTGACAATGTTCCGCATAAATTACTGTTAATTTATTAACATTAAACTATCTTTAACAAGATACATAAAAAAATGAAAAAGAAAACAAAATGGACACGGGTGATTTACATTATTGGCGTTATCGCTTTGATAATAGGGGTAATTGATCCCCTGGAAGGATCAGTTGTTATTTGTGCAGGCAGTGCACTCATTGCACTGTCAACATTTCTGACACGCGACCGGCATTGGAAAATCTTTCTGTTGTCATTTATTATGATCTTAATAGGAGTTTTCTTCCTGTTTTATTTATCATCACTCGGAGGTTTTGGCGGGACTTCAAGACTATCATGGTGGTGGGGCTTGCTTATACTCCCTTATGTCGTTGGATGGCTGGCATCTATAATTACCTTAATCACCAGGGCTGTTAAAAAGCCTGTCCAACAGTCCGGTTCAGATAGCTGAAAATTTCATATGTTAAAGAATAATTCAGAATGATGTCAGAATGATTTTTCACACGTATTTAATTTTGATTTTAAAGGTCCCCGCTAAGGCTGGGTAACCACTGATGATTGACTTCGTCGAGCTCGCTTCGCCCGGTTGAGAGTGAATTATATTCATAGGTGTTTATGTTTTGGTCAATCATGTGGGTTTCATGGCATAATAATTGTGCAATTCATTATAAATCAAAACCAGATAATATGGCTGGGAAAAGCATGAAATTGATATTCAGCCTTGCATTTGTGATTTGCTCACTTTATATTTCTGGCTGTAACAGAGAAAATAATCAGGAATCAGGGTTTCTCGAAGGCAAAATCTCCATAGGACCAATTTGTCCCGTTGAGGCCGTTCCCCCAGGCCCTGATTGCCTGCCAACTGCTGATACCTACAAAGCATACCCTGTATGCATCCTGACAGCTGATGGTAAAAACAAGGTAGCCGATATTAATCCGGCCCTGAATGGTTCCTACAGTATCGAACTGCGGCAGGGTAATTATCTGATCACTCTTGAAAAAGAGCAGAATACAATCGGCAGCAGTAACCTCCCAGTCGAGATCACGATAGATCCGCAGGAAGAAACAGTACTAAACATTGATATCGATACCGGTATCCGGTAAAATTAGTGTCCTGCCCTTATCCAAAACAATCCGCGATCAAAACCTGTTTTATAAACATTGTATTAATATTTAGAGATTTACACTTTAATAAAACTAATCAAATTTCGTGGGTTAGGTTAGTATTAATATTTATAGCTTCAAAAAAATTAATTAACATTACAAGAACCACACCGCTGTAAAGATTGTTAAGCTATAAATATATAAAACGTGAAAATACTTCTTACAGGCTCAACAGGTTATATAGCACAAAGATTGTTACCTGTGTTATTAGGCAATGGTCATGAGGTGATTTGTTGTGTCCGCGACAGAGCACGGTTTGATGCGGATAAGTACCGTTCGCAGTCTTTATCAGTACTTGAAGTTGATTTTTTAAAAACTGAGTCTCTTCAGAATATTCCTGTTGACATTGATGCTGCCTATTATCTTATTCATTCAATGTCGACTTCAAAAGGTGATTTTGAAAAGATGGAGGAGAACTCAGCCATCAATTTTAAAAATTGTATTCAACAAACCAAAGCCCGTCAGGTTATTTATCTTAGCGGGATAGTAAATGAGGAAATATTATCAAAGCACCTTACCAGTCGCAGGAATGTAGAAAGGATACTCGGTTCAGGATCTTACTCATTAACAACACTCAGGGCCGGAATCATTATTGGGTCAGGAAGTGCTTCCTTTGAAATAATCCGTGACCTGGTTGAGAAATTGCCGGTAATGATTGCTCCGAGATGGCTTGATACAAAATCACAGCCTGTTGCAGTACGTAATGTTATTGAATTCCTTTCAGGAGTTTTGCTTAACGGAACAACATTTAATAAAAGTTTTGATATCGGGGGGCCTGACATTCTGACCTATAAGCAAATGCTGCTAAGATTTGCAAGGGTAAGGGGTCTTAAGCGATGGATAGGGATTGTTCCGGTCATGACACCAAAATTATCATCTTACTGGCTCTACTTTATTACTTCAACTTCCTACCCGCTTGCTCAAAACCTTGTCGACAGTATGAAGGTAGAGGTAGTCTGCAAAGAGAACAACCTGAAAGAGATCCTTGGAATTATGCCTGTAAGCTATGAGGATGCGATAAGGGAAGCATTCTCAAAGATTGAGCTGAATCAGGTACCATCAAGCTGGAAAGATGCACTTACGTCCGAAACTCTGAATGATGGAATTTCACGTAATGCTGAAGTACCGGTTAATGGATGCTATTTAGATGAGAGGAAAATTCACATCGCCGACAGTGCAAAGGTCCTTAATAAAATCTGGTCAATAGGAGGCAGTACTGGTTGGTATTATGCAGACTGGCTCTGGGGAATTCGCGGTTTTATTGATAAACTGTTTGGTGGTGTCGGGTTAAGGAGGGGCAGAAAAAACCAGACTGAAATCTCACCGGGTGAGGCATTGGATTTCTGGCGTGTTCTGATAGCTGACAAGAAAGAAAAAAGATTACTTCTGTTTGCTGAAATGAAATTGCCGGGAGAAGCCTGGCTTGAATTCAGAATAGACAGTAATAATGTTCTGCATCAAACTGCAACATTCAGGCCTCTGGGCTTGTGGGGAAGGTTATACTGGTATAGTGTTCTGCCTTTTCATGGCTTTATTTTCAGGGGAATGATACAAAATATTGCAAAAGGATGAACAATCTGAAACCTTCCGGAGAATTTATAGGGGATATTTTGAAGCTTACTAAATTCGCTGTTCTGGCAACGGAGGATGGAGGACAGCCGCATGCGAGTCTGATAGCGATAACACCGTTTGGAGATTTCCGGCAGCTTATCTTTGCCACCTACCGGAATACCAGAAAGTACCGTAATCTTTCACAGAACAGCAAGGTGGCTATACTCATTGAAAACGGAGATGTTAATATGAAAGAGCTGCAGGAAAGCACCGTGCTGACTATTATCGGGCACGCTGAAGAGATCGGTTTAGCAGATAATGAAAAGGCTTACCAGGCACATCTGAAGAGGCATCCCGAAATGGAATCCTTTATGCTGTCATCGGATTGTGCTCTTATTCTGGTTTCTGCCCGGTCGTATCAGGTCGTATATGGGATTGATGATATAAGGTGGATTACAGCCGACGATCTTGATGCAATTTGACTTGACTTTGGTGTTTTTCATCGAGATACAATATCTGATAAAACCCAAAGCAGAATAAGATTTATCAGATAATCGAATTAATAATTGCGACCAATTGCTTAAATTTGATTAATAGACTGTCTGATTTAATTAGAAACTATAAAATAAGGAATATGGGTATACAAGGTATTAAAGTAGCATCTGTGGATGTTGATAAATTACTGGGAATGTTAAATGCGGCGCTATCCGAAGAATGGCTCGCATACTACCAATACTGGATTGGGGCACGATTAATGGAAGGGCCTATGAGAAGCGAAGTTGAACCTGAATTATTACTTCATGCAGATCAGGAACTTAATCATGCCGTTCTGGTGGTAAACAGAATTATTCAATTAGGGGGTACGCCGGTAATAAATCCAACGGAGTGGACTAAACTTGCCCGCTGTTCTTATGATGAACCCTCTGATCCATATATCGAAATAATATTGGAGCAGAACCTTAAAGGAGAACGCTGTGCGATACAACGCTATCAGGAAATTGCAGATTTTACAAATGGCAAAGACCACACTACACACCAGATGGCTGTAACAATTCTTAATGAAGAGGTAGAACACGAAAATGACATCGAGGATTGGATTACTGACATAAACAGAATGAAAGAAGAGTTTAAAAAAATCAGATTGTAAAATTCGTAACTAATTGAATTTTGTAATCTAACCTGAAGCTTTTGTGAAGTGCGGTCTCCAAGATCGTAAGATGAATATGTTGCAGTCATAAGATTTGGTGGATATGATTCCGATGAAGATCTGAAATTCTATTCAAAAAAACTTCAAAATCTTCTGTAATAGTATAGGATCACCTCTTTCGGGAATTTCAGATTTCTGGGGTATAATTCACAATTCCTGTTTATTGACAGAAGAAATGAAATTATTGTACCAGTAGACTGGAAAGAAAAATAGGTGACAAGAGAACTATGACATATCAGAAGGGACTAATTATCAGGAAACTCATTCATCTGTCTACAGGTCTGATCATATGGATACTTACCTATGTCTTTGAAAAAAATGTTTTGTTGTATTTGATTTTAGCTGGTACCCTTTTCTCTTTTTTGACTTTCAACTATAAGAAATTTCATCTCTTGCATAAAACTACAGACGCGAGTCTGGGCACTTTATATTATCCCGTGGGTATATTATCATCCTATTTGATTTTATTCAACCTGCCTTTGCATTTTTTTCAGTCTGCTTTGATGGTGCTATCCATTTCAGATACACTGGCATATTTTGCAGGTCAGATACAGAAGGGTAACAGTTGGATAAGGACTCTCCATGACAGAAAAAGTATTTATGGAATTATAGCTTACACCCTATCTGCTTACCTGATTCTTTATCTTTTTTTACCAGATATATTGAGTTTAAATATCTTTTTTATTCTTTTTGCCCTACTATGGGCAGTTATTCTTGAAACTGCATCAATGCGGGGTTCTGATAATTTGAGTATTCCGGCCGGGCTCGCCTTGTTTTTCTTACTGACATACCATTATGACGTTGATTACCTCTATTTGTCCGTAATTCTATTTGCTCTGGCGCCAGCCTGCTTTTTGTTATATAAATTCAATATTCTTACCCGCAGGGGAAGCTTTGTTGCCTTTTTACTGGGTTTTTATTTTGCAGGCATTGGAGGCTGGCCCTGGCTGTTTCCGGTTTTGCTCTTCTTTCTGAGCTCTGCAGCTTTTACAAAATTACACCATGCAATAAAAGGCATTGGAAATAAATCCACAGCCCGCAATGCCTGGCAGGTTATAGCTAATATAGTATGGGCAGTAACCAGCTCTGTTTTATTCCTATTTACACGAAATGAAATATTTATACTGTTCTTTATTGCTTTCGTGGCAGCCGTGACTGCTGATACCTGGGCCAGTGAAATTGGTCCTTTGCTTAATAAAAGATGCTTTTCTTTGGCGAAGAGGACCTTGGTACAGGCTGGTACCAATGGCGGTATTTCATTTTTTGGAAGTCTGGCCGCATTGACCGGTGCAACTATTATCTCTTCCTTATCATACTATGTCTTTTTTGGATCCTGGCATTGGGAAATAATAGCACTTCTCAGCGTCTCTGCTTTTATTGCCTGTTTTGCCGATTCCCTTCTTGGAACGTTTGTAGAAGACAAAATGCTTAAGATGAATTATTTTAAGGAAGGAAAGACATTAGAATCCATTACTCCTAATGATCTGGTAAATATGATTGGTTCTGTTACGGCTTTTGTTTTTTATATTTTATTAGCATGGATTTTCTTATAAGTATCAATCGGGGTCAGCGATTACAAAAGTATATATATCACGAAACCAACTATCAGTAAAAAGGAAAATGCCACATGGATAAGAACTGTGAGTTTAGCTCCCTGCTTTATTAAGTCAGGGTTATTATGATTTTTAAATATGATACCTGCAGCTTTGGGAAAAATAAGAAGGTAAGGGATAAGTGCAAAAAGGAAAAGCCATGAATTACCCGGGAAAAAGATGAACAACAGAATTACATTTGCTATTATTCCTGATTGTACAAGAAGATAAAGTACAGATGTAAACCTGGTACCCAT
>Ga0209254_10006899_pt1 | contig 10486 bp, 10 predicted proteins | sample FrelakmetDIP11DI_FD_187148 | JGI IMG/M metagenome (GOLD analysis project Ga0209254, IMG submission 187148) | Freshwater lake sediment microbial communities from the University of Notre Dame, USA, for methane emissions studies - DIP11 DI (SPAdes)... | ecosystem: Environmental > Aquatic >... | reverse complement strand
CATCAGGCCCGTGAGCTCGGCGGGCTCGAACTTGTAGAGCGAGAGCATGTCGTCGAAGTCGAGCAGGTTCAGCACGCAGATCGCCGCGAGGAAGAGCTTCGGCTCGGCGACGATCTCGGCTTCCTGCTCGCTGGTGAGGCGCGCGATCAGCCGGTCCTCGGGATTGAAGCCACTCGTCAGCTCCGCGAAGCCGATGCCCGCGACGTCGCAGATGCGGTCCCAGCATTGGTCGGATAAACCGCCTGCTCGTCGTTGAGTCGGCCTGCACCAATGCGTCAAAGCTGAGGCAACGGGCGGCGCAGGTCTGCGGGTCCGGCCTCGGTCGCCGAAATCGCGGCCGTCAGCGCCTCTCCCCTTCAAACCCGGCTCGCCGTCGCCGCGATCCGGACCGTGTCGCCCCTTGCTCGGGTCGACCGCAGCAAGCGAGGGAAACCGGGTGGGGCGCGTCTCAGCCGAACGGCCGGGAGGGATCCTCGATGCAGGCGATCATGCGCTGCGGATGGTCCAGGGCGACTGGCCCTGGCCGGACTTCGCGCGGGTGTAAGCAGCGCGGCCTGTACAGGCGCCCCCCGCGCGATCAACGGCCGGCGTCGCGCTGGAAGCCGTCGAACACCATGTCCGGTGCGCTCAGGTTGTGCCGCGAAGGCTCGATGCGTCCGAACCGGACCCAGGGCGCCCTGGCGCGGCCGAAGCCCAGGATCGGGGCCGACTCGTCGCGGATCCGCGTCGAGGCGGGGTCAGACGGCTCCGCGACCCAGCGGACGGCGGCGACGTCGGCCTGGGCGTTGTCGACGAACATCGAGCGCAGCGCGGCGAACGGCCGGTCGGGGGCGACCGCGGGCGCGAGCGTGACGGCGAGCTCGATGCGCTCGGGCGTCGCGGCCGTGATCGTGAGCGTGCCGTGCGTGCCGTTGGCGAAGGCGAGGCGGAACGTCAGCGTCTCCGGGTCGAAGGCGATGCTTTCCAGTGCGACGAACGGGCGGCCTTGCTCCTCGATCGGGCCGACGAGGAAGGAGCTGCCGTAGGCGCTTTCCGGCAGATGCGGCGGCGGCAGCGGCTTCAGGCGCCAGTAGCCGTCCGAGGGATAGACGACGAGCAGCTCGATGTCGCCGACCGGTCTACGTCGGATCACCTGTACGAGGTGCAGGCCGGGCTCGCTGCGGTCTCCGACCCGGAACGGCACCTGGCCGGGCCGCCAGAACGTCTCGAAGGTATGGCCGACGACGCGCAGTGCCAGGTCTTCATGGAGCACCACGGTCCGTGGCGTGAAGCGGAAGACCGGGTCGCCGGACATGTCGCAGGAGGTGAAGTCGGGCGCGGTGCTGTCGATCGTCACCGATGCGATGTAGGGCGGGTGTTCGCCCGCGATCCGGAACGCGGTGATGCCGGGCGCCTGCAGCTTGACGTAGACGTTGTCCTCCTCGGCGCAGCGGGTCGGACGGCTCGCATCGATCACGTCGACCGGGACCGGCGTGCCCGCGGCCTGCACCGGCGCTGCGACGGCCGTCAGCAGGGCGATCGCGAGAAGGGCTGCGCGGGTTCGTTTCATCGGTGGCGCCTCGGATCGTCCATGCGCGGGCTGCTGGGCGCGATTATGCTTGCGCCGAGCCGCGTCTGCGGCGCCTCCGCGGAGCATCGTCCGTCTCGAACCGAAAGCGTCGCTGGGAATCGCTGACCTGGCAGGCGCTCGCAGCGCTCTATCCGCAGCGGACCGCCTCGTATGCGAGAACGCATCGGGCCGGTTCGGGTCAGAGCATCCGTCGCAGGATGCCGTCGCGCCGCACGAAGTGGTGGTGCAGCGCCGCGCCGACGTGCACTGCGACTACTCCGACCAGCGCCAGGCCGAGCCATCCGTGCAGCGCCAGCACCTGCTCGGCCAGCGCCTTGTCGGGCGCCACCAGCGGCGGCAGCGTGAACAGCCAGAACACTCTGATCGGCGCGCCATAGGCCGAGGTACCCCACCAGCCGACCAGCGGCTGCAGCAGCAGCAGCCCATACAGCATCACGTGCGTGGCGCCCGCCGCGAACTTCTGGACCGCGGCAAGCTCGTCCGGCAGCGGCGGCGCGGGGTGTCCGAGCCGATAGCCGAGCCGGATCACGGTCAGCGCGAACAGCAGCACGCCGGTCGAACGGTGCAGGTCGAAGGCCGTGTCCTGGATCGGCCCTGCAGGCAGCTCGAGCAGCAGGAACCCGACCGGCACCATCAGAAACACCAGGGCGGCCGTTGTCCAGTGCAGGACGCGGGCGATGCCGGCGTAGCGGGGCGCTCCAGTTGCCTGCATCTCAGGTACCCGGCACGGTGGTGTCGCCGATCAGGTGCCCAGCCCGGCGGCTCTTGGTTTCGAGGTAGCGGCGGTTGCCGCCGCGCACCGGGGCCAGCAGCGGGATGCGTTCGCGCACGTCGATGCCGGCGGCACGCAGCGCATCGACCTTGGAGGGGTTGTTGGTCAGCAGCGCGACGCGTTCGAAGCCGGCGCTTCGCAGCATTTGCGCCGCCGCCTCGTAGCGGCGTTCGTCCCGCTCGAAGCCGAGCGTCGTGTTGGCATCGATGGTATCCAGCCCCTCGTCCTGGAGCCGATACGCACGCATCTTGTTCGCCAGGCCGATGCCGCAGCCTTCCTGCGTCAGGTACAGCAGCAGGCCGCCGCCGAGGGCATCGATCGTCGCGAGCGCCATCTGGAGCTGGTCGCCGCAGTCGCAGCGCAGCGAGGCGAAGGCGTCTCCGGTCAGGCAGGCGGAATGCAGCCGCACCGGCACCGTCGCGCGGGTATCGGGAAGGCCGACGCGGATCATCGACCAGCTCTCACCGAGCTCGTCGCGAAAGACGGTCAGCTCGCAGTCCAACGCGGCGCGCATCGGGACCGGTGCGCTGGACACCCGTCGCAGCGTGTCGGCCTGCCCGTCGCGAAAGGCCAGCGCGTCGATCGCGCGGACCTGCAGCAGGTCCTTGGCCAGCGCGCCCTCGGGAACCGGCATCGACAGCACCGCCGGGAGGAGCCGCGCCAGTTTAGCCAGCTCGATCGCGGCATCGCAGACATGATCGCCGCGAGCCAGCGGTCCGCACTCCCCAACCTCGGCCCCTGCGACCAGCTCGAGGATCCGCCTGTCGGTGACCGATGCCGGCAGGCGCATCGTCGCCGAGCGCATGCCCTCGGCGCCGAGCCGTGCGGCGCGGGTCGCCGATACGACGAGCTCGAGCGGCCCCGCAGCGATCCCTCGCAGGTCGTCCAGGATCGCCGGCGTGAGGCCATCGATCGGCATCGCCAGCCGCGGCGCGTGATCGCGGTCGGTCACGATCACCGGCCGCCCTGCGTACAGCTCTGCGATCGCGCGCTGGACGTCGGCACGCGGCCGTTGCGCCGCCAGACGCGTCAGGAACCCCGGCGCCACCGGAGCGCCCATGCTGCGCGCCCCGCGCGTGCCGCCTGGAATGCCGCTTGCCGCCATCCTCTGCTCCTGCTGTCGATTCGTTGTGCCATGCTCGCCCGGATTGAGGTACGGAGCGCGGTGTAAATAGGATGACGACCAGTATTCCGACCAGCACGTCCGTCCGGACCGGACCGGCCGATGCCGGAACGGAGCCGTCCCACGGAGACTGGCAGCGCGTGCTCGACGCCCGCCGCACCGGCACGCTCGCGCTCACCGAACCGTGGTGCGAGCTGTTCGGCCCGCTGACTGTCGAGCCGCGGTCGGCCCGGGTCATCGCCCAGCTCGGTCAGTCGCTCGACGGGCGGATCGCCACGCCGACAGGAAGCTCGCAGTATATCAACGGCCATGCCGCGCTCGTGCACCTGCACCGGCTGCGTGCGCTGGTCGATGCGGTCGTGGTGGGCATCGGGACGGTCGTCGCCGACGACCCCGCGTTGACGGTCCGGCACGTCGAAGGGCCGAGCCCGTGCCGCGTCGTGATCGATCCGCGGGGGCGCATCCCCCGAGACGCGAGGCTGCTCACCGCCGACGGCTGCCGCCGGATCGTCGTCACGCTGCCCGGGACGGCGATTGCGCTCGCGCCCGGCGTCGAGCAGCTTCGTGTTCCCGCCGGACGCGACGGACGCCTCGCGCCGGCAGCGATCATCTCGGCGCTCGCCGCGCTGGGGCTGCACCGGCTGCTCATCGAAGGCGGCGCGATGACGGTCTCGGGGTTTCTGGATGCGGGGTGTCTGGATCGGCTGCATCTGGCGGTCGCGCCGCTGATCATCGGCTCCGGTCCGGTCGGCCTCACGCTGGCCCCGATCGACCGGCTCGATGCGGCACTGCGCCCGCCGGCCCGGTGCTACGCACTCGGCGCGGACCTGCTGTGGGACGTCGATCTCGCAGGGCTCAGGGCGTCGCCGGGGGGTACCGCGAACAGGTCGACGTGACCGACGCGGAGCCGCGAGCGGCCCTCGGCGAGCGCGGCGCGCCGGCGCGCCAGCCACCGGTCGAGATCGTCCGGCGCCACGCGACCGGTCTCGGCGACCGCGGCGTGCCAGCCGAGCAGCAGCCGGTCCTGCAGCGCCGACTCGGCGGGCGTCAGATCCCAATCGGCGCGTGCCGTCAGGACGGAGAACCCCCGGGCGGCGAACCGTTGCGCGGCAATCGCCGCCGCGGTCGGTCCGAGTGCGCCGCCGAGGCCATCGGTTCGGTCGGCTCCCGCCGGCCCGCCCAGCCCTTTGTCGCGACGCTGATGGATGTCGAATGCCTCGAGCACGACCGAATCGAGCGGATCGGGCGGACTGCAGGCGACCCGACCGTCGTAGCTGAGCGCGGCGTATACCGGGCGGCGATGTGCGGCGGCGGCTGCAACCATGCGCGACAGCCAGTCGTCCGACACCAGGTCGAGGAAGGCCGAGGTGGTCAGCAGATCGGCGTCCAGCGCAACGACGGCTTCGAGCTCGAGGGCCAGATCTGCCTGCAGCGTCTCGAGCTCGATGCCCGGGGGGTACGCACCGTTGCTCGCTGCGCGTGCGGCCGCCGCGACGAGCAGCGGATCGTGGTCGACCAGCCGCCAGGTCTGCTGTGCCGGCAGGTGAGCCGCCAGCGCCCGCAAGCTGGAGCCGGTCCCGCAGGCGAGGTCGGTGACGCAGACCCGCCCGGACCGGGCGAAGCGGGCTGCGACCGCCTGCAGGATCGCCGGGTCGCGGGCGCGCCGGTCCGCCGGTTCGCGCAAGGACAGCCAGTCCGCGGCGAATCCTGTCATGAGGCGGCCTGCAGGACCTGGGCCAGCAGCGCGGCCGAGGCGGGCCATCGCGGCAGTGTCGCGGCGGCTCGCCAGGCGACGTCGGCGAGGTCCCGGCGTGCGGCCGGGTCGGTCAGCAACGCGCGCAGCGTCGCGGCCAGGGCAGCGGCATCGTCCGGCGGCACCAGCAGCGCTGCACCCGCCGGGATCGCTTCGCCGATCGCCCCGGCGCGGGTACCGACCACCGGCAGCCCGCGCGCGAGCGCTTCGGTGAATGCCATGCCGTAGCCCTCGTGGCGGGAAGCCAGCACGAACAGATCGGCGCCCGAGTAGTGCGTCTGCAGGCGGTCCCAATCGACCGCCCCGGCGAGTGCGACCCGCTGCGCGAGGCCCAGCCGGCGCACCGCAGCGCGCAGTGCGTCCGCGGTGTCCGGGTCGCGCGTCGCGTCGCCGACGATCGTCAGATGCCAGGACAGCGCCTGCAGCCGGGCAAGGGCGTCGAGCAGCACGTCGTGCCCCTTGCGCCGCACCAGCGTGCCGACGCTCAGCAGCCGCAGCGGCGAGCCATTGCTGCCGACCGCTCGCGCGGCCGGATCGGTGCCCGGCGGCACGACGGTGATCAGTGCGGTCGGCACCGCGTACTCGGCGCTCAGCACCGCGGCGGTGGCGCGGCTGGTGGCGACTACCCGGCGGGCCGCGGCAAGCGCCCGGCGTTCGCTCTCTCGCAGCGCTGTGGCGCGCGCCTGGCTCAGGCCGGTCTCCATGGCGAGCGGATGGTGGACCAGCGCCACCAGCGGGCGGCGCGGGCCGAGCACGCTGCCGATGCGCGGCATCGCACCCAGCGCCAGCCCGTCGACCAGCAGCGGCACGCCTTCGGGCTGCGCCCGTAGCAGTGCGCAGGCCTGCGACAGCGCCTCGGGGGTCGGATCCGGAAAGCCGTCGGGCAGGCGCAGCACGTCGATGGCCCAGCCGGCGGCCCGCAGCTCCGACGCCATCCGGCGGTCGTAGCCGTAGCCGCCGGTCGGCGTGTCGGGGTCGCCTGGCACCGCGAAGATCGCACGTCGTTCAGGCAATCGGCGCCTCGTACCAGGCCCGGGCGATGTGCGACTCGGACAGGGTGACACGGACCGACACGATGTCGGCCTCGGGCCGTCCGAGCCCTGCATCGCGGCACCGCATGGCGAGCTCGCGGTGGATCGCGGCGGCGAGGAACTCGGTGGTGGTGTTGCGGCCGGCGAACGCCGGCATCTCGTCGAGGTCCTGGTAGTTGAGCGGCGCCAGCACCGCACGCAACGCATCGGTGGCGAGGCCGATGTCGACCACCAGGCCGTCGGCGTCGAGCTCACGGGTGAAGAACGCGGCGTCGACCACGAAGGTCGCGCCGTGGCGGCGCTGCGCCGGGCCGAAGACGGCCCCCTTGAAACTGTGGGCGACCATGATGTGGTCGCGGACTTCGACAGCGAACATGCGAGGCTCCTGGGGGCGTCCGGATCGACGCCGGGGCGTGGGGAAAATGGATGGGGCAAGTCTGATCGGGTGCTGCCGCAGGCGCGTCAGGCATAGCGGACCACCGGGCACAGCGCACCGGCGCCCGGGCCGAGCAGCGCCGGCAGCGCATCCGGCAGCCGCTCGAACGCAATGTCCGCCTCCAGCAGGGTGTCGAGCCGCGGGTCCGCGAGCAGCGACAGGGCCTTCTCCAGGCGGCGGCGCAGGGTCCAGCGCGGTCGCATCGCGGCGGCTACCCGGCCGACCTGGCTACCGATCAGCCGCAGTCGGCCGCTGTGGAAGGATTCGCCGAGCCGCGCCGACACCGGCCGGTCGCCATACCAGCTCAGCTCGAGCACGCACGCCTCGTCGCCGGCCGCCGCGAGCGCGGTGTCCAGGCCCGCTGCCGAGGCGCTCGCATGGATCACCAGGTCGCAGCCCGCGGGGGCGTGCTCGGGCAGCGCGAAGCCCACGCCCAGCGCGTGTGCCAGCGCCTCGCGCTCCGGCCTCAGGTCGATCAGCGTGACCTCCGCGCCCGGCAGGCGCCCCGCCAGCCACGCGGTCAGCGCACCGACCACCCCGGCACCCACCACCGCGATGCGGCTGCCGGGCAGGGCGGCGCCGTCCCAGAGCGCGTTCAGCGCGGTCTCCAGGTTGGCTGCAAGCACCGCGCGCCGCGGTGGCACGTCGGCCGGGACGGCAATGACCGCCGACGCTGGCAGCACGAAGCGGCTCTGGTGCGGATGCAGTGCGAAGACCGTCTGCCCGAGCAGCGCCGGCGGGCCCTCGACGACCATGCCAACCGCGGCGTAGCCGTACTTGACCGGGAACGGAAAGTCGCCGTCCTGGCAGGGCGCCCGCATCCGGGCGTACTCGCTGCGCGGCACGGCGCCTGCGAAGACCAGGCTTTCGGTGCCGCGGCTCAACCCCGAATAGGCGGTACGGACCGAGACCTCGGCGGGGCCCGCGGGCGGCAGCCCTTCGGTACGCAGCACCGCCGTGCCGGGTGCCGTGTACCACAATGCTCGGGCCGACGAATCGGTTCCGGAATCGATGGTCATTCGCGCATGATGCGCGAAGGCGCGTTACCCTGCGCGCTTGCCGTGTCCCGGATATCCACGGGACGCGAAAGGTCAAGATGCTCTCCCCCACTTCCTCCCGCGCCGCCGGTGCCGTGCCGGCCGCGCATTCCACCTCCGCCGCCACCCTGCGCAAGCGCCGTGTCGCCTTCGCGCTGCTCGTGTTCGCGACCATCGCGGCATTGCTCGGCCTGATGACGCATGCGCTCGACGCCGACGGTCTCGATGCCGTCGACTGGGCGATGCTCGTGACGTTCGGGGTGACGCTGCCCTGGACCGCGGTCGGATTCTGGAATGCCGTGATCGGCCTGGCGCTGATGCTGGCCTGTCGGGATCCGGCCGCCGTCGCGGCGCCGGTGGCGCGGCTCGGGCGCGAGACGACTCCGATCGACACCCGCACCGCGGTCCTGGTGTGCATCCGCAACGAGGATCCGCAGCGCCTGGAGCGCAACCTGCGTGAGATGCTGGGCGGTCTCGCCGCGACGCCGCACGCCTCCAGGCTGCACGTCTTCATGCTCAGCGACTCCGACCGCGACGACATCGTCGCGGCCGAGGGCCGGATCGCGTCGAGCGTGGCACAGCAGTTCGCAGGCCAGGTCGCTCTGACGTACCGCAGGCGGGAGCGCAACCCCGGATTCAAGGCGGGCAACATCCGCGACTTCTGCGAACGCTGGGGCGCTGGCTTCGACTTCGCGGTGGTACTCGACGCCGACAGCGTGATGAGCCCGGCGGCGATGCTGCGACTGATCCGGGTCATGCAGGCCGATCCGCGGCTCGGCATCGTGCAAACGCTGGTGGTGGGGCTGCCGAACGCCAGTCCATTCGCTCGGGTGTTCCAGTTCGGCATGCGGCTCGGCATGCGCTCCTACACGCTGGGCAGCGCCTGGTGGCAGGGGGACTGCGGCCCTTACTGGGGCCATAACGCGATCATCCGGCTCGCGCCCTTCATCGCCGAGTGTGCGCTGCCGACGCTGCCGGGCAACGGCCCGCTGTCGGGACCGATCCTCAGCCACGACCAGGTCGAGGCGGTGCTGATGCGACGGGCCGGCTACGAGGTCCGCGTACTGCCACTGGAGGAGGGGTCGTGGGAAGAGAATCCGCCGACGCTGCTCGAGTTCGTGCGGCGTGACCTGCGGTGGTGCCAGGGGAACATGCAGTACTGGCGACTGCTCGGGATGCCGGGACTTCCGCTGGTGAGCCGCTGCCAGCTGTTGCTGGCGATCCTGATGTTCGTCGGCTCGATGGCGTGGCTGGCGATGGTGCTGCTCGTAACCTTCCGCGGGCTGGTCGTCGCGACCGCCGGCCCGGTGTTCCGGCCGGATACGGGGGCACTGCTGCTGACTATCGTGCTGACGATGGTGTTCGCGCCCAAGCTGGCGAGCATCGTCGCGGTGATGGCCAGCGCGCGGCGTCCGCGCGAGTTCGGCCCGCCGGGCCGCTTCGTGTCGGGCGTCGCGATCGAGGTGGTGTTCTCGATGGCGCTGGCGCCGATCATGGCGGTCGCACACAGCGTCTTCCTCGTCGGCCTGGTGTTCGGGCGGACGATCGGCTGGTCGACCCAGGTCCGCGACGGCCACAGCGTGTCGGCCCGGGCCGCCGCCGGCGTGCTCTGGCCCCAGAGCCTGCTGGGGCTGGTGCTGGCCGGCTGGTTCCTGTGGACCGCGGCCGGGATGATGCTGTTGTTCCTGCCGTTCTACGGCCCGCTGCTGCTTGCGATCCCGTTCGCGATGCTGACCGCGTGGCCGGCGCTCGGACGCGCGATGGCGCGCCGGCGGCTGGCCGCGATCCCGGAGGAGGCGGTTCCGCCGGCCGAGCTGGTCCGCCTCGAGTTGCCTGCCCTGACGACTCGCCGGCTGCGGCACGGTGCGGTTGCCGAGCCGCTGCGGTCGTGAGCCTGCGGACCGCGTTGCAGACTGCCTCCGGGGTGCTGCGCTCGGTCTGGATCTACCACGGCAGAGACCGCGCACGACATGAGCGGATGGACCGGCTGCATCGCGGCTTCGTGCAGCCCGGCGATCTCGTCTTCGACGTCGGCAGCCACGTCGGCGATCGCGTCGGCTCGTTCCGCCGGCTCGGCTGCCGGGTCGTGGCGATCGAGCCGCAGCCGGCACTCCAGCGGGTGCTGCGGCTGATGTTCGGTCGGACGCGCGAGGTGACGCTGGTGCAGGCTGCGGTCGGCGCAGCCGAGGGGACGCTCGAGCTGCATCTGAACCTGCCGAATCCCACCGTCGCCACGGGCTCGGCGTCGTTCATCGCCGCCGCCGACGGGGCGCCTGGCTGGCAGGGGCAGCGCTGGACGCACCGGCTGACCGTGCCGCTCACCACGCTCGAGGCGCTCATCCTGCGCTACGGGCAGCCGGCGTTCGTGAAGATCGATGTCGAGGGGCTCGAGGACAGGGTGCTGCAGGGTCTGCGGACCGCGGTGCCTGCGCTGTCGTTCGAGTTCACCACGCTGCAGCCCGGGGTCGCGCTCGCCAGCCTGCGCCGCTGCGCCGAACTCGGCGCCTATCGCTACAACGTCGCGTTGGGCGAGAGCCAGGCACTGGTGCATCCGCGCTGGCTCGAGGCCGACGCGATGGCCCGATGGATCGCAGCGCTGCCGCGCGAGGCGAACTCGGGCGACGTCTATGCGTTGCTCGCGCCGCCGGACGATCCGGGCTCGGGCACGACGGACCCGCAGCGCGCTGTGCCACGAGGCATTGCGCGCCCGTCCGCATCCAGAGCCGCTGGCTAGAATCCGGGGCCGGAAGGCTGGCCGAGCGGC
>Ga0209254_10006898_pt1 | contig 10487 bp, 10 predicted proteins | sample FrelakmetDIP11DI_FD_187148 | JGI IMG/M metagenome (GOLD analysis project Ga0209254, IMG submission 187148) | Freshwater lake sediment microbial communities from the University of Notre Dame, USA, for methane emissions studies - DIP11 DI (SPAdes)... | ecosystem: Environmental > Aquatic >... | reverse complement strand
GCATCGTTTGGATCATTTGAATGTTGATCATTGGGTATTGCCCTTCGACATGGCTCAGGGTGGTGAGTCCTTCGACGTTGCTCAGGACCCTGAGGTTCTCGAAGGGCTGGTCGAACCATTTCGAGTTTCGTGCTTAGGATTTCGTGCTTACCTATGCTTCCTTCTGGACTGCTCTTGGATATGTGAACGCGTTCGATCCCGGTTCATTGCTCAAAGTCTATCGTGAGCTCAAACACACCCTGTTCCAGCCTTGCCTTGACCGGCAGCTCCCCTTTCTCGAACACCTTCATCATCGCCTTGTTTGAGGCAAGCACGTCCGCCGTCAACCCTTTGATGCCGCGCTCCTTGGCAAGCCGGATGAGCATCTTGTAAAGGAAACCGGCAATACCCAGCCCCTGGTATTTCTCATCCACCACAAAAGCGACATCCGCGTAGGGCCGGCTCTGATGCCTTGCGAACCTGGCCTCCGCAATGAGACGCTCCTCCCCTGACTCTCCTGCAAGCCCCACAATGGACAGCACCTTGTTGCAATCCACGTTGACGTACTCCTGCATCCGCGCATGGGGCATGACTTTGACCGAGCTGAAATAGCGGTAGTACACCGCTTCATCCGAGAATCGATAGAAAAGGCGCCTCATCTCTTCTTCGTCCGAGGGCCGGATCGCTCTGAACGAGACCTTCACTCCACCCTTGAAGGTCTGCCTTGCGGACGCATCGCCGGGATAAAGGCGAGCGCACTCTGCAAGGAAGATCTGATCCTGGTATAGGATCTTCTCCCCTTTGGCCTGCTCCACCAGCTTTGCCCTGTCGTCGGGGTGGGCAATGTCGATCAACGCCTGAGCTCTTTGGCGGAGTGTCCTCCCCCTGAGGTTGGCGACACCATACTCGGTCACCACCATGTCAATCGATTCCCGCAGCGTGAGCTGATTTGGAAACTCCTTGATGGACAATCGGATGTTGGCCCAGCCCTTCCGGTTCCGGCTCGGCAGGGCAAAGATCGTCCGGCCCCCTTCTGAGAGCTCTGCGCCATTCAGGAAGTCAATGGCCTCCCCCGGCCCGGCAGCGACGTTTCCTCTTCCAAAGTGAAGGGCGATCATGCCTGAGAGATCCACCTTGCGGGCCGGCAGAATCGCCGCAAACCTTGGGTTCCGGCCTATCTGGAGCGGGTCAAAAACCTTGTCGGTCCCCTGGAACTCCACCAGGGGATTGCGGTCCAGCCACGCCATAAGCTCCGGTGTCCCGAAAGCATAGGAAACGAGAGACTTGCCCCTCCAGATCGCTTTCCGGCGATTGGTCACAGCCCCTCCCTTCACGAGATCCATGAGCGGATCCGTAAAAAAGGGAGAGTGAATGCCGAGGTGCTTCTTACGAGCCAGATGACGGCTCAGCGCCTCGAAAAGAGGACCGATGGAAAAAGCAATGCAGCTTCCATCCTCGATGAGAGAAGCCACGTTGGCCGCCAGCCGATCGAACACGTCATCCACAGGCCACCGGGGAAAATAAAACGGCGGCTCGGTAGAGCGAACGAGGATGTCAAAGTCGGAGATGGGAACGAACGTATCCCCAAACGTGACCGGAATCTGGGTATTGATCTCGCCTACCTTCAAAGACGCTTGTTCCATGGCCGGCCGCGCCACATCCACGGCCACACCGAGGCTGCAGTACCCGGCTTCGTTCGGAGGAGTCACCTGGACAATGGCGACGTCAATCGGAATCTGCCTGGACTCGATCAGATGAGGAATCCGGGAAAACCGGCTCGGAATAAGATCCACCAGCCCCTCGGTGATCGCCTGGCTGGCCACCCATCCGGAAAAAAAGGTCTTCAGCCGGAACTTCTGAGAACGAAGCCCCTTGAGGGAAATGGCGTCCCCGAGGCTGACCACTTGAATCAGTTCGAGGTCCACGATATTCTGGGCATCGGAAGACATCAAGTGCTTGACCATGGTTCTCGGCTCGGCCACACCCGTACTGATGAAGAGACTCATCCCCGGTTCGAGCTTGCTCAGAACTTCTTCCGGTGAGACCACCCGGTCTTCCCACGACCTGGTTTTGTTCGGCTTCATACTCTCATCTCTACGGATCGAGGGACAAAGGGACATAGGCACACAGGCACAGAGGGACAAAGCAGAAAACTTCTTTTCTTGTCTTTACCCTTTGCATCTTTGTCCCTTTGTCCCTTTGTCCCTTTCTTCATTTCGCAATCCACCTCTTCCCCGCTCTGATGGCAAACTGGCATTCCAGAACCGGGGGCATCTCAGCCCGGAGCCTGTCAAAGTCAATCTGCGGATAATCCTTCTTGCTCGCTCCGCCAGTCAGGTTGAAGCGAATCACCAGATCCTCGCTGAAGCGCCAGAACTGGCTCTGGATATTCTTTTCCGTTTCCTCCGTGCTTCGGCCCGCGGCCTCGATCTCCACGATTTCCATGTCCCAGGAGGGCAGAGGGACAAATCGCGTTTCCACTCTGTCCTGAAGCACTTCCCCCTCCACGAACCCTTTTTCCTCGTCCATCTCGGCAAAGCTCATTCGCTGTGTTGAACCCGGATAGACAAAACCAATCTGTGGTTTCAAAGGATGGGGGAGGGTCTGGTAACGATGGATGTGTCCTGCCGCAATGTAGGCGAAATCCGTGGGGACCGTGTCTCTGGCAACGGTATCCGGTCGCCCCAACCTGAAGATATAATCCCCGGGCCCCACCCTCGCTTCATCGAAAGTCTGATGGACGACCAGGATGTTCAAGTCACAACGGAGCTCTTCATACTCCGTGTCGTCCAGCGCCTTGAGAAAGGTTCGCTTGGAATTCTCCCGGATAAAAGGGAATCCGGCCACCCCGACCGAATATCCGTCGAGGTGAAGAAGCAAGGACTTGGGCCGGTCAAAAACGTAGATCCCCGGCAAGCCGTGAAAGAGGTCAAAAGGGAACTCGGAGCGTTCGTGATTCCCGGGAATGATCACCACGGGGATGCCGGCCTGGGAAAGTCTTCTGAAAGGCTGAATGAGATCGTCCAGCCTCTCTCTTGGAATGTAGAACTTGTTGAAAAGATCTCCGCTGTGGATGAACAGATCCGCCTCATTCTCAAGAGCATGGTCTATGACCTTCAGGAAATTCCCGAGGATGGAGTCCGCTCTTCTTTGCCGCCCTCTGCTGTCCGACGCAGCGACCTTGAGCACTTCAAATCCAAGATGAGTGTCAGCGGTGTGAACGAACTTCAAAGGACCCTTCCCTTTTCTTCCACTGTGCACAATACACTTTCTGAAAGGCTTCGTCAGCTTCTTTGCACTTGTTGCAGTAGACGCACCGCAGGATTTCCGCTTCCCGCCCTTCCACGGTTTTCCTGGGCCAGTAGGGATCGCACAGGGTCGGTCTCGCAATCGCCACAAGGTCCGCTTCACTGTTTTCCAGAGCGCTTTCCGCAACCCCGGCATTGGGGATTCTTCCCGCAGTCACGATGGGCGTTTGGTGTCCTGCATGTCTCAAGGTCTCCCTAATGTCCGCAGCCAGGTACACGTTGACTTTCTCCGGCATCCAAAGAGGGGGCATGGCCCTGTGCCCGCTGTATCCCGTTTTCATGAAATGGATGATCTGGGGGGCAATCCTGGCATCCGATTCTCCGTGCACACGGTCCGTCAACTCCTCCGTAATCTCCCCTGCTTCCGTAGCCAGACGGGTGACAAGCGCCGGCATCACGATCCGGTTCTTGAGAGTCCGCTTACCGTTGAGGTTATAAGGCTCAAAAAGTGTCATGGACTCTCCAGCTACCCTGTCTAATATTCACTGAGGAATGCTCTCGGAAGTCATTCCCGCGAAGGCGGGAATCCAGGTTTTCAGAAGCCCCTGGACTCCCGCCTTCGCGGGAGTGACGCTTCTCTCTTTTGTACCTAATTCTCTCTCCTGTTTGCTTGTCACTCGTCACTCGTCTCTTGTCACTACGCAACGTTCACCGTTCACTGATCACTGTTTACTGATTACTTTCCTCACACCTTGCGCCTTGCACCGTCACTTGACTTCACACGCCCCGTGAATCTGATCGCACGTCTCTGCAAAGAGTTTCCCGATCCAGTCCCTCATTTTCACAGCAGGAACGCCCCGCTCCTTTTCCTCCATGCGGAGGTGAAAGAGCTTTACCGTGGTCAGGAAGGCTGCGTGGCTCCACGTGAGGGGAGACACGGAGAGGGGCTCACCGGTGTGCGGATGAACCTGCTCAGGCAAAACTCCTGAAGGCAGCGCGTGTTTCTCCACCCACCGCAGGAGCTTCAACCCCTCTTCTGTTTTACCCTTTTCAATAAAATAGTCCGCCAGCCAGAGGGTAGAAATGAACCAGGGATTTCCCGGTACATGGTCTCCGGAGCGGTAGTAAGTGTCGTTCTCGTATCGCGCCATACCGCCTGTTTCCGTTGAGACCCAAAGCTTTTGCTCGAGGGCTTCCATCGTGGCTTCCATGCGCGGATCATCCACCGTGTACAGCCCAAAGGCGAAAAGTCCCCAGAGGCTTGAATCGCACGTCCCGTCTACCTGGAGTTCTCCGTCGTCATTGCGAAAAAGCATGCGGCAGAACCGGCCCAGTTCAGGCCTCCAGAGGTGCCTGGAGGCCGCGTCCCGGATCTCGGATGCGGCTTGCTGGTAGACCCTGGCCCTCTCTTCCTCTCCAAACACAGTGCAGAAGACAGAGGCTGCAGCCAGGCCTCCGAACACGGCCGCAACCGTGAAGCTGGAGATCCCTCGCCTTTCCTCCCACAGATCGTAGGAGGGGCCGGGCAGGCCGGTTCCCAAATCCCGGTAGCGGACCATGAAGCTTGCAGCTTTTTTGATCAGAGATTTGTAAAAGGGTTTCACGAATTCAACGTCCCGGTACAGGACAAAGTGGTGCCACAGGGCCCAGATGACGAGCGCCGTCTCATCCTCTTGAATCGGAAGTTGAGCAATCTTGCCGTCAAACCAGGGATGCCAGGACGAGGCCAGGGTGCCGTCAGGATTGTATTTGTGAAGCAGGTAGCCCTCTCCTTCCATCACCCTTGCAGCAAAATCATAAAACCGCTGCGCCGGCATCGGGTAACCGGCCAGATCCAACGCATAAGCTGTCAGAGCCCCGTCACGGGGCCAGACGTAGGAGTAGGTGTCCCGGTTGAACTGGATCACATCCGAGTCGTTAGCCGCCAGGATCCCGCCCTGCCAGTCGAGCTGAGTGCTCAGGACCAGGAGGCTGCGGCGGTAGAGCTTCTGAATCCCAGGGGGAACATGGGAATCGGGCGCGGATTCCTTGCGCGCCCAGAGTCTCCAGTAGTCTCCGGTGCGCTTGATGAGCACTGCGGGATGCTTGTGTCGAACCAGAGCATTAATGCGGCGCACTTCCGCCCAACTCTCCCCTGCGCAAATCCAGTAGCACGCTTTGCCGCTCCCGTGACCCTCCAGATCGAGTGCGAGGGAGAGGACCGAGTCCACGGACCCTTGGGCAATCGTGTTTCCCGAGAGGGTTCCATCTTCCGCATCCTTGTAAGTTCCCTCTCGCCCACCCACCTTCTTGAGGCCTACGGCGAACTGAGAGATATCCTCTGATTGTTCGGTCAGGCCGCTGATCAGGAAATACCTTGACCCCTTGTAGTGGACGATGCCTTTTGCCTCCGGGTCATAGGCCGCTGTGTCTCCCACACTGTTCCCGGAAATGTCAAAATCGTGGCTGAAAAAAAGCTCGATTCTTCTCTTCTCACGGTGAAAATTTTCTACCGCCACTTCGCGAAGAAAGACGTTCTCGTGGAAATCGACGGCATCCCTGCAAGTCAGGAGCAGGCCGAGATCCTGATGATAGAGACTCACATTCGTAACGAGCGTGCCTTCTTCATAAGTCAGTTCCTTTTTCCATTCATCTCCAACCCAGGAAAACCGGTCGCCCACGGAGACTCCCAAGCGAAACACATTGCCGCTCACATGGTTTTCCTGCCCCACATGCGGGAAATAGAGATCCCGGATTCGGTAGTTCTTGTCAAAACACACCAGCAGCTTTCCGTTTCCAACAGGAATATCTCTGGGCATGCGTGATCACCCCTTTCGTTTTTCCAATCAATAAGCCCGAGGTCCCGTCTTGAAGGGACGGCTCAGAGCCACTGTCTTCCCTCCCCGGGTGCCCGCCCTCCGCAGCCCAACCCCAGGCCGACGGAGGATGAATGAAGGGTGAGGGCGGGGGAACTCATCCAACTGAACCTTTGATGGACAGGTTTTGAGACCCAGGGTCAGAGTTGGTGCATCATATCATGAGTTAAGCTCAAATGAAAATTTCCCATAGGCAAAAACCATCGGCCAACATTGGAAACAGTGTCCCTTCCCACTGAAAACGGGTTGACAGCCCATGGAAGGAATGTCATACTATGTATGACTTCGTCTGGAGGCTCATTGCGGATAAAAGAGTTCGAGTGGGATGAAGGGAATGCAATTCACTTGCAGCTTCGACATGGGATTGAACCAGAAGAAGCGGAGGAAACTTTTGCCTACAACCCCATTTTTCGTCGAACAAAGAAGGGGCATTATGCAGTGTTTGGCCAAACGAGTGCAGGAAGGTATCTAACCATTGTTTTTGAGCTGAAAGTCGGCGGGATTGCTCGGCCGATTACAGGCTGGGATATGAAGCGCGATGAAATTCGATATTTTAAAAGACACATAAGGTAAATAACGATGGGAAAGAAGCTTCAGAAAAAGGATTGGGCAGAGTATTATGACGAGAAGGACATCCTCGATGAGCTTGTGACGGAATCCATTGAGTTCAGCTTAGACGAAGTGCTCTTGAAAGAGATTCTTTCCAAAGACCGGAAAAGAAAGCTCCAGAATGTGACCATTAAAATCGACCCTCTTCACCTCAGAGCCATTCGTAAACTTGCCACTGCCAAATCAATACCCTATCAAACACTGGTCCGCCATTGGCTATCAGAACAGATCAAGAAGGAATTGAATCTCGTCTAGACCCTGGACATACCCATTCGGACAGGCCACCCAGAAGTTTACCTCAAGCCTTTCTTGGTGGCGGACAAACGATTTGAGTTTGTCCGTGCTGCCCCAAAGTTTGTCTGAAATCTGTCTCGTCGCCACGGACAAGCGGACTGAGCTTGTCCGTGCCACCCCTCTCCCTATTTCTTCTCATCCAAACCGTCCAGATACTGCTGACAGATCTTGTTGGACGTCGTCATGAAACGATCAAGAGGCGTGATCTCACGGCTTACTACCTTCAGGGTCTCCGGAGACATCTTTCCCTCTTGAGCCAGCTGCCGGCCCGCCTCCTCGGCCGCCTCCAGGATATCCTTAACGGGTCTGTTCAGTTCCAGCAGCCCTCTGAAGGTCTCCCCGCAGGGACGAAGAAGAGCGCCCGCGAATTCTCTTCCAATGGTCCTGCAAAAGGCTTTCATGTGCACGAGGAGGGGATCGAAATTGTCCGGTTCCCAGAAGCCGCAGTTTGAGACAAGCACGACCTTACCGGCCTTTGTTCCTTCCCGCCGCGAATGGGCGCAGTGACCGTTGCGAAGCTCTACAAAGGGAAGGATGAGAGGGACCAACCGGTCCATCAGGTTTTTCATGGTGCCGCTGACCCCGTCAAAATAGACGGGCGTCCCGAAAACCCAGACATCCGCTTCCCGGAGTTTCGGATAAAGGCTCTGCATGTCGTCCTTATGAATGCAGGTGCCCGGCTTTTGAAACCAGCAGTGAAGATCGCCTGAACAGGGCCTGATCTTGAGCTTCCGGGTGTAGAAAAGCTCCACCTGTGCACCCCCACTCTCCAACCCTTTAAGGAAAGGGTTGAGAATCAGCGACGTGTTGGATTTTTCAGCTTTTGGGCTGCAATTGAAGGCGATGGCTTTCATGTTTTATTCCTTGATAGTCTTGTATGAAAACCCCTACCATGATTAGGGCATTCCTTCGTGGCACGGACAAGCGAAATGAGCTTGGCCGTGCCACCGACAAGTCCCTAGTCCCAATCTTCCTGCCACGGACAAGCGAACTGAGCTTGTCCGTGCCACCCGCAACTCCGTAGCCCCTCCCTTGGTGCCACGGACAAACGAAATGAGTTTGTCCGTGCCACCGACAAGTCCCTAGTCCCAATCTTCCTGCCACGGACAAGCGATGTGAGCTTGTCCGTGCCACCATCAAAGCAGCCTGTAGGGATAAGCCCTTTTTGTCCACTCGCTGTCGCGATACTCCGCTGCCAGTTTCTCGTATGCCTCCTTGAGAGGTTTGGGGGTGTGTGTGCTCTTGTATCCGCATACGCCTCTCAGGAAAATGGCCTCAGGTGCTGCCCCGCTCTTTGGATAATCCTTTAGCAGCGCTTCCAGGCTTACCAAGGCCTTCGCAAAATCCTCATGGTTGAAATCAATCTTTGCTTTACCCAGCAAAAGAGAAGGGATGAGTTCTTCCGGGGGCAGGAAACCCACGGTCCTGTGGTGTTCCTTTCCTTCCGTGTCCAGGGTCACCAGGGCAGGGGTCCATTTAACCTGGAACTGCTCGGCCAGAGGTTTGTGATCATGCGGAAGTCTGACGGGAATTACATTTTGCTTGATAAAGGCAATCACCTTTGCGTCGGGGAACGTAACTGCTCCCATCTGCTGGCAACCGATTCAGCCGGGGTTGAAGAAATCCATGAGTACAGGTTTCTTTTCAGTCTTGGCTCTTGATAAAGATTTATTTAACTCGCTTTCCCACTGAATGGCATCTCCCATGGCTTGTCTCCTTTCTGGAAAAATGGTTGATTGGCTGTTTTCCGATAAAACCACACCTATCGGTATCATTCAAAAGTGTTTGCATCGGCTTACATAGAGTTCTCATGCAACCAGTCACACGTCGGAAAGGGCTGGGACCTTTTCTGGAGTGACTGGCGGGAGGGCGCCGTCTTTTCACGACTTATCTGTGGGGGAAGCCCCGGCTCCGCTTCCGCAGGGAGCGGAGAACGGTGGAGGGGGCAAGTTTCCCTCGCAGATAAGTCGTAGAAAAGACCAGCCTGGGAGCCCTTGGAACGCAAGAAAAGGCCCCAGCCCTTTCCGGATGTAGCGGCCCCATGCAAACACTTTTGAACGTTTCTCACAAATAAGTTCTTGAAATTGCTTTTCAAGTTCGTTCTGAGCAATTATGCTTGCTACTTTAGGATATTCTCGATGCAAACTGAAGCGAAATCAGAACCTCTTGATCCTCATCGCTGGGTTGTGTTCGGCGTCATTTGTTCGATCTACATCCTCGTCTATTTCCACCGCGTCTCCACTTCCGTAATCGCCACAGACCTGCTCGCTGCTTTTCAGACCAGCGCGACCGCGCTCGGGTTTATGTCCTCCATGTACTTCTATCTTTACGCCTTTGAACAGCCCTTGGTCGGCTATCTTTCCGACCGGTTGGGCCCACGGCGGGTCGTGGTCTTGTGGTCACTTATTGCAGCCCTGGGCTGTGTGGTATTTGGTTTGGCCCCTTCCGTGGGATGGGCTGCAATAGGCCGAGGGCTCATTGGGTTTGGCGTAGGCGGGGTTTATGTTCCAGGCCTTAAAGCGATCTCTCAGTGGTTCTCACGAAAGGATCTCGGCACCATGACAGGAATGCTGATCGGCTCCGGCAACCTGGGCGCTATTGTGGCCACCACGCCCCTTGCCTGGATGGCCGCCACATGGGGCTGGAGGTCCAGTTTCTTTGTGATCGGTGCATTGACCTTGGTCCTGGCTTTTCTTAGTTTCTTTTTCGTCCGGGATTATGTGGACAGAGAAGCTCCTCCCTCCAAGAAAACTGCCGGTGAAAAGCCTTTAAAGGCTTCGGCGCTTCATATTATCACCTCCTCCTGGTTCTGGCTGGTGGCCGCCCTTTTCTTCGGAGTATTTGGCGGGACTGTTTCTCTCCAGGGCCTCTGGGCAACCCCCTTTCTGATGTCGCTGTTCAACCTGGACCGTGATTACGCGAGCCTGATCAATATGGCTCTCCCGATCGGGTACATGCTCGGAGCGCCCTTCTTTGGCAGGCTTGGCGACCGCGTATTCGGCAACAGAGCCCACTTGCTTATTTTCCTTTTCGCCCTCCTCACCTGTGCATGGTTCGCTCTTACGTTCCTTCCGCATCAACTGGGATTGGGAGGCGTTATGGTCCTCTACGCTGTTGTCGGTGGTCTTGCAGGTGGGCTCGGTACCACGCTCTGGGCAACGGCTCAGGCAAAGACCCCGTCTGCCATCATGGGCCTCATGTCCGGCCTCATGAACCCCTTCCCCTTGCTCGGAATGGCTGTCATGCAAGGGGTGACAGGGGCGATTGTCGACCATGCAGGCAAGGTGGGCGACGTTTATGCTCCCGAGGGTTACAGAAACGCGTTTTTTATTCTCCTGCTCATTGCCGCCGCTTGTTTTGTTCTGTGTGTCGTGTTTAGAAAACGTCTTTCCACGACGAAGCAGTAGTCCAGGTGCCACGGACAAGCGGTTTGGGCTTGTCCGTGCTGCCCGGAACTTCACAACCTGTGCCTTCTTCCCACGGACAAACAAATTCAGCTTGT
>Ga0209254_10006896_pt1 | contig 10489 bp, 7 predicted proteins | sample FrelakmetDIP11DI_FD_187148 | JGI IMG/M metagenome (GOLD analysis project Ga0209254, IMG submission 187148) | Freshwater lake sediment microbial communities from the University of Notre Dame, USA, for methane emissions studies - DIP11 DI (SPAdes)... | ecosystem: Environmental > Aquatic >... | reverse complement strand
TTCTCTCCACTTTATCAACCCGATGGGTGTTTATCGAATGATAAGGCAGTGGTAAAAATTCAGGCCGCATTAAACGGCGAACCTCAGTTTTTTGAATGGAAACATTGCCGCCTTGATGGTTCACCTTTTGACGCTGAGGTGAGTTTAAATAGAATCGAACTTAATGGTAACTACTATCTACAGGCTATCGTCCGTGACATCACCGAGCGTAAACATGCAGAGGAAGAGCTTAAATACTCTTTTTCTTTGCTTGAAGGAACTCTCGAATCTACTGTTGATGGAATTTTGGTTGTTGATCAAAATGGAAAAATCTTAAGATTCAATAAGAAATTTCTTGATCTGTGGCGAATACCTGAAACAATAATTCAAACGAGAAATGACGATGCCGCATTAAATTGTGTTCTAAGTCAATTAAAATATCCGGATCAATTTCTAAACAAGGTTAAAGAGCTTTACAAAGATGCAACTGCTGAAAGCATTGATCTGCTTGAATTTAAAGATGGAAGAGTTTTCGAACGATATTCACGTCCGCAATTCATTGGTACTGAAGTAGCAGGACGGGTTTGGAGTTTTCGAGATATAACCGACAAAAAAATGGCTGAGGAATCTTTAATTGAATCTGAAGAAAAATTCAGAACACTTTTTGAAACTTCGATTGAAGGAATTCTTGTTGCAGATGTCAACGAAAAAACGAGTTTAGTCAATCGTCATATGGCTGAGATGACAGGTTATTCTGTTAAAGAACTAATGAACATGAATTTTCGGCAACTTATTCCCTCGGATGAATTGGAGAATCACTTCCTAAAGGTTAAGAGCAGGAAAAAAGGAGATTCGGAAATCTATGAGAGAAAACTGGCAAGGAAAGATGGAACAATTATTTGGACATTAGTTTCGGCGGCACCTATTTTTAACAAAACAGGAGCTTATACCGGTTCATTTGGTGTGTTTATGGATATTACAGAACGCAAAAAAATGATGGAAGATCTTATTGCTGCAAAAGAAAAAGCTGAAGATTCTAATCGTGTCAAATCCATTTTCCTCGCCAATATAAGCCATGAATTGCGTACACCATTAGTCGGCATTCTTGGGTATGCCGAAACTTTATTCAATGAAATCGAAAATCCCGAATTCAAAGAAATGGCTCACACTTTGCTAAAAAGCGGTGAGAGATTAAAAGATACTTTAAATTTAATTTTAGATCTCTCACACATAGAAGCGAATAAATTGGATACAAATATTTCAAGCCTAAATTTAACAATGGTTCTCCGTGAAAAATTCAGACTGTTTCACTCAGCAGCCATAGAAAAGGGATTGAGGTTTCAATTAATCATAGGAGATGACGATCTTGTAATAAATGCAGATGAGAGAATGCTGTCTCAAATAGTCGAACATCTGCTGTCAAATGCAATTAAGTACACAGATAAGGGTGAGATTACAGTTGCAATTTCAAAAATAACTGAGGATCAGAAATCATTCGCTCAAATAATAGTGAAGGATACCGGAATAGGTATTTCGAAACAAAACTCAAAGTTAATCTTTGAACCGTTCAGGCAAGCTAGTGAGGGATTTACCCGATCATTTGAGGGTTTAGGTATAGGTTTAACTGTTACGAAAAGATTTATCGAAATAATGGGTGGTGAAATTTCTGTTGAAAGTGATATTGGTAAGGGATCCGAATTTACTATTAAATTCCCTGTCCCTTCTAATGATGTGTCTGATTTTCTAAAAGAATCTGTCCATGAGAAATTATTCGATAATCAAATGGCTCTTAATTCTAAATATTCAAACGAAGTATTGCTTATTGAAGATGATGAACCTACTGCTAACCTGGTTAGATTCTACTTAAGTGAAATTTGTAAAACAGATTGGGCATGCAATGCCGGTATTGCCATATCAATGGCTGAAAAGAAAAATTACTCTGCCATACTGGCCGATATTAATTTAGGGTTCGGTATGGATGGAATTGAAGCAATAAATGTTATAAAAAAAATAAAGGGATATAACACAATTCCAATTATTGCAGTTACGGCTTACGCGTTATATGGTGACAGAGAAAAATTCCTCAATCAAGGATGCACCCACTATATTTCTAAGCCATTTGGAAAGAATGACATCGTTGCATTAGTGGATAAAGTATTAACTACTCAGCAATGAGTATATCAAGTTTCTTAGTGAAGAGAATTATCCAATAATCATGTAGTTTTTGATGAGAATAGTGTTTGGGATTAACTTTTTACTCATAGGACACAATCGATGAAGTAATCTTTTATCTAAGCCTTTTTTAGATTGGCTGATAGACATGATGATAAAAAGTTTAATTAAAAAATATTTACTCCGGTATGAAACTATTATTTGGTTAACCCCAATTGTAATTCTGCTATCACTACCTCAACTATTTCAAAATCTATTCACAAAATCAGATAATTCATCCTCTCCGTTCAATTTTTGGCCTGAACAATTGATTTGGCTGCATGTAAGTTCTGACCTAATGATCGGGTTCGCAGCTTTAGCGATGACAATATTTATTGCGTTATTCGTTGTCCGTGCAGGAAAAGATTTACCATTCCCTCGACTATTCCTTGCGTTTAGTTTATGCACTGTTTCAAACAGCACTATTCATTTTATGAACGTTTGGTCTCTCTCAGAACATTATCCATGGCTATTTGGTTTTATAAAATCAATTGCCGCTATATCTAACATTGTTGTTGTTCTATTACTGCCATTTATAGCTCCGCGTGCGCTGGCATTGATTAGAAATACTAGAATGTTAAAAGTGACAAAAGTTAACTTACAAGCGGCAAACCTCGCATTGGAAAAACAAATTTTGGAGAGAATGCAAACTGAAGAGGAATTGATCCGTACTCAAAATGAATTAGAATTACGCGTTCTCGAAAGAACTTCGCAGCATGAAAAAGCTAATAGAAAACTTTTAGAGGAAATCAATGAGAGAAATAAAGTCGAATCTGCATTAAGGGATAGTGAAACTCTTTTTAGACAATTAGCAGAAAATATAAGAGATGTATTTTTCATTATTGATCCTGAGAATTTTAAAATTAACTATTTAAGCCCTGCTTATGAGCAAGTTTGGGGCTACTCACTCAAATCAGCTTATGAGAATCCAAGATCATTATTCGATCACTTCCACACTGAAGATCAAGCAAGAATTCATGATATTCTTGTTATAAACAAAAAGGGTGGGGTATTAACAGATTCATATAGAATAGTAAGACCGGATGGAAAAATTAAGTGGGTTAGAGTAAGAGCATTTCCTATTCTAGATGAAAATGGAAAACTGAATAGAATAGCCGGAGTTGCCGAAGACATCACAATTAAAAAACAATATGAACAGCGGCTTGAATCATCGCTTAAAGAAAAGGAGATACTCCTTAAAGAAATTCATCACCGTGTAAAAAACAATTTACAGATAATTTCGAGCTTGTTAAATCTTCAAGCTAAATTTGTCACTGACGAACGTACTCTGGAAATATTTCATGAAGGAAGAAACAGAATCAAAACAATGGCGCTAATTCATGAAAAGCTTTATGGTCCAAAAGATTTTACACGCATCAATTTTGCTGAATACCTAAATGAATTATGCTCATTTTTACTAAGCGCATACAAATTCGATTCGCAAAAAGTATTATTTAAAATTGACTTACAGAATGTTTATTTGGATATGGATCAAGCTCTGACTCTTGGTTTAATTGTAAATGAATTGGTTTCGAATTCGCTTAAATATGCTTTCCCTAATGGTCTTGAAGGGCAGATAAAAATTTCAATGAAAAAAAATGGCAGCCATAATTTGCTAAGAGTTTATGATAACGGAATAGGAATTCCGCCTGAGATTGAATTGGGTAAAACAGATACTCTCGGACTTCAATTAGTTCAAATGTTTGCTGAACAAATCGGCAGTGAAATCGAATTAAAACGCGGTAAAGGTACTGAATACTTAATCAGCTTATCAAATTAATTAGGACCCTCCAACGATTTTCCTATACTAAGAATACTTTCTTTTAATGCTTTTGGATTTTTCATTTGTTAATTTTGAATAAAAGAGCCTGAAAGAATTTATCATGTTGAAATTTAAATTTTGTTTTCTTACCGGATTATTCTCTGTTCTAATTTTGTACCCAGCCTTTGCACAATCATGGATTCGAATTAATCAATTAGGTTATTTGCCGAGCGAAATTAAAGTTGCTGTGTTATTATCGAAAGATGAAATCTCACCAAAGTCATTTCATAAATGTGATGTTTTGACTAATGAAATCGTTTATTCATCAAAAAAATAAATTCTTTTGGTTTGTACGGTGTTTTCAAATGCACATTCAGAATGGATTTGTTTTATTGATGCACATTGGGACTGATGAAAGGAGAACTGATAAGCTTTATAATCGACTGGATGAATCAATAACTGAACTTAAGCGTCGGGATTATTCTTTTACTCTGTTATCTGAATCAATTTAATGAAGATTATCTCAAATAGTTCTCAAAAATAAAAATGGCTTATTGATTTTGGTCTGAATAAAATTTAAAATAATCTTCATTAAATAATTCGACTAAAAGAAACTCACCCAACCCAATTCTCTGCAAAGCTTTGCCTTCTCATTTCTCTGCTTTTGATAACTGACAAATTAGATTTTATACAAATCACCGGAACGTCGGATTGTCTCATAACTTTGTCAGCTATGTTTCCCATAAGCATATGCGGGAGATTTGTCCAGCCATGGCTAGCTATTACAATAATATCGATATCGTTTTGCCGTGCATAGCTCAGAATTTCTTTGTGCGGAATTCCTTCAATCAGGACCTCCGTAATGTCAACTTCAGAATGCGGAACTTCAAACTTGAATTTTCGAAGTTCTTCTTTTGCATTCTCAAATCTAATCTTATGGATAAATTCAACGTCCGCTATCCGTGGCTGCTGCTCTTTATAATACACTGGATCAATTACATGAACTAAGTGAAGTTGTGCACCATTTTCTTTTGCCAGACAATGCCCTAGATCGAAAACCTGGTATGAGCTTGTACTGAAATCGATCGGGACCAAGATGTTTTTTATTTGTACCATTAGTTCCCTTTATATTTTATGTTTCGATGCATTAGCGCCAATAAACTGCCAACAAATTCATCTTGAAAATATTTTTGATAAAATCAATAACTTTTGGAGTACTGGATTTATTTTCAAGCTTTTATTGAATGCTATCTACCATTGATAATTGAATGACAACACTGAACATTTTCTTTGCCTGTAAATCAAACATACTCTTCAATTTGAATGTTCAGACAAGCGAAGCCATAGCGTTCTAAAGAAAATTAATCCAGAAATGTGCCAAATGAATTAGAAAGCGAGCTTTACAGAGAATTTTAGTATTTAATTGTGAATTTTCCGGAGAGGTGAATAGGGAGGATGTGTAATTAATGTCCTATTTGATGCAAAAGAACTGCTTAAAATATTAATCACCTGGAAATTTGAAAATTGAATGGTATTGATTCAAAACATTTAATTTTGTTTTGAAAACAACTGAAATTATGCTTTAATATCTAATTCTTTCATCTTTCGATAAAGTGTGGATAAACCAACTTTAAGGACATCGGCGGTCTTTTCCTTATCAAAATCATTATTTTCTAGTGCCCTCATAATGTAATCCCGTTCGAAGCTTTTCACTGAATCTTCTAAGGAACCGGACTTGAAATGGTTTATCACCAAATCGTTCGGTTTGAATACCTGCGGTAAATCTTTAAGTGTAATAAAGTCTTCTTTGGCAAAAATTACTGCCCGTTCAATAACGTTTTCCAGTTCACGAACTTCACCTTTCCAGTCATAACCAATCAATGCTCTCATCGCTTCACTATCTATTCCTTTTATATTTTTGTTCATTTCCTTTCGATATTTATTCAGAAAATGGTCAGCAAGAACAGGAATATCTTCCTCTCTTTCTTTTATTGACGGAAGGTTGATTTCGATGACATTTAAACGGTAAAATAAATCCTCTCTGAATTTGCCGTTCTTTATCTCTTGCTTAAGATCGCGATTTGTTGATGCAATGAATCTAATGCTTACCGAAATTGGCGAAGTTGATCCCACAGGAGTAAACTCTCTTTCTTGAAGTACCCTCAGAAATTTAACTTGAAGATTTAATGGAAGCTCGCTTACTTCATCTAAGAATAATGTACCGCCGTCAGCGGCTTTAAAGAAACCCTCTTTATCCGAGATGGCTCCAGTGAAAGCTCCTCGTTTATGGCCAAAAAGTTCGCTCTCAATAAGATTTTCAGAAATAGCACCGCAGTTGACAGGAATGAATGCTTTGTTTTTTCGTCTACTTTTAAAATGAAGTGCTCTAGCGACTAGTTCTTTACCTGTTCCACTTTTCCCAGTAATCAAAACAGTGCTATCGGTTTCAGCGACAGTATCTATCATATCATAAACATTTTTTATCAGAGAACTTTTACCAACTATATTTTCATAATCGTAGGTCCGCTGAATTTCTTTTTTAAGTATCCTATTCTCAAGCAGTATATCCTTAATTTCCAAAAGTCTATTAATTTTTATAAGAATTTCATCAAACTCAATTGGTTTTAATATATAATCGCTGGCACCATTTCTTAAGGCCGATATGGCCGTATCCAATGAACCATAGGCTGTGATTATAATTATGGATGTTTGAATGTTTAGTTTTTGAATTTCCTCAACAAGTTGAATCCCTTTCATTCCAGGCATTTCAAGATCAGTTATTACTACATCAAAAGAGTCGGCCACTACCTTATCATAAGCGGCTTTTCCATTCTCGGCTTCTTCAACTAAATATCCTTCTTTCTTTAAAACAAATGAGAGAGATTCTCGAATTATCTCTTCATCATCTACAACTAATATTTTATGTGCCATTCTAACTTTCTAAATTTAATTTTGGATTGGAAGAAAAATTGTAAAAGTTGTACTTTGACCATAAACACTTGATACTTTTATTTCACCTTGAAAACTTTTAATAATACCATAGCTGACCCAAAGACCTAATCCGGTTCCTTTACCTTCTTTTTTAGTGGTAAAGAATGGTTCAAATATTTTAGGAATATTTTCTTCTGCTATACCTATTCCGTTATCTGAGAAAGTGATTATAACATCATTGTCTTCACTTAAGTCTGATTTAACAATAAGCTTTTTATCTTTTTTATGTGATTCTAAAATTGCATCTGCAGCATTAAGCAAAATATTTACAAATACTTGTTGAATTTGATCTGCAACTAAAGGTAAAAGTGGAATATTCTTATTTAAGTTCAATTCATATGAAATATCTTTAGCTTTTACACCAACCTTAGTTATTTCAACAGCCTCGGTCAGATTTTTATTGATATCAGTAAGCTGGAATTCAAAATTGGAGGGGCGAGAAAAGTCAACCAGATCTCTGATTATTTTAGAAATTCTATTAACTTGATTTTTAACCAGCTCAAGTTTTTCTTTCACAAGATCATCGGTTGTAAAGCGCTGTGCTACTTGAACGAGGGCCGAAATGGATGCTAACGGATTTCCGACTTCATGGGCAATCCCTGCTGCGAGCGTACCTATGCTTTCCATTTTTTGAGTATGGATAAGCTGCTTTTCCATCGTTTTCTTTTCGCTTAAATCACGGTGAACACCAAAATATCCGGTAACATTTTGCTGGCTGTCAAGTATTGGTGAAATTAAAAGCTGGGTATGAAAGGGTTCTCCATTTTTCTTTTTATTTTCAACATCACCGATCCAGACTTTTCCGCTTTTAATGGTAGTCCACATTTCGGACCAGAATCTCTTCATCTGTTTTTTGCTGCCAAACACGCTCGGATTGTTACCAATCAGTTCTTCTTTTGTGTAACCACTAACTTTAAGAAATGCAGGATTAACATAAATCATTCTGCCTTCAGTATCAGTTATCTGAAGGGGGTTCACGGTATTTTCCGCCACGTAATAAAATCTTTGAAGATCTTCTTCTCGTTCTTTTTTATCGGTGACATTAAAAGCAATTACAAAACAATTATTTTCCGATGTTGTCCCATTTTCTGAGGTTCTATAAGGACTTATAAACAGATCAACATACATTTGCTCTTCACCAACTTTGAATTTAGTATGACGATCCAGCGATTTCTGTTTTTGTACACAATTATTAATTGCGTCCTTAAGTAAATCTCTTTCGGAATTATCAACAATTTCAAAGAAATTTATTTTGTGGAGATTAACTTTTAACTTTTTAAGACTTGTTTTGTTCGCGCTGAGAATTTGTCCATTTTCAGAAATAATAAAACACATCCCCTCAAAAAAATCGAAGAACTCAAAATCAAATGTAAATCTTTTATTCATTATGGGATTTTATTTTTTATTATTATTAAAAATTAAATTGCAAATTTTAGAGCACTAACTTAAAGAAATAGCACTTAATAAGACATGGTATAAATCTGTATCTTTGCCAAGAAATTAATTAAAAATATATGAAAATATCTTTGATTCAATACAGTCCCGAATGGGAAAATAAAACTGTAAGTAAGCAGAAAATACTTTCCCTGTTAAAGAAAAAATCTGAGTTAGGTGAAATTTTAATTTTTCCTGAATTGACATTAACCGGTTTTACTATGAATACTTTCCAAATGGCGGAAGATTTGAAAGGTGATACAATTACTTTTTTCTCCGGATTAGCAAAACGTTTTCAAACCAATGTATTTGCTGGTGTGATTGAAAGAGATAGCAGAAATTATTTTAATTCACTAGTTCATCTTAATCCAGGCGGGAAATTAAAAGCCATCTATAGGAAGATTCATCCTTTCTCCTACTCGACTGAAAATAAGTACTACAAGGGTGGAGAGCTGCCAACAATTGCAACTATATCAGGAATAAAAATTGGATTATCAATTTGTTATGATCTTCGCTTTCCTGAGTTGTTTAGATTATACGCTAAGGAGAAAGTGGATTTGATAATCAACATAGCTAATTGGCCTGATACGCGAATCGAACATTGGCGTACTTTATTAAAAGCTAGAGCCATAGAGAATCAATGTTATGTAGCAGGAGTTAATAGGGTTGGCAAAGATCCCAAACTAATCTACAATGGCTATTCTTCTATATTTGATCCGATGGGAAAAGAAATTGTCAGTAAAAAAGATAAAGAAATAATTTTGACGGCAGACATTGATAAAAACTATGTAAAAGCAGTTCGCAAGCAATTGCCTTTTTTGGATGATATGAAATTGATTTAGTTAGACGGATGAACGCGGTTTCCTGAGACTTTAGATATGCTCGATTTGAAACTGAGTTGGTAAATTAAATAATATAATAGTTTTTAAGTCTTTTGAGTTTTTATAAACATAATGTGAATGCTTACACCAGCTCCAATTGCCAAAAGTAGTATTCTTATATGGAATTCATTTGTTAGATAAAAAGCTGATATACCGATTGAAAGCCAAAGAAAAATGATAGTCAAAATTTTCGATTTAATCGTTAATCCGGTTTTGTCTTGATAATTCTTCAGATATGGTCCCAGAAACTTGTTTTTCTTAAGCCACTCATTTGCTTTCGGTGAACTTTTTACAAAACATGCTGAGGCGAGAATAAGAAATATTGTTGTGGGCAGCAATGGAAGAAAAATACCTATGATGCCTATAACAACAAGTAAAAATCCGGAAACTAGGTAGGTATAGCGAATGATGGATAGTTTTATAGCTTTGCTATTTTCTTGATTTGATCCCATAATTCTAATTTGGTTTTTAAAGTTTTTTTACTTTTAATTCAAAGATATAATATTTTCAATATTGGACAAATGCATTCCGAATTGATTTTATGTTAAGATTATAACCAGAATTTATATATAAAAGATTTAATTTTCCCTTAATATCGCTATCAAGCTTAAACTTGCTTTTTCGTTATATTTATTGCGGTAAAAGTATTCGTTGTTTAATAAGATACTTATAGGTTGATTGCATAAATTTCATTAAAAGGAATAGTAAATCATGTTTACATCAAAAAGAAAAATAAATTTTTACGATTGTGACCCCGCCGGGATTTTATTCTACGCAAAAATATATGAGTTATGCCACTCTGCGTATGAAGAGATGATCCAGAACTTTGGTCTTAATGAGAATTATTGGACCAATGATGATTATGTTGTTCCAATCATCCACAGCGAAGCTACTTATCACAAACCACTCGTTTACAATTCGTTTGTTGAGATAGAATTGTCGGTTTCAAGTATAAGTTCATCGGCATTTAAATTAGCTTATGCTTGTCAAAATGATAATGGAGAATTGTGTGTCGAAGTTAAAACCACTCATGTTTTTGTTGATAAGAAGACTTGGAAGAAAAAACAAATAAAGGATGATGTGCGGGCTGGATTAATGCAGCATTTAGTTAAATAATTTAAACAAACTCGCAGAGTCTGTAAAATAATTTGTGTAAATGGCGTTTAATGTTAAAGAACATCTTTAAGTCTCTGTTCAAAAATAATAGATAAATGAGACAAAGCAACAGACC